>Ga0208125_100066_pt1 | contig 109872 bp, 90 predicted proteins | sample LakWasM128_HOW14_2_FD_183938 | JGI IMG/M metagenome (GOLD analysis project Ga0208125, IMG submission 183938) | Freshwater sediment methanotrophic microbial communities from Lake Washington under simulated oxygen tension - Sediment Metagenome... | ecosystem: Environmental > Aquatic > Freshwater >...
AAGAGTCTGCGGCCCAGGCCATGCGCCAATCCATGCGCGCTACGGTTTGATCCAGCGCGGAGAAATGGGCGCATACCTCCAGCGGGCGCATGATATTGAGGGCGTCACGCTCGGTGAACAGGCCCAGTGCTACGCGCGAACCGCACGGCAATTGGCGCAGGCTTTGCCTGATGGCTAATTTCGCCTCTTCTAGGCGGCTGATGCTGCGCTTGCCGGTAGCGGACTCACTGGTGTAGTCGCGCACGTTCATGCTTTGCGTGATATCCAACACAATAAACCAGTCGAATACCCGGCGCGGCATGTGTGCATGTGGGCTGGCCAGGCAGATGGACAGGAGCAGGATAGTCGCCAGCAACAGGTAACCCCGGTTGTCGATGTGTAAATGCCTGGTGAAATGCAACATCATGGCATGCCACGCGGGCTCCCCGGGATGGAAGGCCAGCCGCTGGGACGTTCGTCTATTTGCTCTTCATCGCGCTCATACTCACTGGGCCCCTTGCGGCCATGGTTGGCGGGTGACAAGCGCAGGGCAAGCTCGAAGTTATACTTCGCTTCCGACCACGATGGGTCTATGTTCAAGGCGCGCTGGTAACTACTCTTTGCAAGTGCCAGCAGTGGCCCGGCATTGTCCCAGCCCATCAGTGTTTCCCGCTCCAGCGTCTCAGTTGCCTGTTTCAGATAGATATTGCCGCTATTGAAATAGGCCGCGCGGGCAAAGTAGTCATCGCCTTCCGCAGCGAGTAAGGCGTAAGTGGTGAGCGCCTTGTTGTTCTGTCCGCGACGCTCGTAGATAGTGGCATTCAGTAGTAGCGCATCAGGAGTATCTTGCTGGCTGAGTGTGTTGGAAGTGAGGTGCTGGTTGTAATCATGCGCCTGATAGAGCTTGCCTGCGCTCCACACGATGGTTGCGATAGACATGGCTGCCAGTGCCAGGCTGATATTGAACAGTTGCCTGCGCAAGATGGATTTCAGTTGCTGCGCCATTGTTTTACCTCCGTTAAATGCAGGGCCATCAGCATCAATGCACTCAAGCATGCAAGCAGGTAAAAAATCCCGCTTAGATCCTGGCGCGAAACCGCCTCCTGGTAACGCGTCGGTTGATTCTTGAGTTTGGCAATGTCGAGCATGGCGGCACTGATCGCTTGCGGGTTTTCTGCCTCATACGCGTGGTACGGTACTTTCAAGGTTTTGAAGTATTCATGCAGCTGGTATTCGGGGTATGCGTCACCGCCATTTTCTTCTGTAGGCACCTCATTGAGGCTGGCTCCATTGTCCGAACGCAGGTAGATCCAGTACAGCGAGGCATTCTGGCGATGAAACATGTCACGTATCAAGTCCTGTGTCTTGACATCAAGATGGGCGCCGCCATCCGATACCAGCAGGATGGCGCGTGCGCCGGTTACCGGTTTGCCCTCGAAGTAATCCAGCGCCATACCCAGGCCGCGGGCAACAGCGGTAAAACCCATGCCGCCTGCCTCGGTAGCGGATAGTGCTGCTTGTACCGCTTCATGATCCGCTCCTAGGGGAGCCACCAGGATGGGGGAAGTGCTGAAAGTGACCATGCCAACCAGGTCTTCACGGCCTTCTTTCACGAACTGCTGCAGTACGCTTCTGGCTGCCGCCATTTTGGATATCCCCTTGCCCCTTGATTTATCGGCAAAACCGTCATTCATGCTGGCACTTCGGTCGAGCACTATCATGACGTGAGCGCCGCGGCCTATTTTCTCGACCTGTTGTTCACCCCAGTAAGGGCCAGCAAGTGCAACTGCGATGGCGGCGATGCCCAGTGCGCCACTGGCGCGCCAAGTGCGTGCTATCCAGCGCGAGAGGGTGTCTTCGGGTAGGCGCTGTAGCGAGGGATAGGGGAAATATTCATGCCCACGCACCAATAGCGGCAGTAATGCCAGCAGCGCCACTAGCAGCAGCCAGGGTGATTGGAAACCCGCATTCTGCAGCAATGCGGCATTGTCGAGATGGGGTAACCCATAATGCTCCATCATGCCACCTGCCGTCTGCTTAACTGGCGCACCAGGTGCTCGATCTGCTCAAGGCTGTGTGCTGGTGCACCTCCTGCAAAAAATAGGCTTTGCGTATCCTGGTAGAACTGCACAATGGCTAACTGCTGCGCTTGCAACTCGGGATGCTGTATGAATAGCGTTTGCAGGCTCTCGTTACTGATGCTGTGCCCCGCATATTGGTCAAATGCCCGACTCAGCAGCCCCATGGCCTGCCTGACATTCTGTTCAGGGGCGCCAGCCTGCTTGCGTAGCTTGCGGATGGAGTGCCATGCCTGCCGGAAGGGCAGGGCGGCATCCAATCTAGGGCGTATCCAGCCCATATGCCAGGCCAGATAAAGGGATGCCAGCAGCATGCCTATCAGCCCGGCTTCCAGCGTATAGAGATAGGGTTGCCACCGGATGGGCATGGGTGCGACATCCGCTTTCGGTACCAGATAAGCCGGGTCCATTTTTGTTGGCAGCAATGGCGACACAATCACCTCAGCTGCAGGAATATGCACCGGCAGCATCTTGCCATCGCGCAGGAACTGCAGGTCCAGGTCGAGCAAAGGTATGGCGCGAATTTCTCGTAATGCAATGAACAGCTGCCAGTCGATGACCAGTACATGCCTGGTCAGCGTGCGTTTATCCTGGTAAGACGCCTGTACATCGCGCACCTCTATAGCCTTGCGGCTGCCTATTTTGGGTAATGTGCTTTTGTCCAGGCGATAGCCCAGCGGGGTTTCGATAGTGATACGTTGGCGTGCAATATCACCTACCGTGTAATTGATTTCACGCAGCTGGCTTTGCACGCGGGGAGTAAATTCGCCGGCGGCATTTTCTGCATGCCCGCTGATGGAGAGCATCAGCACAATGAATAACAAGTGTCTCATGTAGTTAAAATCTTTCAATCTGGTTACCCCAGCAGATGGCGTGTCAGGTCTTCTGCAATAAAGCTATCCCCGACAAAAAATGGACTACGCAGCCCGAATTTCCGGCATAGGGCCTGAAGTTCAGCTCGCCGCTGCAGGTAGCCCTCCTGAATATTGCGGGTGACTTTTTTCCGCATAAACAGGCTGCGTTCCCGACCGCTTTCCATGTCCCGTATCCTTGCCCATCCCCAACTCGGCAAATCCGCATGCTCTGCGCTATCCCATAACACCACCGGAACGACATCGTGCATAGCAAGTGCCTGAAAAGTGCGCTTAAGCAATGCACTATCCAGATGGAAATCCGAAATCAGGAATACCAGCGAGCGATGATGACTGACTTGTGCAGCCGCCATGGGCAGAGCCTGGGCACTATGCATGGTTGTGATGGGGGCGTTGCGCAACATGTTGTAGGTTTCGTGGGCGGTATTGCGCTGCCTGGAGGGTGGGGTGCTTAACTCGGCTAGCACCACATCATCACTGGCGATCAGCGCAAAGGCGTCGCCAGTGCGGCTAGCTGACCAGGCAATCGAAGCGCTGATATCTGCAAGCAGGGCCTGCTTGCAGATATTGCCGACATAGCGCATGGAGCTGGAAAGGTCTGCCAGGGCATATACAGTCACTGCACCGCGCTCGTGATAGGTGCGTACAACATATTGCCTGGGTATGCTGCGCAGGCTTGCGCGCAAATCCAGGCGACGTGGATTAGGGTAATCCATGAATGGCGCATATCCGCAAAAATCCACACCGGCTCCACGACTGTTGGTCTGGTGTGCCGTAGCACTCATGCCATGAGCACGCCAATCCAGCCGGTAATAAAACTCCTGTGGGGTGAATCTGTTTTGCATCAACAAGCTATTAGCCTAATCAATATTTGCCGGGATCAAGGTGCAGAAATCTTGTGGAGCACTGCTTGCAATAGCTGCGGTGCTATTTCACTGCGGCGCAGTTCGTAGGCGGGGGTGAAGAATATGCGATGGGCAACGGTCACCTCAAATACGGCACGGATATCATCCGGCGTCAGGTAGTCGCGATTTTCCAGCCAGGCACGGCAACGCGCTGCGCGCATGAGCATGGCCATGCCGCGCGGACTGGCTCCGCCGGATACCAGCCTTGGCATATCAACATCGTCCAGCACAATGCCTGCCGCAGCCGGGTTGCGCAATGCACGCCACAGTTCCACCGCATAATCCTGAAGTGCAAGCTCGGCACGTACCGAGGCCTGTACTGCCTGTGCCAATGCATTAAGCTTGTTATATGGGGCTAATCCGGGATCCAGGCTGGCAATCAGGGCGTCGACATCGTGAAAGCGGCTATTGAACATCAGGTCACGCTGCAGCTGACGGTCATCTGGGGCATCAATCGAGATTTCCATAAAAAAACGGTCGCGTGCAGCAGCAGGCAGTTCAAAAGTTTCTTCACGTTCCAGGCGATTACGGTCTGCGAAAACGGTCAGATGTGGGAACTCATACTCACGGTTAAATGCATTGACGCTGCGTTCTGCCATCAGGCGCAGCAGTAGCGAGTGCGCCTGCGGGCGGGCGCGATTGATCTCATTGAAAAAGAATACGGCGAGTGATGAACCTTGTTGTAGCAAAGGGCCCGGCTGTACCGCTGGCTGGCCTTTTTCGTCAATATAGGCATGGTAGAGAAAGTCGCTGGGCATGAGGTCGATCGCCCCCTCTATGCGCTGATAACCACCGCCCAGCAACCTGGCTGCGGCCCGCAGCAAGGTGGTTTTGCCAACGCCAACGTCGCCCTCGAGCAACACATGCCCGCGTGAGAATATACCGATGGTGAGTGCCCGAGCTTGTGGCTGCAAGCCCAGTACCACTGAGTTTAATGAGGCTTCAAACGCTAAGGCGCGCGTTCGCCAATCATTCAGGTCGATTTCATTATTTGCCATGGGTTTCTTTCAATATTTGAGCTTTAGCTGTGATACACAGCCGGCGACTAAGCGGTTTCATCTCTATTTGAATAACGCTCGGCAAGGCAAAGCGCTATTCAAATACCTCGTGGAAGATGCTGACTTACTGTTAAGCAGTGAGGCTGGTTGATGCAGTATTGGCATCAACCAGCCGAAACGACTTACTTGACGTCAAACTTGAACGTGCCGGTTTCCTTGGCGTTAGCAATGCGTTTTGCGTTGCGCTCATCAATGGCTTTGGTGGCAGCTTCCTGTTTGGCTACTTCAACCGGGTCATGCTTGGGGTCGTACTTGGATCCTGCAATCTTTTCCGGGAAGCCTGGTTTTGCTTCCCAGCAGTTACCGGCTTCCTTGCAGGTTTGGCCGTCATAGGCGAATGCAAGGCTGGATGCAACCAATGCACCCGCAGCTGCTGCTAATGTCAAAACATGTTTCATGGTTATCTCCTTGTGAAATGGTTGCTGGTGAGACTGCTTATTCAATGATCGCCACCAGTTAGCGGATCTTGAAATTTATAAATTAATTGAAATTCATAAACTAATGTGCCGGTACTGCGTCAGTCTTGCCATCCTTAAAGCTTCTGACAAAACTAATCACACGCAGGATTTCATCCTGTGTCAGATGACCCCGCTGCGGTCCCATCATGCCGTTAGCACCACCAAAGATGGTTTCAAACAGGCCTTTATCCGTTTCGTTCTTTGGATATGTCCAGTAATCATCGCTGAGTGCTGGCCCCAATTTCCCTTCAGCCAGATGGCCGTGACAGCCGGCACAGGCGGTGGAGAAAATAACGTAGCCAGCTTTGGCTATTTCAGGGTCACCGACATATTTGTTTTCACCGGTTTCCTTGAAATGTTTAACTACGTCAGTTTCCACTTCGTCCAAACCTTCAAAGTCCAGGCTATCTCCTGAGATAGTGCCCCTGAAATCGAGTGCGGCTCTGGCTGGGCCAAACATCATCACGCCCGCACACACCAAAACTACAGCCATTACCTTTAATAGCGAATTCTTCAAACTAAGCTCCTGCTGTGATAATTAAATACAAACCTGACGGTCTAGGTTAAAGGAGAGGAATGCCTTCCTTCTTCAGGATGGCCTCAATCTCCTTTTGTTTGGATTTGATTGCATCATCCAGTTGTTGTTTAAGCGCGGCGTCATCTTTGCGCACACCCATAAACACCTGATAATGCATAGGTACTTTTTGACCGTTCGGTTTTTTAACGGTGTCATCTATGAGTTGCATACGCAGTGGTATTTTTGCATCGCGTACATAACGTCCTGCTTCCGGGCCCCATAGCATCGCCGCATGCAAATGTTTTGATTCCACGTCATCTATCAGTTTTTTAGGACTGATTCTTATGTACTTGTTACGGGTTGATTCGTAGTTAGTCAGCTCTGCGAAGTAGTCGAACATGTCATCGTAGCGATTGATCTGTAACAGCAGGTTTTTGCCTGGACTATCGGGCAGAACACCAATGCGGAAGTTACGTTCTTTAAGAATGGGGTCGTCCCATGAGCTGATATCAATGTTGCGGTCAGCGCGTGAGATGAAAACATAGCCGGATTTGTAATAGGAGCCTGTCTTGAGGACGCGCGGATCGCTTTCGTCTACCCCAAGCATCACATCACATTTTTTCGTGTCGAGAAAATCCCTGACTACGTAGCGTGCATCAGGCCACCAGACGAAATTGATATTTCGGCCCATTGCGGTAGCGATGACTTTGGCAATTTCATTTTCAAAACCTTCCTGGTTCTGGCTTGAAAATGGCAGTTCATCCTTGCCTGCGCACACATTGAGATCAGCAGCACCCGCACCTGAAGCAACCAGCATCAGCATGCCGGTGAGTACAGACTGTTTGAGCGACTTTTTGAATCGGGGTAAAACATTACTTATTTTTAAACACATATTCATCATCCTATGCGGCACGTCTCTATGTTGTATTTCAAAGTGCCGGGGCTGACGCCCCGGCATTATTACGATTAGCCGATAAACAGATTACAGGCTGTACACAACCAGGCCACCGCCCATTTGAGTATGGTTTTGCAGCTCTTTGAATGCACCTACAGCACCCAGACCTGCACTTGGGTCGGTCAGGTCAAATACCAGACCAACACCAGGCCAGCCACCTACGCCATACATACTGCCGACGTACTGTTTGCCCTTGAAGGTGTAAGTCATTGGAGATCCAATACCGCCAGATGGCATCTTGAACTTCCACAGCTCTTTACCATTGTCTTTATCAAGTGCTTTGGTATAGCCATCCAGCGTGTTGTACCAAACCAGGCCGCCCTTGGTGTAAAGCGTGCCGCCCCAGGCTGCAAACTTCTCCCACTTGGTCCATTTTTCCTTGCCGGTCACGGAGTCAAATGCACGGATCTGGCCCATTTCCTTCTTGGTTGGGCCATTGGGGCCTGGGTACATCGCAAGCGTTGCGCCTACGAAGAACTGACCTGCACGATATGGCAGCATGAACGGCTCCCAGTCCATACAGATATGGTTAAGGCCTGCATACAGCGTACGGGACTCAGGATCGTAAGAATCTACGCCCTGATTGTGGAAGCCCATGGCCGAAGGACAGATGTTGGTGCCCTTGTGATCCATGCGCGTGCTGAACTCTGGATCGCGCACAGGCACGCCAGTCTTCATGTCCACCTTCTTGAACACGTTAACTGCAGGGTCTACCTTGGAGGCCAGTACCAGACTACCGGTCTGGCGATTCAGGGTGTACATGATGCCATTGCGGTCAATGTGAGTGAGTAGTGGCGTCACTTTGCCGTCTACGGGTTGGTCGGTCAGCATCATCTGGTTGACGCCGGCGAAGTCCCATTCATCATGCGGAGTCTTTTGATAACCCCATTTGGCTTCACCAGTATCGAGGTCACGTGCCCAGATAGTCATGGTCCATTTGTTGTCGCCTGGGCGCATGGTTTCATTCCATGGTGCAGGGTTGCCTGAACCGTAGTAGAACAGGTTCAGCTTAGGATCATAGGCATACCAGCCCCAGTTGGTGCCGCCGCCGATTTTCCAGGCATCGCCTTCCCATGTCTTGGTGCCAAGGCCGAATTGACCGTAATGCGGATTGTCCTTGTTGAAGTCTTTGCCGATACGGATAGATTCATCGGAGCCGGTTGCGTAGGCGCGCCATTTCAACTCGCCGGTCTTGATGTCGAAAGCATTCACCGCTCCGCGTACTCCAAGTTCAGCACCTGAGCATCCAACCAGTACCGTGTTTTTTGCAATGAAAGGAGCCTGGGTAAGGGTTGAACCAACTTTTGGATCACATACTTCAATTTCCCAGTTCACTTTCCCGCTTTTGGCATCCAATGCCACCAAATGACCGTTCAACTGGGTCTTGATGATTTCACCTTCGCCATAAGCCAGGCCGCGGTTAACAACGTCACAGCAGGCAACTGCCTTGACTGACGCATCCTGCTTGGGTTTGTGTTGCCAGACGATAGTGCCTGGGTCATTCAGGTTGATGGCATAGGTGTTATTGGGAAATGCCGAATGGATGTAAATCATGTCGCCAATCACTAGTGGCGCGCCTTCGTGCCCGTTCAGTACCCCTGTAGAAAAGGTCCAGGCTGCCTTTACATTTTTTACGTTACTTTTGTTGATTTGAGCTAAAGGGCTGTTGTGCTGGCTGTAATAACCACCAGTCTGTATAGGCCAGTTGCCCTCCGTGTTTAATGCTTTTTCTAGCGCTGGATTGGCTTGTGCGGCATTCATGGTCGCGAGCATGACCAAGCTACCTGCCACAGCACCAAAACCAACTTTGGATAATCTGCGATTCATTATGTGTCTCTCCTAAATTCTGATTTAGATTCAAACTCCCTGCCGCCTGTTACTTACGGCTCGGCAATTGTTAACAATTTGTAACAAAGCAGATAGATGAAAGATTCCCTTTCGGGGAAGCAATAAATCCCAGCTACTTGAAAATTTGCATTCAATGAAATGGGCGGATAGCGAGGTGAAATTCTCGATGCAGGGCGGATATGACTCTGGAAAAGGGGTTGTAGAAGTGTCTGGCTAAGGGAAAAATTCCCTAACGAATATGCGGTTTTTAATACGATAATTGCACATGCATAATTCTCTATCCACTCCCCCTCTCAATCGCACGTTAAACAGAACCATGAACAAACCCAAACGGGATCTGATTTTTGTATTACTAACGGTTGTCATTGTTCACATGCTGGCAATTCACTTCGATCTGGCAGAGCGTTTAATTGCAATCACAAGCATTGATGAGTCGTTGCAGCTTGATGAAATACCTATCGTCATGTTTGCAGCTGCGGTCATGGCCGCCTGGTTTTCATACCGAAGGCTATTTGATCTGCTGCAGGAAACCAGGATACGCGCCAAAGCTGAGGCAGAGCTTGAGGCTAGCCAGCAGCTATACAAGAGGTTATTTGATGAAGGGTTGAGCGGTAATTTTGTCGCTGATTTGGAAGGGACCATTGTTCTTGCCAATGATGTTTTTTATTCTATGTCCGGTCGATATCCAGGCCCGCTCAACCTTAAGTTTTTATTGGGACCCCAATGGGATCAGATATACGCGAGCCTGAAACAAAAACATCAAACTGATTTTTTTGAGTTAACCGCCCAGAGACCAGATGGTGCGCCCTGGATAGTCTCGGCAAGATTTACCTACGCCATGGATGCGAACAATCCCGAGAGTAGAAAAATTCATGGATTTTTTTACGATATCACCGAACAGTATCTTGCCGAGCAAGAGTTGGCCCAGCTTTTGAGGGAAAATCAACAACTAGCCAGGCATGCCATGAAAGTGCAGGAAGAAGAACGCAAAAACCTGGCGCGTGAAATACATGATGATATGGGGCAGTACCTCACAGCTATCCGCATGGATGCCTTGGCGATGCAAAATGCCGCCACAGCCAAGGCTCCCGAGCTGGCACAGCGCATTTCCAGCCATGCCGAGCATATCCAGTTGTCGATAAAGACATTGATCAAAAGGCTACGGCCTGCTGCGCTAGATACGCATGGGCTGGTGGAAGCCCTGAAACTACTTGTAGATGAGTGGCAGGCGCAACAACCTGATACAAAATGTCATTTATCTGTAGATGATTCGTGCATGTACTTACCCACAGAAGTCAGCATTATTGCTTATCGCATGGTGCAAGAGGCACTTACCAACATTGCGCGCCATGCCAATGCCCATCAGGTAGATATTAATGTGGAGATGTCTTCTAAGTCTCAGGCTGACATTCTTGTGATTCAAGTAAAGGATGATGGCCTGGGGTTTTCTGGAAGCACTGCAAAAAAAGGTTTTGGCTTAACAGGGATGCGTGAGCGCGTAGAGTCTGCTGGCGGCGTTCTTACTATCACCAAGAATGATTATTCAGGTGTTTTTTTGGGAGCGAAAATCCCAGTCCCAAGAAATTGATTCAGGAGATTCAAAGTGGCAAGTAAAGTACTTCTGGCAGATGACCATATCGTCGTCAGGCAAGGGCTTAGGACATTACTCGAGCAGGCGGGGTACAAAGTGGTAGCCGAGGCCTCATCTGGCGAGCGCGCCTACGCCTTATGGCAGGAAACTCGGCCTGATATCGCCTTGCTGGATCTTGATATGCCGGGCATAGGCGGGCTTGAAACCCTGAAAAGAATTATAGAGCGAGATATTAATGCGAAAATAATCGTGTTTAGCATGCACGATGACAACCTATATGCGATGCGGGCGATACAAGCTGGTGCGAAAGGCTACGTGGTTAAATCTGCAGCGCCGGAAGTATTGCTTGACTCAATAGAGAAGGTGCTCAAAGGCGGCAGCTATATCGGGCATGAAATTGCGCAATATATCGCCATGCATAAATTGTCCGACACTCGTAATCCCGCTGAATGCCTTTCACCCAGGGAGTTTGAGGTGTTTCGCCGTATTGCGGAAGGAGAGTCCCTATCGGAAATTTCTGATCACCTGCAAATCGGGTATAAGACAGCAGCTAACCTACAAACCCAAGTGCGGCAAAAAATAGGCGCTGAGACAACTGGTCAACTGGTGCATCTGGCCATTCGTCTGGGTGTTATCCAGATGCGTGAATAATGTACATCGACTGCGGGAATAATTCACTATTGGAAATCTGCTGGAAATCAGACAATAAAGTCTGATTCGATACTTGATTATCTCCATGAGTATCTCAATCTCCACCCCCAGTTAATATCCCCTCCATGGATTTAACTATTGATTAGGCCAGCTTACGCTGGCCTATTTTTTTACCTTTATTAAATGTCAGGTGACAACGCAGTCAACTGGAGTTGCTGGCAATACTACATATTCGGTTTTGGCAGTTCGGTGTCTTTTTTGAGGTCGTAGGAGGTCGACTCATCGGTATTGTTCATGAAGACCACCAGTACCACCCTGTCATCAATGAAATCAAGCTCCGTGGTTTTGTAATACTCGCCTTTTTCATCGGTATTAATGTTGTGGTAGTGCCAGATGGAGGCTTCCAGCTTGCCGGTTTTGGCATTGGTGATGTCATTCATGTTGCTGGGTTCACCAAGTTGCTCGATGATTTGTGCCTTATCAAAACCATTGATGGAGGCAACGAACTCTTTTTCAGTGGTCGGGATTTCTTTGCTGACTGGTGCTTCATTGGCCTCTGCAATTGCACTGCCGGACAAGGCGAGTAGTAACGCTACAAATAATGATTTCATGGCCTGGGCTCCTGAACATTGGGTTGGGATATTTTCTAGTATGAGCTTGAATTGCAAACATAAGTTCCCAGCCCGGTCGTCATCTAATCTTCGATCTCCAGTGTGGCTTCCGGGACAGCTTCGATCAGCACTGAGTGCAGGCGCCGACTATCGGCACGCAGCACGGTAAAGCTCAGTTTGTTAAAGGTGGTCGTCTCGCCCCGTTTGGGCAGATGGCCGAATTTGCTGACAATGAGGCCGCCTATGGTAGAAAACTCTTCATCACTGAAGTCGGTTCCCAGCGCGGTGTTGAAGTCCTCAATCTCGGTAAGCGCTTTGACTCGATAGCGCCCTTGCGCGTCGCGAATGATATTGTCTTCCGTCTCGTCGAAGTCGTATTCGTCCTCGATATCGCCAACAATCTGTTCCAGCACGTCCTCTATCGTTACCATGCCGGCTACGCCGCCGTACTCATCGACGACGATAGCAATATGGTTGCGGTTACTGCGGAATTCCTTGAGCAGCACATTCAGGCGCTTGGCTTCCGGGATGAACACTGCCGGGCGCAGCATGTCGCGCACATTAAAGTCCTCTCCAGCGTAATAACGCAACAGATCCTTGGCGAGCAATATGCCGATGATGTCATCCTTGTCGTCTTCTATAACCGGGAAGCGCGAGTGCGCAGTTTCGATGACGAAGGGGATGAATTTTTCTGCTGCATCGGTAATGTCGATGACGTCCATTTGCGAGCGCGGAATCATGATGTCGCGGACTTGCATTTCCGACACTTGCAGCACGCCTTCTATCATCGAAAGCGCATCGGCATCGAGCAGGTTTTTTTCGTAGGCGCCATGCAACAGCTCTATCAGTTGCTCGCGGTCTTCCGGCTCGCGCAGCAGGAAGTTACCCAGGCGCTCCAGCCAGCGTGGTTTTTCAGCTTCCGCCATGATTCATGCTTTCATTAAATGCTTTTGTTTCAGTGAGATAAGGATCAGCATAACCCAGTTTTGTGACGATTTCCGTTTCCAGTGATTCCATGAGCTCGGCTTCCGGCTCGGTTTCATGGTCGTAGCCATGCAAATGCAACACACCATGGACTGTCAGGTGGGCATAATGCGCGTGCAGCGGCTTGTTCTGCTCGATAGCCTCTCTGGCAATTACCGGAGCACACAAAATAATATCGCCCATTAAGTGAGGTTCTTCAGCCAGCGGGAATGTCAGCACATTGGTTGCGTAATCCTTGCCGCGATAATCGCGGTTCAGGCTACGGCCTTCTTCCTCATCCACAATGCGCAATGCGATCTCGGTGTCTATGCGCAATGCGTTGCGAGCCCATTTTCTAAATTCTGCAACGCTGGGCAGGCCGGTTTGTTCTGTAGCAAATTGCACCGCTAATGCAAGTTTAGGCATTGGGTTTTGTCCCGTTCCTGCTGTCTGCATTGGGCTGGGCATGCTTTTCACTGTCGAATTTCTCATACGCGTTCACGATTTTTTGCACCAGCGGATGACGTACCACATCTTCCGACAGGAACTGCGTAAATGCGATGCCGCGGATATCCTTGAGTACCTGCTGCGCTTCTACCAGGCCGCTTTTCTGGCCGCGCCCCAAGTCGATCTGGGTGACGTCCCCGGTAATTACTGCTTTGGTGCCAAAGCCGATACGTGTCAAAAACATTTTCATTTGTTCAGGTGTTGTGTTCTGCGCTTCATCCAGAATAATGAAGCTCTGATTAAGCGTGCGCCCCCGCATGTAAGCCAGTGGCGCGACTTCAATCGCTCCACGCTCGAACATCTTGTTCACGGTGTCATAACCGGCCAAGTCGTAGAGCGCATCGTATAACGGCCTTAAGTAAGGGTCTACCTTTTGTGCCAGGTCGCCAGGCAAAAAGCCCAGGCGCTCACCAGCCTCGACAGCAGGGCGCACCAATACGATACGTTTTACCTTGTCGCGGGTGAGCGCATCAACCGCGCAGGCCACCGCAAGGTAGGTTTTGCCGGTACCAGCCGGGCCGATACCGAAGGTAATGTCGAAATCCTGTACCTGTTGCAAATAGCTGATCTGGCGTGGGGTACGGCCATGCAGGTCTGCGCGCCGCGTCATCAGTACCGGCATGGCGGCAGTGGTGATTACTTCCGGGCTGAGTTTGTTGAGCTCTACCAGACCCAGCTGGATATCTTCCAGGTCGATAGGTTTCTTGGAGCGCTCGTAAAAGCTTTCGATAAACTGCGCAGCCAGTTGCATATTCTGCTTGTCGCCCGTCAGGCGAAAGTGTGCGCCGCGCCTGGAGATACTGATATCCAGCGCATCCTCGATCTGCTTCAGGTTTTCGTCCAACGCACCACACAGGTTGGCAAGGCGATGGTTGTCTTCAGGTTGTAGGGTAATTTCCATTTAGGCGGTCACTATTTCGCCACGCAAGCGGCGAGGGTTGGAAACATCGGTGATCCTGACAGTGACGAACTGGTGTATCAGTTCGGCACTACCTGCGATATCTACGATGCGGTTGTTGTCGGTTTTGCCGGCCAGTTCGCTGGCATCTTTCCACGAGGCGCTTTCTATCAGCACGCGCTGGGTAGTGCCCAGCATGGCTGCACTGATTTTCTTGCCTTGTGCTTCATTGATGGCTTGCAGCTTGCTCAGGCGAGCCAGCTTGGTAGCTTCGGGGGTATCGTCTTTCAAGAATGCTGCTGGCGTACCGGGGCGTGGGCTATATAAAAAGCTGAAGCTGTTGTCAAAGCCGATGTCCTGCATCAGTTGCGCCGTGGCTTCGAAGTCTGCCTCAGTTTCACCCGGGAAGCCGATAATGAAGTCCGAGGTAAAGGTGATCGCTGGATTGGCGGCGCGCAGTTTACGGATGATGGATTTGTATTGAAGCGTGGTGTAATTGCGTTTCATCGCCATCAGTATGCGGTCCGAGCCCGCTTGTACCGGCAGGTGTAAATGCGCGGCCAGCTTTTGGGTATTGGCAAAGCATGCGATGAGCGCCTGTGACATTTCATTGGGATGGCTGGTGGTGAAACGAATACGTTCGATCTGTGGAATTTCGGCAATATATTCGATCAGCATTGCCAAATCGGCAGGTACATCATGCTGGGTAGTAGTGCGGTAAGCATTCACGTTTTGCCCCAGCAACGTGATTTCCTTCACGCCTTGTTCCGCCAACTGGGCGGCTTCCGTCAGGATATCTTCAAACGGACGCGAAACCTCCTCGCCACGCGTGTATGGCACCACACAGAACGTACAGTATTTGCTGCAGCCTTCCATGATCGATAAAAACGCCGTCGCGCCTTCTACTTTTGGCGGCGGCAGACGATCAAATTTCTCGATTTCGGGGAAGCTGATGTCGACTTGCGACTGACCGGACGACTGCCTAGCCTTGATCATGTCGGGTAGGCGATGCAGTGTCTGTGGGCCAAATACAACATCGACATAGGGGGCTCGTTCGATGATGTGCGCACCTTCCTGGCTGGCAACGCAGCCGCCAACGCCTATCACCAGGTTGGGATTCTTTTCCTTCAATGGAATAAATCGCCCCAGATGGCTGAATACCTTATCCTCGGCCTTTTCCCGCACGGAGCAAGTATTGAGCAGGATGACATCCGCCTCTTCCACATTGTCAGTGGCTTCCATGCCATCAGATGAGCGCAGCATGTCGGCCATGCGCGAAGAGTCATACTCATTCATCTGGCAGCCGAAAGTCTTGATGAATACCTTTTTAGGCAAGACCGTTTTGGCGGCGGGCTTAAGTGGTGTGCTCATGATGTTGGCTGGCGTAGAACTGGATTTTTGAGGCGTGCCGATTGAGGCGAGGGCATGCCATGGGATGTGAAGCAGGGTTGGTGAGGGTGCAAAATTTCTTAAGAAAACAGTAGGCTAAGGTCTAATTGTAGCCCAGGCGACGCGGATTGCCAATGACGGGGTAAAATAGCCGCATGCACTCACTCCCCATTTTTATGAAAATAGCCGGTCGGCGTTGTGTCGTTATCGGCGGCGGCGATGTAGCAACGCGCAAGGTGACGATGTTGCTCAAGGCGGATGCGGCTGTTGACCTGTTCTCGCCTGAACTTTGCCATGAACTGGCAGATATGGCGGCTGCGCAAAAAATAAGTTACACCCAGGCGCTGTTTGCCCCCGAGCAATTGGAAGGTGCTTGCCTGGTGATCGCTGCCACGGATGATGAGGCTATAAACGTTGCCGTTTCTGAGGCAGCCAAAGCCCGCAATATCCCGGTAAATGTGGTGGATGCGCCTGTGCTGTGTACTTTTACCATGCCCTCAATCGTTGATCGTTCTCCTATCGTGATTGCTATTTCCAGCGGTGGTGCGGCGCCGGTATTGGCTCGGTTGATACGGAGCAAGATTGAAACCATGGTACCCGCTGCTTATGGCCGATTAGCGATTTTGGCTGCAGATTTCCGTACGCGAGTTAAAGAACGTTTTGCCAGCTCGCAACAGCGCCGAATTTTCTGGGAGGAAAGCTTTCAGGGACCTATCGCTGAACTGGTGTTTTCCGGCCAGGAGGCAACAGCACGCCAGGCTTTGGCAGAGATGCTGGCAGGGGATGTTGGGATGATTCATCGTGGCGAAGTCTATCTGGTTGGCGGCGGCCCGGGTGACCCTGACTTGCTGACATTCCGAGCTTTGCGCCTGATGCAGCAGGCAGATGTGTGTGTCTATGATAAGTTGGTCAGCCCAGAAGTGATGGAACTGGTACGGCGTGATGCCGAGCTGGTTTATGTTGGCAAGGCGCGCGATCGGCATACTTTGCAGCAGGAAGAAATCAATGAGTTGTTGGTGCGGCTGGCTAAAGAAGGTAAGCGCGTATTACGTCTGAAGGGTGGCGACCCATTCATTTTTGGGCGTGGTGGTGAAGAAATTGAAACGCTGATGGAAAACGGCGTGCCGTTTCAGGTTGTCCCCGGCATTACCGCTGCCAGTGGTGTTTCCAGCTATGCCGGCATTCCTCTGACACACCGTGATTTCGCGCAATCCTGCCTGTTTACTACCGGTCATTTGAAAGATGGCTCGGTTGACCTGGACTGGCCCACATTGGTGAGACCTAAACAGACCGTGGTGATTTACATGGGGCTGGTGGGCCTGCCTGAGATTTGCAGGAAACTGGTCGAGCATGGCATGCCTGGCGCAATGCCTGCGGCTGTGGTACAGCAGGGCACAACCATCAGGCAACGGGTGGTGGTGGCAGACTTATTCACGCTAGCCGATAAAGTGGCTGCTGAAGAACTGAAAGCGCCGTGCCTGATTATCATTGGTGAAGTCGTGAAGCTGCGCGAAAAACTGGCCTGGTTTGAGCCGGGCCAAGCATCCTGACCCGGATTGTTATCTGTTAGCGATTACCTGGAAATTCCAGCCTAGAATTCTTGCCTAGATAGGCAAGGTTAATCGGGCTTCCAGCCCGCCAGCAGGCCGGTTAATTAGCTCCAGTTGCCCCTTGTGCAACTTGGCAATGCGGTTGGCAATCGCCAAGCCCAGGCCGCTACCGCTCTTATTGCCGCGCGCGGTGTCCAGCCGCTCAAATGGCCGCAATAGCCTGGCCATTTGCGAAGGTGGGATGCCAGGGCCATTATCCAGTACGCTCAAAATTACCGAGTTTGCCATAATGGTTGTCTCAACGATAACCTCACTGCCTTGGCTGTAAGCAAAGGCATTATCAATCAGGTTGTTCAGCAACCGCTGCATTGCCAGCGGGCGTAATGGGATGAGATGGGTCGGTGCCAGGCGCAATATCAGTTTACGGCCAGCCCTGGTGTGTCGGTCAAACAGGGATTTCAGCAGTGCATTCAGGTCTATCATTTGTGTGGGCTCACCCTCAACGCCACGTACAAAGTCCAGGAACTGGTGGATGATGCTATCCATATCGGTGATGTCCTGCACCATGCCTTCCTTCAGGCTGCCAGCCTGTTCTTCCGGTAGCATTTCTACTGCCAGCCTCAGCCTGGCCAGTGGGGTACGCAAGTCATGCGAAACCCCTGCAAGCAATAAGGTTCTTTCGGCGTCCAGTTGGGTCAGAGACTCTGTCATCTGATTGAAAGTCCGGCTGACCTCGCGCAGCTCATCAAACCCATCTTCAGGTAACTGCGGCGGTAGCTCGCCATCGCGTATGCGGTCGGCAGCTTTTACTAACAAGCGTAACGGCTGGTTGATACGGGCTGCAATCAGATAAGCGCCTATCAGGGAGAGCAGGATGACGAGGGCGCCCCAGCCCAGCCATTCCCATGGGAAATGCCGTTCCACCTGGATGCGCGGAATGACCACCCAGTAATCATCCTGTCCGATGGTAAAGCTGACCCATAAGCCAGGCACCCCAAAATGATTGATGGCAACCAGGGTTTCCTTCCCCAGCTGATCGCGAATCTTTTTGCCTATCATGCGAATGTAAGGATCATCCGGTAGCGGCTCTACTTCTTCCAGCAGATCGGCCGCATATATGCGCACACCTTCGCTACCGGACAGTTCTGAGAGCAGCGCCAGTCGCCGGTTCTCATGAGCTGCCAACAGGGAGGCGCGTGTGAAATTGACTACGGTGATTGCCTGCAGCGCAGAGGCAATGGCGCGAGGCTCACGCTCGAAGTAATCGAAAAGTTTAAGCGCTGCATATTGGCCAACAGCCAGCAGCAGCGCAATCAATAGCATGATGCGGGCTAGTAAAGTACGGGGAAGCAGCTTCAATTTTTAGAGGTTTCACCATCTGGGATAAATACATAGCCGAATCCCCACATGGTTTGCAGGTAACGAGGGTGAGAAGGGTCGACTTCAATCAGTCGGCGCAGGCGTGATACCTGCACATCTATGCTGCGGTCAAATACATCCAGTTCCCGTCCGCGTGCCAGCTGCATGAGCCTGTCTCGGGATAGTGGCTGACGCGGATGGTCGATGAACACTTTAAGCAAGGCATATTCGCCACTGGTGATAGTGATGGGCACCCCGTCGCGACTGAGGCTGCGGGTAGATGGGTCAAACACAAAATCACCAAAGCTGATGGACTCTGAATTCAGTGCCGGCGCACTAGGTGGATTGCGGGTATGGCGCCGCATGATGGCATTGACGCGCGCCAATAACTCGCGTGGGTTAAAAGGTTTCGGCAAGTAGTCGTCTGCCCCCATTTCCAGCCCGATAATGCGGTCAACTTCATCTCCGCGAGCTGTCAGCATGATGATAGGCATGGCATTGCCGGCTGACCTCAGTCTGCGGCAAATAGCCAGGCCATCTTCTCCCGGTAACATTAAATCCAGCACCAGCAGATCTATATGCTCTTGCGCCAATACCATGTCCATTTCGGTCGAGTCGGAGGCTGTTTTTATAGTAAAGCCTTGTTCAGTTAAATAACGCTGCAACAGCTCACGCATGCGCAGGTCATCATCTACCATCAGGATTTTTTTAAAAGATGTTTGCATAAGATTATAGTTGGGGAAATGGTTACCTTTTTAAAGGGTTAAATCACACCGAAATTAGTTGAATTTGGTTTTCTTATTATACTGTTAGCGTAACAAGATAGCCTAAACTTTAAGTTGTTACAAATTTTTACAATCACAGCATGCATTGAAACAATCGATTTACATTCATGCGGCATTATTGCGCCTCTAAACATCATTATTCTGATAATAGTTGGATCTTGAAACTTGCTTTCTTCAGGTTAGTCTACATAAAGTTAGATAGTAAAAGCAGTTTGGGGCTCATCATAACAAGCATTAAAACAACAGCATAAAAATGCGGCTGACAAAAAATTAATGGTGCACATGAAGAATGTTGATAGCTAAAAATCTATTTTCACATCATAAACATGCGTGTTTAGCCCTCTGTATTTTACTGGCTTTTGGCGGGAATTTGTCTGCTGCGCCTCGCGACAATCAAAGTAATGCTGATGAGGCGACGAACAAAGGTGCCGACAGTGATGCTCAAGAGCCTGTCCCCCCCAAAAAACTGGGCGGTCCCATTAGTATTGAGGAAAGCATCCGTTTACGTCGCGACCTTGATGAGTATTCGCGTACAGTAGATCCAGCCCACGTCCAGATTGAGGAAAGACGGCGCCTGATGCATCAGCGTATTCAAAGTAGGTTCGCTGATACCGACAAGGACAATGACGGTACCATTTCCATGGAGGAAGCCGCGGAAAGCCTGCCTCAAGTCGCCCGGCATTTTAATGCTGTCGATCTCAACGGGGACGGCTTAGTGTCGCTTGATGAACTGGAAGCGCTACAGGCAAAGATAGTTGAGCGTCAGCGTGCTTCTGCCATTCGGATGGAAGTACAAGAGCCCGAACCAAACAAGCGTAAGAGCAAGGATGCAATGCTCAGTAATCGCAAACGTACACTTTAAATTTAATTCCGCAATCGGCTGTTTTCGGCCTCCCCAGATTTAACCCCTCCCATTTGGTATCAACTGTTTTTCATCATATGACGTGAGTCATGTTTCCATGGTTGCGCCCGCAAGCTCCTTACTTGCCCAGCTAATTTTAGGTAGTATGGAATACAGCATGCCTACTGAAATAAAAACGCTCAACAGCATCAGCCAAGCGGACGCGCAATCCTGGAATGCGTTGACCGATGGCTCTCCAATTTTAAGCCACGCCTTTCTTAGCGCACTGGAAGATACAGCTTGCGTTGGCCACGGAACAGGCTGGCAGCCTTATCCTATTGCGGTATATCGGGCGGATATGCTGGTAGGGGCTGTTCCGTTATATCTCAAGACCCACTCATATGGCGAGTATGTGTTTGACTGGGCATGGGCCGAGGCCTATGAGCGCAATGGCATGGCGTATTACCCTAAATTATTGGTCGCCGTTCCGTTTACGCCTATTACAGGTGGGCGTCTGCTGAGTGCGGATGCCAGGATCCAAAGCCTGCTGGCACAGGAGCTCACCAGGCAAATGATGCAACATAACCTATCTTCTGCCCATGTGCTTTTCCCGGATCAGGCAAGCGCTGATGTGCTACAAGCGCAGGGATGGATGGAGAGATCAGGTGTTCAGTTCAGGTGGGAGAACGAAGGCTTTACTGATTTTGAGGATTTTTTAAGTCGCCTGTCGCACGACAAGCGCAAAAAAATACGTCAGGAGCGCAAGAAAATAGCGAATGCGGGTGTGGTCTGCAGGCAGTTGCAAGGGGCTGATATCACTTCATCCGATTGGGAGTTCTTCTATCAATGCTACGAAAATACTTATCGCGAGCACCGTTCGACGCCTTATCTCACGCGTGCGTTTTTTGAGGAGATAGGCAGTCGTATGCCGCAGAGCATCCTGCTGGTACTCGCCGAGCAGGATGGAGAACCTGTCGCTGTGGCATTTAACCTGTTTGATGACAAGACCTTATATGGGCGCTATTGGGGTGCCAAATGCTATGTGCCGGGGCTACATTTTGAGCTGTGTTATTACCAGGCGCAGGAGTTCTGCATTGCCCAGGGCATACAGTACTTCGAAGGTGGCGCACAAGGCGAACATAAACTGGCACGCGGTTTCCGCCCCAGGGCCACGCGTTCATTTCACCAGATAGCACATCCGGATTTTGAAGCAGCTATCGGTAATTTTGTGCAGCAAGAAGCAAAAGGCATGGGTGCCTATCAACATGAGCTTGAAGAAAGGGCACCCTTTAAAAGCATGCCTGCAGTAAAGTTGCTGTGAACGCTCCTACATTTAATTTCCAGTTTTCCTACAAGTAAATCCGCAGTAGTCCTATAACTCCGGTCGCGGCGAAAGCCTAATCTTGGCTAACGGTCAAACATTGCTTTCTGATGTTTTGTACTGTTTTCTTTATCCATCAAGTGCTTGGAATTTTGGCATGCATCATTTCCTCATAATTTCGGTAATGATTAATTACATGATGGAACATTTAAAAATGACACGATGAGGAGTTTACAATGAGATACCTGATACCAATGTTATTTGCAAGTAGCTTGCTGGGATCTATCAATATAGCGATAGCAGCAAATACTGATAAAGATATGCCCACGCCACCAGTGCAAACGGCGGAACCGCCAACTGAAGCGCCTGCCCCTGGCGGTAAAGCGGATTATCTGGAGAAACAGCCTGGCTCAAACGGACAGGAGGCGGTGAAGCCGGGAAGTGAAAAAAACACCAATATGAAAAAAATGGAAAAAGGCAAAAGTCACAACAAACAGCCAGATGCGGGTGGCGTTGAGGTCAAGTAGACCACTAAACCTGCTCTTTATATTCTAAGCCCGCCTATGGCGGGTTTTTATTTGCATCAGTTTTGTTTCATCGCTTGACGACTGTACGTTCGTACAGTATTGTAATGTCTATGGGAAACGATATTGATTATCTGGGCCGGATCCAGGACTACTATGCCGAGCATAAAACGCTGCCATCATATGCATTGATTGCAGAACTGCTTGGCTTCAAGTCCAAGAATGCTGTCACCGCACTGGTTGCACGCTTCAAGCTGCTTGGGTATCTTGATTCTGCCCCGGATAAGCGGCTCAAGCCAGGCCGACGTTTCTTTGAGCGTGTTTTGGCTGAGAGCACGGTACAGGCCGGTTTTCCGTCACCAGCACTGGGGGACAACCAAGACAGCTTAAGTATTGATGATTACCTGGTTGAGCGTCCCTCACAAACAGTATTGATTACTGTCAAGGGTGATTCCATGATTGATGCCGGTATCGTGCCGGATGATGTGGTGATCGTGGAAAAAAGGCAGCTGGCCAACATAGGCGATATTGTCGTTGCCATTGTAGATAATGAATTTACTTTAAAAACATTGGGGCGTGAGGGCGGGGAGTTTGTGTTGTACCCGGCCAACAAAGCCTACCCGGTGATTCGTCCCAAAGGTCAGATGGAAATTTTTGGCGTTGTCGTGGGGCAGTTCCGCAAATACTCCTGATCTGTCAGCAGGTTAATATTTTCCCGTACCATACATCAACTCTTTAGCCGTATCCCGGTAACCCGCCTGTATCAGCAACGCCCGCTCTATGTAGCGACTCACCCGGTCTCTTAATGTCGGCAATTTACTGGCTTCATGGAAAATATCCGGGAATTTATAGGCCAGCCAGGCATACAGGCTAATATCCTTGCTCAGGTTTTCAGCTTGTTCCAGTTGCTTGGGGCTGGTGGAGTTCAGCCAGTCAGTATCGCTCGGCAAACGCCTCTTTTTATTCAGTGCAACACTTTTCAGGCAACTTAAAAAGTAATCGACTTCATGCGCTTTATCCAGGGAGACAGGGGCGCAGGAGAAGGTGAATTTCTGTGCCAATGGTAATGCCGGTGCATGCTCATCAATCAGGTGCCCCAGACTCATGTGCATGTTAAGCGGTGCAGTCTCAAACAATGTGCTATTGACACCGATACGCTCCGCAAAGAATGCCAGTAGCTCACCTATTTTTTCAATATGCAACGCTTGGGCAACTTCCTGTATGTGAAAGAAGTTGGGGGCGATGGGCAATTTCGTCATAGAAGACACGTCCGAAGTGCTCAGCATATGTTCGAGATGAATGAGCTCGTCGTTCTCAAAAGCACTTACATAGCCTGTTGGGTAAATGCCATAACGCCCGGCCCGGCCGGCGATTTGCCGTACTTCGGTGGCGTTGATGTCGCGACTGGCAACGCCATCGAATTTATGCGTGGTGGAAAACACCACACGCCGGATGGGCAGGTTCAGCCCCATGCCGATAGCATCGGTCGCCACCAGGATGTCGGCCTCACCACTGCAAAACCGGCGTGATTCAGTACGCCGAACCTCTGGCGACAATGCGCCATAAATAGTGGCCACGCCAAATCCCCATTGGCGGAATCGTGCACTTAGCGTCAATACATCCTTGCGTGAGAATGCAATAACGGCATCGCCTTTTTGCAATTGCCGCTTCAGCAGCCAGCGGTTATAGCGTGCCCCGCTCAAGGCTTCAGTTTCCAGCAACAAAGGCGTTTTTCTTTCCAGATAGCGGATGCTGTAGCTTTCACCCAAGGATTCTATGGCGCGTATACATGGCTCGGTGACGCTATCAGCCCCACATACATACACCTCTTTTGCTGGAGCCCCAATGAGTGCAGCAGTCCATGCATATCCCCGGTGCTCATCCTGCAGCATCTGGATTTCGTCGATAATTGCTACATCTACCAGCGTGTTCGGGTTCATCATTTCTACCGTGCAGGCCGTGTGCAATGCGCCTGGGATCAGCTGGCGCTCTTCGCCCGTAATCAGGTTGCAAGGCACACCGGCATCGGCGAGCCTGTCCCGAATCTCCATGGCCAGTAAACGCAACGGGGCAAGGTAGACGCCAGATTTGGCTTGTTGCAGTGCGATCAAGGCCTCGTATGTTTTACCTGAGTTGGTCGGCCCTAGGTTGAAATGGATATGGCGATCCAGACTGCGCGCAACAGTAAAACCCTCGGGGTATGCATGCAGTTGCAAGCTTGCCGCTAATTTTTGCGCTTTACTTACTGCGGTACTAAAGGTAGGCGTTGCCATGATTTAAAAGGGTAAAGAAGGGTTGTTCATGGGATGTCATGCAGGCTAAGTATCCTATAGTTTTTACCAGAGGATACGTTTTTTATCGAGAACTATATTTGGCTGATTGCATCCTACTTTTGGACATTTAATAATAACGGCGTGATATTTGCTTCAGTCATGATTAACTCTATGGAGGTGTTATGCATAAACTAGCCCTTATTGCTTCATCAGCCGCCGTTTTTTTGATTAGCCAGTATCAACTGGTTTACGCAGAGTCGGCGGAGGAAGTTGCTTTCAAGCTTAACCCCTCCATCGTCAAGGTGCAGGTATCAAACGATAAGGGCAATCGGGGCATAGGCTCAGGCGTTGTGGTTAGCCAGGATCATGTGGTGACCAATTGCCATGTGGTTGCAAACTCCCGCGGTATCGCAGTCACCAAAAATGGAGAAAGCTACCAGCCGGTGGCGATGAAAGCAGATTGGCACCATGACTTATGCATATTGAAATTTGACGGGCTGCCAATTGCACCAGTGGCGTTGGGCGATGGTGCCGGCTTAAAGTACGAGCAGGCAGTATTTTCCATAGGTTATCCCAATAACCCGATGAAGCCGCTCACGGCATTCGGCAAGATCAAGGGATTGTATAACCTGGATGATGCCCAGGTAATCCGGACTTCAGCTGCATTCCGGATGGGCGCAAGCGGAGGCGCATTGTTTGATGATGCCGGCAACCTGATTGGTATCAACACATTCAAGAGCCCTGGCCGTAATGGCAACTACTACAGCTTGCCGGTAGCATGGGTAAAGAAGTTGCTCACAGCGCCAGAGATCGCCGTCACCACGCAAAGAGAGTTGCCGTTCTGGGATGCCCCGGAAGAGAAGCGCCCATTTTTTATGCAAGTGGTCAATGAGCAAATCACCAAGCAGTGGGATTCTCTGGCCAGCATCTCACAAGCCTGGATAGAGGCCGATGCCAGCAGTTCGGAAGCCTGGTATTACCAGGCCATGGCACAAGATAAACTTGGTAATGACAAAGCTGCCATTGCCGCCTACCGTAAAACACTAGAGCTTAATTCGCACCATACTGGTGCGCTGTATGACTGGGGGCTGTTGGCCTCCCGTCTGGGTAATCAGGCGGAGGTGGAGCGTATCGCTATGCTCTTGAATATGATCGACCAGGATGTGGCGGAAGAGTTTAAGCTGGCAGTCGCGCCATCTGTTCAGTAGCCGGCCAGCTAGTTTTCTTAGTTTGAATTTGCCTGAGCCGAGTTGCCCTGAGCTAGTGCCAGCAACTCCGGCTCACTAAATCCTGCTGCGCGCCTGGCCTCCATATTGAATGGTCCGCGCATGGTGGGGGCGGCATATTGAGTGGCGAGGTCGGCATAGGTTTTAATCGGCTCTAGGCCGCGTTGCTCGCATAGCCAGGCAAACCAATGATTACCGATCGCTACATGGCCGATCTCGTCCCGCAGGATAATATCCAGCACCGCAGCGGCAGCCATATCCCCGGCCTGTGCCAGTTTTGCGCGAACCGGCGGTGAGGCGTCAAGCCCGCGCGCTTCCATGGTGCGGGGAACCAGCGCTATCCTTGCCAGCACATCGCCTTCAGTTTTTGCCGCCATCTCCCATAAGCTGTTGTGGGCAGGGAAGTCGCCATAAGCATAACCCTGGCTGTGTAGATGGCGAACCAGCATGGAGAAATGCAGGGCTTCTTCATCTGCGACCTTAAGCCAGTCCGTGTAGTAGTCAGGCGGCATATCAGCGAAACGCCAGATCGCATCCAGCGCCAGATTGATGGCGTTGAATTCAATATGGGCCAATGCGTGAATCAATATGGCGCGACCTTCCAGCGTATTCATGGCACGGCGCTTCACACCCAAAGGCGACACCAGCTCAGGCTTTGCGGGCTGGCCTGGGATATGGGCTTGCGGGGTAAGTCTGGAAGTAGTGTCCAAGCTTATATTGTTGGCGCCCCACGCAGTGGCTAAATCCAGAACTCCCTGGGACTTTTTATCTGGGTCTGGTTCAGACAACCAAAACAGGGCAGCGGTGCGTAGTTCCATAACTAGTACAGTTTCCGGTGATTCAGATCAATTTCGATTGTATCAGTTCGGATTTGACGTAAGCATAGATGATGGGTGCCAGCAGCAATCCGCCTACGCCAAATATAGTCTCCATCACCAACATGGAGAGCAATAGCTCCCACGCTGCAGCTTGTATCCTGTCGCCTACAATTTTGGCGTTGATAAAATACTCCAGCTTGTGTATCGATATCAGGAATATCAAGGCCAATACTGCCACGTTGAAGGACACGCCCAATGCAATGACGGCAATCAGGGTGTTGGAAATAAGATTGCCGACGATGGGCAGCAAACCCACAAAAAAGGTAATGATGACTAAGGTTTTGCTGTAAGGCAGATGGATGTCGGCAAGTGGCAGGATCACCAACAGGAAAATGCCGGTCAATACGGTATTGATGGCCGATATCTTAACCTGGGCAAATACCACATTTTCAAAAGCTTTGCTTAACAGCGAAAAGCGGCTGCGCATAGCTAGTGCCAACGGTTTTGCCTGCGATAATGGCACAAAACGCTGTAATGATAGCAATACGCCAATAGCGACAGCAATCAGGATGTGAGCGAAGGTATGCAAGCTCTCTTTGCCTACGGTGCTTAGTTCTTTGCCGTGTTCCTTGAGTAATATCACAAAGGTTTCTTTCAACTCCAGCAGGCTTTCGGGCAAGTAAGTAACCAGTGCGGCCGGCAATTTCCCGCGCACATCGCTAAGAACCTCACCTATTTTGGCTGCTAGTCCGGTCAGATTTTCTTCGCTACCCAAAATGCGAGATAGAAACATGGTGAGCATGGTAATGGCGCTGATAAGAATAATCGCCATTAACAGCGCTGCCAGTAAGCGTGCCTTGTTTTCTGACAGGTGTTTTCTAGAGGTGTGTCGGTAGAGTCTGTCACCAATATGTCTGGTGAGCAGGTATATCAGCATGCCGCAAAATGCAGCCGGTACCATATGCAGTTGCAAAGTGGCAAAAACAGCCAGCAATACGACTCCCATACTGCTTAATTTTATTTTATCCATAAATTCTTTTGGTTGAGAGTTGGCGTTTGTAGGGGCTGGCTTGATAAGTGTTCTTAAGGATCACAGGTTGGCGAGCAAGCGCATGGGGGAAGTCAGCTTCATCGAACTCGACTTTCCATTGTGTCGACCGACCAGAGCCGAAGCCGGTGATGTAAACGATAACTTCAGCAGGGATGCGATTCAACGAAAATTAGTATAGGAGCTGCCCGTATTACTGGGGGGGAACTCCTGAAAGCCTGCCCCTTTAGTCTCAGGTATGCTCGTCACCGAAGCGCCAGATTGATCAATCACTAACGGCTTATTGTAAAGTTTACTGTTCCGCATTTCTGAATGATCGAGCGTATTGTCTTTTAATATGACTTTTTTGCTGTGCTTGCTACTGCATGGGTACTCGGAATAAACGGCGTCCCCACTGGCATTCTTGCATTTGTACAGGGTCTCAGCAGCTTGTACTAGGGCAGGAAACAATAATATGGTGAGGCAAAGAGCTGTTTTCATGATATCTATCCTCTTGGCTATAAGTTTCAATCGTACTGCAATTTCAATCACGAGTAAGTATTAAATCAGAAACATGAGCACGGCGATACAAGTAGGGGGCAATGCGCCTAGCAACAAGCCTCCCGCGCCTATGGACTCATCCTCAAAGCCGCGCCTGAGCAATGACGCTCCAGCCGGGTTAGGGGCATTGGCTATCACTGTCAGACCACCGCCAGCTACGGCTCCCGCTACCAACATATACTTGGACTCATCGGAAATCCCAACAATCAGTGAACCCAGGTAGGTAAGAGCTGCATTGTCCGTGACAGCGGTAAGCGCTACGGAGCCAAAGAACAACGCAGTGGGCTGCAAGCTGGAAACTATGGGCTGTAGCCACCATTGCTGCATACCGCCCAGCACCACCAGCCCGGCCAGGAAAAAACCGACTAGTAGACCCTCCTTGAGGATAAGCTGGTTTTGGTAGCGACTATAGGCCTGGGTAAAGCCAAGAAACATCATGAATATGCCGAAAAAAATCACCGGATGGTGAGCGAAAATAACCACGCCTGCCAGAAATGCCAGATGAATCAGGCTGACTGTGCGCGGCACTTCCGGCATGTTGTCAGCATCATTTGCAGGCGAACTCACTGTATTGGCCAGATGCATGCGTAGCAGGTAGGTGACCACGCTGGCGTTAATCAGCACGGCTATTGCCGCTTTCCAGCCGAAATGGCTGGCCATGTGCATGGTGTCCCACTGCCATGTGGCTGCTACCATCAGCACCGGCGGAGCTGCATATGAGGTGAGCGTGCCGCCGATTGATACATTCACGAACAATACGCCAAGCGCCGCGTATTTTAGCCATTCCGGCATGCCTTGCCTGAATACCAGTGGGGCCAGAATGAGTGCCGCCAGCGTCATGGCGGCCGGCTCGGTGATGAATGAGCCTAGCAGCGGCACCAGCGCCAGCCCAAGCCATGCCTGCGCCACCATGGTATGCACCGGCAACAGGCGTGCAATAGTCAATACCAGCTGTTTGACTATTTCCAGTACAGGGCGGGAGGCTGCAACCACCATGACTACAAATACAAATAAGGGCTCGGTGTAATGGCGGGATTCCACATAGTTGATCGCCTCGCCACCGCCTGCTACCAATGCCATGAAACCAATCAGGATAAATGCCCAGAAGCCAAAGACAACCTCGACTTCGCCTAGCAAGTGAAACAGTCCTTCATGCTTAGGATGTCTATGTGCAAGAGTCTCCAGGGATTTTGCGCTGAAGGTATGTAGCAGTGCCAGCCCAAAAATGATGGCGGCAATGATGTTCATGGTGGTGGTCAATGTTTGCTTCCTTCTTTAAATCAACGGGCTTTCAGCTTCATTATACTTAATTTAGTTGCGCTCTTTGCCAACCACGCATTTTCTATGCCCAGCCTGCTTGCTCATTCATAACGCTTATGCACTTTTTTGGGCTCAAAATATTGACGATGAATCCATGATTCTGGACTTAAGCCTGACTGATGGTGACGCCAGACGATGAGGCTTGCAGCCTAAGGTATCTGGTGTGTTTGTTGCTTCACCATCAATAGAAAAAGATTATTTAACATCATGCAGATAACAAACGGGGATTAGGTCATGGGCTTAGCAAGTACAGAGCATGAAGAGGCACTGAAACAGAATATTCGTTACTTGGGGCGTATATTGGGGGAAGCGATCACAGCCAAGGATGGTAAGTCCACGTTTGATGTGATCGAGAATATTCGCAAGACCGCCGTCAAATTCCATCGGGATCAGGATCAGGAGACCTCGCTGTTACTGGAACAGTTGTTAAAACAGTTAACGCCTGATCAAACTGTTTCCGTGGTACGTGCTTTCAGCTATTTCAAGCATCTGGTCAATATTGCCGAAGACCTGTACGCCCATCACCAGACACGGCTAAATGAAGATAACCACGCACCGGGCATGCTGGCACACTCCCTTGAGCAGATTGTGGAAAAGAACCTGGCATTCAAGGATATCGAGGCATTTTTCCGCACAGCTTTGATTTCCCCGGTATTGACGGCGCACCCCACCGAGGTGCAGCGCAAAAGCATACTGGATATAGAGCGTTCGCTATCCTCCTTGCTGGCTGATAGAACCCTGCTGGTTTCCAAAAAGGAGCTGGAGCGTAATCATCTGATGATACAGGGCGCGATTACCGCCTTATGGCAGACGCGGATACTGCGCTTCAGCAAGCTCACGGTCAGCAATGAAATCGAAAATGCGCTGAGCTACTACCAGACTACGTTTCTGGAAGTGATCCCTGAGTTATTGCAGGATCTGGAGCGCGAATTTAACAAGCAGTATGCCCATGAGTTACAGGAAGATTTCCAGTTACCCGGTTTTCTGCAGATGGGTAGCTGGATAGGCGGTGACCGTGACGGCAACCCCTTCGTCAATGGCACTACCCTGGCGCTGGCTATAGATCAGCAGGCCATCACCGTTTTTAATTATTACCTTAAGGAAATGGATGCGCTAAGGCGCGAGTTGTCGCTATCGACTCGGCTGGTGGAAGTGACGCCGGAGGTGTTGGAACTGACGCATGCATCGCACGACAAGTCGCCACACCGGCAGGATGAAAGTTATCGCCTGGCGTTGAATGGCATCTATATGCGGCTGGCTGAGACCTCGCGACAGATTACGTCGCAGGAAAACACCTTTGTGGCGGGGGAGTACAAAGCCTATGCCAGTGCCGAAGAGCTGCTGGGCGACCTTAATATCATTGTCGACTCACTCAAGCAAAAACATGGCGCAGCGCTGATCTACCCCAGGTTGGGCAAGCTGACCAAGGCCATTGAAACCTTTGGCTTCCACTTGGCGACTATCGATATACGCCAATCTTCTGATGTGCATGAAGCCGTGATCAGGGAGCTATTCTTAAAGGCTGGGTATGACTTCAACTACGCTGAGCTGGATGAAGAGGAGAAAATCAAGACATTGCTGGATGAACTAAAACAGCCACGCTTACTGTTCTCGCCATTCCAGCAATATTCCGAGCTGGTGCACTCCGAAATCGAGGTGCTGAATACCGCACGTGATATCCGCAAGATATTCGGTGAGCGTGCCATCCGCCAATATATTATTTCGCACACAGAAACGCTGTCGGACTTGCTGGAAGTCGCGCTACTGCAAAAAGAGGCCGGCTTGCTCAGGGGCGTGTGGGGCTCACAAAAAATCCAGATGGATCTTAACATTGCACCTTTATTCGAGACTATCGCCGACCTGCGCCACGCGCCCATGATCATGGGGCAATGGCTCAGCCTGTTGGGCATACGCCATGTGTTGCGTAACCAGGGCAACGAGCAGGAAATCATGCTGGGCTACTCCGACAGCAACAAGGATGGTGGTTTTCTTACTTCCAACTGGGAGTTATACAAGGCCGAAATATCGCTGGTGGAGCTGTTCAACCAGGCCAAGATCAGGCTGCGCCTGTTCCATGGCCGTGGCGGTTCGGTTGGTCGTGGTGGTGGCCCGACCTATGAAGCCATCATGGGGCAGCCGCACGGCACGGTGGATGGCCAAATCCGCCTCACCGAGCAGGGTGAGATCATCGCCAATAAATACTCCGACCCCAAGGTAGGCCGCCAGCATCTGGAAACGCTGATCGCTGCCACCATCGATGCTACGCTGTTTCCGCAGGATGAACTGGTTACCAAAAAACGCAGGTCGTTTGAAGCGGTCATGGAAGACCTGTCCACTACCGCCATGACGACCTATCGCAGCCTAGTGTATGAAACGCCAGGGTTTGCTGACTATTTCTTTAGCGCTACGCCGATTTCCGAAATCGCCGAGCTCAATATAGGTAGTCGCCCGGCCGCCAGAAAGTCCACGCGCCGGATAGAAGATTTACGCGCCATCCCCTGGGGTTTCTCCTGGGGGCAGTGCCGGTTGCTGTTGCCGGGCTGGTTTGGCTTGGGTAGCGCCATCCACCAGTATCTGGACGTGGACGAAAAGGCTCGGCAGTCGCGCACGCAAGTCCTGCGCGAAATGCTGGATGAATGGCCATTGTTCAAGACCTTAATTGCCAATGTGGATATGGTGCTGGCTAAAACCGACCTGGTGGTGGCACGTCGCTATGCCCAGCTGGTGGAAGATGAAGTGCTGCGTGATGAGATTTTCAGCAGCATTGAACACGAGTATTGGTTAACCACCCAAGCCCTGAATCTGCTATTGAGCAGCGAAGTGCGATTGTGTAATAACCCCACGCTGGCTAACTCAATCAGGAACCGCCTGCCTTACCTGGATCCGTTGAATCACTTACAGGTGGAACTGATCAAGCGCTACCGTGCCGGGGAAACCGATGAACGCCTCAAGCTTGGCATCCATCTGTCGATCAATGGCATTGCAGCAGGGTTGCGGAATACCGGTTAATTTGGGTGTTCTTGATTTCTTGCAAAGGTAAGCTTCTATAACCTCAAAAGTAATTTCCGATACGCTGATACTACGTTTTTAAACGGCTCTGGATACAGATGTAAGCCATGAATATGACATTATTCGCTTAAATGCGCGCGTCTCTATGGCTTTAAAATATAAAAAATCAATCGAAAACTGCAGTTTGGGGGAATGAATCATGGGGTTTGATAATTGCTGGCTTGCCAGTTATGGCAGGGCATGGCAGAAATATAGCAGATGGGCTGTCGCCATACTTACTTTGATGGGCAGCCCATCAGCCAGTGCCACTAACGGGATCAACCTCATCGGTTTCGGCGCTGAATCTACGCTGATGGCTGGCGCCGACATAGCAGTGGCTCGGGATACCAGCGCGCTGAACACCAATCCTGCGGGCTTGGTGCAAATTCGCGGGCAGGCTTTTGATGGCTTTACATCAGTGCTGCGTACTCTTGATCTTTCCCACCAGGATAGCCTGGGCAATAATGAGCATGCCTCTAATCGCTATACGTTATTGGGCGGCGGCGGTTATGCCACTTCGCTGGAAAACCTGCCGTGTACAGCCGGTGTCGGGTTGTTTGCGCAAGGTGGGGCGGGTGGGGTTTTCAAGAACCTGAATACTGCATTCGGTACACGCGATGAGCTTTCCTCATTGTTTGGTATTGCCAAGGTCATTCCAGGCTTCGGTTGCCAGGTCAATGATGCGCTGTCGCTGGGGGCAAGCCTGGCGCTTGTCTATGCTAGCGTAGAGCAGAAAGTATTTCCGGAGACATCTAATGCCCAGTTTCCGGGTTACTACCTTAAGGACGCCAGCGCGCTAAGATTTGGTTTAAAGCTCGGTGCGCAATATCGAGTTAATCCATCCCTTACACTGGCTGCAACCTATACCGAAAAGACCGAGTTGCCGCTGACTGGCGGCGAGCTTGATGTTAATTTTACGGCGGTTGGCTTGGGTAAGGTGAGGTATCAAAATGCCAGCTTCAAGGGATTTGCCTTGCCACGTGAAGTTGCTTTGGGCTTGGCTTTTCGGCCTGCAGAGCCTTGGTTACTGTCGTTCAAGCTTAACTGGCTGAATTGGGCTGATGCCGTTTCTACGGCGACATTACATGCCACCGATCCGGGCAATTCCCTTGCGCCTCCGGATTACACTGTAGTGACCCCACAAAACTGGAAAAATCAGCTGGTGTTTGCGACCGGACTGGCCTACACGCTTAACGAGCGTACCACCTTATATGCTGGATACAACTATGGTCGTAATCCCGTCCCCGCAGAAAGCTCCAGCCCCTTGCTGGCAGCGATACTGGAGCATCACTTTACACTGGGCGCGTCACGCCAGATCACCCCACAATGGCAAATGACAGGTGGTGTGGAGTATTCACCGCTGGTGAAAGTGGATTATTCAAATCCACTATATGGTAATGCACAAGTGAGGAATGAAGCCTTGTTTATGCATTTCATGCTGAGTCGCCGCTGGTAATGGCAGCCTTAAATGGCAGCCTTCTACCAGGGAATTTCCTTGCCATCATAAGCCATGAATCTACCGCTATTGCCCAGCGTTAGCTGTTCTATCACCTCGCGCAAACCAGTCACGCTCTGCTCGGCATTGATCAACCCGTTGGGGCCGCCCATATCGGTTTGCACCCAGCCGGGATGCAGTATGGTCGAAGCAATCCCGCGTGGTTTAAGATCTATTGCCAGGCTTTTCATCACCATGTTGACTGCTGCTTTGCTGGTGCGATACAGATAGCTACCGCCGCTGGTATTGTCGTCCATGCTACCCATTTTGCTGCTGAGAGTGACGATTTTCCTGAGCTGGCTGGCTGCCACATGCTCAACAAAAGCTTCAGCCATTTTCAATGGCGCCATGGTATTGATCTTGAATGCCTGCGCCCACGTTTCATAGTCGATGTGTCCCCAAGTACTGTGTGGGTAAACGCCAGCATTGTTGATAAGCAAGTCTATCTTCTGTCCGCTGAGTTGCTGGGCTAGCTGGTCTATCTGCGCAAAGTCGTTGACATCCAATTGCCGCACCTGGATGAGTCGAACTGGGAGATTGCCTGTCGATGCAACGAGCGTATTCAGAGCGGTTGCCGATTCCGGGTCACGACAGCAGGCAATCACTTGCCAGCCTGCTTCTGCATATTGCCGTGTGAATTCCAGGCCCAGGCCACGATTGGCGCCTGTGATGAGTACCGTGTAGTTGCTATTAGCCATGATGTATTTCCTTCAGTGAAGTGAGGCCGTCAATCTATTGGCATTTTGCGGCTGCGTTTGCTTTCATACATACGAGTATCAGCCATGTGCATGAGATAGCCTCTCTCATCATGCTCGTGAATATGCACAGACCCATGGCTGGCACCAGCGAACTCAAAGCCGCGCGCATGCAGTGCTTCCACCGTTTGCGAGATGGCTACTTTAATGGCATCCAGGTTGCCGCTTGGGCAGGAGATGGCAAATTCATCGCCTCCCAATCGATGCAACGTGCCGTGTGATGCCAGATTTTCACGCAGTAGATGGCTAAATTCACGCAGCAATACATCGCCTCGGTCATGCCCGAAATGATCGTTGTAATATTTTAGCCCGTCAATATCAAGAAAAGTCAGGCTGCCGTGAGCGGGTAGTTGTGCCAGGCTGTCTTCAAGCGCATAGCGGTTTGGTAGCCCGGTCAAGGCGTCTGTCAGTGCGATGAGCTGGCTTTGTTTCAGGCTGGACAGGGCATGTTCTTTTTCGCGGTGTAATTGTGAGAACTGATAGGAAAGTACCAAAGCCAGCAGTATGACTTCGACGGTGACTGCCACCAGACCAAGGTGTTCCACATAGAGTGTGAATTCACCACCTAAACCGCCCAGCGTAATGGCGCCAAAGCCTAGTATGCAAAATGCCAGTATGGCCACCAGATAATAACGCGCAGAATGATTGCCCTGTCGGGCACGAGAGATCCCGGAAACCAGACCATAAGTCAGGAACAGCCCAACGCCGTAGCGGTCAAACTCCAGCGACCAGTTGGGATAAAGTGCCGCCAGGCCAATAAAGACTACCATCAGGCCTATGCTGGCTATGCCGGCCCAGTAGAGGTGTGGGTTCTGGTTACGTCGGATATCCAATAGCGACTGCACGAAGAGGACATAGGCAATATTGGAAAACAGGATGGGGATGCTAATCAGGTAGAACCAGTGCGTGTCGAATAAATCCGGAAAAATAAGTAGTGCCGTGCCGTTGTAAAGCAGGTTTCCCAGGATAAACAGGGCATACATGCTTTCAGTTCTGCGTTGTCGCACGCCAGCCAGTGTCAGGTAATAAATGCCCAGACCAAGGAACACGCCTATGCATATCAGCGAGAGCGCATTGCCTGGCTTAATGGCTTGCCGGTAATGTTCGAGGGAGTCTATATAGGGCTGAGGCTGGGCGATGAAGAACGGTGAGGATAGTTCGGTGATCAGGCGGTAGTTGCCAGGCGCCAGCTGCAACTCACGGCCATGGCGCAAAAAGAAGGGGTTGGGGGTATGGTTCTGGATACCGCCTTCAACCTTGGCGACCAATTGCCCTTGGTGATAAAATACAAAGTGGCGGAACTGGCCCAGCACGCTCGCATTTTTGAAATCAATCACCAGTGTGCCAGGCTGGGTGACATCAAAATCTGCCTGGAAAAAGTAATGTCCGCCGGTTGGTTTCGGGTGTGTTACTGGGCTTAGAGAAGGGCTATTGAGCTGGCTTTGTTGCTGGTACTGCCATTGCTGCGGGGCTTGTAGCCATTGGCCGGGCGGCTCAAAAGGCATAGCCTGGCATACTGTCCACGGACATAGCGCGATCAATAGCGCTAATATCAGTCGGTAAAGCATGACTTGGCGGCAATAGCGGTAGAGTGTATGGAGTAACGCCATGAGGTGAAGTCTGTTCTTGAGGCAGCAATTTTTTGTCTTGTGGACAGACTAATCTATTTTCTGGCTACAGGGTAGTAGATATAAAGTCAGGCTAACAAATTTTTGTCAGCAGGTGCTTTTTCTATACGGTTACGGCCGTTGCGTTTGGCTTGCAGCAAGGCGTCATCGGCCGCTTCTGTCAGGCTGTCTGCAGTATCGGCCATGCTGTAACAGGCAATACCGGCGCTGAAGCTGCAATATAGCGAACCATTGGTATGGGCATGCGGTAGCGCTGCAAAGTCAGTACGAATCTGGTTGATGACCAACTCAGCCTGTTCGATGTTAATGCCAGGCAGTGCCAGCAGAAACTCTTCGCCACCATAGCGGCCGATCAGGTCGTTTGAACGCAGATGCCCCTTGAGCAGCCATGCCAGGCTGCGTATCACTTGGTCACCAACAGGGTGGCCGTAGGTGTCATTGACGGACTTGAAGTGGTCAATATCGATCATGGCCACGGTGAGCGAGTCCTGCGCCGGCATTTGGTCAACCAGGGATTTCAAGCCGGATTTAACGGCGGTATGGTTCAGCAGCCCGGTCAGGCCATCTGTGCGGCTGGAACGCTGGGCTTCACGATAGCGTTCGATCTTGGTTTTGACGACGGCCGCCAGCAGCACCGGGTTAAAAGGCTTGATGAGGAACTGGTCGCCTCCCAGGCGTAAAGCCTCCACCTGCATGCTCACTTCGGATTCACCGGATACATAAACGATAGGCAGTGAACTGTAATCAGCCAACTGGCGCAACACACGCGTAGCTTCAATGCCATTGAAACGGGGCATGTACATATCCATCAGGATCAGATCTGGGCGGTAGGACGCAAGCACGGTCAGCAACTCTCCCGGATCGTTGATAGCGTGGGTATCAATGCCATGTTCTGTCAAAGTGCGTTGAATGACAGTGACAGCAACGCGTGAATCTTCCACGATCAGTACGCGGCTTTTCTCCTGATCATTACTCTTTACCAGATCAAGAATGCAGTTAAGCACCCTGGAAGGCTGATCCTCAAACGGAATCGTAATGTCGATGCCGGTACGCATGAGGGCGACGATAGGCTCGATACTTGATTGTTCGCCAAGATAGATTAACTGGCTGGTCGGATATGCAGCGCGAATATTGGCGATACAAGCCAGCTCTTCAGCATGCGCTGTGCTGTTGGCGGGGATGAAAAGCACGGCTAAAGGCATGTCTGCGTTTAACGGTGCGGCATCCCAGCCTAACTGTGATGCCTTGAAGCCAAAGAATCCAAGTTGGCTGCCGAGCGCTTCTGCCATGCCGCGTTTTTCTGGAGAGGCAACCACCCATACTGAACGCGGCTTGATCCAGTCATGGTCGGGCATGGGGGCGGTTCTACTCGCACGTTTATCAGGCGCTGGTGGTTGCAGGGTGGAGATAGCGCCAATCAGTGCATTGATCTGGCTTTGCAGCAGCTGGATGTCCTCTTGCGAAAGCGGGTGGGCGTGCTCATCGTCTATCTTGTCGAGTGCGGCATTTTCCAGGCCGGTGCATAAGCGTACCAAGCCCGGCAGGCGCAAGGCATTAAAATGTTCAGTCAGGCTGTTGACCGCCACTGTGAACTCGATGAACTGTTCAAAGCGGCCTTCAGCGACGTAGATATCCCAGCGTTTAAGTGGAACACTTAAACGATCTTCTAGCGTACTGGGAAATCCACGAATCACAGGCTGAGTCATAGGCTTGGATACATTATCATGGTTCGTTGGGAGCATGGCAATGCCATTTGTCCGCTGATGTACGGCATGCATATGCGGCTTTAATAAGAGTGGTGAGTCGATACTTTCCGGTGATAACAACAGTTGCTTGTTGAAAAAGATGAGCTTGTTAGTTCACTTATTCATCAAACCCCATGCTTATGGGCTTAAATATTTTTTCCGGCGATGTGCGTATGGCGGCACCGGTAGGGCATGCCCGCACGCATGCCGGGCCACCGCTCTGGCCGGAGCACAGGTCACATTTGACGGCTTTTTTAGCGGCATTCGGGTCATAATCCGGTTGTCTCTCACCAGGGGCTGCGCCCAGGCCAAATAACAGCCAGAGCATATTGGCACCCATTTTCGGCGGTTTTTGCACGGCCATCTGGATTACGCCATAAGGGCAATTGCGCTCACAATTGCCGCAACCTATGCAAGCATCACTGATGAACACTTCGCCTTCCTTGGAGCGGGTAATCGCATCCGGTGGGCAATCCTTCATGCAGCTGGGGTTTTCGCAATGGCGGCAAGCCACGGGCAGGTGGAAGTTGGCAAAAGAAGGGCCGGCCTCCCGTTTCAGCCGTGAAGTCCCTTTGTGCGTTTCGGCACACGCGGTTTCACAGTTGTTGCACTGGATGCACATGGACTCGTTGATGATGAGTACATCAGAAGCCTCCCCCAGGCCTTGCTTGAGCATGAAGCGTATCAAGTCGCTTTCCTGGCCGGTTTTTTCGGTAGCCATCACGTTGGCGCGGGTACGTTCCGCCATCACGCTTTCGATAGCTTGGCGCCATGCCGGATTAAGGGCAAGCTGTTGCTTGAAGGCATCGGCCTTGAGTACCAAAACCTCGGTATACACGGCAGCTTTTACTGTGGCGGTGCGTTTTGAGTTGTTGACCAGTGCCATTTCGCCGACGTAATTACCGGCGGAAACGTAGGACAGGATTTTTTCCTGGTTATCGATGACTTTGGATACGGTCAGCGAGCCACTGCGCACCAGATACAAACCATCAGCATCATCACCTTCGCTGAACAGTACCTGGTTAGCCTGAAACTTGCGTTTTTCTACGCCGCTGTTGACCAACGCATCCACGGCTTCACGACTCAACATCGGGCCAATGTAGTTGTAAATCGCATTGCGCAGGAAGGATTCATCAATCTGGCGACGCACATCATCCACTGCGGCAATCAGGCGCAGCATGGTATTGCGGGGGGTTTCCAGCAACACGCAGCGTTCGCCGGCAAATACGGTAGCGGTGCGGCGTCGACCGGAAATCAGCCCCATCTCTCCAAAGAAGGAGCCGGTGGGCAGCTTGATCCGTTTTTTCTTGCCATCTTTATCTTCAATCTCGACCTCTACATCGCCTTCCACAATCGAGAAGAAAGTGTTGGTGTAGTCCAGCTTCTTAAAAACCACAGAGCCTTTACGTGGCGTCAGTATGGTCGAGTCCAGCATGAATTCGCGCAGTTGCAGCTTGGACATGGCCTGGAACAGCGGTACTCCGTTAAGTATGAAGTCCAGCGCTTCTGATACTGTAGACAATGGGCGCCATGGCCCGATTTTCTTTTTCAGCAGGGGTTCGTCTACCGGCTCGATCTCACGGCCGAGTATGGTTTCTACTACCTCGTAACCTTGGTTCATTGCCTGTTTGATGAGTGGGTAACCACCCAGCGCGCCGACGATGAACAGGCCCGGCACATTGGACTCATAGCGCTCTGACAGCACCGGCACGGATGCCGGGTTGTCATTGGGAAACTTGATGCCGAAGCTTTCAACCAGTTTACGTGGCGGTGTCGCTCCCAGACGCGCAATCACGCGATGACACGGCACCGACACTTCGCCATCCCTGCCGTTGAATACGAAATTGAGCGGCGGTTCGCTGCCGGTGTCATCAACCCGCAGGGTATTGGCGCTATAGCAGACATTGATCTGGCCTGATTTTTCGGCCTTGGTAATGAGATTGCGATTGCCTTCCTTACATTGCGCAAACTCGGTCTGGCGGTTCAGGATATACACCGTATTCTGTTTCATCAGTCCCAGTGCATTTTCAATGCCGGCATCGCCGGCACCGATGACGATGATGGTCTCGCCCTTGAATTCGTCGGGATCGGACAGCGTATATTGCACACGCGGTGAATTTTCGCCGGGAACGCCAAGCTTACGCAGATTACCCTGCAGGCCTATGCCCAGGATAACGCTGCGGGAGGTATACTCGCTGCCATCTTCACAGCGCACGGTGAAGATGCGCGTGGCCTCATCGCGCTGCATGAAGTTGACGCGCTTGCCATAAGCAATATTGACTTGCTGCTCAGTGACACCATCATCCCAGGTCTTGAGCACGGTTTCGCGCAGCCCTTCCGCAAACTTGAGGTCACTACGCAGCGGCACGATACCGGGTTCGGCCATCACATGCTTGCCCTTTTGATACTTGTAGATGGTATCGGCAGTATGGGTTTCGCACTCAAGCAGAAGGTGGCTGGCATTTAACGCCTTGGCATGTGCGGCGGCGGAAAGCCCTGCCGGGCCTGAGCCTACGATAATAATGTCGTATTGTGCTTCCGCATCGGCAAACAGCATGTCTGCATGGCTACTTTTGCTCGGATTCATATTGGGCTGGCTCATGGCTTACCTCGTTTGCGATACGGTATATTTCAAATCAGCCAATTGCTTGGCAAAGGCTTTGGGTTGGTACGTTTCGTCATTGGTGAGCGTTTTGCGCATGTTTGCCAACTGGCGATTCACCTCTGGTGCAGACTTCAAGCCGCCCATTTTTGCCAATGACAGCGACAGGTTGGAGATGGCCATATAGGCCTGTTCAGCGCCAGCATAATCTGAGAACTGGCCATCAATCGCCTCATCAATCAACGCCAGGTAAACCTGTTTGAGCTGCGGCAGGTTGAAGCTCTGGTTCTTGATCAGTGTAACGTAGGCTTCCAGCGATGCGGCTACCTTTTGTGCAGACTCGGTCGGGCTGATGCCGGTAGGGTCACCATTGCCTGAAACCGCCTGGTGCATTTGCATGATGCGCTTGTTAAATTCTGCTGCATTGCTGGCATCAACTACTCGCACAATGGCGCGTAGCATCAACAAGTTACTGTCATTCAGACGGATACGGCCAGGTCCAACGCCCAGGCGCGGTGTCCATTTTTTCTCGCTCATGGGGTGATGGCAGGCATGACAATCAAACAATACCAGTTCGGGGAAAATGCCATCACGTCCAAGCTTGGGGTCGGCAAATGCATTAAGCAACTGCTGTGAGGCGATGACCTGGCCGATGGCCCAGACCTTGATCGGGTTGTAATCACCTTTACGTTTGTGCCAATCATCATCGATACGGAAGTGGGCGGGCTGGATGGCAGTAAAGGTTTCCAGTTCAAAAGAGATGCGTGGGTGCCCGGCCCCCATGATGCGGTGGGTGATAAAGCGGTTCTGGTCGCCAAAATGGCAAGACAGGCAAAGCTTGGCCTGCGCTACAGGCGAGTCAGTCGGGTAAAGCCCGTTTTCAATGTTGTCAGCATGACTGGCACCTGCCAGCGTGTGCGACTTGATCCAGCGTCCGGCCGGGCCATGGCAACCCTCGCAGCCCACGCCTTCACTCATGATGAAGCGTTCGCCGCGTTGATCCGCAGCCGGGTTATGTGCATGGCAATCCAGGCAGACTTTGGACTCATGGGCAGGTTTTTTCAGGCCCAGGTTTTTGGCGATCAGCTTGGATTGCTTGTTGAGCAATACCTGGTAGGTTTGGGTATGCCGGTCCAGACGCTCCCAGGTGGTGTATTCATTCTGCAGCACATTGGATTCATCCCAGTGTGTGATCGAGCCGTGGCAAAAGCTGTTTGCACAATTTACCGAGCCCACTGTCTGGTCATGCGACAGGTTTGGCATGGTGGCATAGGCGCTGGTGGCCAGACTCAAAAGCAGGCTGGTGGCCAGGCATAGTTTTATGCTGAGACTCTGTAGTATTTTCATTATCGAATCTGCTCCTGCGATGGTGCTGGCTTGGCTGATTTTTTAGGGGTCATGTCTTTATCGTTAGGTTTATCGCTGACTGTCCATATATTGCCATCCGGGCGCATATAGAGCTTTTCCATCTCACCACGAGTGAATGGTCGGGAACCGATACGTCCGAACACTGCGATCTGGTGCCCGGTTTCATCGACGGCACGGTCCCTGTCCAAGCCCTTGGATACTGCCAGCGTTGTAGATTGCGTCTTGCGCCATGCAATCAGGTTCGGCTTCGGTTCAGGTGAAAAACCATAGAAGCGTGGTTGCGTATCCGGCGCGGTCAATTGTACGACTTTTAGGCCGTTTTTACCGTCTGCTACATAGGCAAACAGTGAGGCATTAGTACTGCCGACTACCACATCGCGCGCGTCATTGAGTTTGCCATCCGCAGTGTACATCTGATAAACAACAGGGCTTTCAGGCTTCTCGATATCGATGATGGCCAGACCTTGCTCGCCCGCCGCCACATAAGCGTAGGTACGTGCCAGATACAGTTTTTGTGCATTTGCCAGTGGAATCTGTGCAGGCAATAAAACAGGCTCTTGTGGCTTGGTGACATCGACCACGCGCAAGCCGGTGCTGTCAGTGACGAACAGGTAGCGGAACTGCAATGCAGAACCACGTACATCATCCAGTGCAATGGTCTTGATATGCCTTGGTTTGAGTGGGTTGTCCAGATCAAGCACTACCAGCCCTTTGGCAGTAGCAACATAAGCATAATGCCCGCCGAGCGTGATATGGCGGGCATTGTTGAGGATGCCATCAGGGTTCCAGGTCGCGGCACGCTTGAGGAAATTATTGCGAGGCTCACCATCTGCGAGCGTATCAACATCAACTACGATAAGGCCCTCAACTGCATCTGTGATAAAGGCATAATGATAGATGGCGTGGAATGCCTGCTCCTGATTGGTTTTGCGCATCAGTTCAAAGCGTGCCTTGTCCTTGCTTTCATCCGGGTTTCTTGTTGGCGCAATCGATTGATTGGTAGGGATAGCCATGCATGTGGCATTCTTGCTTGCCACATGCGTGTCATGTCCCATCGCTGAGAACGGTGCCGTGATGATGCGCTGGGCGATGCCCTTGTTGGCAATGCTGGCAACGTCATACACACGGAAGCCACCTTTACCTTCAGCTGCATACAGGTATTCACCACGTAACTGCAGGCAGTTAACACGGTCTGCTGAGCTGTGATCCTGCGCAAGTTGTAACTCCTGCTTGTGGTCCTGATGCTCCTTGAAATAATCAGGGTAAGCATAGCGTTGCAGATAACTTCCAATGACCGCTTGGGGCTCATCCCACTCGGTGACGGTGACCGCCTCGACATGGCGCTCCTCACCCAGCCATGCATTGAAGCCGACAAAATTGACGAAATTAGTACCTTGTAACAACAGTTGCGCCATGATGGCGTTGTTATCGTTATCTTTGGAAATATGGCAATCGCTGCATGTTTTAGTCTCTTCCTTGCGCTCGGTATGCGGGTAATGCGGCGCAAAGGCTTGCGACGAGAAGCCGCTGGCCGCAATCGGCGGTTGCTGGATATAGATCCGCTCTCGGTTTGAATTGGTCGATGACAATATCAGCGCCGAGCTGGAGCGCACCGGCGTGACTTTGGAGCCCTTGACTGGGCCGCTCAGGCCGAGCTGGAACATATCGTCACGTGCCACTTGCGGGTTATATGTCGCGTAGTTCCTGGTTTCGCCGCCTTCATAGTGATGACGTTCGGTTTTCCAGTTGGCCTGTATCGGCAGGTGGCAGCCCGCGCAACTGGTGGTCCATGAAAGGTGGCAGGTGTAGCAGGTCATCTTGCTGTTGTCATGTGCAAATTTCTTCACACCCAGTCCCCACTGGCCTTGCTGGCCTTCTTCGCCAGCCGCCATCAGCTTGGCACGAGCAGCCTTGGCATTGTATTGGGGATGGTTGGGATTCATGGTGTCTTTCACCAATGACATGGTCCATTCCTTGTTGGGGTCTATTGCCGAGCGTTGTATCAGCTTGCCGTCTATCCATTCAAAACGGCGGCGGCCATCCTGTGTGGTCAGTGTGGTCAGGTCCAAGCCACCTGGACGTGCAGCAGGGCCTGAAGTATGCAGGGTAGGGTAGGTAGTTGCGGTACCGTGGCAATCGGAGCAGTCAATCTCGATTGCTGCGGCTACTTCGCCATAGATATGGCCATTGCCGTGCATGTCCTGGGCAAAGTGGCAGTCCACGCATTGCATGCCGATATCCATGTGGATAGAGCTTAGATGCACGGCTTTGCTGAATTTCTTGGGGTCATTGTCATCGACAATATTGCCTTTGGCATCCAATAGCGCTCCCTTACGGTTACGCTTGAAAATGGCGCGGAAGTTCCAGCCGTGGCCGTGGTAATCGGCAAACTGGGTATCCTTAAGCTTGGAGTTCAAGGTCGATACATTTTTCAGGAACTCAGGGTCGCTCCACTTGCCGCGTATGGCGGCTTCTTCCGGGTTGCGCTCATTAATGGCGCGAATCTCGGCATCCGTCGGGTACTTCTGTTTCTCCGGCCACATGCTGGGCGCATCAGATTCGTAATCCCACATGGTGTAACCGTAAAACGAGTTTACGAAAATATTGGGCTGGTGCATGTGACATACCATGCACTGTGAAGATGGAATCGCACGCGTGAATTCGTGTTTTAGTGGATGACCAGACTCATTTTTAGGGATGGTCGGGTCAGCCGTTTGTGTGGTGCCTTCATTACCAAACTTGGCATAAGGCCCTGCATGCAGTGGATCACGGTCATTGGCATAGATGCTATGGCAGCCGCTGCAGCCGGATGAGCGGTAATCACCCGCTTGCTCATTGGTACCCAGGAACCACAGGTGTGGGTCATTCAAACGGGTTTTGGTGATATTGATAACAGGTACGGCGATGTTGCTGCCAGTGCCCGGCCCGCGGTTGGATTGCTTGATATCGGGGCGCCCCGGCTCATCCACACGCTGCAGGGTGCCGGTAATGTTGGGCAGGCCTACCTCAGGGAAAGTACTGTTGATATTACGACCACCCCGCTCAAACACACGAAAGATATCAGCTGGTGGAATCGTTTCCCAAGCTGGTAGCGGATCAAGGCGATTCAATATGCCTTTATGCACATATAAATCACTATCTGCCTTAATCGGATTAACCAAGGCTGCCGGTTCGCTGTCATGGGTGTAAGCCTCACCAATGATGTAGCGCTTGAACGGCAAAATCCCATTGTTATATGCAGCACCACCCCACAACATGGCCGAGGTGGACATCAGGCTGCGCTCTTGTGCCTGGATAATGGGCAAGTGACATGTGCCGCAAGCCTGACGTGCTACGCGCAGATCACCTGGATTGATGAAACGGATAAAAGCTGGATGTTCTTTATTGAGCCTGGCATATGTCCCCTCAGGGTTGGCGGAGGATCGCCATAGCTTTTCGTCACGGGGCAGGATATGCGCATGTTCCATCGCCTCCCGATACTCATGAGCCTTGCGGTCTCCTTCGGCAATCTCCTTGGAGACCATCACCGATGCGTTGCCGCCATGACAGTCAGCACAGCCAAGCACAACGCCAGGATTGGCATGCATGGTATGGCGATCCGTTGTGGTGTGGCAACTCATGCAACCTTCCGACTTCTGCTTTGCATCGGCTTCGGTCTGGGTCTTGGGCGCATCGGGCGCCATGGTGTAATCGCGGTGTGTGAGCGCTTCTTCCGATGAAATCCCATTGATAGGAATCATAGCGAGCAAAGCCAGTGCAGCAATCGCTAATGCACGGTCAATACCAGACTTTAAAGACAGATTAAACAACATACTTCTCATTCAGCAGGTTCAGTAAGTAAAAAGCGCATTAATCAACGCTGAGTACAACGTTCCCTGATCATCGCCATATAGTTGTTTGAGGCCATCGCCTGGTTTTAATGCACCCATTGAGCCGTTGATGATGATGTTCTGGTTAAACAGCGGACGCCAGTGGAAGCCGATAGACGCATCTACCCCCATATGCCTTGGAGGCGCTGCCTCGTTACGCAAGGCACCCAAAGATGAAGTGTTCATGAAGCTGAGGTCTGACAGATTGCCAAACACACGTAGTTGCGGGCTGATATCCAGGTCGGCACCAACACCAAACAGAATCAGGCCGGGGTTAACAAAGTTGGACTGCCCCTGGATGGGTGATGAACGCAAAGAGGGCAGCAAACCATTACGACCTGAAATGGCAACACCGCCGCCGCCAATCAGCGGAATACTTTGGCGGATATAGTAGCTGGTGGATGCGCCAGCAAACTGCGGATTTTCCAGAATGGCATCAAAGCCGGTAGATTTGTCGTCGTAAGGGTTTTTATCACCAGAAGCCAATAACAGATTGCCCCGTACACGTATCCAGTCAAAATCACGGGCTAACTCAGATGCGTGGAATCCGGCAAAAATATCCTGCTTGGTTTGTGCAATAGGGCTGCGGTCATCAGTGCCTACGGCCAGGTAGCTGGATGTGGCCAGGCTCCATTTGCCGAAGTGGCCGTCACCGGTGTATCCCAGGTAGGTGACTTGGTAAGCGTGTGGGCGTAAATCACCGATCAGCGCCGGGCGTACCAGAAAGTCATTGGTGTCGTACTCGCGCTGTTTTTCGTTATTGCGGTTGTGCGTGACGGAAACCTGTGAGGTAAAGCCACGTACCGGGAAATCCTGCATGTATAAATTGGCGGCATAAATATCGTCATTACGCAGGCTCTGACCAATGTCGTTCAGGCCGCTATTGGTGTCTTTCTCCATGCGGCGAAACCATGCCAGATTGTATTGGTAACGATTATTGGCACGGTTGCCGAACAAGCGCACACCGAATGGCGTGTCTTGAAACAGGAAGCCACGGAAATCACTAATGAATGGCTGGATACCAACGCGGATACTGTCAAAATCATAACGATCTGATACGTTGCGCAAGTGAACATCGGCAAACAGCTCCTGTACACCTACAAAGTTATCTTTACGAGTCGTGCCCTTGCGTGGATTTGCGTAGAGCACCCCGGCCTCTTCTACGTCGGCAAAATTGTAGTTGATGACAGGCACAAACTTGAACTCATACTCAGGTGGCTTAAAGGTGGTATTACCTTTTTGAATATCCAGGCTGATAATGATGTTCTGGTTGAACACAAACTGATCAGGGTCGCCGTAAATATTGTTGGCACCAGCGCCGTTGCCTACTTGCTGGGCAACTGGAGTGGCTACTTTTCTGGATTCAAATAAAGTATCAGAAATAATACCGAGGTTGAAAAACAGGTCTTCACCCCACTGCTTGAGTACAGGGATGTCGCCTTTCAAGTGGTTCTGGTTGAACGGATCGTACCAAGGGTGCTTAAAGCCCAACGCCTGCATGATGCGCCACCTGTCTGGCACAGGCACAGAGTCACGTGGCAGGTTGGCGGCAGGAGCTGGCACCTGTTCAGAGTCTATGGGTGGTAACGTGACGATGGTGTTGGGTTTGGCTGGCTGGAACTGCTTGGTCTGCGGGGCATCTTCCGGCTTGGTTGCCCCTACTTGCTCCTGTGCGTAGCTTACTTCGCCCTTATTAGGCAGCACTGATAGCGTCAGTTCGCCATATTCGCCGGGTTCCTGCTTTACCCAGCCGAATTCCTGCTGGGTATTCACTTTGATCTTGAACCACTCACCTTTTTTCTCAACTACATCCAGCAGATTGCCCTTGGGGATCAGGTAGAGCAACAGGGCATCGGCCTGTGGCTCTGCATATACCTTGATGGTAGAGGAGAGTACTTGCAGTTGGATGCCCGCAGCCTGCGTTTTGGGAGTTGTAGCTTCTTCGGCATAAGGCTGGTTACTGAGTGTAGCCAGCAATGCGGCATTGATAATCGTCAGCAGGAATTTTTTAGGCATGTTCACGATTAAATCCCCGAGCAGACATTTTGCGCGCTACTGTTAATGAATGGTGATTGTGGGCACTGTACATATCTCAGGTTTGAGCCTTGTGGCACCAATGTGTCGGCACGGATGCCTGCCGGAGCATTGGCTACCCCAGTGCCTAAAATGTTGCCAGCTCTGCTCAGCCCCAGAAAAGCAACCATATCATCCTGATCTACCCCGTCACCGGATACGCCGATCGCTCCAATTAATGTGCTACCACGGTAGATAGGGACGCCGCCAGGGAAAATCTGAATACCATTCTGTATGCGACCAACACCAGCAGCAGGAGGGGATGCGCTGCAATCAGTGTTTGCATCAGCGGGGTTGAGGATTGCAAAAGTTAACGCGTTATAAGCAAGATCAAGTTGCAAGCCTGTATTGAAAGGACTCCAGAAATTGCTCGGGGCCGTGATCGGTTTCGAAAGTGGCCCATTGCCAGTTCCATTAATGCCGTCCGGAAAGAAGGGGCGAGCGATGTTGCCAATGGCTCTGGCAGAGAATGCTCTGGTGCCGCTAAAGGCAGTACTTCCAAAAGCATTCGAAGCGGTCACGTAATTACCCAGCGTAATGGTTGGGCCGCCAATTAGATAAGTGACACTAGATTGGCCAGTAATGGTGGCGCCGCCATTGGTGCTGGAGAAAAACGCTGCAGTGCGGGCTTTTTGTAATGAAACATCTGCACCAAATATAGGGGCATCAGGCGTTCTGGCTACGCCCAGCACAGTGCCATCAAGGTCCACAACGGAAACAGTGACTTGTGCAGGCGAGTTCAGAGGGCGACGAATTTGAGCACGAGCCTGGTTGGCTACCCCAATAGCAGAGTTGATGATTTGTGTGACCTCTGCAGCACTTAAGCCAGTAGCAGGTGCCGGGTTTGTGGATGCGGTTGCAGGGAAACGGTTAGCCGCACCATTGGTGACCACAAATGCTCCTGCCCCTAACGTTCCAGTACCGTCCGCCGTAAAGCCGGAGTCAGCATTACCGTAGGCCCTGCCAGCTAAAGCGCCACCCGCTGCCGTAAAGTAAGTTGGAACATTGATGAAGTTTGCTGCATTGACCGTAGTTGCATTAACCGATATCAGTGAGCCATCTGCATTGGTGTAACTAGGGATTTGGCCGCCCAGAGTAATGCGATTGGCGCGGATACAATCTGGAGCCTGAAAGCCAGCCAACGCAGACTGGGCGATACGCTCATCATTGTCGGTAGTGCCAGCAACTGGATTCAAATCTATACCATAAACTCCATCAGCCATCACGCCAATGCCGCCTACTACCCTGCCGTTTTTATAAATAGGAAAGCCACCAGGGTCACCAGCAAGGCCAAGGGGGGAGCGTTTGGGGCCTGCGGCAAGGCCTGCGCCACGTGTTATAAAGTCGCCGCATGGTAATTGACTGAACTGCACGCCAAATAGAGGGCCGCCTGCCTGAAAATCTACTGTGGGTGGAAAATGTTCTTGAATGATATAGCTGGCAGTGCGGGTGCTGAATGCATTACCCGAGGATGAAAGATAAGCACCTGTGACGGCTTTGGCGATTGCTGCCAAAGAAGCTGGGATTGTGTTGTCCAGACCATCCAGGCCTTGTGGGAAACTGCTCAGTGCTCTGCCGCTTCGCAAATTGACCGTCGCCGCTGCATTGCCAGCAGTGTTGTATACACCTAGCACATTACCAACACGATCAACCACTGCAATGGTTGCTGGTACGCCTATGCTGGCGGCGGCCTGTTGCGCTTGCGCAATAATGCGTTCAGTTTCAGCCGCAGTTAATGACTGTGGCGTGCTGGCTATCGGAAAGCTGCAATTGACGCTATTGGAAGCGTCGCTACCGCTGCCCCCGCCGCCACAGGCGACTAACAACGTACTTAGCAGGGCGAGTAGCACTGCGCGTGGGGCAGGCAATACGAAAGGACTCAATGCATTTCTCCTTCATTCAGCTGGGCTGAACTTGATTTTATGGTGCCTGATGTTGAGGTGTCAGGTTTTACGGTGGTTTTATCAAGCGCGGACTTGATGATGCTTTTTAAGGTGTCTTGCCGGGTTGAGCCTTTGGAGGCTTCATGTCCGGGCAGGTGGAAGCCATGGCACAGGCCGCAATCCGATACCAGCTTGTTGGATACCGGCGTGCTGCCGGTATGGCAGTCGCGACAAACCTTGATCGCAGGCATCAATACTTCTTCAGCCTTTTTCGATTTGTTGGCGGCATGGCAATCCGTGCAGTCTGCAATGCGGTGTTTGGCATGGTTAAACTGTGATTGCGTCAGCCAGGGATGGCGCGGTGTTAACGGTGCCACTTTCCATTGTGGTAAGTCACGACCGGTGGTGCCTTGGCGTCCCGGTTCGCTGATACGGCTGATCTCATGGCAAACTTTGCAGGAGGTTTTCTCGAATAGCGATATTGCCGCCTCGGATGCTCGTGAGCGGGAGTTGCCATTGGAGTGCACGAAGCTGGCTACCCGTGGCAAATCCTTGCCTGGTCGCACGAGGTTGATGGGGGCAGTCAACGGGCTGCTATCAACCGGCACCGCATTGACCTGTACGTAGCTGTAGAACTCCCTCAGGGTAGATAGTACGAGCTCTACCGAGCCATGCGGCACCTCGCGATTGGAGACGGCAGGTTCGAACTTGAGGTCATGGCATGACTGGCAGTGGTCTTTCATGGTGACCTGAGCAAAACCCAGGCCATCTGGGTTCAGTTTATGGCAGCTGGCGCACTCAACCTTGACCTTGCCTTTGGGGCTTTTTACGCCGTCGGCCTTAAGGTGAACATCATGCGGAAATTTCAGTGCGGTTTTTTCCTTGAGCATCTGTCCCTTGATCAGGCGGGTGCGTTCCACGTCTTTGGGTTTGCTGCTCAATGCCAGCTGGTACCTGAACTCAGGATGCTTGGTCGCAAAATCCTCGACATTGCTTGTCCTGGTTTTTGCGAATGACTTCTTGATGTCGCCGTGACAGGAGGCGCAGTTCTCAGTCATGTAACTCTTGTTCTGCTTGGCCAGGCTATCTTCGCCGTTATGTTCGCGGTGGCAGCTGGCGCACTTCTGGTCAGCCAGCGCGCTGACAGTCGCCGTCTTGCGGTCTACGTGGTCGCCGATATTGCGATGGCAGCTCTGGCAGTCTTTGTCCTGCACTTGAACGAAAGGGGTGCTGTGGCAGACTTTACAGTCATTGGCCCACGGTTTGTGGGCACTATCCAGCTCGTGCCCTGGATTCCATACCTTGTCTAGGCTGAGGAATGCGGGTTGGGTGCTGCGGGTATGGCGAAAATTTTGCGCATCAGCGGTAAAGGGGAGCAGCTTTTTGTTAATGCTGGCATCATCCATTTTCCTGGTGGGTGCCGGGGTAATGCCCAGCTTGGCAAGCTGCTTAACGGTTTGCTCTGCCCACGGGTGTTTCTTGACGAAAGTTGCTGCCTCATCCGGGTGCATGGAGACGCCATAAGGAATGAGCAGGCATGCCATCAGCAAGGTCAGGAAAAGAAACCACGACAACAGGCGCCGCCCCTTGCGTATTTTTTGCGCGCCTAGGATTTCCTCTAGCAAGGGGGCATTTTTTTGTTTTTCAGCCATTGTCTTAGTGATGCTTTACCAGTAGAAGAAAACAGAAACAATATGCGCGGAGAGTGCAGCCAGTAAGCCGAAGGACAATGGAACATGAAACAGTAGCCAGACTTCTGCCCAGCCTTTCAGGCGGAGGTATTCACGGATCTGGTTTAGCTGTATCTGGCGCCGTAATTGCAAGGTATAGAGCTCTTCCTGCATTTGCGGCATGGCAATCGCCGCATGCAATTCCGCAGCATTGAGAACCACGGTATCGGAATATATTTCCTGGACTTTGGCTTGTGAGTAGTGCTTGGTGAGTAGCATGACGGCTTTTGCCGTTTTGCAGCGGCGGTGTTTACCGAAGTAGCGTTGCCAGAAGTGAGCGAAGATGGGCCCATTAGCCGAACCCTCGATCAGCTTCTGTATTTGTGGGCTCATGCTTTTGGCGAGCTTCCTGCTTTGCTCGTCAAACTCAAGCAGGGCTTCGCCACATTGTGCCAGCGTTCTGCCATTAAGCAGGTTGCTCATCAGGATGGGGTTCCTGAGGTAAATAACAACGCCCCACATCCCGCTCAATACTACCGATATGGTCAGGATGTAAGCAACCGTGTGTATATTCCAGCCAAAATGAAATGCAGCGTGCAGGGTGGCGATAACGATGAGCGACAAGCCAAGGTAGATATGGGCGGAAAGCCAGCCACGCACGGTACCCAGGTTGGATTTATAGGCGCGTTTCCTGAGCCCGAAAAACATCAGCCAGACAATAATGACTGCGCCTATGGTACCCAATGTGTAGCCAAGCCAGGTGCCGCCTCCCTGGCGGATAGGAGGCGTTTCGGCAATGTAAAAGCCGACGCAGAGCAAAATCAGGATCAAAGACCACTTAAGGTATCTGAGGTTGTTGTAGGTTAATACGTTTTCTTGATACATTTATTTTTATCATTAACCGAAAAAGACTGGATCCCCGTTGAAATAGGCATGTACTTAAAATCTTATTTTTATTGTATAAAGCGCGTTTCAAGTAATGACATTTATTATACATAAAGCTATATTAGTGCCAACTTAAATTATTGAACTTTTGATGACATTTTTTCTCCTAGTCACCCTCGCTTTGCTGGTAGTTTTTGTTACCGTCATTTTTCAAATCTGGTCACGTAAGTCTATCGCCCCGCATTTGCAGGATCCCGAGTGGCAAGCCCTGGTTATCAAGCGCGATGAAATCGAGCAGGACCAGACTATCTCCGAGGCTACCCGCGAAACTTTGCGTGCCGAATGGGCGACGACAGCCGATCGGGTACTTTCGGTTGCTCAAGAACAGTCAGGCGTTGATAAAGCAAAGCCCATGCCGAAGGAGTGGGTAGCCAGCCTGTCGGGTGGTGTAGTGCTGGTTGCGCTCTTCACCTACATGTCTATTGGGCGTTTAGATCCGCTTGCGTTGCAGAAACCACAGGCGGCACAAAACAATACGCTGGAGGTCACGGCTGAGCCGCCTCCAGCCGATGGCGCCAAACATCCGGGTGACAGCGAGACGCTGGAAGAGCGCATTGCCAAGCTGGAGCAGAAGCTCAAAGAAAATCCGGATGATGTGGACAAATGGGTATTGCTGGCGCGCTCTCGTGGAGTCCAGCGTGATTTCAAGGGTGAGGCGGAGGCGCTGCAGCAAGCATTGCGCCTGTCGCCAGGTCACCCTGATTTGATGGCAGATCTGGCTGACACATTGGCCATGGTGAATAACAAATCGCTGGCGGGCAAGCCAGGCGAGCTGATAGCGCAAGTGCTGAAGGCGGACCCGCAACATCGTAAAGGTCTGGCACTTGCTGCCACTGCCGCCATGCAGAATCAAGACAAGTCGGCAGCCGCCAACTACTGGCGCAAACTGCGCGCGACTTTTCCTGCCAATGCACCAGATGTGGCGCGTATCGATGAGATTCTGGCTGAAATTGGTGCACCGGTTACTGCCAATCAGGAACAGGCTTTTTCCAGCGAGGCTGCGGTTTCGGCTACCGCCAGCATAGCGGGGGATGTCGTACTCGATCCCAAGCTGTTGGCCGAACTGCGTAAAAAACCAGTGCCGCAGAGCGCCATGCTTTACGTGTTTGCCAAGATGGTTTCTGGCCCGCCCATGCCGTTGGCTGTGCTGCGTACTTCACCGCAAGCGTTGTTGGCGGGCAATAAAGTCCCATTCAAGCTGGATGACAGTATGGCCATGAGTCCTGCCATGAAGCTGTCCGGATCGGCTGAGGTGAAACTCGAAGCCCGACTCTCCATGTCCGGCAACGCGATCAAGCAGCCAGGCGACCTGGGTGCCGTTATCCCTAGTATCAAGGTCGGTTCGCAAGGGTTGCATCTGGTGATTCAGTCGGCCGTGCAATGACCTTGCCGGTCGCTGATGCAAGCGCATTGATGCGCTTTGGCCCTTATCAGCTGGTTCGCGGCGGTCGCAGGCTGGCGCGCGATATTGCATTTCAGGTGGGCGCAGGACGGTATATCGAGCTATGTGGCGCCAATGGTAGCGGTAAAACTACCCTATTGCGATTGATCACCGGTTTAAGCGCACAGCAGGACTCCCAGCAAGACTCCAGAAAAACCAACGGATCCCCGGCTTTCTATTTCGCTCACCAGGCTGGGTTCCGCCCTGAGTTAAAAGTGGCGGACCAGTTGGTGCTGAGCCTGCAGATGCTCGGTGTTGAGATACGGCCAGCAGATGTCGCCATAGTGCTGGAGGCTGCGGGGCTATGCAAGCAGGCCGGCCTGCAGGTGCGTGAACTCTCCCAAGGACAGCACCGGCGCTTATTATTGTTAGTGATGGCAAAAAGTCAGCGCACATTGTGGCTGATAGATGAGCCACTGAATGCGTTGGACGAGCAGGCCAAAACCCTGTTTGCCTCACTATTGGTGAATCATTTGCAGCAAGGCGGTGTGGCTATCGTCGCTACGCACATCAGCTTGCAGCAGGTGTTGCCGCAATTGGCGCCATTTCTGGGAGGTAAACTCAATATTGCCGCCCAGACTGGGCATTTTGAGCCACAGCCTGCTCAGCCTGTAGTCGCGGCCACCATGGCGCCAGCTGCACACCTAACACCAGCCGCAAGTTACCGGTGCACCCTGCGTCGTGAGCTCAAGCTGATTGCCGCCAGGCCGGTGGATGTCATCTGGCCTGCCGTATTTCACCTGATGGTGGTCAGCATGTTCCCGCTTGCCATAGGTGCACAGCCGGAAATGCTGCAGCGCATCGCCCCCGGCGTGTTCTGGATGAGTGCCATGCTGGCGGTGCTGATGGGAGCCAGCCGTTTGTTCGATATGGATGAAGAGCATGGGGCTTTGGCACAGATGCGCACGGCAGGTTTTTCGCTATCTGCCCTGTGCGCCGGTAAGTTCACCGCGAGCTTTGTAGGCATAGGCATTCCGGTAGCGCTGGTGAGCTATCCCATGGGTTTGCTGTATCATCTGCCCGTGCCGGCCATGCATGGTTTATTCCTGTCGCTGGCATTCGGGCTGGTCAGTCTGATTGCATTTTCCGGGCTGTTTGCGGCATTGGGCTTGATGGCCCGCCAGGCCCAGGTAATGATGAGCCTGCTGGCGTTTCCAGTGTTCGTGCCGCTGCTGATTTTTGGTACGGCGGCGGTGAACCAGATCGGGCAAGGCATTTCAGCCCCTATGCTGGTGCTGGCCAGCCTGGCCGTATTGAGCATGTTGACTATCCCGCTGGTGACGGCAAAAGTGCTGGAATTGGCGGTGGAATAATGTACCGCCGAGTAATGTGCCGAAAGTAATGCAGAAAATGATGAACAAAACCTACTTTACACGGGGATGTCGCGCATGAGTGTCATGCAGCGCATGATGCGCCTGAGTTCGCCACCGGTATTCCTGCGGCTGAGCGCTCAAGCCAGCTGCTGGCTGGGCTGGGCCGCAGCCGTAATGGCGTTCATCGGCTTTGGCTATGCGCTGTTTTTTGCCCCGGTAGACGCGCAACAAGGCGATGTCTACCGCATACTTTACATCCACGTGCCCACTGCCTGGATGTCGATGTTCCTGTATGTGCTCGCCAGCCTGTATGCCACGCTGCACTGGGTTTACCGCACCAAGGTTTCTGCAGTCATGATGCGCGCCTTACTGCCTACCGGAGCCTGGATGACACTGCTGGCGCTGGTTACCGGTGCGCTTTGGGGTAAGCCTACCTGGGGTACCTACTGGGTGTGGGATGCACGCCTGACTTCCGAATTGATATTGTTGTTCATCTATGTCGGCTTGATTGCGCTGGCTTCCATGGTGGAAGACGAAAGCAAGACTGACCGTGCACTGGCGCTATTCATTGTGGTGGGTCTGGTCAATATCCCGCTGATCTATTTTTCAGTGGTGTACTGGAACACGCTGCATCAGGGCGCCTCTATCGGCATGGCCGGTGCGTCGCGCATGGCCACGGAAATGAAGCTGACCTTACTGCTTTGCACCCTGGCAGTATGGGCAGCCTGTGCCGCGCTGGTGTTGGCCAGGGCGCGCTGGATGTTGCTATGGCGTGAGAGCAGGCAGGACAGCGTATGAATCAAATGGTAATTTTTTCACTGTTACTGGCACTCGTGGTGGTGGCAATCGATGCCTGGTCGATAGCCGCCCTTAAACGTAAAGTACGGCAGCGTAGTCTGGAAGCGGCGGATATAGAAGTGGCAGATAGTGCCGATGCTGATTTGGGAATGGATAGCTAGCATGTTCAAAAGCAAATTCGTCAAACGGCTGCTGTTACCGCTGGCCATCGTAGGTGCAATGGCGGTGACGGTGTATGCCATCATCAATGCCTTCAGCGATAACCTCACTTTTTTTTATACGCCTACGCAACTGGCGCAAGGCGAAGCGCCGAATGACCGCAGCATACGCCTGGGCGGCATGGTGGAGCAGGGCAGCATGCAGCGCGAGGCGGGCACGCTCAATGTCAGCTTCCGCGTCACTGACATGAAAAATACGATCACCGTGACTTATACCGGCATTACGCCCGACCTGTTCAAGGAAGGCAAAGGGGTAGTGGCGGAAGGCATGATGAAAAACGGCACATTCGTTGCCCATGAAATATTAGCTAAACATGATGAGAACTATATGCCACCGGTACTGAAGAAATGATTGCTGAATTAGGACAACTTGGCCTGTCTCTGGCTTTTGCACTGGCGCTTTTTACCAGTGTTTTCGGTTTCTGGCAATTCAGCCGCGGGCGTGTTTCGCATGAGCAGCTCGCCAGGGGGCTCACCGGTACTGCCTTGCTTACTTTTGGCCTGATATGCCTGGCATTCCTGGCGCTCATGACCTGCTTTGTTCTGAGCGATTTCTCCGTGCGCAATGTGGCGGAAAACTCCAATATCCTGTTGCCGTGGCCATACAAGATCGCCGCCACCTGGGGTTCGCATGAAGGTTCGCTGCTGCTGTGGGTGTTCATGCTGACCGGCTGGACAGCAGCAGTAGCAGTGTTTTCCGGCAACCTGGCCACCGGTTTCAAGGTGCGTGTGCTGTCGGTGCTATTGTTGCTGCAAGTGGCTTTTCTGCTATTCCTGCTCAGCAGTTCCAACCCGTTCGAGCGTATCCTGCCGGCTGCACTGGCCGGGCGTGATTTAAATCCATTGCTGCAAGACCCTGTCATGGTCATTCACCCGCCCATGCTATATATGGGGTATGTGGGGTTTGCCGTTGCCTTTGCCTTTGCCGTTGCCGCTTTGCTTGAGGGCAGGCTGGATCCGGTCTGGGCGCGCTGGACGCGGCCATGGGCTAATGCGGCCTGGTCGTTCCTGACCGTAGGTATCATGCTAGGCAGTTGGTGGGCCTATACCGAATTGGGCTGGGGTGGCTGGTGGTTCTGGGATCCGGTGGAAAATGCCTCACTCATGCCCTGGCTGGCTGGCGCAGCGCTCATCCATTCGCTGGCGGTGACCGACAAGCGTGACGCCCTCAAAAGCTGGACGGTGCTGCTTTCCATCATTGCTTTCGCCTTGTCCTTGCTGGGTACTTTCCTGGTGCGTTCCGGCGTACTGACTTCCGTGCATGCATTTGCTACCGATCCCAAGCGCGGCATCATGATCCTGGCATTGCTCACCATCGTTATCGGCTCGTCTTTTGTGCTATATGCGGTCAAAACCCGCCAGGTCGGTTTAGGTGGCAAGTTTGCACCGGTGTCGCGCGAGACGCTGTTACTGATCAATAACGTACTGATGGTGACTGCCCTGTTTACCGTGATGCTGGGTACGCTGTACCCGCTGTTTGCCGAGGTCATCACCGGCCGCAAGATGTCGGTAGGTCCTCCTTATTTTGAGGCAGTGTTTGCGCCCTTGTTGCTACCCGCGCTTTGGGTCATGTCGGTGGCCCCTGTCAGCCAGTGGAAGCAGATGAGTTTCATGGAAACCCTGAAGCATGTGCGCGTTCCATTCGTATTGGCTATGCTCACCGCTATTGCCATTGCCGTATTCGGCGGTAAGGCCAGCCCGTGGTCTTTTGTCGGCTGCGCTGCGGCCGCCATGTTGTTTCTCGCAACCATACGCCACGCACTGCACCAGCTGGCCAAGCTCAAGGCCAATGGCGGCTCACGCGCGCTGTTTGACCGTGTGCGCGTGCTGGGGTTGACCTACTGGGCCATGATAGTGGCACACATCGGTGTGGCACTTTTTGTTGCCGGCGTGACTCTGGTAAAGACCTACCAGCTGGAGCGCGACCTGGTGATGAAGCCAGGCCAGACAGAAAAAATAAGCGACTGGAGCGTGACTTTTATCGGGGTAGATAACGGCAGTGGCGTTAACTACAAGGCGGCACATGGCGTATTCGAGCTCACGCGCGGCAAAGGCACAGTGATTTACCTGCTGGAACCGGAAAAACGCCAGTACGTGGCTTCTGGCCAGGTCATGACCGAAGCCGCTATCTATTACAGCTTGCTGGGGGATGTCTATATCTCGCTGGGCGAGCCGGATGCCAATAGCAGTGAAACCGAGCAAGCCTGGGGTGTGCGTATCTACTACAAGCCGTTTATCGCCTGGATATGGATAGGTTGCCTGTTCATGGCCGCTGGCGGGGTGATGACCTTGTTCGACAAACGCTATCGCCGCAAGAAAGGGGCCGTGGCATGAATTTCAAATGGATGCGTATAGGCCTGCCTATCCTGGTGCTGGTTGCCTTGGGCCTGGTATTGGCCAAGGGCCTGCAATATGACCCACGCACACTGCCTTCGGTTAAGATCGGCAAGCCTGCGCCGGCATTCACTATCCCACTGCTGGGCAAGGAAAATGCGACATTCTCCAGCGCGGATATGCGCGGCCAGGTGTGGGTACTCAATGTATTTGCTTCATGGTGCACCGCTTGTGTGGCCGAGCATCCCAGCCTGCTCAAGCTGATGCAGGAGCATCAGGTTAACCTGGTCGGCTTGGCGTACAAAGATGCGCCGGTAGACACCCAGCAATGGCTACAGCAGCACGGTAACCCCTATAAGCAGGTGGCGCTGGATGTGGATGGCAATGTCGGTATTGATTTCGGCGTATATGGTGTGCCTGAGACCTATGTGATCGATGCCGAGGGTGTTATCCGCTACCGCCAGGTAGGGCCGATTACTGCGGACTTTTATGAGGTGCATGTGGCACCTGTCCTTGCCGAGAAAAAGCCGCCGGAACAAAGCTCGGCTTTTGGTGCCAATGCTGCCCTTAACCAGGGTAACCAGGCGGCCTCGGTGTCTAACATCAATCCCGCAGCGGCCATGTTGTCGCAGGATGTGATAGATGCGCGCATTAAAAAGCTGGCCGATGAACTACGTTGCCTGGTTTGCCAGAACCAGACCATTGCAGATTCTACCGCCGCACTCGCGCAGGACCTGAAACGGCAGATTACCGAACAGATACGCGCCGGAAAAACCGACGAGCAGATCAAGGATTACATGCTGGAACGGTATGGCGAATTTGTGCTGTACGATCCACCATTCAATGCCAAGAATGCGTTGTTATGGAGCCTGCCGTTTGTGCTGATGCTGGTGGGTTTTGTCGTGGCCTGGCGTACTTACCAGGCAAACAAGAAAGCGAATGAAGGTAAGGGGGGTGGCAACCTGCCGCGTGCCGTCAATAGCAAGCGCCTGAAAGAGCTGGAGAGTAAATACCAGAACAGCGGTGAGCGCTGAAGCTATCTAGCCCCTGACGATGCAGTTCCTGCCTTGTTGCTTGGCCTGATACAGGCGCTTGTCCACTTCTACAATAAAGGCGATGGCTTCATCTTTATGCGATGGGGTAATGGTGCCGACGCCCACACTTACCGTCAGCATCTGGCTGACCTCGGATTTTGCATGGGGAATCTGTTCCTTGAATATCAGGCTGCGGCAACGTTCAGCTACCTTTTTAGCCGCCTCGGCATCGGTTTCCGGCAGTACCAGTACAAATTCCTCGCCGCCAAAGCGCGCGAAAAAATCGCGGGAGCGGGTAGCCGCAGCACTCAGCGCTTGAGCCACGCGCTTCAGGCACTCATCGCCCTGAATGTGCCCGTAATGGTCGTTGTATTGCTTGAAGTAATCAATATCGATCATGAGTAGCGACAGCGGCTGGTTATTGCGCCGCGCGTTGGCCCACTCCACTTCCATGATGGAATCGAACATGCGTCGATTGGCGACACCGGTCAAGCCGTCTTTAAACGAAAGCACTTCCAGCTCTTTTTGCAGGCTAAGCAGTTCGTTTTCGGTTTTCTTGCGCTCGCTGATGTCGAACATGAAGCCGATGAGTGAATCAACCTCACCATTCTCTTTACGCACTACATGCACCACATCGCGTATCCACACATATTCCCCATCCTTGGTCAGGGCGCGGTAATCCGCCTCATGGTCGACACCCGCCTGGGATTGCGATACGCAAAAATTCACCACCCATTCCCGGTCTTCCGGGTGCATGCGCTCCGCCCAGTCATTCGCACTAACCCAGCTCGCAGGCGTCCAGCCCAGCAGTTGCTCGATCTGCGGCCCAATGTAGGCAAAGCTCATGGTCGCCCAGTCGATTTTCCAGGGAATCGCCTTGGTGGATTCCAGCAGCGTCTTGTAGACGGTGCTGTCTGGATCCATTTTTTCCGAATTTTCAGTCATCGTTTTTGAGCCCAATCAATTGTTGGAACCGCAATGCCAGGTCTAAAAGTAGCTTGGTTTTTGATTGCGCAGGTTTGTTGTGCGGTTAATTTTCAAATTCCCAGCCATATTAAAGCATTAATTGTTCCGCTTTTGCTACCATCAAGGGCCGCCAGCCGCACAACTCAGGTAACCGAAGCGCGCGCATAAAGCGCCAAAAGCTGCACGGGCTCGTCATACGCAATACGCTCACCGGCACGCAGGTCGCGGCGCATAAGCCGGATCATCTGCTTTAACACATCATCCGTGAAAGATTCCGCGGGTTGCCCCGTCACTTCTGCCAGCCGTCCGGCGATCACCGCGGTATCGCTAACCACAGGGCAAATCCGGTAGCGGTATTGGCCGCCTATGGCCTCCGGCGGCAGGTCCATAAAGCGGCCTTCTATCTGCCTGAAAAAACTCAGCGACAGGCGATACGCATTATGGCCCAGTATCGGCAAGTCGTCGGGCACCGCTTGCTCATCATCCAGCTCCTGAAAACCAGTCGCCAGCGGTAGCAGCTGGTCGAGCTGGTACTCCTGCATTTGCGTGTTGCCAAGGCGCACCAGGTTGGCAATCAATTCGCCCAAAGAGGCATGGCCGATAATGGCCGCGCGCTTGGGCAGGCCGCCCCATGCACCATCAGCGCCATTGAGCAGGGCTTCGATAATCGAAGAGTTTTCAAAACCGCCGCCGGCGTGCATATGCACCAATAACTTCAGCGGTGCCGGCAAAAAGCTGCGGGCAATTGCCACGTATGCACCCACCTGAAAGGGCAGGAAAGTGCCGCGGTCATCCTCTATGCTCACGCCCTCAATCTCCAGCCCGGCAAGCAGGCTCAAAATCGCGCAAACCCGGTCCGGGTTCTCTGCAAAGGCATCACAGCCATCCACAATATTAATCAGGATGCGCGGCTTGCCGCCATGGTCGCCACGGATATTGTCATTCAGCCACTGGACGCTGGCGGGTATGCTGCGGCACAGCGTCTCCATATCGTAATGCTCACCAGCCATGCCTGTATCAGTCAGGTAGATTTCATGCAGGGTGTTGGGTACGGTATACGCCTTCAGTTTGAGTTGCGAGGGCGATGGGATGAATGTGCCGTCAGGCTGGACGATGCCGATATCGGTAAAAGCAAAACAGCTCGTCATGTCGATGTCATGGTCGCGCAGGTACATCATGAAATCATCATCCACCTCCAGCTCCTCTGGCATGGAGTAATCCAGCGTACCGAGATGTATGTTTTGAAAACCGAACGCCCGCAGCTTGGGCAGTATGTCCAGCTTGTCTTTCAGCGTCTGGCCAATGCGTGCGCCTACGGGGTTTTCACGCAGCGAAAGGTCAATCAGGTAAGGGTTGATATTGCGGAGCTGCTCTATTTTCTGCTGTGCCTTAGCTAGGATGGCATGGGCGTTTTCTAATGCGTTCTGCGTTACGGGCATGACTACCTCGACAATGACTGGATTAAATAACAGGCTATTTTGTTTACTTTATTGAAATATCGATGCCCTGCGAGGCAATATCCATCAGCCTTCCAGGGCAATGGTTTTTGTAGGATGCGCCGACTAAGGCGCATCAGTCGCGATGGGATGGATGTTTTGTTCTCAAGCGATGCGCTTCGTTCCTCAGCACATCCTACGCGGGCTAGACTCATTACCGGCCACCCGTACCAAGATAGATTGAAGGTTGAGTGCCAGCGGAAATGGACTTGGTGTAGGTAGCAATTTTCGGAAGTGGCGTTCCAGTGGCTGTGCCTTCAAACGTCGCGAAGTCTTGCTCTATCGCTGCAAGCACTTGCTCGCAAAACAGAACAGGCTGGACCCAGAAGCTTCCGTCTGTTTCGACCTCGACAGGCGACGCCCTCTGATTGCCTATGAAACCGACCGGAAGGGGCAATAGGTCCCTCTTTTCACGTGACAGGGTTACTTGATGAAGAATGCCATTCCGAAACACAGACCAGAACTGACTAGCCTGCTGATTGTCTACTAACGTTACAAAGAGGGACCGCAAATCGACCCAGCATCTGTCGTTGAGTGAATCTTGCGGTGTGAGCTTGTTCCTCTGGCGCAAATATCTCTCCAACAAGGGGAACGCCACCATGAGAATTGCGAATCCTGCGTTTTGCTCGGAGTAGAGCTTGGGTAGCAGATCTGCATACCAAGCTTTGTAGTTCTCATAGTCGGTAGTCATGCGTTCCTCGAGGCCTAAGGTAAAGTGGGCGACAAAAATGTCGCATAGCTATTTTAGCCACCTAGAACTTTAAATCAGCGGCTTTCTATTTTTGCTCTGTAGCTTTGGCAGGACTCTTTGGCAGCTCAAACGAATTCCTGTCTTCCGGCAGTGACACCACAGGTACATCCGGCAGTGCCCAGTGGCGCGCGGGCGTGGCGGCTTCCTGCTGGTTGCGGATATAGTCGTAGCGGTCGTTGGTGATGGCGTCGGTGGCGTTGTCGTCGCGCATCACGTAGGGGCGCAGGAATACCATCAGGTTGGTTTTCTTGTGGCCACGGCCCTGGGTTTTGAACAGGTTACCAAGGCCGGGGATGTCGCCAAGTAGCGGCACTTTAGTCAGGGTTTGCGTGACGCGGTCTTCAATCAGGCCGCCGAGGACGATGATGCTGCCGTCATCCACCATTACCGAGGTATCAATTGAGCGTTTGTTGGTGGTGATGCCTGCATTGTTGGTGTTGTCGGCAACGCTGGAAACCTCCTGGTAGATTTGCAGTTTGATGGTTTTGGATTCTGAAATCTGGGGTTTTACTTTTAATGTCAGGCCTACATCGCGGCGCTCTATAGTCTGGAACGGGCTGACCGTGGCGGAGCCGCCGGTTTGTGCATACTGGCCGGTGATAAACGGTACGTTCTGGCCGATGACGATCTTGGCTTCTTCGTTATCCAGCGTGAGCAGGTTAGGTTTGGAGAGAATGTTGGCATTGACGTCGGATTCCAGCGCATGGGCCAGCAGGCCCAGATTGCTGATGACGCCCAGCCCCGGTACGTTGATCTGCCCGCGGATGATGCCGATATTGAGGCCGTTGCTGGCGTTGTTTACGTTTTGCGCCACGCTGTTGATGCTGGCACCGTTAGTGTTGAACTTGGTGCCGCCAAAACCACGCACATTGCCGCTGGTGTTGGCGTTGAGGTTGGATAGATCCTGCCACTGGATACCGAACTCGGATGCCTTGTCGGTGGAGATCTCGGCCACCAGCGCCTCGATATACAGCTGCGCACGGCGGATATCCAGTTTGTCGATCACGCCGCGCAGCATGTTATAGACGTTGTCGGGCGCGGTGATGATGAGCGAGTTGGTGGCAGAATCGGCCTGGATCATGCCATTGGTGGGCGCCACCGGCACGTTGCCCGAGAAGGGCGAGCCACTGAGCGTGCCGGATGGCATGGCTGACAGGGTCGGCTGGTAACCGGGTTGATAGCCTGCTGGTGTGATGATGTTAGTAACCGGCTGATTGGTGACAGATGCAGTTGGCTGGTTGCTGCTTGAGTTGCCTGGGTTGCCGAATGCAGCGAGGCTATCTGAGGCGCCATTCATCAGGGCCTGCAAAGTTGCGGCAAGCTTTTTGGCATCCGCATTGCGCAGATACACCACATGGATGCTGTTGCCGGAATTCATAGGTGTATCCAGCTGCGTGATCAGTTCCTTGGCGCGGCTGATCAGGCCATCATTCTCGCTACGCAATATCACCGAGTTGGAGCGCGCATCGGGTACGGCGATGATACGTCTTGCAGGCTCGCTGCCACCATTGGCGCCGCCAGTAGATGCATCATTGGCGAGCTTGGTCAGCGTTTGTGCGATCTCGATGGCATTGGCATATTGCAGCTTCACCACTACGTTTTCGGCAGTGCTGGGCTTGTCTATAGTGGCAATTAACTTGCTGACCTTTTTCAGGTTCTCGGCATAGTCGGTAATGATGAGCGTGTTGTTGCTGGGATAGGCGTTGATGATGTTGTTGGGGGAGATCAAAGGCTTGAGTATGGGCACCAGCAGGGTGGCGGATTCATATTTAAGCGGGAATACCTGGGTAATGATCTGGTCGCCGCCGACTTTTGAATTAGTGCCGACAGGGCCTGAGTAAGTCCCGCTGAAATGCATCTTGGCATCGGCTTCCGGCAGGATGGTGGTCATGCCGTTGCCTTCAATCGCGGTAAAGCCTTGCGTCCGTAATGCGGATAACAGCACCTGGTAAGCCAATGCGGAAGGGATAGGGTTGGCGGAGGTAATTGTGATGGTGCCCTTCACTCTGGGGTCCATCAGGAAATTCTTGTTGGTGATCTGGCCGATGGCTTTTACTACCGATTCGATATCGGCATTGACGAAGTTGAGCATGATCTTGTCATCATCGACAGCAGTGGCCGATGCGCAAAACAATGCCAACAACACCCCTAAACACGCAGAGCGCAGGTATGAAATATTCATTTTTATAATGGTCTATTTTGCACTGGCCTAGGCCAGCTTGTTTTATTGACTTATGATGCGTGAAAGTGAAAGATAACCGTCAGCAACCCCTTGCTCGAATTATGTATCAGTTTTTACCCGCAAGCTAGCCAATTTCATAAGCAAATCAGCGGGTTTGTGGGTGCTTGGCAGGTTGCTTATTTTTGCTTCACATTAACTATTTAGCATAACGTAAGGTTATATAACTGATTTATGTCCTCCGTACCATTTACGCCTTCTGCGGTTAACACTTCTCTGCGCCAGATTCCCTATTCATTTGCCAAATCCAAAGGCGTGGTGTTGCGCAAGTTTTCGCCGGAAGGTGCTGAAGTCTGCTTGCGCGAAGGGGCGCTGGCGGAAACGCTGGCCGAAGCCAAGCGGGTGCTGGGTGTGAAGGTGAAGGCGAGCATCGTCAGTGCCGCCGAATTTGACCAGATGCTGACTGAAGTCTATGCCCAGGATGGCGCTGCCGCATTGGCCGACAATATGGAAAGCGATGTAGACCTCGCGCGCCTGTTGCAGGAGCTTCCTGAGGTGGAAGACCTGCTGGATTCGGACGATGGCGCACCGGTGATTCGCATGATCAATGCCATCCTTACCCAGGCGCTGACCGACAAGGCTTCGGATGTGCATATCGAGCCCTATGAAACGCGCTCGGTCGTGCGTTTTCGCATAGACGGCGCCATGCGCAATATCGTGGAGCCGCATCGCGGCCTGCATGCGGCCATGGTGTCGCGCCTCAAGGTGATGGCGCAGCTGGATATCGCGGAAAAGCGCTTGCCGCAGGATGGGCGTATTACCTTGCGCGTGGCTGGCAAGCCCGTGGATATTCGCGTTTCGACCTTGCCTACCGGGCATGGCGAGCGCGCCGTGCTGCGTATCCTGGAAAAAGACTCTAGCCGCATGAATCTCGCCAGCCTGGGTATGAGTGACAGCACGCGCGCCGAGATCGACAAGCTTATTCACCAGCCGCACGGCATTATTCTGGTGACCGGTCCGACCGGTTCGGGCAAGACCACCACGCTGTATTCCGCGCTATCGCGGGTGGATGCTGCCACACTTAATATCATGACGGTGGAAGACCCCATCGAGTACGACCTGCCGCACATCGCGCAGACGCAGGTGAATATGCGCATAGACATGAGTTTTGCCAAGGCGCTGCGCTCTATTTTGCGGCAAGACCCGGACGTGATCATGATAGGCGAGATCCGCGATGTGGAAACCGCGCAGATCGCCGTGCAGGCCAGCCTGACCGGGCATCTGGTGCTGGCTACCTTGCACACCAACGATGCAGTGAGTGCGATAGCTCGCCTGATGGATATGGGCGTGGAACCTTTCCTGCTGGCGTCTTCATTATCTGGCGTGTTGGCGCAACGACTGGTACGGCAACTTTGCCCGCACTGTCGCCACGGCTATGCGCCGGACAACACCGAGCTGGCGCTGATGAATGTGGCCGAGCCGCCTGCCATGATCTATCGCGCCGTGGGTTGCGAGCATTGCCATCACACCGGCTACAGCGGCCGCACTGGTATCTACGAATTGTTGAAGATGGACGAAACCCTGCGTCGCCTGGTGCACGACCGCTCTGCCGAGCAGCAACTGCGCGACCACGCCCTGCAAAAAGGCATGTGTGATCTGCGACAGGATGGCATGCGCTGGGTAGTACAGGGCGTTACTTCCCTGGAAGAACTACTTTCCGTGACACGCGATTGATTAAGGTTTAACAATGGCCGTTTTCAAGTTTGAAGCGCTGGATATGGAAGGCAAGGTGTCGCGCGGCACCGTGGAGGGCGACACTATACGCCTGGCGCGCAGCCGCCTGCGCGATATGCAGCTCACACCGTTAAAGGTCGAAGCGCTGGGCGACGAGGCGGCAGGGCTGTCACGTACACGCAGCCTGTTCGAGCGGCACGGCCTGTCATCTGCCGAGCTTAGCCTCGTTACCCACCAGATTTCCACCTTGCTCACAGCCGGTCTCACCGTTAATCAGGCGCTGACCGCGATCATTGAGCAATCCGAAAACGAATATACCAAAGAGATACTGGTCAGCATCCGTTCCGAAGTGTTATCCGGCAATACCCTGTCGCGTGCGCTGGGCAAGTATCCGCAGGCTTTTCCTGATATCTATCGCGCCATCATTCATGCCGGCGAAGAGTCGGGCGAATTGCCCAAGGTCACACAGCGGCTGGCGGAGTACACCGAGTCGCGCAACATACTAAAACAGAAAGTCTTGCTGGCTTTTATCTATCCGGCCCTGGTCACTACCGTAGCCTTGCTGGTCATCAGCGGCTTGCTGATTTATGTGGTACCGCAGGTGGTAGGCGTGTTCGAGCAATCCCGGCAAGTCTTGCCGTTGCTGACACGCATGCTGATCGCTATCAGCGATTTCCTGCGCATGACCTGGCCGTACCTGCTGGTAGTGTTTGTGCTATCGGTATGGGGGGTGCGTAAAGCGCTGGAGCAGGATGCCTTGAAGTATCGCTGGCATGAGCAGCAATTGAAGCTGCCGTTGATAGGCCCGCTGGTGCGTGGCTTGAACACAGCCAGGCTGGCCAGCACTCTGGCAATACTGGTGGGTAGCGGCGTACCCATCATCAGCGCCATGCAGGCGGCGGCCAGAATAGTCGGCAACCTGCCCATGCGCAACGCCATAGATGAAGCCATTGCGCTGGTGCGCGACGGCACACCATTGAGCCGCGCCCTCAAAACCAGAAATCTGTTCCCGCCCATCCTCATTCATTTGATCGCCAGTGCAGAAGCCACCGGCAAACTGGATCAGATGCTGGAAAGTGCCGCGATGCAACAACAGCGCGAGGTGGAGAACCGTGTCAGCATCATGACCGGCCTGCTGGAGCCGGTGCTGATACTGGTGATGGGTGTGGTCGTACTGGCGATCGTGCTGGCGATCTTGTTGCCGATTATCGAGATGAACCAGCTCATTAAATGATGCCGCGCCTCAGGCTATATTTATAGCCTGGATGCAGCCACAGCCGACCCCAGCAAGCCGACATGCTCGTTGATGACTACTCTTACTGGCATGGCTTTGAGTAAGGGGTGCATACGTTCGTATTTGTCCAGGAAGGCTTCCATAAAAGTACCATCCTGCAACTTCTTGATGATCTTGGGGGCAACGCCACCTGCCACGTACACGCCGCCGGTTGCCAGCCCTACCAGTGCGAAATTGCCGGCTTGTGCACCATAGATTTTGGTAAACAAGTCTAGCGCCTGCGTAGCGAGAGGGTCCTGCCCGGCTAAGCCGAATCGGCTGACCGCGGCGGCATGGTCTTCCAGCTCCAGGGCTTTTTGCAACTCGGCGGAAATGCTGGCAGCAGGGCGCGAGGCCAGAAATTCAAAAATATTGACCAGCCCGCGCCCTGAGACCACACGTTCCCATGTCGGCCAGCGATATTGCTTGCGCAAATATTGCAGCAACTCGATTTGCAGGTCGTCACCAGGGGCATAGTCTGCATGACCGCCTTCTGAGGCAATCACCTCATAGTGGTCGTTCTGCCACACCAGAAACCCTTGCCCCAGGCCTGTGCCCGCACCGATGACCACGCGTGTGGTGTTGGGGATTTCAACCCCTGCCTGCAGGGTCACAATATCGTTGTCCTTTAACACCTCAATGCCATAACCGACGGACTGAAAGTCATTGATGAGCCGCACATGGGGAATGCCCAATACGCGCTCAAGCTGGTCTGCATCGAGCTTCCAGGGCAGGTTGGTGGTGCCTCCAGTGCGTCCGTTTACCGGGCCGGCGATGCCGAAACAGGCGGCTTTGGCCTGTATGTTGGTATGCTTGGTCGCCTCTTCGACGAAGTCATTCGCCAGCGGCAGGAATTCGCTGTAATCCGCACTGGGGTAACGTTTCTGGTACAACACCTCAAAGCTGCCATTGACCGGCTCTGCCAGTTGCAACAAGGTTTTTGTCCCGCCGATATCGCCTGCCAAAATCGCCATGCTTGTTCTCCCTTTATTATTGTTTGTGCCTTATCGCCGCCACTCGTCGATGAGTGACGCTACCAGTGCCGTCCAGCCGGTCTGGTGTGCAGCCCCCAGGCCTTTGCCGGTGTCACCGTCGAAATACTCACTGAAGGTAATATAGTCACGCCAATGCGGGTCGTCCTGAAACTTGCGATTCTCGCCAAATACGGGACGCTCGCCTTGTCCATTGCGCGTGAAAATGGAGATCATGGCGTTGGCAAAATACTTGGCCATGTCGCCAGCGGTTGCATTGCTACCGCTCTCACACTTGATATGCAACTCATCACCATAGGCTTTATCCAACTTGCGCAGTGATTCGATCATGAGGAAAGTGGTCGGGAACCAGATCGGGCCACGCCAGTTGGAGTTGCCTCCCTTGATCTTGCAGTCGGCCTCTGCCGGTTCGTAGCGCACTACGCCATTGCCCAGCGAGAATGGATGCTCCTGATGGTGCTTGGACAGGCTGCGCAAGCCATAATCCGAGCGGAACTCGTTTTGATCCAGCACACGCTGCAATATGCGGTTGAGCTGGGTGGGGGTGACGATGGTCATCACCAGCGTTTTTACATCATCGCGTACCACGGTATTAACGCAATGCGAGACGATATCCTGGCGGTTGTTGATGAACCAGTGCAGGCTGCTGGCGAAGCTGGCAAATGGTTTCACCCACTCTTCGCCCAGGCGTTCGACTGCGAATAGCGGAATCAGGCCCACCAGGGAGCGCACTTTGAGTTTCTCGTAGTTACCGTCAGGGTAGCGCAGCACATCGTAGAAGAAGCCGTCCTGCTCGTCCCATAAGTTGTGATCACCCTCGGCACCCATGTGCTTCATGGCGGAGCCAACATACACATAATGCTGGAAGAACTTGGTGGCCATGCCTTCGTACACCGGATTGGTCTTGGCCAGCTCCAGTGCGATGCGCATCAGGTTCTGGCAGAACATGCCCATCCAGCCGGTGGCATCGGATTGCTCCAGCGTAGCGCCGCCCGGCAGCTTTTCCGAGCGGTCAAACAGGGTAATGTTGTCTAGGCCGAGAAAGCCACCTTCGAAGATGTTATTGCCGGCTTTATCGACCTTGTTGACCCACCAGGCAAAGTTGATGAGCAGCTTATGGAAGCATTTTTCCAGGAATACCAGGTCCGATGTGCCGGAGCGTTTGCGGTCCATGTTGTATACACGCCAGACGGCCCAGGCATGCACCGGCGGGTTGAGGTCGCTGAACTCCCACTCGTAAGCGGGAATCTGCCCGTTCGGATGCTGGAACTGCTCGAACAGCATCATCAGCAATTGTTCCTTGGCGAACTCGGGGTCTATCAGCGTGATGGGTACCGTGTGGAAAGCCAGATCCCAGGCGGCAAACCATGGGTATTCCCATTTGTCTGGCATAGAGAGGATGCGCTGCGAGTTTAGATGCCGCCAATGATCATTGCGGATATTCTGACGCGACTCTGGTGGCGGCATCTTGCTGTTATCACCTTCCAGCCATTTTTGCACATCAAAAATATAGTTCTGCTTGCCCCACATCAGTCCGGCAAATGCCTGGCGCTGCACACGGCATTCATCTTCACTAGCCTTGGCCGGATGGATAGACTGATAAAACTCATCGGCCTCTGCGCGGCGTTGTTTCATGATGTTGTCTATCTCGGCCAGTGGCTCATTGAGCTTCTGGTCGCTAAGCCGCAGGCTGATGGTGATCTTGCCGCCGGCAGGCACTGTGCGCCGGTAATGCAGGCCGGCCTTGGTGCCGGTTTGGTCAGGGTTGACGCAGTCTTCGCCATGGACGATGTGGCGATGGAACGCATCTTTGACAAAGCGCCTGCCATCGTCGGCCTCGGCACCATACACGCGTGCGTTATTGGTTTCGTTGTCGGTGAATAGCGCTGCGCCGTCGGCCTCTGCATACAGGTAGCGTGGCCCCAGTTGATAGGTGATAGGCAGGTTGGTAAGGCCAGTCGCTTCGGTATCATCAGCCAGCAGGCACAGGAATTTCTTGTTCTTTTCCAGCAGCTTGATTACCGGCTCTACCCGGCGCGTATCACACCAGCCCCAGGTGTTGCGAAACCAGAGGTTGGGAATGATATGAATGGGGGCATCTTCCGGTCCGCGATTATGCACTTCGATGCGTATGCAGATATCTTCTGCCGAGGCTTTGGCGTAGTCGATGAATACATCGAAATAACGATCCTGGTCAAAGATGCCGGTATCCAATAGCTCGTACTCGGGGCCGCTGCCACCACGCTTGCGGTTTTCGTCAATGAGTTGTTGGTAAGGGTATTCTGCGTGCGGATACTTGTAGAGATAACGCATGTAACTATGCGTAGGGGTGCTGTCCAAGTAGAAGTAGTAGTCTTTTGGATCTTCGCCATGGTTACCCTCATGCGGGGTAAGGCCATAGATGCGCTCCTTGAGGATGGGGTCTTGGCCATTCCACAATGACAGGCCGAAGCATAGTAACTGATAGCGGTCACAAAAACCGCCTATGCCATCCTCGCCCCAGCGGTAGGCTTTACTCCTGGCCATGTCATGGCTGAGGTAACCCCAGGCTGCCCCGTTCGGGCTATAGTCCTCGCGTACCGTGCCCCATGAGCGCTCGCTCAGGTAAGGCCCCCATCTTCTCCACCCCGAGGAATCCAGCCCTTTTGCCTCCTCAAGCCTTAGTTTTTCTTTCGAGATATTGCTTTTATTGTCACTCATGATACTTCCCATTGACACGAGCTACAGCGAAGAGAGGTACAGTGGTTGGGCGCAGTAGAATGGCCTCCGGGCTGACCTGATTTTTTATGCGCATTTGGTAGATGCGGCTTAGTTATTGGATATCAGTTTGTTCTTTTGCCTAAACCTGACTATATCACTCTCCTTTACTGTTTTGTTAGTGGCTTGTCACAAGCCATGGCTAACCATCGGTCATGCATGAGCTGTCTGTGCAGCTTCAAAATCTCCTACAAATAAATCATGCAATATCCTACATTTTGAGCCGCTTACTGGCTTTATCATCAAGGCTGGTTGAAAAACTAGGCATTAAAAAATTCATTCGCATACGCAGAGTGCTCAACATATATGGTCGGCAGGCATGAATGAAATCAGCAGAACACAACGCTTGACCAATTTGGTTGCAGGCTCATTTAATGAGTGGGTCATGCAGCGCGCAGCCAGTAAGGGTGCAGCCTTGGCTTTTTACACCCTGTTTTCGATGGCACCAATACTGGTACTGGTGATTGCGATTGCCGGGGCAGTATTCGGTAACCAGGCGGCACAAGGTGAAATTTTTAACCAGTTAAACGGCCTGCTTGGCCCGACGGGAGCTGAGGCCATTCAGCAACTGCTGGCATCTGCACACAGCTCACAAAGCGGGGCGGTAGCGACTATCGTTGCTACGGTGTTTTTACTGGTTGGGGCGACCACGGTTTTTTCCGAACTTAAAGACAGCCTAGATGAGCTATGGCATGTTCCCACCAGTCGCCAGTCTGGATTGATGGCACTGATACACACACGCATACTCTCGTTCGGCCTGGTGCTGGTGCTGACATTTCTGCTGCTGGTTTCACTGGTGGTCAGTGCCGCGCTTGCCTTGCTGGAAAAATATTGGGGCGGTTTATGGCAAGATCTGGCGCCTGTGATCTCCCCAGTGTCATTTGTATTTTCGTTTCTGGTGATCACCAGTTTGTTTGCCACCATCTTCAAATTGTTGCCCAGCGTCAAAATAGGCTGGCGTGATGTTTGGGTAGGCGCTGTGGGCACTGCCGCTTTGTTCATGCTGGGTAAAAACATGATAGGCCTGTATCTGGGCAGCAGTGGTGTTGCCAGTAGTTATGGTGCCGCGGGCTCGGTGGTGGCGTTATTGCTATGGGTTTATTACTCGGCGCAGATTTTCTACTTCGGCGCAGGTTTTACCAGACAATACGCAATCTGGTATGGCAGCTTTTGCCACCATCAGAAAAGTCATGAAAAAAACGTTAACCAGACAAGTAGCAATCCTTAAGAAATATAAGCGCCACTTGTAGATATCAAAAGGTTTTAATATTTAATATGCATACCAATACAACCAAGTCACGGCAAAACCATTACTTACGCCTGACTGCCGCCATCATAGTCACTATTGCCATAGTGGTGGGCATAGGCGAAATGATGGGCTGGCCATTTTTGCGGCAGCCTGTAGAGAGTTTGATGAGTAAGCAACTGGAGCGAGAGATCAGGCTGGATGCACCTTTCAAGCTGCAACTGCTGGGCGGCATTAAGCTGGATGTGGGCGGTTTATGGGTATCCGCCCCTCTGGACTTCCAGGCCTCACATTTTTTACAAGCCAAGCATGTTTTACTGGAGTTGAGATACTCTGACCTGCTGGGTTTAGGGCAGGCCGATGCTTATCGCATCAAGCGCCTGAAAGTGGATACCATGAATGTTCACATGTTGCGGCATGAGGATGGACACTCAACCTGGCAGTTCAAACAGGATGACAAGTCTCCAACACGGCCTTTTCCTATTATCGAGAATTTGATGGTTGGGAATGGAGAGGCGCTAGTGAAGGATGTGTTAACCCAAGCTGATTTGAAAGTTGCGTTCGCGACGGATGAAGGGGCTACGGATAGCCATCCAACATCGCAAGTAAAAGCCTCGGGAAAGTTCAGGGGCATGCCGCTTACAGGGCATATCCGCACGCAAGGTTTTCTACCTGTAGCCACCAATACCCAAGGATCACCGCCGCTATCGTCAAAAGGCTGGATTGAGTATGGAAATGTGCGCGCAGACTTTGATGGCCTGATGTCTGATCTCTTCGGACAGCAGAATGTAAAAGGCACCTTTTCAGTCAAAGGACCTTCTTTATCCATGCTGGGTGATTTGGTGAATATCACCTTGCCTACCACTGCGGCGTTTAACTTGAAGGGCCTAGTCGAGAAAAAGGATGAAATATGGCGAACGCAAATTGACTATGCGCGTGTCAGCAAGAGTGAATTGTCGGGCGATTTCAGGTATGACGCACGACATGCACCCCCTTTGCTTGCCGGTAACTTAAGGGGTAAACGCCTGATATTAGCGGATCTGGCACCTGCCTTTGGTACCCGGAACCAGGATGGATCTACCGCAAAACCCAAGGGCGACCATACTATTCCTGATCGCCCGCTGGATTTACCTTCGCTCAACAGGATGGACGCCAGCATCAAAGTGAATCTTGACTATGTCGATCTTGGCAATGCGTTCTCCCAGCCGATTGCCCCACTCAAATCAGACCTTACCATTGAAAATGGCCGCTTATCCTTATCAAACATTGATGCACGCACCGCAAAAGGCAGTATTTCCGGCTTGATGGCGGTGGATGCACACCAGGTGCCGGAAGACCAAGCTTTTGCCGGCAGTGACCGGTCGCCACAAGCCGCGCGGACAGCAGAGTGGAAAATTGACCTGGACTGGAAAAATATTGACCTTGAAAAATGGTTGCAGGTTTCCAAGGATCGCCAGGAGGATGCTAAAAAAAAGGGGGAGAAAAAGTCGCCTCCTGCCTATGTGACTGGGACATTAAACGGCAAAAGCCGCCTGACCGGGCATGGAGACTCCACAGCAAAGTTGCTGGGCTCGCTGGACGGGGATGTTGCGCTATTCATTCATGAGGGCAGCATGTCGCATCTGGTGATAGAGCTGCTGGGGTTGGATGTGGCGCAGGCGATAGGCGTAATGCTGAGCGGTGACCAGGCGTTACCCATGCAGTGTGCTGTTATGGATTTAAAAGCGAAAAAGGGCATTATTACGCCAAAAGTTGCCATGATAGATACGCCGGTGACACTGATCCTGATAGATGGCGATATTGATATGGCGACAGAAAGTCTTAACTTGCGCTTATCTGCCAAACCGAAAAACTTTTCGCCACTGACGTTACGCTCGCCAATCCGGGTGACCGGGACATTTAACAATCCACAGGCGACGCCTGAAGGTGGGCCGATTGCCGCCAAGGTAGCTGCCAGCGTGGCACTGGCATTTCTCAATCCATTGGCCGCGATATTACCCTTGCTGGATCCAGGCGGTCAGCCGGAAGGTCAGGTCGCCGCAGCATGTGGCAAATCGCTTGCCATGCTTGGGAAAAATCATGAAAGCGAGCACGCAGGGAATTAAGTTTTAGTATTCCCGCCTACGCCTAAAAATCCTCGTGATGTGTGGGTTTCGGCACGTTATCAACCTATTCCACTGGGTTATGGAGGTGTTGGTAGAATAATTTTTGATGATTCCGTGTTTGTGCGATGACACAGGGTATGATCTTGATTATTATTACTTCACTACTTGTGATTGCAAATAGTGTATGTAGAAAACAAGAACCGTAAGATTGCCTCCATGAATGATTCAATAGCCACCACGATTCTAGATGTATCGCCGTTAGCCATGATAGTAGTGAATCCTGATGGGTCAGTGCTTTTTGCCAATATTTCCGCGGCAGCACTATTAAGCTGCTCCGTCCATGAACTGCATGGCAAGCCAATCAATTCCTTGTTATCTGCCGCTGCAGGTAGTGTTGACGACATATTTTTTGATCCAGCCTTGCTTAAGCCTGTGGACGGCACGACCGTTACGCCGGGCAAGATCAGCCGTGAATTCACAATAACCAGGGCGGATGGCCGCCAGCTTGATATTGCGCTGACGCAGCAACCATGCAAGTTGCAAGGTAAAGTTGTCGGTCTGCTTATCCTAGCGGATGTTACCGATCAACGGCAGGCAGAGCTGGCCTTGTATCAAAGCGAAACCCGCTACCATGCTTTACTGAACAGCATCAATGAATATGCGATCACTATATTCGATCCCGATGGCAGGGTAGTTTCCTGGAGTAAGGGTGCAGAAAAAATCAAGGGTTATAGTTCAGTAGATGTACTGGGCAAGCATCTCTCCATTTTCTATCCGGCAGAAGAGTGCGGTAGTGGCAAGGCTGAGCATGCGCTAAGTGTTGCTTTGGCGGAAGGCAGGTTTGAAGAGGATGGTTTACGTTCCAGGAAAGATGGCACCACCTTCCTGGCCAATGTTGTTATTACGCCTACTTACAACACTAATGGTAGCTTGAGTGGATTTATCAAGATCACGCGTGATATCTCCCTGAGTAAAGGTGGTGATCTGGTGCTGGGCGACAACACCAGCAATTTCCATGGCGCTTTCCAGGATGCGCCTATTGGCATGATGCTGGTCGACCTAGAATGGAAAATTACCAGGGTGAATCGTTCTATATGCGACATGCTTGGTTATACCGAAGCCGAGTTACTCACCAAGACCTTTCAGGAAATCACGCATCCTGAGGACATCGGCACCGATCTGGATCTGGTCAGGCAGATGATCGCCGGGGATATCAATGACTATCGCCTGGAAAAAAGATATTTCCATAAAGATGGCCATGTAATCTGGATGCTATTGAGTGCTTCACTGCTCAAAGACCAGAACCGGATACCTGCTCACTTCATATTCCATATCCAGGATATCTCCGAATATAAAAAGATTCAGAAGCAGATCAGTGAGTATGCTTACCAGGATCCATTGACGAATCTGCCCAACAGGCGCCTGCTGCAAGACCGGTTGAACCTAGCATTGACGCATGCCAGGCGCTACAAGCGCCATATGGGCATCATGTTCCTGGATATCGATCATTTCAAGGCAGTTAACGATACACATGGACATGCTTTTGGCGACGAGCTTATCAAGGCAGTTGCCAATCGCCTGAGTGATTGTGTGCGCAGTGCCGATACGGTATGCCGGCTGGGTGGTGATGAGTTTGTGATCGTCATCTCGGAAATTGCCAATCAGCATGATATTTCCGTGGTGGCAAACAAGATATTAAAAAGCACCAGCAAGCCTATCGTGATTGAAGGCATAGAGGCGCATGTGACGATGAGTGTGGGTGCCGTTATTTACAATGCCGATAGCGACGATAATGTGGATACGCTGATGAAAAAGGCGGATCAGGCGCTGTATGAAATGAAGCGTGAAGGCAGGAACGGTTTCCGCATTTATAAGTAAGTGGATGAGAGGTAAGCTATTGCGAAGCTTCCTTCCTGCCAGTTACCCAGCGCTTCAGGTTGTCGAGTAAGCCTGTTAATCCCTTACTCTCTTCAGGTGGCTGCGGAGCCTGAGTGCTAGTCTCCGGTTTAGTTTCTGGCGCTGGAGTCAGATCATTTTTCTCGCTATATTTTCCACTCTGGCTTTCCGCCGGCAAATACTTCACATCATCTAAATTCTGCGCTACACCAGATGACTCTGTGTGGATGTCCTGAGCCGATGGTTTGGGTAACGGCTGTTCAGGCTGCTGTGCCTGGGTTGGCCTCACCGCGACTTCACCTGTTTTCATGGCTTCGGGCTTTACCCCAACAATTTTTACTTGCCGCACCTTATCTGCATTAGTGCTTGGCTTAGATACGGCATTGGATTTGATGCGAGGGATTTCTACCGGCCCGGATTTTTCATCGAGAACGATGGTCTGGGGGATGCCGTTCTGCAAGACAGTCACCGCATCCTGGCTGATGCCTGTGAGCTTGAGCCCGGGCGTAAACTCTTTGTTGAGCATGGCGTGCAGTTGCTTGCCGTTGCTCATCTGGAAAATCGCAAAGCCCGGGTGCTTGCCTGAGGCGCTATTGACCGAACCAAATATCCCGACAAGTTTCATATCGCCTGACGATATGGTAGATGCTTCTTGCCCAGTGTTGCTGCCGAACCAGTGCGCCGCGTTGATGGTGGCCGTCAAGTTTTGTGGGCTAGATTCTGTTACAGGCACTGCCGCTAATGGGGCTGGGCTGGCTAACTGCCATAGCCAGTAGGCCAGTGTGACGGCCAGTGCTGCTACCATGGCGTAATTCAGCAACGCCAGCAGCAAGCTCTGCCAGGGGTGTGAGATGCGTATCAGTTTAGGGATAGCCATGACCATGCGCTTAAACCTGCCAATAAAATAGGTTGGTGAATCATATAAATAAGTAAGCTGCGTTTACCCATCCATGCCAGTCCGCGTATGGGTTGGCCAGGGTCGTTGTGCTTAAGCCAGGCTGGGCGTGCTAACAGGTTTTTTCCTGTAAAAATCCCCAACAGTACCACGCCTAACCATGGGAACAGTGGCACATAATCTTCGGTAATGGGTTTGTGCGTCATCAGGCCCATCCATTGTAACCATGGCTGGTCGAATACGGGATGTGTAAAGTACAAGCCTACCGCCAAAATGACGATACCCAGCACCAGGTTCAGCCAGTAATAGCGCAGCATCAGCAGGCCTATCAGGCTGGCGATGAGGATGAAATGCAGTACGCCAAAGAAAATATAGCTTTGCGGGAACATGAGCATGCTACCCAGCGTGACCAGCGCCGCGCAGGTGGCAAGCGTGAGTAGTCGTTTCAGCCTGGGTTTGCTGCCTACATTTGTGGGAGCCAGATTCAGGCTGATGCCAACAACTAGTAGAAACAAGGTCACTATGAATGCCCTGGCACCCAGCCAGAAAGGCGCCTGGTAGAAATCCTGGTGCATGAGATGGTACTGGTTAAGATCGAAGCAGAAGTGATAGGCAATCATCAATATGACAGCCGCACCGCGTAAGGCATCTATGGCTGGATAGCGTGCCTGTGAAGCAGATACAGACTGCCTCACAGGCTTGTTCATATGCACGGGTTTTCCAGGGTTTTTTCTAGACTTAGCCATGGGCGGGAATACGCACTTATTGCGCTTTCAGGGATATCTGGAATATGCCGCTACCTGCTACCTGCTCATTACCCAAGATCCGCAGCAGCTCGGACATTTCTTTTTGTTTGCTTCCTTCAGCCTGTGCCAACCCCTGAAAATCAATCCCTTGCCTGCTAGACCAGCTGCCTCTGCCATTGAGGATGAGCGCGCCATTCAAGGTGTTGAGCAATATTGATAACCCATCCTGGTTGCCGCTCAACTGTGCATGGTAATTGCCTAGCGGATTGATACCGCTCAATGGTGAACTGGCCTGTATCCAGTCTACAAATACGTCGCCCTGTATGCTTTCGGCAGTTAGCGACAGGCTTTCGCTGCGCAAGTTAAGCTGCCCGCCCAGTGCTGCTGCGCGTATGGCAGGCATAAACTGGGTCACCACGGCGACGGGTACATCCAGCAAGGCGTGCTCCAGGTGTATGCGCGATGACTCTATGGATAGCCAGGCTGGCGGTGCATCATTCCAGTACAGTGCGGCATAGATACGGCCAAGCGCGAGCTGGGCGGGGAATATCTCCCAACGCAGCTTACCGGCTGACACCATGCTTTCATCATTGATTCCCTTTAGTGCGACCGTCGCTGAGCCTTGCCACACGGTGCCTTCAGCTTGCGCCAATAATACATGCTGTTGGGAGTGCTGATATACCCAGCTACTGAGTAGTGTCGCGGGCGCGAGCGCTAGCAGGGTGGCTACAAAAACCAGTAGGCCGAGGATAAGTGCAAACTTCTTATTCATTGCTAATGGAGTCAATGGCGGTGGCAGCGATCAGAGTGGCTTGTATGGGCAGGCCACTGCTGCCATTTGCTGGTTCGATACGGCAACGCTCAACACGGATATGGTGTTCGGACTGCAGTTTATCCACCCATGACACCCACTCGGCAAAGCTGGTGTTCAGGCTCACCGCCAGGTAGCCGTCCTGGGTTGATTGCATGGAAGTGATTTTGCTGGTGATATTGTGCAGACGGGCAGAAGTTTCCACCGTCGCTTTCAGGTCCAGGGGATGTTGCTGCGCCAGGTTTACCGCACGTTGCAGTTCAGTTATTTGCGTTGCCTGTAGCTTCATCTGTTGCAGTTGGGAATTTTTTTGCTGCAAGGTGACAGCCAATCTTTGTCGGGCTTGCTGTCCCGGCATCCAGATCAATACATAGATCAGTACGATGCTAATGAGTGCCAGTAATGCGGCGGCAATCAGGCGGTCCTGCGCTGACATGGCTTGCCATTTGCCCTGAATTTGATGGCTAAGTGTTGTCATCACCTGCCCCCTGACGTAAAGGTGAGCCGGAAATCCACGCCGTCTGCTGCGGCCTGCAGGTTGTCGAGGCTGGCGTTGAGCCCATTCGCGCTGGCGCGGGTCAGCAGCTTCTGTGCAGCCTCTTCATTCGGCGCATGCATGGTAATCGCCAGTTGTCCAGACTCATACTCCATGGTCTTGACGTTAGCTGTACTGCCTGAGCCCAGCTGTGCGGTGACGCTTGCCAGCAAGGGCAGGAAATCGCTCGCATCCATGTTGCCTGCCGCATGCTGAATCTCGGCATATTTTCTCTGCATCTGTAACGGGGCATCCACCACGGCAGTGGTACCGGGAAAGGTCTCCATAAACAGGCTGGTCATTGCAGCATCCAGCTGTTTTTGCTGATGCGACTTGATCGCCCAGTCAATACAGATGCCGGTGAGCTGGATAGCCAGAATGCAAGCCAGCAGGATAGCCGCCGGTTTCGCTAGGGCCAGCCTGGCCCAACCCATATTGGGTGGGGCATATGCACCCTGCAGAAAATTCATGGTGGGGCTGTGGTTATATCGCCAGTGATTGCTGCTGGCGATACAAGGTACGCCAAGTTCGGCCTGCCAGGTATCCAGCGCTAGCTGGTGATTGCCGTAAAAGGAAATGCTGTCCGGCAAGGCTTGTTTATCGCGGGCCTGATGGATGGCGAGCTGCAATGCCAAGGGCGGAGTGGCAGCATCTTCGATTTCCAGTGGCATGCCGCTGCAATGGCTGGTGCGCACGAAAGCCTCATCCCCCTGGTACACAACCGCCCAGCCAAAGGTCGGCATGGTCGGCAGCAAGGTGGCCGGAAAAGCGCGCTGTGCTTGTATGCCAGCGGCATGCAGGCTAGCCTGCAAAGCCGAGAGTAGACGCTTATCTATAGTCGCCAGCATGGCATCATGGCTGTTCAGCAATTCGGCAATCACCACATGCACCTGCTCCGGGCTTGCCATCAGGCTATCTTCCACGAGATATGGCAGGGCATCCAGTACGCGCTTGCGGTTACCTGCAGGCAAAGTGGCACCAATAAAACTCACCAGCTCGGCAGCAATTACCACCTCAACTTCTTGCGCAACAGGCATTTCGCTCAGCCTGTCTTCGCCCTCACGCAGTAACTGCCCGGGCCTGTCGGCAGCATCGCTGTCAAACAGCACCCATGCGCATGGGCAAGGTGTCTCCAGCCAGTGGGGAGGCATGAAAATGCGTAATGTCGTCACAACACCGGCCTGATATTTAGAGTGTTTGTTTGCAAGCTATGCTGCTCTTTTCCAAAGGATAGTGGGCCAGCCATACTCATCTCGAAACAACAGGGCTTCGACCTTAAGCTGGCTACGTCCAAACTGCGCAAAGCAGGTTACCAAAAAGTAGTGGCTGTTTACAGATAAATTTGCCTGGTTCACCGGGATTTCCTTATTGGGCAGGCGTCGGCTGAAATCTGCAAGATCGCTAAAAAATGCCATATTGCGCATGGCGACAATGGCCTGGGTATCCTGCAACGTGGCATTGGGGAGTGCGAACTGTAAAACTTGCGCTGAGGCAGTGTTGACGTTAATGCTGGTGGCGGTTGGCAGAGCGGTGGTAAAGCGACTGATCTTGTTGATGGCGGCGGCATCAAAGCCTTTGACCCGGATCAGGTTGCCAGTTTCAGTGAGCGCCTGATTGCCGCTACGGTAGGGCGGGTTCAAGCCCAGGTAGTAATTGTCTTCAGCGCCATCTGCCGATATGGGGTTGATGTCGGCATCCATCCAGTCTGCAAGTGCATCAGCATGGGCTGGTTTGAGATTCAATAGCTCAAGCAGGCGTTGCAGGGTTTTCAGGTTAGTCTCGCTCAGGCGGTTTTCAATCACCAGGTTATTCAGGTTGAAAAACTGTTCCTGGTCGATGATATATCCCGAAAGCTGCCCGCCTTCAACAGGCGTTGCAGGCAGGCGAGTCGACCAGATTTCACGCGGGTGGTCCACCCGGCCGTTATTTGCGTCTTCCGCCAGGATGGCGCGCGACCAGTCTATGGCAGCATCTGCCATCCATGTCGCCTGTGTGGCGTTCTGCTGGTTCTCCAGCTCTGAGATCAATAACTGCTGTTGCCATAATAGCTGCGCTATCACAGTCGTGGCTAAAGCCGCTACCAGCATGGCTGAAATGACAGCAATGCCGCGTTGCCTGTGCAAGTTACTACTTTTTGTAATCAAGGTTATTTGATGGGAGCGCATCATCATTTCAGGTTGATGATGCGATTAAGGATTTCGCCAGAGACCAGGGTGACGCGTACTTCAACGGCCTTGGGTATGGCGCCATCAGGCGCGTTCCGGGCAGGCCAGCGATCACTCCAGGTATAGCCCTGGCTGGTCATATAGCGAAATGACAGCTGCCTGACCTGGCGGAGCACTGGGTATGCCACCGGCTTGCTACCCGGGGCGGTATCCAGTGTCGGCCATATCAATTCCTCAATATTGCCTGCATTCAGTCGGTAACCTATGCGACGGCTATCCATGAGGGTACCAGGTTGTTCCGGGTTGCCCAGCATGCTGAACATCAGTTGCGCATCATTGTCGCCGGAATAACCCGGTTTGCCATACCAGCCCGGTTGATACCCATTGGCCTGGCGCACCGGGCGGTCAATGTGGCGCCTGACATCCTGGTCGAAACGGTTGAAAAATACCATGACTTCGCGCCAGCGGCAGGTTTCCAGCTCGATACGCTCCCTTGTTTGCAGCAGCGCACTGAGGCTGCGATAGCTCAATGCCGAAAGTATGGCGAAAATCACCAATGCCACGAGCACTTCGACCAGGGTAAATCCTGCAGTGTGGCGATGAGGTAAACGGTGATGCATGTCAGGGATTGGCCTTCACCAGGAAGCCAGTTAGTCGGCGTAATGCATGTTTGTCGTCATCTGCATCATAGATGGTCACGACTACTTTCATGAATGCCGGATTGGGCGTAGGGCTGATTTCCTCTTTCCACTTAAAAGCTATGCCTGCCTGTCTGACTGCACCTGTGCGCACACCTGCAGGCAGCCAGTCGTTTTTTGCGAGGTGCAGCGCGAGCTGGTTTTGCGCCACCATGTCTGCGAGTATGCGATGCTTGATATCCGAACTATGATTGATCGCCATGCCAGCCGCGCGGCTGGCGGCTGCAAGTGAGACGGCCAGTATCGTCATGGCCACCAGTACCTCTACCAACGTAAAGCCGGCCTGCGCCAGATTTTTTTTAAACATGATGGCTGGCATGCCCGGCGTTTTCAAAGCAGGCATTAATGACGGTTATCAATGAGCGCTTCCTCGCTGATAGTGCCGAGTAAATTGCCGACCAGCCGCGCACTTGCATGCTCTGTAGCTAGAGTCAGGCTAAACGGTGGGTTAAGCCCCGACGGCGAAAACACGATCATGTCATTGGCGGCCATGCGATTACCTTCTATATTCTGCTCTGCTATACGGATGTTTTGCGGAAGCTGGCGCTGACGGAATACCGAGTCATTATTGATGGGTTGCCAGCCCGGACGGTCTGGCCTGCGTTGCAGGAACCGGTAGCCATTCTTCTGGTTTGTCCAGGCAAGGGGCTGTCCTGTGGTCCGCGCAGTTTCGCTGGCATGCATCATGAGTAATGCCAGCCTATGGCTTTCCTGCTGTAGTTGCTGGCGATCATCCATACCGAAATTTGCAACCACCAACCCCAGCAGGATGGCTACAATAGTCAGCGCAACCAGCGTCTCAACCAAGGTGAAGCCTGCAAACCAAAAGCTTGGTACCCGCCGTTTCATGAACCCTGGCATACCCAGATTACTGCATCCATGAGCCTATGTCGGCATCATTTCCTTCGCCACCGGCTGCACCATCAGCGCCCAGGCTCATGATATCAATTTCACCATGCAAACCCGGATTGAGATACATATAAGACGCTCCCCAGGGATCCTTGGGTAAACGTTCCAGATAGCCATCGCTTTTCCAGTTTTTTGGCAAGGGGCTCGTTGTCGGCTTGCTCACAAGGGCCTGCAGGCCTTGCTCGGTGCTCGGGTAACGCATGTTATCAAGCTTGTAGAGCTTAAGTGCCTGCTGAATAGAGGCGATATCCTGCCTGGCAGCAACCACTCTCGCCTCGTCAGGCCGACTCATGATTTTAGGAACAACAAGGGAAGCTAAAATCCCCAATATCACCATGACCACCATAATTTCAATCAGGGTAAAGCCGTATTGGGTAGTTGGATTAATGTGTTTTGAAGTCATGTCGGATGGCATACGTTTATGCTGATGTGTATAGGAAAATAATCTCGAATTAAGCTTACAGCAAATTAAGTGGCAATTAATAGATAAATGGGTTGGTTTTAGTTATAAAAACTAACTAATCTTAAAAAGTTCCATCAAATAAAAAATAATTTGATATACAATGCGAATTATAGCTATAACAAGTAAGGTTATTTAATTAAGCTATAAAGTTTAATAAATACAAATGCTTTTGCAGGAAATTGGTAGTGTTGCGTTAACTCAGTAGTGATGTTTGAGTTTGCCCGGGGAGGGCACTAATGGTTTTTGAACTGGTGTTAAACCACGTTCGCCTGCGACAGGCTGGAAATAATAGTCAAATTGGGAGCAGCTCTGCTCTTATAGATAGTCCTTCCTCTTCATTTCAGTTATTTACTAAACAAACCCTACGCTTACTTTTCCTTCTCAGCGCATTCATTTTCAATTGTGGCTTATGTTCTGTAGCGCTTGCAGATACAACTGGGTCAGGTAGTGCCGCTGCAGGCCTTACCTATTGGAACTTAAATTGTGTGTCATGTCATAGTGCATTAGGGGATGGGGCGCCGGGAACAATAGATACACGGCGGTTAACTGCCGCCAATGCTGGCGATGTGATTCAGAGTGCCTTAAACCAAGGAAAAATGGCGGTTGGTGGTATAACTACTACGAACATAAATGATGTTGCGGCTTGGATAAATACTCAATTGCCCGCGCATACTACTCAGAATACAAATTACATCACGCCCAAAAGTATTACTGTGGAGAACGTGAACCTGGGTACTACGGTAACTTCATTTAGCGTCATCTCGGGTCCCAGCAAGGGAACGCTCGGCGCTTTCTCCGGCAGTACAGTCACTTACACACCAAACCCAGGGCAGGTAGGTTCTGACTCTATCACTGTACGGGCCTCTGGTAATGTGGGCGTCGGCGGCGCTGCCTCTACAAATCCAAGAGTGATCCCCATTTCAATTGCGACACCTGCAGCAGCAAATATCACCGGCTTGTCAGTGACAACAGGTACTGGCGGAACGGCGTTTAGTTCGCAGATTCTGATTGACGGGGCCAATCGTACTGTTCTGGATGGTATTACCAACTACTCTTTGGAGTCGGGCACCTTACCTACGGGGCTGAGCTTAACTGCCTCAACTGGTGTTATATCAGGGACTCCGCAGCAAAGTGGTGTTTTTACGATTACCGTAGGGGCTACAAAGAATAGCGGTAATAAGGGTACGAGCGGTACTCTCACCATTACTATCAATCAAACTACACCGGTCATTAATACAACTCCACCCGATGGTACTATTAACGTCGCCTATGGACCATTCACAGCAACATCCAGGTTTTGTGGAACAACGCCAACAACGTCTACTGCTTGCTCATGGAGCGGTACTTTTCCCGCCGGAACTATGGTTATTAATCCGACTACCGGTGCAATTTCAGGGACGCCAACAGCGAGTGGTGCTGCGTCTATTACCGTAACCAATAGTATTGGTACTGATACCGCCAATTTTAATATAGCAGCAGCAGCTCCAATTATTACAACACCAACCGGGGTGCTGTCATCCGGTAATACCGGGGTGGCTTACAGCACAGCAATCGCGGCAATCAATAACCCCACAGGGTTTACTATTTCGACTGGCGCACTACCACCTGGACTTTCATTAAGTAGTGCGGGTGTTATTTCAGGCACACCCACAACAGCAAACGTAAGCCCATATACTTTCAGTGTTACTGCGAGTAATGGGGTTGGTTCCAGTGTGGCAGTGGCGTATTCCATTACAATTGCCTTATCTTCGCCTCTAATCACTAGCCCAACCACAGCAACCGGAACTGAGGGGGTGTCTTTTACCACTTACCAGATTTCATCTGCCAGCCAAATTGATACCTATTCGTGCCCGAATTGTGCGGCAAACTTGCCCGCAGGCTTAGTGTTTACAGCTGCGACAGGGCAAATTACTGGTACTCCGTCAGCAGGTACGGCTAGAGTGACACCTTATGTTGTTACGCTACAAACGCAAAATGGTACTGGAACAGCGTCCCAGTCACTGAGTATTACGATTAGTTTTGCTAAGCCATCGACCAGTGATCGGACTAGCTTTACTGTACCTGCCAATACCCCAACACCAATCAACTTATCCTCATCGATCACAGGTACATCGGCCAATGTAAATATAGTGACCCCACCTTCTGCTTTGCAGGGTGCGGTTGTAGTAAGTGGAAATATAGTGACTTTCACACCAGTCACGAATTTTTTAGGTGGCCCGGTGACATTTACCTACACGGCAACAGCTCCATCACCTGGTGGTCAAACGTCTGACCTTCCTGCAAGTACAGTAAGTTTTACGGTTGTTGCTGCCCCTACTGGTGTGAGCGCTGCGAGTATGTCAGTGCCATTGAATACTGCGACAAGTCTGGATCTGACTCCATTTATTAGTGGTACCTTGCTTACGGGGGTGAATGTAGTAAGTGCGGCGGCCCATGGTGCAGTTTCAGTGAACGGTAAGGTCGTGACTTATACCCCAGTCAATGACTACTTTGGGACTGATAGTTTCACTTATCAGGCCTATGGTGCTGCTGGTGTTTCGACAAGTGCGGCTACAGTTAGCGTGACTATAGTGGGTCGTCCTGACCCAACTCAAAACGCCAATGTTACTGGCCTCATGACGGCGCAAATGGATGCTGCCCAACGGTTTAATCGCACCCAGCTTTCCAACTTCCAGCAACGTATGGAGTTTCTGCATCGTCGCGGCTCGGTTGCCTCCACTACCGCCAGCGGTTTAGCCGACTCTGCCGGGGTTGCATTGCGACCCACTACAACGCTTGGCACTATTGAGGCCCAGTCTGCCAGTTTGCGCGCCCAAGATAATCAGGCGGCTCTAGCGGCCAACGCACAACCAACTCCTACCCAGTCGGCACAGGCACCGTCCCAGCAAGCGGTTATTGCTTACCAGAATAACCCAGGACAAGTTGCGGATACTGATCCCGGTGTTGTGGGGTTGTTGAATGGCCCGGTTGGCAGCTCCTTACTGGCAGCCCTGACGAGCAACTCTGTTAATTTGGCAGCGCTTTCTAAAGGATTGGGCGTTGGTGGATCATCTTCTGACCCGGATGCTGTTGAAATATGGGTGGCAGGTAACCTGCGTTTCGGTTCTATCAATAATGGCGTTAATTCCGGCTATACCAATTTCAGGACCGATGGTGTCACCATCGGTGCCGATAAGCGCTTCAGCGACAAACTGGTGCTTGGTGTTGGGGTCGGTTATGCCTTCGATACTGCCAAGGTAGGCACTGATGGCAGCAAGTCTGAATCCAACGGCATGTCAGTTGCGATGTATGGCAGTTATCAACCAACGCCAAGAACTTTTGTGGATGGTTTGTTGGGATATGGTGTAATGAAGTTTGATACTGAGCGCTTTGTGTCCTCAGTCAGTGATTTCGCGCGCGCTGGTCGTCGTGGTGATCAGGTCTTTGCTTCACTGGCCAGTGGATATGAGTTCCGCGAGAAAGGCTTCATGCTGTCTCCGTATGGACGTGTTGACGTTGCATATAGTCGCCTACGCGAGGCGACAGAGGCCGGAGCCGGTCAGAACGCATTGCATTATGACAGCCAGGATGCACGCTTTGCACAGTTGGCCTTGGGTTTGCGTGCAGAAGCTACGCACCAGACCAGTTTTGGGTTAGCGCTGCCGCGCGCCAGGTTGGAATATCAGAATAGCTATCAAGAGGGTGGTGATACCAGTATCCAGTACGCCGACCAACTGGGTACCAGCTATCGCCTGACTGGAGCCTCAAATAACCGTAATGCAGTAGTCGCTGGTGTGGGGAGCGACTTTATACTGAAAAACGGCATCAGATTGGCCCTTGATTATCAGACCTTGCGTTCTGCAGGGTATGAAAGTAGTCAGGCGGTGAGTTTTAGGTTGACCAAAGAGTTGGGTGGGGCAAATAACCAGACACCTTATGTTACTTCTGAAGAGTTGACGATGCCTAAGTTGGGTGTGCGTGTCGATATGGGATATACCTTCGATGACAACATTAATCGCACAAAAGTGACGTCTGAAAAAGAAATAGACCGTATCTTCAGCATCAATCTGACCAAGAGCAACAATATCCAGATTCGGCAAAACACGCGTCTGGTGTTAAGCGGTTTCCTTGGGGCAGAAAGGGCTTACTACTTCAATGGGCTGGATCGCGTCACAGGCGGTGGCCAAGCCGAGTTCCAGTACCGTACTTCTGGTGCCTTCTTGGCGCCTACCTTCGGTGTGTTTGGCCGTGCTGCGACTGAGCAGTTCAATTCCGAGCTGCGGGATGGCTATCGTTACACTGCTGGCTTTACTTTCCGTAAGCCCATCACTGACCGTATCAACACCTTTGCTGCTTTGTCGCATATCCAGAAAAATGCCAAGGATGTGGTGTTCGATACCAAGGAGATTTCATTGCGTGGCAATGTTGACTACATGTTATCGACAGCTAGCACCTTGTATCTGACAGCAGAGTATCGGCATGGCGACATACTCTCTACTGGTGCAGGCTCGTTAGAAAATCTTGATGGATCAAAAGCGAGTGTCAGTGATGATGTATTTGTGCGCCAAAACTATTTCACCTATCGTTTTGGTGGCGATACCGTACTTGCTACCCTGGGCTATAACCTGGCTTTAGGTCCAACTGATGGCCTGGATTTTTCATGGCGCCGTGTGGAGTCTACCCCTTCGTCAGTGCCGGAGTATGTTGCACATAAAAAATCTTATGTAGATAACCAGTACTCCATTGTGTACCTGGTGCGCTTTTAAAGGAATTTGACTTGATGTACAGAAAACTTATCTCCGCTATTACTTTGCTGATGACTCTCATGCTAGCTGCATGTGGGGGTGGCGGGGGTAAGGGTGAGGGTGCTTCATCTTCAGGCAGCTCCAGTTCTTCTTTGGCGTTTCCATTGAATGTGGTTGTAGCCAATGCCCGTTTTTTATTATTCCCGAATGCACAACGAGAGGTGACCAGTGCAGCTCTGACAGGCTCTGAGCAAACCAATAGTGCTGCTTATGCCAATGCTTATTATGCTGCGATTGACGCTGGAGGCTTGCGAACGACAAAAAATGGCTGGATGGTAGCGAATGGTTTTATCGCGGCCACTGGCATTAATACGGGTACTGAGCTAAACGTAGTATTTGGCGATCAAAAAGACTTGGGGTATGGGCGTCGCATGACGGCAAGACAGAGTCCAGATTTATCGCTGGCATTTTTTGTAGATAACTATCTGGTTGATGTTGGCGGTGGTTATGCCTACAGTAGTCTTAATGTAGATGCTGCTGCGGTGCAATCCCCAGGGCGCTTTGTTAGTACAAGTGCCATTGAGTACACTGACCTGGATGGCCCGGGCGGTGTGGATGGGCCTAAATTCGTTAAGTTTTATGTATTTGATACTAGCGGTAACAGAAAGATCTTGGTTGATCAGGATGGGCTCGGTGAAAAGGCCATGCCTCTGATTTGTGTGAGTTGCCATGGTGGGCGGGCAGACCGTCTTACTGCCGCCAACCTGTTTCCGGTAGTAGGCAACGCCGCATCACAGCAAGCTGGAGATACTACCTCCCGCTTACAAGTGCTCAAGGTGCATACCTTTGATTTCTCGACATTGACAGATCCCACTACATTTAGCGTCAGAACACGCGCTTCGCAAGAAGCCGCCATGAAAACCATTAACCAGTGGATTCATGACACATATGCAAATACCGGTGATAACGAATGGGATGGTGCTGTAGCACAGGCTGCCATTGCCGCTGCTTACGGTGGCGCAGGCTTTCCCTTAGCCACTTATAGCGATACAGCGGCGCAAACTTTTGTTCCAAATGCTAACTGGACGGTCTCGGGCCAGGCGGGTCTATATCAAAATGCTGTTAGTCCAGCCTGTATGACTTGTCATATATTGCGCGGTACCAAAAACCAGAACGATATTTCCTTTACTACCTTTACCCAGTTCAGTGGATATGCGGACCGCATCAAGGCCCATGTGTTTGACCGAGGCAATATGCCACTGGTGAATCTGGTATTTAATGAATTCTGGACAAGTGGTTCTGTCATGCCGCAACTTTTTGCTGCCGTGCCCGCCATTAATGCGCAGGGAGCTACTGCTTCATTGAAGCCGGGCCGTCCAATTGCAGATCCGGGGCCCAGCCGATACGTGCGGCAGGGCACATTGGCGCTCACAGCAATCAATAGCCTGTATGCAAGCAGCTTTAGCTGGTCGCTAGTTAGCAACCCTGGTAACGGTGCGTCTTTCACAGGCTCAACCAGCGGCACATCAACCAGTTTGAACTTTGCTGCAGATGGTACTTATGTCGTACGGTTGACTGCATCAGGCAATGGCCTGACGGGCAGCAAGGATATAACTGTATTGGTTGATAATGCGGCGGCGCCAGCTCCGGGCACGCTCAACTTTGCCACCATACAAGGTGTGTTCACTGGCGCGGGTTGTACTGGAGGGGGCTGTCACAGCGGTACCTTGACTGATCCCGGACATCCTCCGCTTTCTTATGTGGCAGGTGACTATGCAAGTACCGCAGAGTTTCTGAATACGGTTAGAAGTCGTATCAATTTTACTGATGTAGTAGCCAGCCCGCTCTTGCGTAAGCCATCTGGCAATCACCATGGAGGTGCGTTAGTAGGTGGGTTTGATACAAGCAGTCCAATTGGCAATGCCTCAAGAGATAACTATGATCTTTTCGTCGAGTGGATTATGGCAGGTGCTCCACTGTAAAGTGGTAAGTTCATCATGCAATAAAAAAGCGCCTTTAAGGCGCTTTTTTATTGCCAAGTCGATTTAATACTCTCGTCTTGGTGCACTATATTCGCCGCCTGCGAATACGAAGGGTGGGGTACGTCCAACCAGAGTTTCAATCAGCATTAGTTCCTGGTCGGTATGGTTAATAAAGCCGGCCCTGCGAACATTCTTGCCTGGCTGCTCGTTCGCCAAGATGTATAAGGGCTTGTCATGATGCTTGGCTTCGACAGTGTCGTTGCTGGAGGGGTCATTGGTTGCTTTGACGTCCGCCAGACCGTAGCAAGTGCAGAAGTAGGTTTGCTCTGGATCGGACTCAAGATAGACGCCAGTACCGCGAATACCGATGGTAGCTGTTTGCGTTTGAATATGGATACCCTGGCTGCGTGAGACTGAGAGCAGCTTGCCTGTCAGCAGGCGCAGACCGGAGATAAGCAGATTGCCGGACTCCTCTTCCTTGCCCTCCATGGTGACATGGCTATCACTGCGCAGAATCATGGAGTTGCCACCCACTACAAACACAACCTCACTGTCTTTACCTGTTTCTACCGTATCTTTGGGGCCAATTTTGGTGGTGAGGCTGGCATTTTTGCCGTTGACTTTGACGTTGCCGGAAAGCCGGTAAATAGACTGACTTGGGGGCAACCGGCTAGGCGGGCTGCCAAAAATACTTTCTGCCATGGCAGAGCCCATTGGCACGCCGGCGGAGAATAATCCAGCAGCTAGCGCTTTGATCAGTAAACGGCGGCGTGGATCATCGGCGTCATTGAAGTTACTCATACTGTCCCCTTTAGCAATTAAGTCTTGTCATTCATCACCTTGAGCAGGTGTTTTTGTTTGATTCTTGAGTGCATTATAGTGGATATAACTAATTGAAAAAATAAGTTTTATCGTGAAGATGCGAATAAATTATAAAGCTGGTCAGCAATGGCCGACATCTTATTAAGTGATCAGATTAAGTGGTTTTAGAGCACTCATTGATTTTTGCTTGGCTAGCATGGTAAACCCAAGTAAAAAATATACATTTACTTGCCGAAAAGCGCCTTGCACGCTAAAGTAACCGCACTTTCAAGTTGAATTTCAGGAGTGTTTCGTGATCGAAATTATCAAAGCGGCTGGTTGGCCTATTTACCCACTGATTTTTGCTTCAGTGGTAGCCCTCGCAATTATTGTAGAGCGACTCTGGGCTTTACGTGCCAACGTGGTAGCCCCTCCCGAGTTACTACCGGAAGTGCAGAAGTGGCTGGCACAGGGCGGAATCACCAAGGATACTTTGGTGCGCTTGCAGCAACATTCATTGCTTGGTGAGGTTTTCTCGAGCGCTTTGAATAATGCCAATGCATCGCGTGAAGTCATGAAAGAAGCGATCGAAGAGTCAGGTCGCGCAGTGGCCCACAAGCTGGAAAAATACCTCACAACACTAGGGACTATTGCAACCGTTAGCCCTTTGCTTGGCTTGCTGGGCACCGTCATCGGGATGGTAGAGCTGTTTGGCGCATTTACGGCCACAGGCCATGATGTGGCACAGTTTGCCCGTGGTATTTCTGTGGCACTTTACAATACAGCCGGCGGTATTGTGGTGGCTGTGCCTGCGATGATTTTCTATCGATATTTCCGTGGACAGGTTGACGGTTTGATCGTGGAAATGGAACAGCAGGCAGTAAAGCTTGTTGAAGTTATCCATGGCGAACGCAAATAACGGTGAGCGTAATTAAAATCGTTACAACAGCTAGGGCTTTATCATGAATTTTCAGCGCGGTAAAAAACACGAAGACCTGGAAATGAATCTCGTGCCACTGATTGACGTTTTGTTAGTCATTATCATTTTCCTGGTGGTAAGTGCGACTTTCTCAAGGGTCAGTGAGTTACAGATTAACCTGCCAACCGCAGAAGCGAACTCGCCAGAGGAGAAGCCGCTAGTCATTACCGTCGATATTGATGCAACCGGGCATTATGTCGTGGATAAGAATGCACTTGCAGAACCAACCGTGAGCGCGATAGCCGCTGCCTTGCAGAAAGCGGTTGGGGATAAAAAAGAACCTACCATCGTCATCAATGCAGATGCCAGCACAACGCATCAGTCAGTGATTAATGTGATGGAGGCTTCCCGCCAGGCTGGCTATACGCATATCACTTTTGCAACTCAAGCTAAATCTGGTTCTTAACCTACCATTTATACATTTTCGTCGATGAACCAAGGCTTGATGCAAACCGCTGGCAGGATCCATAAGCCAGTGGTTTGCATTTGTATTTTATAAGCATGTCAAAATCCATAAGCAAGGTCTCTCCACCCGCTTCACAAAGCGCAAAAACACTTTATCTGCGCTTGCTTCGGTATGCAGGCAAATACTGGGCAGTTTTTGCAACCAGTGTGGCGGCGTTAATCCTGCTCTCAGCCACTAATACCGGTTTCCTGGCTACCATCAAAATGGTGACTGATGAGGGTTTCGTGAGCCAGGATAGCAGCAAGCTGCATTTACTGCCGTTGATGCTATTTGGCTTGCTAGCTTTACGTGCACTTTCCGGATTCATTGCCACATTTGCCATGCGCTGGGTAGCCCGGCGGGTGGTTGAGAATCTGAGGCTGGAGGCTTTTCGTAAGCTAATGACATTCCCTGTCAGTTTCTTTGATGCACATTCGGCAGGGATAGTGACGTCCAAGCTCACTTACGATACTGAGCAAATGGCTAAAGCTTCCACCAATGTCGCGGTAAGTGCTGTGCGCGATACGCTGACTATCGTTGGTATGGTTGGCTACATGCTCTATCTGGATTGGCGCTTGACCATGATATTTACGGTCATGGCTCCATTGATGGCGTTTTACCTGCAGAAAATGACGCCAAAATTGCGCTCTGCCGGTAAAACCGTGCAGAAATCCATGGGTGAGATGACACAAGTGATAGAAGAGGCCGTGTCAGGGCAGCGCATGGTCAAGATTTTTGGTGGGGCTGATTACGAATACCAGCGCTTTTCAAGCGTATCCGGTAAAAATCGCCGTATGCAAATCCGGCTGGCACGTATTTCTGGTTTGAATAGCATGGTGATAGAGCTGCTCGCAGCAATGGCGCTTGGCCTTGTCGTTTTTTATGCAGTGGGAAAATTCAGTGCGGGAGAATTCGCCGCATTTATTGGGGCTTTGCTCATGTTGATTGCACCAATCAAGAGCCTGACCGGTTTAAATGAAGATATGCAGGTAGGACTGGCGGCGGCGCAGAGTGTATTTTCCCTGATTGATGTTGCGCCCGAGGTTGATGATGGGGTGAAGGAAATCGCCCGAGCCAAGGGTGAGCTTGAGTTTAAGGGTGTGGCTTTACGCTATGAGAAAGCTAAGCGCCCTGCTTTAAATAATGTGAGTTTCACCGTTAAGGCCGGTGAGAAAATCGCCCTGGTAGGGCGATCAGGTGGCGGGAAGACCACACTGGTGAATCTACTGCCGCGTTTTTATGAGTATCAACAGGGGCTGCTGCTGCTGGATGGTATGGATATTCGAGCCATGACGCTAAGAAACCTCAGGCAACAATTCGCCTTGGTAAGCCAGGATGTCATTCTGTTCAATGATACGGTGTTCAATAACATTGCTTATGGCGTTCTACGGGATGTGGGTGAAGAGCAGGTGATTGCTGCTGCTAAGGCAGCACATGCCTGGGAGTTTATCCAGCAGTTACCCGAAGGCTTGCAAAGCGAGATCGGGGACCGCGGCGTGCGGCTTTCCGGGGGGCAGCGTCAACGCCTGGCAATCGCTCGCGCAATATTAAAAGATGCCCCCATCCTGTTATTGGATGAGGCCACGTCGGCATTGGATACTGAGTCTGAGCAGCACGTGCAGGCCGCACTGGATGAACTGATGCTTAATCGTACAACCATCGTGATAGCGCATCGCTTATCTACCATTGAGAATGCCGATCGTATCCTGGTGATGGAGCAGGGTGAAGTCGTCGAAATTGGTAGCCATACGGAGTTGCTGGCGGCAGGTGGGCATTATGCCAAGCTGTATCAAAAGCAATTTCACTGAGCTTAGAGCCTGAGTAAGCACATGGGCGCATGGTTACAGCAGCAGTGGTATAGCCGGACTTACTGGCATCTGCTGCTTGTCCCCTTGTCCTGGGTGTTCTTGTTTTTGTCCGTGATACGCCGAGCGGCTTACAAACTTCACATATTCAAATCTTACAAAGTTGCTGTCCCGGTCATCGTGGTAGGCAATATCAATGTAGGTGGTACGGGTAAAACCCCGCTAGTGATCTGGTTGGCCGAAAGGTTGGCTGAAGCAGGACTGCGGGCCGGAATAATCAGTCGTGGCTATGGCGCAACCCGCTTGCAAACGCCCACTGCTGTTGACCAGCAGAGTAATCCCGCCATGGTTGGCGATGAGCCTGTCCTGCTTGCCAGGCGGACAGGTTGCCCGGTATGGGTGGGGCAAGACCGTGTAGCTGTGGCACAGGCGCTACTGAAGGCTCACCCGGAATGCAATATCATTATCAGTGATGATGGCTTGCAGCATTACAGGATGCAGCGTGACGTTGAGATTGCGGTGGTCGATGCAAGCAGGGGTTTTGGTAATGGATGGGTTTTACCGGCGGGCCCTTTGAGAGAGCGCGTGGCAAGACTGAGCTCCGTGGATGCGGTTGTGAGCAATGGTGGGCATATCTATCCAAGAGACTTTGCGATGAGTCTTGAGAGTACTGAGTTTCAAAATGTCATCGAGCCTAAGCGTACTGCATCAGCTGGAGAGTTAGTGGGAAAGAAAATGCACGCCATTGCCGGTATCGGTAACCCTGCTCGATTTTTCCAGCAGCTTAAGACCATGGGTTTACAGTTTGAACCACATGCTTTTGCCGATCATCATGCATTTCAGGCTGCGGATTTGCAAAGCATGCAAGCAGAAGCGATACTAATGACAGAGAAAGATGCAGTGAAGTGTGCAGTTTTTGCCCAGGCTGATTGGTGGTATCTGCCAGTTTATGCCCGGATTGATGGGGATTTGTTGAGCCGGATTCAGAACAAAATTGGCGCTAAGCAAGCGGCACACATCTAGAATGTGGAATTAAAAATAGGAAATTGAAATGGATGCAAAATTACTCGAAATATTGGTATGCCCTGTGTGTAAAGGCCCTTTGCATTACAAGAAGGCCGAGCAGGAGTTGATATGCAAGCCTTGTAGACTTGCCTATCAAATTAAAGACGACATTCCTGTGATGCTGGAAGACGAAGCGCGCAAGCTACCTGCGGAAGAAGAGGTTTAGACTTTTGAGTTTTAAGGTAGTTATCCCGGCGCGCTATGCAAGTAGCCGTTTGCCAGCCAAGCCCTTGCTCGATATTGCTGGCAAGCCCATGGTTGTTCATGTGGTTGAGCGGGCGTTGGAGAGTGGTGCAGAACAGGTGGTCGTAGCAACGGACCATGCGGAAATTTTTGCTGCGGTGCAAGATTACGGATATCAGGTAGTCATGACCAGCCAAGATCATGCTTCTGGTACTGATAGGATAGCCGAAGTTGCACTAAAGATGGCTTGGCCAGATGAGGCGATTGTTGTCAATGTGCAGGGTGATGAGCCATTGATTGCGCCTGTGCTTGTTCAGGAAGTTGCCAGCAATCTTGCCCAGCACCCAGTGGCGGCGATTGCCACAGCCTGTCATCCCATCCATGACAAGGCCTCTATATTCAACCCAAACATCGTCAAGGTAGTGTTGGATATTCATGGGCATGCTTTATATTTTAGCCGTGCACCCATTCCTTATGCGCGCGATGCTTTTGCGGCAGATGAGGATGTCCCTGCCGATATGCCAGTTTATCGGCACATCGGCATTTACGCCTATAGAGTGAGCTTTTTAAAAGCATACTCAGGGCTACAGCCTGCAGCTATAGAACAATTTGAATCGCTGGAGCAATTACGGGCTTTATGGCATGGATACCGCATCAGTGTGGCCATTACAGCAAATGCGCCAGCGGCCGGTGTGGATACAAAAGCAGATCTGGAGTATGTACGCTCTTTATTCAAGTAGTGGTCCTGCAACTTGCTGGCTTTTGCGTTGATCTATCCATGCAGACTGAGTGCCTACAGAATCGCTTTCGCTAAAGGGTACTTTGTTCCTCTGGCTATCTAGCGACGCTTACCGTCTGGTAAAAATGGTTTTGGCAGGGTTGCCTTGCACTATTGAATTGCAAGCGATATGACCTGAAACAACGGAGTTGGGACTAATAATAACGCCGTCTTCAATGTGTGCATTATCGAGTATTACTGCTCCCGTCCCTATCCACACATTATTCCCGATAATGGTTGGCCCTTTCGATACGAGCCCTTGTTCACGAAATGGGCGATCAATATCTTCATAACGGTAATTGACACCCACGATAGTGACATTCGGGCTAATCAGGCAGTCGTCTCCAATCTGTATGCCAGGATGGTAACCGCCGATAAAGCATCCCACACCAATATCCGTGCGTGCACCAATACTGACTGACCCTTCGCTGGCCTTGATTTTCGTGAACGAGCTGATAGTCGTATGCTTCCCCAAGATCAGGTTTTTGCTAAGTTCTACCTCTGCTTTCGTGCTAACAATGGCGTGATATTTCAGGAAGTAGTAGACACTAATCACCCAATGTGGGATCAGCATGCGTCGTATGCCTGTGGCTAATTTCATAACAGGATTGGGTCGCCCTTAATGGCTGGCAGAATTTGATTCTAGGAACTCGATGATGGCAGGAATTGAGGTGAGCTGGGAAATCTGCTTCATGGTCGGGCTAACGCCGAATTCCTGCTCGATGGCATTCATGATGCGCAATTGCGCCAGCGAGTCCCACTCTGCTAAATCCTGTTGCTGGGTATTTGCTGTAATCTTCTTCATATCAACGTCGAGCAGATCACTGACTATCTGCTGCACCTCGTGTGACACTTCCATGTATTGCCCCTTAGTGAACAAAACCTAAACAAAATCAATCAAGTTATTAATTATTAACTTCAACCAATGAAAGCTTTTCAATTTGGTTTTATTGCAAACGAAACTATCGACTACTGCATAACCAGGCTGTTATTGCTCACATTGGCTAAGTCAGCTGGTTCCAGTTGTATCCAGCTACAGTGGCATAACGCCGCCTCCGTCCGATTAAGCGTATAGAACATGCTGTCATCGCTTTGCTGGACGGGCTGCATGCCCTGTTCTTTAAAATACGTTGCCGCCGGCAAGTTTTTGGTAGTCGGGATAAACGTGGCTGTTAGCATTTTAAGTCGAGGTAGTGCCACAAAGTATTGTTTGATGCTATTGAAAATGGCCGTCTCAACACCACGCCCCATGGCGCGACAACTCATCATTAAACTGTCGACATGCAATGACTCGCTTCCTTCTACCAGTAGGTAGCAGGCAATAATGCCTAAGTCGCCAAACCTGTCACGCATGCTGACAATGCGCAGGGTATGAGTGGGCAGTGCAAGTGCAGCTTCCAGCTCACCTAAGCTGTACCGTTTGGTGGTGACGTTAAACTGGTTGGTTTTGGTAAACAGTTGATGGACACGCAATAAATCCTCATCGGCAGCGTCGCGGATATTCAGGACTATCTGCAGGTTATGCAGGTAGTCTTCCATACTGTTCGTGACGATGGATAGCTGTTCGCGAGCTGCTTGTGCTGCATACTGCGAAGCCTTATCTGCATCATCAGCCAGCACGGTGGATTTTTCAAAGCTGCTCAAGCTATCCAGAATGGCCACAAATTGTGATGGATCTGCAGGCAGCAAGATGCTTTCCACTTGTGGCAGCTGGTCACGGATTAGTGCTATTTCAGTCGGGCTGTCGTCCAGAAAAACCAGCGCATCCAGCCCAATATTCAGCTGTTTTGCAATATCCATTAGTCCAATATGCTTAGGCTGCCAACTGATAGCGCGGGCAGAGAAATCTGCCAGCTGCAATGGCATATCAGTGCGTAGTTGAAATATCTCTTCTACATCATCTATATTATTCTTGCTGCATAAGGCAAGCAGTATGCCCCTGTCTTTGAGCGCTTTGAGCCGGAAATGGAATGCAGTATAGGCTTCACTTTCCGCATCGCCTTGGCCAATTTTCACGCCATGTATCCCATCTTCGCCTACAATGCCGCCCCAGAGCGTATTGTCGAGATCCAGCACCAGGCATTTACGTGCAGCGCCACGCGCGGCGATGATGTGACGAGTTATTTCGTGTCCCATTTCGGACAGCATGCGATCGGTCCATTCCATCTTGGCAATATGAAACAGGCGCTGATCGAATGCCTGGTGATGGCCGATACGTGCAGCAATGCGGTTTACATCGAGTATGCGTACCCGCTGGTGGCTGCGCATACGGCGTAGCAGCTCGAGGTTAAGCTCCAGGTAAAACTCACTCTCGCCATAAGCCATGCTGCTATCTGCAATGCCAAAGGCATGTACGGAAGGGCTGGCAAAATTGGAGACGAGCAGGCTGGCCTGGGTGTTCTTTACTGCCTGTATGACCCAGCTTTCTATCTCATCCACTATGCCGTCAAGCAGCGTTTTTCGCTGACTGGCACTTAGCGAAGTGAAACGGGACATGTCATCGGGCCTTAATAGCTTAAGCGAAAGCACCAGCACAATAATTTCAGGAGAAAACGCCTGTAGTTGTGAAGAGGCTAGCGCTTGGAAGTACTGGCCGAAACTACCGACATAGAATTGTGTCAGCCAGCCTTGCCGCGCAGTATGGGCAGCTACATACGGTGGTAGCAAATCCATGGTGACGTTACCCAGGTAAGCCACCTTGATGCCTGAACCGTCCTGAAAGTTGCGCAACTGTCGATTAAGTGCACGGTAATCCGCCGGGCTAAAGCGATTGAAGTCGGTAGCGCGGAGTTGCGCCTGCAACTGGGAGATATTGGCGCATGTAGAAAAGTCCATGCTCATCGTATGCTCCTGCGCGCCAATAGAATGGAGGGAGCGCTACCCACCATGCTGCCAATCGCAACGCCATACAACAGGCCTGCCAGCTCCCATTGTGCGCCTATGAATGCGCCAATAATGCTCGCCATTAATCCCAATGTGCCCAGGCGGTTGAGCAATGCAATATCCTTATCGTTGCCACAGCCTGTAAGAATGGCGCGGGGCAGCGCCTGTAACACTTTGGCACTGCCATTCAGGCATGCAGCGATAACCAGGTTCAGGCTAACTTCGTAACGCCCGCCGGTGAGCAGATGCGTAACATACGGCGCGATGGTGACTATGACGATGGTCGCAGCTAACAAAAGGCCAATGATGAAAAAGAACTCTGTGCGCACCAGTTTGCGCTTCATGCGCTTGGAGGTAGCTGCCCTTAACTTCGGTATTATCGAAAAGCCTGCACTGGCGGTCAGTAAGCGAAATGGAAATATGGCTACAGAAGCCAGCACACTGAATAGTGCCAACGCATTAATACCGATGGTAGCGGGAATGATCAATCGTTCGAGCTGCAACATAACCGTGCCTATTGCAGCGATGCCAAGCAGTGAAAAGGCTTCGTTCCAGGGTATATTTACACGCTCGTGAATGGCGACGCGGTGCATACTGCCGACTTTAGCCCATCCCCAGAGAGCGACTGCTACATTGCCAAGTGCAAACAGGCATAAGGGCAGCAGGGCATTTTCCATGGGGAATGTCAATGAAAGCGCCCCTATCCCCATCAGTATCCAACTGGCTGCAGTCACCAGCAGCAGCGAGTGGAGTTCATGCATGGCCACCCTGGCTAGTGATGCCAGCGTTGCGATGATACCGCCTGCGATAATCACCAGGCATAAGGCTGCTGCATCAACATAGCGCAATCCGGATGAAGCCATATATGCCAGACCTACAGCTGTGCCGACAGCAAATCCGGTAGCAAGGAGTCGCATGAGTAACCTGGGACCGGGGTCAACACGATGGCGTAATAGCACTTGGTCAACCCCTATAGGGGCTAGCAAGCCGAATACGTTGAATAACGCAATGGCCAAGGCGAAATGCCCAAAAGCCTCTACGGGCATGCTGCGTGCCAGCAACAGTGTGCCTATGGCGAATGCAAGACCTGATAGGGCAAATGCCGCAGTGGCGCGCAATGTCGGCTGTTTTACCAGCTTCATCAATATGCCATAAGGCGTATGACCCTCCAGTTTTTGCTTAATGCTCGAGAATGCAGATGCCTTTTTTTTAGGGGAGGGGATTCCGAATTCAATGACAGGTTCATCGCACATGCCATATCCCACCGATTGTATTGAATAGCCATCGACCTACGACGCAAAATAGTGGTTGGGCATTCATGCGGCCACCTCGGTCAAAATCCTCGCAGTACCTAAATGCGCATAAGCACTGCGCAGCCTTGTTTCAAAGGCCTTTTCACTGTATTGACTGCCTGCACACTCGGCTGCTGCAATTCCCAATTGCTGCCTCAAGGCAGGAGACGCGCAGAGCTTGAGCAGACCTTCCGCCATAGCGGTCGGGTCGGGTGATACCAGCAGTGCGCATTCTGAATCCAGTACCTGGTTATGACTCAAGATATCGGTTGCCAGCAAAGCCTTACCGGATAGCATGTAGGCATAAATCTTCATCGGCGTATTCACACCCTTAAGCCGGGGCGAACACACAATATCAGCTTGCGAGAGATAGTCTGCGAGGCAATCCAGTGGCCGTTGTCCAAGCAGGCGTACATGCTGGGATAACCCCGCTACTTCTATCTTCTGGCGGTACTTTTCAATATGTTGTGCCGTGCCACCGATGACTACCAGGCTGCAACGCTGCGATGGCTCAATGAGCGCAAGGCTTTCCAAGAGCAGGTCGATGCCCTGATAGGTTTCAAGGTTGCCCACATACATGGCGACCGGTGCTGATGGTATGCACATGCTACGCACATCTTCAACTTCAATCAGCTGACCGCCGGCAGGGCTCATTGCTACGTCCGGCGTTAGATGTACTTTCTCTGGATTTGAGCTTATGCCCGCGCGCTCGGCAATGGCAGGGCAAACGGCGAGGACCAGGTCTGCACGGTTAACTGCAAATTTTTCGAACCATTGCATGAACGGCAGCATTGATTTTAGCCTGGGCCATTTTTCTACAATCTGGTCCGCCATGAGCGAATCCATGTCGTAAACCAATTTGAAGCGCCATACCAGCCGGGCCAGCAATGCAATAAACACGGACTCCTCAACGGCATGCACTACCTCATACTTTCTATTCCGCATGCACTTGAAGGTGGCGAAAATCAACCACAGGTCACACATTAGCTTCTTGATCGAAAAGCCGATGGGCACATTCTTTATGCCAAGCGGACTTTTGATACGGAGCAAGCGCATGCCGGGGATCTGGATATCCTCCCCTTCATGGTAAGTGAGTACATCCACTTCATGGCCATCGCGGCATAACGAACGAACTAGTAACCGGATGGCAATCGGCGTACCGCGTTCGGTATAAAACGGTTGTGGTGCAAGTAACAAAATTTTCATGCAGCCGCCATTTCCGTGCGGTGTGCCAGCCGCAATCTGGCCTGGTCGCGCACAAAATGTAAGATTGGGGATAGCTTGCCGAAAGGCTGTGGTGCTGTAAGCGGATTGCGCAATACTTGTTTAAGGTCGCTAGCGGGTGTTTGCATTGAAAGCTGAGCGCGGATCAGGGCACCGAAACGTCCAACCGCCTCTGCGGAGTTTTGCAATGGAAGTGGGTCGGAACCTGGTAGAACACAAAGGCCGGAAGAAAATTGCGCAACGGGCCAGAAACCCGGCCTGCCAGCGTTATCACCCAGAAATAAAGTCCTGTCAGTGTTGCTGGCGCTTAAACCTCGTACATTTTTGGCGATGATCGTGTCGACGATTTTGCCTCGCCCGCCCAGCCATTTTCCAACTCCCCATGGTAATACCACTAAGGCATCCTGCTCCTGTAACTGGTTGATGATTGCTTCTGCAGGCAATCCATCAGCGATGTTAGCCTTAGTGGCAAGTCCAAGTATTTCCAATCCTTCAGAGCTGATAATCTGGCGCCCAGCCAATACCAGCATCTCATGGTTATCTCGTTCAAACCATAAAGACTCTGGTTCGGCGGTATGGCGCAATTGTTTGCTTAGGCTGCTGAAAACATCAAATCCCTGCCGTTCAGCAAGCATTATTACAGCGCTGTTAGCAGGAATGGGTAGATTGGAAAAGTTATCAAATGCCTGGCGTAAATCGCTCATGGCGCGGCTGGCATCGTGCAAATGCACATGTGCATCTATCAGGATTTGATTAGCATCTGACTTAAACACGTTGCTTATCCAATGCAGGAGGGATGACATGAAAGGTTGACTGTTTTTTTGGCCAGATCCGTTTGACAGCGTCCCTGCTCAGCAAAGGCGCTGTAGTAAGTTTACCGCCAAGTACTGTATAAAATCCTTCAAGATCGTGGCTCAGAATGTAGTCTTTAGAAGAAAGGCTGGTTCCTGATCCGTCCGTATCCGGCAACAAACCGGCCATGACCTTAAGCACTTTGGCATTCATGATTTCCAAGCCTGGAAAAGCTAAGGTCAATTCCGATAAAAATTGTTGGATGGCCGAGTCGCTCACTTGGGGCTCTGTCATTCCAGGAGCTGGAATGTAAAATGTGCCGGCAAGCATGCCGCCAGGATAAGGCCGCATAAAGTAGCAGCGTCCTTTCCCTGGGGTTACGGATAAGGCGAGTGCGCCGTCACCTACCGCCGGTATATCGAGCAACAGGTTAAATGCAAGCGCGGCAGCTGTAGGTGTGGTGACTGCTGAGCTGGTTGTAGGTTGCCAGTGGCCTGCCCATGAGCCTGTGCAGTTGATGACGATATTGCTTTCAATATCGGAAATTTTCCCGGAAGTTTTATTTTTGACTCTCACGCCTGTAACCTGACCATCTCGCGCCAGTAGTTCCGTTGCTTCCGTATTGGTCATGACGGCAGAGGAGTCAAGTCCTGACTTCTGCAGAATAGCAGCGATTACTGCTGGCATATTGATGACTTCGGCGTCGTACCAGCAGGCTGCACCGCTTAGCCCGGATTCTGGTAACTTGGCATATTGGGTTTTGGTAGCTGCCGCTGGAATGAAAGTGGTTTTTGGTAATGCCACTTCAAGCTTGAACACTTTCGCCAATAGGTTTTCGAACAGGACAGCGGCCTTGAAAAAAAGGGCAGAACGCCAGCGCCATCGATATAGCGGCATAACGCAGCGTAATGGCCGGACGAATTCCGGAAAATGCTCAAGGTACCAGGCTTGGGCATTTTTAGAGCGCTTCCAGCGTGCAATGTCCAGTGTTTGCAGGTAGCGCAAGCCCCCGTGAATAATGCCGTAGCTATTGCCGCTTGCACCCGCTGCAAGTTCATGTCGTTCGACAATCACTGTGCGCAAGCCACGCTCTGACGCGGCTAGGGCAATGGTAGCGCCCTGAATACCGCCACCTATGATAATTGCATCAGGCTGCCTCATGTTTTTCTTCGTCGATACGTTCCACAATGCGTTCTATATGGTAAGTAGGGGTGCCACGGCTTCGTGTGAATATGATGATTTCAGCAATTAATCCAATGGCGGCAATCTGTAAACCGAGCACAACCAGTAAAACAGTTAAGAGCAGCATGGGGCGATCTCCCAATGCAATATCTGCAAATAAGCGTTCTGCCAGGATGTACATGCCGATGACCATCCCCAGTGCAATAAACCCCGCGCCTACCGATCCAAAAAAGCGAAATGGTTTTTGCAGAAAGCGAGTCAGAAAACTGATGCTGACCAAATCGAGAAACCTGCTCAGGTATATACTAATATGGTGTACTCGAAGTCGCCGGTCTGAATCGGCTTGCGGCAATACCAATTCTTTAACTGTAAAGCCTAAGCGCTCCGCCAAAAGAGGCAAAAAGCGATGCTGTTCATCCTGTAAGACTAGTTCATCAAAGACACAACGTTTTATTGCACGTACATTGCAACCTGGGTCCGCAAAACGTGAGCCTGCAAGTTTGGCCAGATACTCAAATCCCCATCCTCTCAGGCGGTTGAGTGGCTGATCCTGGTGGCGATCTCTAACTGCTATCACTACATCCGCAAATTCAATATGACTGATCAGGGCAGGAATCGCCTCTGGTAAAACCTGTAAGTAGGGGGGCAATAATAAAATCACTTCGCCGCGTGACATTTTGATTCCCTCGCGGATACATGCCGCTTCGCCGAATTCCTGATTAAGGCGTTGTACTTTAAGAAATGGACACGATTGCTCCAGTCTGGCCAGCCCTTCAGAGATCTTAGGTTGCCCGCCGTCAATGACGTAGATAAGCTCAAATGGACGGCCGATGGAACTCAGCATGTCAAAATAGTATCGCCATACTATTTCCGTTTCGTCATGACGGTCTGCAACAGGGATAATGGCGGATATGTAAATCGAGTCTGGTAAATCGAGAGTGGAAACTGGGGCTTTCATGATACGTTCTCCCTTATGCTTGCAATTCTTGATGCGAGGATGGTGTTGAGCGCGGCGTAGTCTGTGACTCCTGGTTCAACTGCTGAAAATAGCCTGCCAAGAAAAGTCCATGCCATCAAAAACAGACTTAATGAGATCAGCAGCACCCCTATGCAGGTATCTACGACTGAATTATCCGAAACTGCGAAGAACGATGCTGTGAGAAATGCCGTGCCTAAAACAAACACTATAAAGGACATCGTCGCCAGCCAGTTCAGTGAATGCCGGGCATAACTTAGTAATGCCCGGATCGAGATAATATCTAGCATCACCTTATAAATCCGGGAGAAGCCGTATTTGGAGATACCAAACCGGCGAGGATGATGCTTTACTTCAATTTGAGCCAGGCGCGCGCCCGCTAGCTTGGAAAGGGCAGGGATGAAGCGGTGCATTTCACCATACATCGGCATATCCTGTATGAGGCTGGCACGATAAGCTTTGAGTGAACAGCCACTGTCTCTTACCGCAACTCCCATAACTCTAGCCATAATGCGATTGGCAATTTGGGAGATAAACACACGGGCGAAATCATCTTTACGCTTACGACGCCAACCTACGGCAATATCGTATCCATCTTCAATCAATGCCAATAACTTGGGAATGTCGCTAGGATCGTTCTGCAGGTCGCCGTCCATGGTGACAATGACATCGCCTCTGGCGGTCTTAATGCCAGCTGCCATTGCAGCAGTTTGGCCGTAGTTGCGGCGGAAAAGAACAACACGGACTCGGGAATCTGTTTCAACTAAAGAAGCTGCTCTTCTGAATGTGGCATCTGAGCTGCCATCATCGACGAGTACTATTTCGTAATGCCGGACTTTGCCTTCTAATGCAGATTTTATTGCTTGATACAACAAAAAGACATTGTCTTCTTCATTGTAAAGAGGGACAACAATAGATAGCCTCACCATAGTGAAGTCCTTTTATTAACCCCCGAGATTAATAATTTTTACTTTATGTAATTATATTTATTAACTAACGTGAAGCATTATTAATAACTATTTTGCAATGGTCTATAGTCCATATGGACTATATCCTACAGAATTCGTGATACATAGACTATATAGTTGATATTGTTAATGATTAGTATTGCTTATTAACTAGGCTAATTAATTTTTATTTTTTCAATCAAGCATTACGCAAGATAAATTTACTCTAGCTGGTATATCGTAACGATAATATTTTCCCTAACTCGAAGCGCCATATTGAGTATTTAAATGGATCTAGAAAACGAAAATGTCTGATAAGAAGAAGCTCGGTCATAAGCGTGTATGGCAGACTATTTTTTGGCAGGCAGACCTTAAAATTATAATGATGTTTCATTAGTGGTTTGTTCTAATTTAGTATTATGGCTGCTGCGCTTTGGTTAATCATGGTTATGTGCTACTAGGCCATTAACCAAGTCATTCTTGGAAATCAAGTGGGGAGCGAAAAGTGCCGATTCACGAAAAGACCAACGTCAATTTTTTAACGCAGCGTATTATCTGGCAAGGCTGCATTGTTTTTTTCCTTGCATTGTTGGTGCGATTTCTAGGCAACTCAACTTTACCTGTACATACCGACGAGTTATTGCATGTATTGGCCGGGCAGTCTTGGGCGAGTGAAGGCAGCTTTCGTATCCTGGACGGCGAATATCTGCGTGCCCGAGGCTATACTATCCTGACCGGTACAACATTTGAATTATTTGGGCGTAACGACCTTTTTATAGCACGATTGCCCTCCGTGTTGGCTGGCTCACTACTTGTAGCTGCAATTTTCATATGGCTTAGCCGGGTTGCCGGCACAATTCCGGCATGGATAGGCGCTGTAATGTTCTGTTTTACCAGTTATGCCATTGTGATCAGTCAGTTTGCAAGATTTTATGCGCTGCATGCACTATTGATCTGGGTTGGTTCGGCAGCAGTTTATGCGCTCATGTCGAGTTCTCAGATGAGTCGTGCCCTTAAATTGATTGTTGCCGCCTTGCTTGCCTTTAGTATTGCCATGCATCTGCAAGTGACGACCGTGATTGCCCTGTTGGCATTATTATCTTGGGTATTGGTTGATCTATCGTCACAACCCTTCATTCGATCGGCATTAAAGGATAAAAGGTTGCGTGCCTGGTTGGCTTTGGCTTGTATTCTACTATTGCTAATATTGATCGCAGGAGGCTGGATATTTGGCGGGGAATTTCGGTATACCCCATCCTGGAATCTGGCAGACCAAAATAATGTCCTGTACTACGTAAAAGAGTTCGGCCGGAGTATGCCGCTGATTTTGCTGCTGTTGCCTTTAGCGCTAGTGCTCGCGGCAAGCCAGTGGCCGAGGCCGGCCTTATTCTGTTTTATCATGGCAGTCGTACCTGTGATTTTTCATTCGTTTGGCGGTATGAAAAGTGCTCGTTATGTTTTCTACAGCATGCCTTACTTGTTTTCTTTATGGGGTATGGCATTGTATGTGCTAGGTCATGCGCTATACGCTAACATTGAGAGTGGTGTGCAGGCGTTGCAAAAAAATATTCCGGTTAATTTTTCATACTTGGGAAAACGGTGCCTGATACTTTTTGTGATAGTGATTAGCTTGCTTGGAGGCTTGATGGCGAATCCAATTTATCGGGATACCCTCAAATCTCTAAAGTACAGCCTTGCTCTGTGCGTGCGTGATCCCGCGGCCCTCATCGCCCCCCCTCCCGATGCCCCTTGGAGCACTCACCAATCTGAGTTGCGCGCTGCAGTTGGTAGTCCGTCGGTATTGATTGTGGGGCATGATTTCCGTGCGGTGGCTTATTTAGCTTCATTCGATCTTCTTCTTAATACAACTCGTGTGCTTGATGCCGGGGCAGAGTTTGCTTTAGATCCGCGTACCGGGCGAAGGGCAATTATGAGTGGTAAGGCGGTAACGCAGGTGGTCGAGTGCTACCCGGACGGCGTTATCGTGATTCCGAATGATCGCTGGCGGACATACTTGGGCATCTCAGATGATGCTGCAGATACTATCGAACAATTGACTCACTCAATAACGCCAGCGATTGATGGTTTTCATATATTCAAGTGGCAGGGCCGCAGGGTTCCGGCTGCCTGCGAGTCAATTGGAAAAATGGTAATGGGAGTAAGGCCTTCATGAAAACGGTAGGTTCTGCAAATGCCTACGTGCGAGAAACGCCGGATATCGAAACTTCATCCGATGGCTATGCTTCGCGCTTTGTGGGGGCGGTTGGCCTTTATCTGTTGTTGGTGCAGGAGCAAGGCATACTATCTTTGCTGAAAGATGATAGAGCTTTGTCAGGCCGCACTGTTCTTGACGTGGGTGGTGGACATGCCCAGCTTGCTGGCTCCTTTGCTGCCAGTGGTTGCATTGTTTCCGTGGTTGGAAGTGATGAGCAGTGTGGCACGCGGTTGCGTAGCTTTCATGGCAACGCCATCCCATTTTATGCTGGTGACCTGCTGGCGTTGCCCTTTGCCGATAGGGCGTTTGATACGGTTACCAGCGTTCGTCTTATCTCCCATATGGAGAATAGGCGTGGATTGGTCGCAGAGTTATGCAGAGTGGCTGACCGCACCATCATTGTTGATTACCCTACCTACGCCAGCTTGAACTTGCTGTCGCTACTCACATTCCCCTTGAAAAAATTTATAGAAAAAAACACGCGCACTTACCATACCTTCTCAGATAGTGAGATTCGAGATATGTTTGCCCAGTATGGATTCATCGTTACTGCCAGCTATCGCCAGTTTGTGCTGCCCATGGCGCTGCATCGGCTGTTTGCGAACTCTGGCATTTTACGTGGAGTGGAGGAAATCTTGCGCAAGGTGGGCTTAACTAACTTGATTGGAAACCCGGTGCTGCTTCGCTTGGATAGGGGGAGTTAATGACAAAAATTGCGGTAACTGGCGCAAGCGGATTTACTGGCTCCGCATTAGTTAGAAAATTGCTGTTAGATGGCTACGGGGTGCGTGCGCTAGCACGTCAGTCTGCTGACATTGTACAGATGGAAAATCTTGAAGTGATTGCAGGCGACCTCTCTAACAAGGTCGCGTTGCTAGAGCTTGTGAGCGGAGCTGATACGGTTTTTCATATTGCTGCAATGTACAGAAGTGAGGGCAGTTATGACGAGTTTTTTGCAGTCAATGTGGAAGGTACGCGAGCTTTGCTGGAGGCCAGCCAGCGAGCGGGGGTCAGGCGTTTTGTGTATTGCTCGACCATAGGGGTGCATGGCACCGTTGCGCATACTCCGGCCGATGAAAACGCACCGTTTAATCCTCGCGATTTTTACCAGGAAACCAAGCTGGTCGCCGAGAAGATATGCAGGGAGGCGCATGGCAAAGGTATCGAGGTGGTGATCATACGCCCTTGCGCCATCTATGGCCCCGGGGATACTCGTATGCTCAAGATGTTTAAAATGCTAAATAAGGGCATATTCTTTTTTGTTGGCGATGGACAGCCTAATTTTCACCCCGTATATATTGATGACTTGGTACAAGGCTTCATGTTGGCTATGACAGTGAAGTCGGCAGCTGGTGAAGCGTTTATTATAGGCGGGCCGCGATACATGCCATTGCGTGAGTATGTGGCAACTGCAGCAAATGCGATTCAGGTCGCAACTCCCAAGCTCAAAATACCGTATCGCCTGATGAGTTTTTCTGCATGGATATGTGAAGCTATATGCACGCCTTTGGGGATTCAACCGCCCCTCCACAGGCGCAGGCTTACATTTTTTAAGCATAATAGGGCGTTTGATATTACAAAAGCTAAAACGTTATTAGGCTATAACCCCCGATTTGAGCTAATCGAGGGGTTCAATGAAACTGTTGCTTGGTATAAGGAGCAGGGCCTGCTTTGAAAGATCAGGTACGTAATATCTCTTAAGCGCTCTTCAGGTATTTTTCCCAGAAAGTCATTGACAGCAAATCTCCCAATTTGCTATAGTCTCACCTCTCGACGGCACTAACGTTGAAGCGGACGCGGGGTGGAGCAGTCTGGCAGCTCGTCGGGCTCATAACCCGAAGGTCACAGGTTCAAATCCTGTCCCCGCAACCAAAGAAT
>Ga0208125_100067_pt1 | contig 109548 bp, 105 predicted proteins | sample LakWasM128_HOW14_2_FD_183938 | JGI IMG/M metagenome (GOLD analysis project Ga0208125, IMG submission 183938) | Freshwater sediment methanotrophic microbial communities from Lake Washington under simulated oxygen tension - Sediment Metagenome... | ecosystem: Environmental > Aquatic > Freshwater...
CAGCGCCAATGATAGTATGCTTTTTGCATGCGAAAGTAGGTCACTGCCAAGCTATTCATACCAAAACACCCCTCCATGCATATGGTGGGGTGTTTCTATTTGTACTTCCCCAACATGTCTGCACGCTGAAACAATGTCATGCAATCTGCACGATTGGTTTGTATATCCACTCCCAACCTCTCCATGCGCTTCTTTGTGATAGCACTCAGCACTTAGCACTTAGCCCTCACCCATAAAAAAGCCCACATACTTGTGGGCTGGGGTTATTTATTTATTATTCTTCAATCAAAATTTTGAGCATTTCTATACCAAAGCCGACACCAAACCCATTGGTATCCGCTTCAATAGCACCTAAGCCACCTTTCCTGTTGGCTGAGGATAGGTCAGTATGTAGCCATGCGACATCGTTCTCAATAAACTTACCTAAGAATCTGGCAGCATGTATGTGATCACCACCGCCTTCTAATGTGCATTGTTTGATGTCAGCAATGTCACTATCCAAGTCGCTATCAAAGTCTTCTTCATATGGAAATGCAACGATTCTCTCACCGGATTTATTACCAGCATTAATCGCTTTGCAGGCCAATTCTGGACGGTTTGAGATCGCGCCGCTCATGCGATCGCCGAGAGCAGTTATCATACTGCCGGTTAATGTAGCGAAATCCATGATGTAATCAGGTTTTTGGCGTGATGCCAGCGTGAGCGTGTCAGCTAATACCATACGGCCTTCAGCATCTGTGTGGATTATTTCAATAGACATGCCATTTAGAGCGGTTACGATATCATTCTGCTTGTATGCGCTTGGGCTAATGTGGTTTTGTGCAATTGCCAGCCAGCAGTCAATTTTGATTGGTAATTGCATTTTACTTGCTGCAAGTAATATACCTAAAGCCACAGCTGAGCCATTCATATCTTCATGCATGCCCAGCATATATTTAGCAGGCTTTAAATTATGTCCGCCTGTATCAAAACAGATACCTTTGCCAACGATGGCAATATGCTTTTTAGTTTGTTTTGGATTATAGGTAAGATGCACTATTGCCGCATCTTGAGGGTCAGAGCCTTGCCCAACCGCAACAAATGCGCCTGCACCCATTTCTCTTAGCTTTGGCATGTCGAATTCTTTGTGTTGCCAGCCATGTTCTTTTGCTAATGCGATTACTTTTTGTCTATAAATAGTAGGGGTTAGATCATTAGGCGGTGTGACAGTGAGTTGCCTGCATAAAGCGTTACCTGCAACGCGTGCGTTAACAAAACCATAATCATGGTCTGCTTGATGTCCGAATATATCTATATATTTAAGGTTACTTTTGTGACTGTCTTTTTTGCGGTTTGGCAACTCTGCAGTATTAACATTAAGCACATAATATGCGGCGCAGGTATTTGTAGCACGAGACTCACTATTGCTGTAAATACATAGTGCTATTTTTTCTGGTTGCTCTTCAAGTATTTGTTTACTGGCTTTTCGCAATAGCGTGTGGCGCTGAAATGTGGAAAGTGTATCACTTAAAATAACAAAACTCGCGAGGCCGCCATTGGCTAAATCCACAGTCACAGGTGATTTGCCAAGGTCTTTATATTCTTTTTTAATTCGATTGAGTTTTGTTAAAAGTGCCTGTGAAAATGGGATACTTTTGTCTTCATTTTCAGGAAGTATAAAAAGTGCATGTTTGTAGTTATTTAGTGTTTTTTCGTCGGCGTTAGCAGCATTTTGTATTAATTTAATCGACATTTTATATCCTGTTATATATATGAATTTTGTAATATCACATGCAATCTAACCAAGGCTAGCTGCTTTGAAAATACTGGTAAACTTGACCAAAACCCCTAAAAAAGACACACTACGGTTTTATAAAAAACTTTATTTGCATCGCGCTAACATGACGCGTTGTATTCAGACACGCTGTATTTGATTTTGTTACCTTTAGTCTATCAACAATTATACCTACCAAGGTAGAGTCATGATGACTAAATATGTTCCGCAAATACTGCAACACGGAGTCCTAACTGAATGTCATTGAACACAAATTTGAACAGCCCAGATATTGATAATCAAGAAACGCAAGAGTGGCTTGATGCACTGATGGCCGTTATTGAAAACGAAGGCCCAGAACGCGCGCACTTTTTAATAGAGTCGATGATTGATAAAGCACGTCGTACCGGTGCGAATCTCCCATATAACGCTACAACCGCTTATTTGAATACCATCCCTACGCATTTGCAGGCCAAGTTGCCGGGTGATCCTGAGATGGAGCGCCGCGTACGTGCTCTGGTGCGCTGGAATGCGATTATGACGGTGTTGCGTGCTAACGAGAAATCACCGGGTGTAGGCGGCCACATTGCCAGCTTCCAGTCAGCTGCTACGCTTTATGACACAGGATTTAACTATTTTTTCCGCGCACCGAATGAAAATTTTGGTGGTGATTGCGTTTACTTCCAAGGGCATTCTTCCCCTGGCGTTTACGCACGTGCCTTTCTGGAAGGCCGTATTACTGAAGAACAAATGGACAATTTCCGTCAGGAAACCGGCGGCAATGGTTTGCCGAGCTATCCTCACCCTTGGTTAATGCCTGATTTCTGGCAGTTCCCGACTGTATCTATGGGTTTGGGCCCATTGGCTGGTATTTATCAGGCACGTTTCCTGAAATACATGCATGACCGCGGCATCGCTGATACCAGTGATCGTAAGGTTTGGGTATTCTGTGGTGATGGTGAGATGGATGAGCCGGAGTCATTGGGCGCTATTTCACTGGCGGTACGTGAAAAACTTGATAACCTGATTTTTGTGATCAACTGTAACTTGCAGCGCCTGGATGGACCTGTGCGCGGTAACGGCAAGATTATTCAGGAATTGGAATCAGACTTCAGAGGTTCCGGCTGGAATGTACTTAAAGTGGTCTGGGGTTCTTACTGGGATCCACTGTTGGCAATGGATAAAGATGGCTTGCTCAAAAAACGCATGGAAGAATGCGTTGACGGTGAGTATCAGAACTTCAAACAAAAAGGTGGCGCTTACACGCGTGAGCACTTCTTTGGCAAATACCCTGAATTAAAAGCCATGGTAGCTGCCATGAGTGATCAGGATATATGGCGCTTGAACCGTGGCGGCCATGATCCGCATAAAGTATTTGCTGCGTACAATGCCGCGGTGAATCATAAAGGTCAGCCAACAGTAATTCTTGCCAAAACGGTTAAAGGTTACGGTATGGGTGAGGCTGGTGAAGGTCAGAACACAACCCATCAGCAAAAGAGCATGGATATCGAGTCACTCAAGAAATTCCGTGACCGCTTCGACTTGCCGTTGACTGATGAACAAGTTGAAAGCCTGAGCTTCTACAAGCCGGCTGAAGATTCACCAGAAATGAAATACATGGCTGAGCGTCGTGCTGCGATGGGTGGTTTTGTGCCACAGCGTCGCCGTAAAGGTAACGAACTCAAAGTTCCGCAGTTATCTGCTTTCGAGAATATGCTTGGCGCTACCGGTGAGCGTGAGATTTCTACCACCATGGCGTTTGTGCGTATTCTGTCAACACTCGTGCGTGATAAAGAGCTGGGTAAATTTGTGGTGCCTATCGTACCGGATGAAGCGCGTACTTTCGGTATGGAAGGCATGTTCCGTCAGCTCGGCATTTATGCGAGTCAGGGCCAGCTCTATGAGCCACAGGATTCTGATCAGGTGATGTACTATAAAGAATCTAAAGATGGCCAGATTCTGGAAGAAGGTATTAACGAGGCCGGTGCATTCTCCAGCTGGTTGGCTGCGGCGACGTCATACAGTGTTACCGGTACACAGATGATACCGTTCTATATTTACTACTCAATGTTCGGTTTCCAGCGTATCGGAGACTTGGCTTGGTTGGCAGGTGACTCACGCGCACGTGGCTTCCTGTTGGGTGCTACGGCTGGCCGTACTACATTGAACGGTGAAGGCCTGCAGCATGAAGATGGCCATAGCCATCTGATGTCAGCAACAATCCCGAATTGCGTTTCTTACGACCCAACCTTTGCTTACGAGTTGGCCGTGATTATTCAGGATGGTTTACGCCGCATGGTGCAAAATCAAGAAGACGTGTATTTCTATATCACCTTGATGAATGAAAACTACACGCATCCTGAAATGACTAAAGATTCCGCAGAAGGTATCCTCAAAGGCATGTACAGCTTCAGTAAATCTAAAGCTAAGGGTGAGAAAGTGCAGCTGATGGGCAGCGGTGTGATTCTGCGTGAAGTAATCGCTGCCGCTGAGCTACTGGAAAAAGATTGGGGTATTGCTGCCGATGTGTGGAGTGCGCCAAGTTTCACTGAGTTGCGCCGTGAAGGTCTGGATTGCGATCGTTGGAACATGTTGAATCCGGAAAAACCGCAAAGAGTCAGTTATGTTGCGCAGTGTCTGAAGGATGCTAAAGGTCCTGTCATTGCATCAACAGACTATATGAAGAGCTTTGCAGAGCAGATTCAACGCTTTGTGCCAAATAGATTCGTAGCACTTGGTACAGATGGTTTTGGCCGTTCAGACAGCCGTGAAGCATTACGCGACTTCTTTGAAGTGAATAAATACTATGTTGTGGTTGCTGCATTGAAAGCGTTAAGTGATGACGGCAAGTTGCCGGCAGCTACAGTGGCGGAAGCGGTTAAGAAATACAACTTAAATTCCAACAAGCCAAACCCAACGACAGTTTAAGGATAGACACAGATGGCAGTTCAAGACGTATTAGTCCCTGATATCGGTAATTTCGATAGCGTGGATGTGATTGAAGTATTAGTAAAAGCTGGTGATACTATCGCCAAGGATGACTCATTGATGACGGTTGAGTCTGATAAAGCTTCTATGGATATTCCAGCGCCGTTTGCAGGTGTGGTGAAAGAAGTAAAGATTAAAGTTGGCGATAAAGCAGCGCAAGGTACTTTGATGATGACTATGGATGTCAGTGATGCAGCGCCAGCGTCAGCGCTTGAAGCAGTTGCACCTGCCAAGGCTGCAGCTGTAGTTGAGACACCTAAAGCTGTCATCCCTGAACCAACCAGACCTGCTCCGGAACCGCCTAAACCAATAGTGCCTGCGCATCAGCCAGCGCCAGTTGGTGAGAGTGTCGTTGTGGCTCCTGGTAAACTTTCTCATGCTAGTCCATCTATACGCAAGTTTGCGCGTGAACTTGGGGTTAATCTGGCACTGGTTCAGGGTACTGGCCCTAAAAACCGTATCCTGCAAAGCGATGTTCAAGGTTATGTGAAAGGCGAGTTAGCTAAACCACGTACAGAGAACATGGGAGCAGGCGTGAGCAGTTTGGCTGCATTGCCAATGCCGGTCATTGATTTCAGCCAGTTTGGTACTATCGAAACTAAACCGCTGTCACGTATCAAAAAACTGTCAGGGGCTAATTTGCATCGCAACTGGGTGACGGCGCCGCATGTCACGCAGTTTGATGATGCTGATATCACCGATCTGGAAGACTTCCGCAAGTCTATGCAGAGTGAAGCAGAGAAGCGTGGTGTTAAGCTCACGATGCTGGCTTTCCTGATTAAAGCGTCAGTAAATGCGCTTAAAGCTTATCCTAACTTTAATGCCTCATTGTCACCTGACGGCGATAGCCTGATATTGAAAAACTACTTCAATATCGGTTTTGCCTGTGATACGCCTGATGGCTTGGTGGTGCCGGTGGTGCGTGATGTGCATCAGAAAGATGTACTGGACATTGCACGTGACCTTGGCGAGCTTTCTGCCAAAGCACGTGAACGTAAATTGAAGGTTGAAGAGATGCAGGGCGGCTGTTTCACAATCTCAAGTCTGGGCGGTATTGGCGGCACGATGTTTACGCCTATCATCAACTGTCCTGAAGTCGCAATTCTGGGTGTGTCACGCTCATCCATGCAGCCGGTCTATGATGCAAAAACTAAAACGTTTGAACCGCGTTTGATTTTGCCAATGTCACTTTCATATGACCATCGCGTGATTGACGGTGCTGATGGCGCGCGTTTCACCAGCCACATGCGCATGATGTTGAGCGATGTGCGCAGGCTATTGCTGTAATTTCTAATAGCAGTAAAAAAGGGTGCGATTTTCGCGCCCTTTTTATTTAGCAGTCAGAGTTGATTTTATAATTAGTTTTAATGCATTTAGTCGCATGATTGCAGGCGCAATATCATTGAGTAACATGGTTTGATGATAAAATTGCAGCAAATAACCAAAGTTTAAAGCAAAGGGTAGGCATGAGTAATTTAGTTGAAGTATTGGTACCTGATATCGGCAACTTTGATAGCGTTGACGTGATTGAAGTGCTGGTAAAGGCAGGCGATGTGATCGCTAAAGAAGACTCCCTGATTACGGTTGAGTCTGACAAAGCATCTATGGATATTCCATCCTCTCATGCCGGTACGGTAAAAGAAGTTAAAGTTAAAGTTGGCGACAAAATCGCAAAAGGCACGCTGATTTTATTGGTAGAAGCGGAAGCCACAGTTGCTGCTGCTCCAGCTAAAACAGAAGCACCTGTAGCTAGTCCTGCACCAGCGGCGCAAGCTGCTACGGCCTCAGTTCCAGTACCAGCCGCTGCGCCTGTTGGCAATAGTGATATCAATACCCAAGTGGTTGTACTCGGTAGTGGCCCTGGCGGTTACACTGCAGCTTTCCGCGCTGCTGACTTGGGCAAGCAAGTGGTGCTGATTGAGCGTTATTCAAGCTTGGGCGGCGTTTGTTTGAACGTAGGCTGTATCCCATCAAAAGCATTGCTGCACACAGCAAAAGTGATTACTGAAGCTGAAGAATCCAGCCATCACGGCTTAAGCTTTGGCGCACCTAAAATTGATTTAGACCAGTTGCGTAACTGGAAAGCCAATGATGTGGTTGGCAAATTGACTGGTGGTCTGGCAGCCATGGCAAAACAGCGCAACGTGACCGTAGTGCAGGGCGTAGGTAAATTCACCAGCCCTAATCAAATTGCGGTGACTGCTGCTGATGGCAAAGTGACCACAGTAGGTTTTGAAAACGCAATCATTGCAGCTGGCTCACAGGCGACTAAGTTCCCGGGTGTAGCAGCAGATGAGCGTATTATGGATTCTACCGGTGCCTTGGCCTTGGCTGATATTCCTAAACGCATGCTGGTGATCGGTGGCGGCATTATTGGCCTGGAAATGGGTACAGTTTACGATGCGCTCGGCACAAAAGTGAGTGTGGTTGAATTTACCGATGGCTTGATTCAAGGCTGTGACCGTGATTTGGTACGACCACTGCAAAAGCGTATGGAAAAACGCTTTGAAGCGATTATGCTGAATACCAAAGTAGCGAGCATGGAGCCTAAAAAAGATGGCATACATGTAACATTTGAAGGTGTTAACGGCAACGCAGACGCGCCTAAAGAGGTGCAAATTTATGACCGCGTGCTGGTTTCTATCGGCCGTCGTCCTAACGGCAAAAATATCGGTGCCGAGAATGCCGGTGTCGCTGTTGATGATTACGGCTTTATTGCTGTAGATAAACAAATGCGCACCAACGTGCCGCATATATTTGCGATTGGCGATATTGTTGGCCAACCAATGCTCGCGCATAAGGCCACGCATGAAGCGAAAGTAGCGGCTGAAGTCATTGCCGGTGAAAAAGTTGAATTTGTTGCATCAGTAATCCCGTCAGTCGCTTATACCGATCCTGAAGTGGCTTGGGTAGGCGTGACAGAGACTGAAGCTAAAGCCAAAGGCATCGCCATTGAAAAAGCCAGTTTCCCCTGGGCTGCCAGCGGACGTGCACTTTCTATTGCACGTACCGAAGGTGCAACCAAACTGATATTTGATAAAGAAACACATCGCGTAATTGGCGCTGGTATCGTCGGTGTGAATGCAGGTGAGTTACTGGCAGAAGCTGTATTGGCAATCGAGATGGGTGCTGATGCACACGATTTGGGTTTGACGATTCATGCGCATCCGACTTTATCTGAAACTGTGTGTTTTGCAGCCGAGATGAAAGAAGGCACGATTACAGACCTTTACATCAAAAAACGTTAAGCCCATATCACACCAACTTTTAAATTTATTACATCACTTTTAGAGCTAACGATAAAATACAGGGGTTTTATTGCCCCTGTATTTTTAGGTTAGCAGTTGATAACTATTACAATATGTTAGGCTGAAATAGAATCGTCGCGCGAGTTGCTGGATTGGAGTTTTTGCTCAACATGTGCGATTGCCCATTGTTCTTTTTCAGGCGGTAGTCCTAGCGTTTTCAGATGACTTACGACTTTATCTACAGCAGTTTTAGAGTCAAGGCTGCTATGATTATCGCCGGGTTTGGTGAACACTGGTTTGAATGGCGAACCTGGGTCAACTGGAGGAACTACAACATTAGTAATCCCTAGTGCTTTGGCTTGTTTTCCAGTAAAAGTTATAAAAGCAGCTTCTTCGGGTGGTAATCCGGCAGTAAGCGCTTCCAGATATTGAAGACCGTTGGTACTGTCCCTACCATTAACTCTCCAAGTGTCTTTGATGCTTCGGATTTTGACACCATTTTGTTCGAACTTTTCAACCATGGAGGCAAACATCTCGTTACCATGGCCGTAGCGTTCACCGTCAGATTTTATGATGTGGTAGTGTAATTGCCCATTCATGTCAACATATGCATTTATTGAATGCCCCTCCGTCGGATTATAGAAAACCCTGCGCATTTTATTGCCCTGAAAGTCCTCCTCATCGGGCTAAAAAGTCATATGCTTTGAGAAGTCTCGTACTTTATGACTAGTAGAGCCAAAAGCTTCTTTGATTATACCAAATGCAATCACACCAGAGTTAAAGCCAATGGCTTGCTCAGGATTGCTGCCTTTTAATCCGTGGGTAATAACGGATGGAATTCTATCCAAACTTTGTGAGAATATTTTTTGAGTGTCGGTTATATATTTTTTAACTAAATCAGGCGTCTCGTTTGCAGTGTTGATTATATTTTTTGCAACTACATCAGGGTTCCCCAATGTAAAGCTTGCAGCATTTGTGATGGAGGTAGGTATTTGCTTAACAATATCTAACGCTTGTGAGCCGTAGTGCATGACCATATTTTCCAGAGCATCAGATCTTTTGTTGGCCTCACTTAATTTCATGCTGCTAGGTTGTTGTAAGTTGACGATTGCTCTAGCGGGAGAGGTTGCTTCGTACAGTACGCCTTCTACAAAACTACCTACCATTTCTGATGTTGATAGTGTGCTATCGCTCAGGTTCCTGGCACGTCTTAGTTCGAAATTTTGCGAGAAGGTGCTGCGTTCCGAAGATATGATCAAAGCTGCTGTATTACGGATATTTTGAATTAGCGTAGTATCTGTATTTTTACTTCTAGCATCGAACTTAAGTGCTATTTCTGCTGCATTATTCCATGCAAGCAACTTGTCATGTGAGGCAATGATTATTGCTAAATCTTCTTCAGAAATTGGCTTGCGAAGATTGTAAGTTTTAGGGGTGATTTCAGAGTTTGGTGTGCTCGTTGATTGATCAATAGCTTCGTTTTGGCTCATTGTTAATACCCCTATGCAATTATTACGTTAAATAACTTAAGTGATAAAAGATTAGATTATCATTATTCACAGATAATTACTGGATATTTATGTAAAAATTTCCCATTTAATTGCAACCAACCTCTTTCAACTCCGCTGCAGGGAAGTCTGGTTTTAATTTTTTAAGTTCTGCAACTTCGCTCTCGTTTATGCTGCCAAGCAGCAGGCTATGTTGACCTTTGCCGTTAGTACGCAGTATTTTTTCAACATTCTTGATACCTTTTGCCCGCAGTTCTCGTACTAATTTTTCTGCCAGCTGTTCGTCTTCAAAAATACCAAATGAAATAGCATTTTTCCATTTTTCTTCTTGCACTACAAACAGGTCTTGGACGCCAAGTTCTTTAAACTCCACAGCTTTTTTCTGCGCTTCAGCGATTGTTTTTACCGGAGGCTGGTAAACCCAGTAGCGCTTGGGTTGATTTGAATTCTCTTCTTTGGCAGTCGCTTGAAGTGCCATCTTGGCTAATGCTTTTTGCGCTTTTGCAAGACTGGCATCCGAGAAAATTCCCCACTCAAAACACATGGCGACTGGTTGAGGTTCTATAGTGGCTGGAGGTGGTGATGACTGTGCCTTTTTTGGCAGGGCGTCAATCTCGGTTTGCGACAGCAGTTTAATTTTGTCCGGGTTAATTTCTGTCAGTTTGATTTCCGGTTTTCCGGGCAATATATAGCTGATGTTGAAGTAGGCAAGCAAGCCAAGGTTAATGAGCACTAACAGCCAAAATAAACGTTTCATTGCGCGTCACTTTATAATAATTTTATTGTGCGGAGCGATCCAGCAGATACAACCCTTTTAGAACAAGATTATCAACGATTACGGTTGGGTTTGTCACGGCGTCAGTAAGGTAACTTTGAATAAAAGCCGCATCACCGCCGCTTAATACGATAAAAGGTGTTTGTCCACATTTGGCTTCCAGGCTGTTTGCCATATGTTCGATTGCGCCGGTGATGGCATGCATTACTCCTGCCTCAATGGCTTGCATAGTAGATTTGGCAAAAATATCTGCTGGCATATTCTCGTTTGTATCCTGCATCACTTCCTTAGTCGGCAATTGTGCTGTACCAAGGCCGAGGCTTGTCTGCATCAGCTTGAGCCCGGGCAAAATCATGCCGCCAAGAAATTCGCCTTGTTGATCATTTCCGGGCTGTTTGTGCAAAGCATCAATCGTCACGGCGGTGCCTGCATTTACAACGACACAAGACGCGTGCTTGATGTGCCACGCTGCAACCAGTGAAGCCCAGCGATCGGTACCTAAAGTTTCAACCTCAGCATAGCCGTTGATGACATTGCAAGCTTCATGGCTGGCTTTAATCCATATGACTGGCAGCTCATGACTTGCCAGTAAATTTTCAAGCCTTAACGCGTGTGCTTTGCCGGCTACATTGGAAATAGTAACGCGTTCATAACCTAGCGATTTCGGGCTGAGGTCAATGTTGGATAGCTGATCATTCACGCATGCGCCATGCCGGGTGATTTCACCATGACGGTCAAATATCGCCCACTTGGTTCTGGTATTTCCGGCGTCAATAGTTAAAAGCATATATGTTCAGAGGCTGTCTAATCAAGGGCTGCGGCAATTTGTCACATTCTCGGCACTCGCGTGAGTCGATAGAATAGCAACAAATTTCAAAAGTTCAGGGTTAAAGCTATGCAACGATTTAAAGCAAAAAAACAATCTAATAAATCTAATATTAACTGCATTCTATCACCAAGTGTTTTGGCATCGTGTCTGATGAGTATTTTTCCGTTGCATGCAGCTGCCGATCATCTGGATTTGCCAAGTATCGAGGTGAGTGCAGAAAGGATTTATGAACCCCGAATATTGCCAATAAACACCAGTGATACAGCTAAATTGCTGGATGATGAACCCGGTATCAGCTTTTACCGGGCCGGTGGCGTATCCAGCTTGCCGGTCATGCATGGTCTGGCAGATGACCGCATTCGCATCAAGGTGGATGGTATGGATCTGATTTCAAGCTGCGCTAATCATATGAATCCACCACTTTCATATATTGACCCGGTTAATGTGGGCGAAGTAAAAGTGTTTGCCGGTATCACTCCAGTTAGTGTTGGCGGCGACAGTATTGCCGGCACCATACAAGTCAATTCCAAGGCGCCGGAATTTGCCGAGGCAGGCAAAGCGTTACTGGTTAACGGTCAGGTGAACACGTTCTATCGCAGCAATAACGATGCGCGTGGTGTGAATCTTTCAGCAAGTGTGGCAAATGAGTCTGTGTATATGCGCTACACAGGTTCAAGCGTAGAGGCTAATAATTACAAAGCAGGCGGTGCATTCAAGAAATCTGGCTTGGCAGCCGCAGGCAGAGGCTGGCTGGGTGCTGATGAAGTAGGCTCTTCTTACTATAAGTCAATTAATCATGCGCTGGCTTTTGGTGTGCAGCACGAAAATCACCTGCTTGAGTTCAAGCTCGGTTTGCAGAATATTCCTTATCAGGGATTTCCAAATCAGCGTATGGATATGACAGCTAACGATAGCCAGCAATATAACCTGAGCTACAAAGGTCAATATGACTGGGTCACATTGATAGCGCGTACTTACCACGAGAGAACACGCCACAGCATGCAGTTTGGCGATGATAAACAATACTGGTACGGCATGATGGTGCCTAATGTTGCCGGTATGCCGATGGATACGAAAGGTAAAACAACAGGTGTTACCGTGCAGGGCGATGTAAATGTTTCTGCCCGTGATATTTTGCGTATCGGTGCTGAGTATAAGCGCTACCGCCTGAATGACTGGTGGGATGCGGTTGCGAACTCCGGCATGATGATGGGTCCCGGTACTTTTTACAATATTAATAATGGCCAGCGTGATCGTTACGATGTGTTTGCAGAATGGGAAGCGCAATGGAATAAACAGTGGCTTTCACAAGTTGGCGTGCGCGGCAGCACGGTGAAAATGGATGCTGACAATGTGCAGGGCTATAGCGCTATGTATGCCGCTGCAGCCAATACTTTTAACGCCGCTGATCATTCTGATACCGACCATAATGTCGACGTGACTGCCTTGGCGCGTTTTACTCCTGACGACACCCAAACCTACGAGGCTGGTTATGCCATAAAAAACCGCTCCCCCAATTTGTATGAGCGCTACACCTGGTCTAACAGCAATAGCATGGTTATGAACATGAATAACTGGGTAGGCGATGGCAATGGCTATGTCGGTAATTTAAACCTGAAGCCGGAAACCGCACACACCCTGAGCATGACGGCCAATTGGCACGACGCTGCGAATCAGGATTGGCAAGTGAAAGCGACACCGTATATCAGCTACGTGGATGATTATATTGATGCCGTTAGCTGTGCAAAAGTGGGTAAAACCTGCGCAGCCAGAACAGATGGCTTTGTGAATCTGAGTTTGGATAACCAGTCAGCCCGCCTGTACGGGATTGACCTATCCGCTAGAAAGCTGCTGGCAGAGGGCAGTGGCTACGGCAGCTTTACTGCAACAGGTATCTTGAATTATGTACGTGGTAAAAATACCAAGACCGATGACGATTTATATAACATCATGCCGCTTAACGTCAGGTTAGGTCTTGAGCACCGCATCGGCGGCTGGAAAAACAGTATTCAGGCCAAAATTGTAGATGCCAAGGATAACGTGCAGGCGGTGCGCAAAGAACTGCAAACTTCCGGATATACACTGTTTAATCTATACAGTAGTTACGAGTGGAAACATGCGCGTTTTGATCTGGGCGTAGAGAATATTTTTGATAAGCATTATCAAGATCCACTGGGTGGCGCGTATATCGGACAAGGCATGACAATGTCATCCAGTGGCACTGCGCCGTTATATGGTACGCAAGTGCCTGGTATGGGGCGATCTATTAATGTTGGTCTTACGTTGAAATACTAGCGCTTTAGTTGCCTGCGTGGAATATTAGCTTATAAGCCGCGCAGGCTGATTTCGCCGGATATGAAACGCTGCACGCCTTCTGCTGTTGTTACCAGCAGGCTGCCGTCTTCGGTAATGCCTTGTACCACACCATGTATCTCGCGGCCATCTGGCATCAGCATGCGCACATTCTGCTCATGGTAGGCGTGGTGCTGTGTCCATTCATCGCGCAATGTTGCAAAACCGCCTTGTTCGAATGCAGCCAGCACATGAGTCAGATGTTTAAGTAGTATGCCAAGAAGATGATTCGGGTTAATCGTGTCGTCAGCAGCGCTGGCTAAGTCTGTCACCGGCTGGTCGATCTGCTGTTTGAGCTTATCAGGCAAGTTTAAATTGATACCCATGCCGATCACTGCGGTACTTGGGCCTTCCATGTCACCTTGTAACTCGATCAGAATACCTGCCAGTTTTTCACGGTTAATCAGCACGTCATTCGGCCATTTAAGCTGTGAACTGGTAATGCCTAACTCATGCAGGCTGCGCATCAGCGCTACGCCCACTGCCAGACTCAAGCCGGATAATGCCGATGCGCCGCATTGAAAGCGCCAAAGTAAAGAGAAAGTCAGGCTTGCGCCTAGCCCTGCATGCCAGCTACGGCCACGCCTGCCGCGACCACCGGTTTGCAGGTTGGCTGCCACGCAGGTTGCATGCCTGGCTGCATGGATGTTCTGCATTAAATAGCTGTTGGTAGAGGCTAAGTGGTCATGCACTTCTATTTGCAGTAATGCCGCTTGGTCGCCAAGCGTGCTTAATATGGATTGTTCATCTAGTAATGCGACTGGCTGCGGTAATTTATAGCCACGCCCCTGCACAGAAAAAACTTCCACGCCCAATTGTTCTGCATGCTGCAATGCATTCCATATTGATGTGCGGCTCACACTGAAGTGGCGCGCAATATCTTCGCCGGAATGAAATTTTCCGTCTGCAAGCAGTCTTAAAATAGGGAAGGTAAGGGCGTTCATAGCGGTGCTGATTTTAGCATGGCTAGAAATTGATTGTATGGGCGTATTGCTTCGTTGCGCGGTACTCAAAATCCTCATGTACTTTGTGTACATTCCGGTTTCTGCGTTCCGTGCGCCTTTGGCGTATGAGCCAGTATTTGGCTTCCCCAATTGACTAAGCCGCTGAAGCGGCAAGTCAAGTGTGAAATAATGCGCTTTAGCGCATATATTCTACGGACACGCCCTTCACGGGTGCACTTCATCCCATACAATCAATTTCCAGAGGTGCCATACTATGTTAGCAAGCTGGTGTAAAATAACGGCAACTTAAATTAAATCTGTAGCCATGTCATCTGAAAAAAATCCAAACAGCGCACCAGCGCCAGCTTCTAACTTTATTCGTGCCATTATTGAAAAAGATTTAGGCCAAAATAAATACGCCGCTAAAAAGTGGGCGGGCAGTCCGGGTGATGCGCAGCATCATGAAGCCGGTCAGGTAGACTTTGCAAAAATCCGCACACGTTTTCCGCCGGAGCCAAACGGCTATCTGCACATCGGGCATGCCAAATCCATCTTTCTGAATTTTGGCCTGGCGCGTGATTTTGGCGGTATCTGCCATATGCGTTTTGATGACACTAATCCGGAAAAAGAAAGTCAGGAATATGTAGACAGTATTTCAGATGGTGTGAAATGGCTGGGTTTTGGCTGGGAGAATCAAGGCCCCAATGGCAGTGAGTCTAATCTTTACTTTGCCAGCAACTATTTTGACTTCATGTATCGTGCGGCGGAGAGCTTGATTGAAAATGGCTTTGCCTACGTGGATGAACAAAGCGCAGATGAAATGCGCATTAACCGCGGCACACTGACTGAAGCGGGTAAAGATTCTCCATTCCGTAATCGCAGTGCAGCCGAGAATCTGGCGCGCTTCCGCGAGATGCGCGACGGCAAGCATGCCGACGGCAGTATGGTGTTGCGCGCTAAAATCGACATGGCATCGCCCAATATCAATATGCGCGACCCTGCCATTTACCGCGTGCGTCGTGCACATCACCACAACACTGGTGACAAATGGTGTATCTACCCGATGTACACGTTTGCACATCCGGTTGAAGATGCACTGGAACGTGTGACGCACTCTATCTGTACCCTGGAATTTGAAGATCAGCGCCCATTCTACGACTGGCTGCTGGAGCGCTTGGCAGATGCAGGATTACTGTCACATCCGCTGCCAAAACAATATGAATTTGCGCGTTTAAACCTGACTTATGTGGTGCTTTCAAAACGTAAACTGATTCAACTGGTTGAAGAAAAGCACGTATCCGGCTGGGATGACCCACGCCTGCCTACACTCGCGGGTGCGCGTCGCCGTGGCTATACAGCCGCTGGCTTCAGATTATTTACTGACCGCATCGGCGTCAGCAAAGCTGACTCATGGATTGAGTACACGATACTTGAAGACTGCATGCGTGAAGTGCTTAACGTTGAAGCCGAGCGCCGTATTGCCGTGCTGGATCCGATCAAACTGGTCATTGATAACTATCCAGATGGTCAGAGTGAAGATTGTTTTGCTCCGAACCACCCGTTGAAACCAGAACTGGGTAAACGTACTGTGCAGCTTTCAAAAGAATTATGGATCGAGCGCGAAGACTTTATGGAAGAGCCAAGCAAAGGCTTCTTCAGATTAGTGCCTGATGGTTTAGTACGCCTGCGCTATGGTTATGTAGTGAAATGCACTGGCTGCGAAAAAGATGCAGACGGCAATGTGACCGTAGTACATTGCGAATACTTGCCTGATACAAAATCCGGCACACCGGGTTCAGATAGCATTAAAGTGAAAGGTAACATTCACTGGGTTTCTGCTGCGCATGCTTACGAATGCGAAGTACGCTTGTATGACCGTTTGTTTAAAGAAGCTAACCCAGGTAGCGGTGATCGCGACTTTTTGGATGACATCAACCAAAACTCTGTACAGCTGATTACTGCACAGCTGGAGCAAAGCCTGCAAGACGCAAAACCGGAAGATAGCTTCCAGTTCGAGCGTCATGGCTACTTTGTGGCAGATAAGAAAGATAGCGTCGCGGGCAAGCCGGTATTTAATCGTACGGTGACTTTGCGGGATGCCTGGCAGAAGTAATGATGGTAAACGTCGATTTAGCTAAAGCCTATCGCCTGCTGAATCACGGCCCTACCATCTTGGTTACTTCCAGCCATGCCGGCAAACAAAACATCATGGCAGCGGCATGGAATGTGCCGCTGGATTTTGATCCGCCAAAAATCATTGTCGTGATCGACAAAAACACCTATACGCGTGAACTGATTGAGGCGTCCGGTACCTTTGCGATTAATGTGCCATGTGTGGCACAGATTGATACGGTGCAGAAGGTGGGCACCAGTTCCGGTCGTGACCTGGAAGATACAGATAAATTTGCTGAATATGGCTTGGAAACTTTCCCTGCTAAAGAAATAGCCGCGCCGTTACTCAAAGGCTGCGTGGCGTGGCTGGAATGTAAAATCATCCCTGAGCCACATAACCAGAATACTTATGATTTATTTATTGCCGAAGTGGTGGCAGCCTATGCGGATGAGCGCGTATTCTCTGATGGCCATTGGCATTTTGAGGGCTATGACGACCTGCGCACCATTCATCACGTGGCGGGTGGCAGTTTCTTTGCTACTGGTGAAGTGCATCAGGCTGGTCATTCTGGCTAAAGTTTGTTACGGTAACTGTTTCGTTGTAGGAATACCCTCATGAGAAAGCCTCGTTTACATAGTCGCAGAAAGCATCACGCTAAAAAGAGCGGTCTGCCGCCAGGTTCTCTGGTATATGTGGGGCAGGGTGATGAGGATGTCACTCAGCTCGAGCCACCCAAACTGACTTTAATTAGCTACGATGCAGATGGTATGCAGGAGAATGCCATTGATATCGCTGGTCTTGCCTCGCTCAATTTAGAATCTTCAAACAAGCTGTGGCTGAATGTGCATGGCATTCATGATGTTGGCTTAATCAGGCAGATTGGCCTTGTGTTCGGATTGCATCCCTTGGTGCTCGAAGATATTCTGAATACGGAGCAACGCCCCAAGCTGGATGAATACAGCAAGTATGTATTTCTGGAAACGCGTCATTTTTATTACGAAAAAGAAACCCTGTCAGTCAGTTCTGAACAGATCAGTATGGTGCTTGGGCATCACTTTTTGCTGACCTTTCAGGAGCGTTCAACTGGCGCGTTTGCCCCGGTGCGTGAGCGCTTGCGTGCTGAGCATTCTCCAATACGCGCGTTAGGCGTCGATTATCTGGCTTATTCACTGCTGGATAGTATTGTTGATAAGTATTTTAATGTGCTCGAAGAAATGGGCGATGACAGTGAGGCGCTGGAAGATGCCTTACTTGCCAACCCGAACATTACGCAGTTACATAGTATTCATCAGTTAAAACGTGCAAGTATTGAGCTGCGTCGTGTGGTTTGGCCGCTACGCGAAGTGATTAATCACCTTACTCGTAATGAAAATGGTTTTTTCAGGGCAGCAACCATTCCTTACCTGCGTGATGTCTATGATCATACCGTCAATTTCATCGAGTCTTTGGAATCTATTCGCGATAGCTTAGGCGGGCTGATGGATATCTACATGACTAGCGTGAGTAATCGTGTCAATCTTGAAGTGCGTGCGCTTACCGTAGTTGCCATGCTGTTTATGCCAGCCACACTGATTGCCGGTATTTTTGGTATGAATTTTCACTATATGCCTTGGATTGCAGATCACAACGGCTTTTGGTGGGCAATGAGCGTGATGGGTGGCATTGCACTATTCATGCTGATGATTTTCTGGCGCAGGCAGTTATTGAGTAGCAAAACCTGAGCAAAACCTCATACAGCTATTAAATTGTCATATGCTTACTTAATTAACTGCGCATATTTCGCCCGGATTTTTGCAGCTTTAGGCGCTGCTACTGCCATGCAATAAGGTTGATTCGGGTTATTGGCAAAGTAGTATTGATGGTAGTCTTCAGCCGGGTAGAATGTGTCGGCACCATTAATCTGCGTAACAATAGGCGCCGCCCAGACGCCTTCGGCATTTAATTGATTAATCATGCTAATGACCGCAGTTTTTTGTGCATCATTCTGGCAAAATACGGCGGAGCGATATTGTGTACCAATGTCATTACCCTGACGGTTGGGGGTGGTGGGGTCGTGTGAAACAAAAAATATTTCGAGCAATGTTTCAAAGCTTACTGCTGATGCATCAAATGTAATTTGAATCGCTTCGGCATGACCAGTGTCGCCATTACATATCTGTTTATAAGTCGGGTTCGTGGTGTGGCCGCCGATGTAACCGGAAACTACTTTGCTTACCCCCTTGAGTTGGCTGAAAACCGGTTCGGTGCACCAGAAACAACCACCTGCAAAAACTGCTACCTGTTCGTTACTCATTTTTTATCTGCCTTAATTTGGTATCTATCTTAATTGAAAGTCCAACAATATTTAATCGTTTTACCTTAGTCAGTTTAATTCAGCAAAGATTACAATTTAAGTATGAAATTAAATGCACTTTACGTAGACTTTAACTCTTACTTTGCCTCAGTAGAGCAGCAGTTAGTACCAGCTTTGCGTGGCAAGCCGATTGGTGTGCTTGCCGTCATGGCAGAAACCACCTGTTGCATTGCTGCCAGTTATGAGGCCAAAGCCTTTGGCGTTAAAACCGGAACCATTGTAAGTGATGCACGTAAGCTGTGTCCGGATATCGTTTTTGTAGAGGCGCGTCCACCGGTTTATGTGGAATATCACCACAAGCTGATTGAAATGGTTGAAAGCTGTACGCATGTAGAAAAAGTGCTTTCCATTGATGAAATGGTATGCAAACTCACCGGCAGTCAGCAGCTGCCGGAAAACGCATTGAAGCTGGCTGCTAAAATAAAACAGGTACTTGCCAGAAACGCGGGTGACTATATCAAGTGCTCCATAGGTATTGCACCGAATACCTATCTGGCCAAAGTGGCCTCTAATATGCAAAAGCCGGATGGCTGTGTGCTGATACAGCCGCATGAGTTGCCCCAGCGCCTATTCGGGCTGAAGCTGCGTGATTTAAATGGTATCGGCAAGCAAATGGAAGCGCGGCTGGCACGCTATAAAATCACAACCGTAGAGCAGTTGTATGCAGCGAATCGCCAGCAGCTGCAAACGGCATGGGGCAGTATTGAAGGCGAGCGCATGTATGACAAGCTGCGCGGGCTGGAACCATATTATGTGAAAAATGCACGCAGCAGTCTGGGTCATTCCCATGTGCTGCCACCAGAGCAGCGCAATGAAGCCGGAGTAAGGGCAGTGCTGCACCGCTTGTTGCAGAAAGCCTGCATGCGGATGCGCAGTTACGATCTGCTTGCCTCAAGAGTTAGCGCCAAGATCAAATTCAGAAATGTGCCGAGCTGGAGTATGGAGAGCGCGATTTCACCTACTGATAACACGCTGCAACTGATAGATGCGCTTGAGCAGTTTCTGCAGCACTATCCGAACACCAAGCATGAGCCATATGCGGTAGGGGTATCTTTTTCTGCATTAGTGACGGCTGAAGAAGCTGCCCGAGACCTGTTCCAGATTAAGCCGCTTGAGAATGTGAAAAAGCTCAACAAGGCAATTGATACTCTTAACCTGAAGTTTGGTAAAAACACGATCTACTTTGGCGGCGCACATGATGCACTCAAAGATGCACCGATGCGCATTGCGTTCAACCATATCCCGGATTTAGTGATTGAAGGGGATGAGGTTGACGACGGATCATGAAAATCATTAGTTACACAACATTAACAACTCCCTGTCAGCTAAATTAAATCGAGTGCCGTTGAATGACCATCTGCATGATTTATTGATTGATGCACCATGCAGAAATCGGTAACCCGATTGAATGATAGCTGTGCAAATAGCTTGATAAAAACAAGCAATAAAGGAGAAGTTAAATGCGTAATATTAAGTTTAATGTTGTAAATGGCGTTCGTGTAGCGATGTTTGCTCCGGCTTTTTTGGCAGCAGCATTTGCAACACCAGTAATGGCAGGCGATATGTATACTGACACTGCCCGTGTGCTCTCAGTCACACCGCAAACCGAGCGCGTGAATGTGCCGCGTGATGAATGCCATACCGAATATCAGCAGCAAAGTTATCGCGAAGATCGTGGTCACTCAATTACAGGTGCTGTCATCGGCGGCATTGCCGGCGGTCTGTTAGGCAATACGGTGGGGCGTGGCAGTGGTCGTGTTGCTGCAACTGCGGTCGGTGCCGGTGTAGGTGCAATTGCAGGTGACCGCATCGCAAACAGCAGAAACAATGTAGTCACGACACGTACTGTGCCGGTTCAAAGCTGCTATCAGGTTGATAATTGGCAAACCGTGAATGTGGGTTATCTGGTTGCTTATGAATATAACGGTAGAATTTATAATACGGTTACCAATGAGCATCCGGGCCGCTATATTGATGTAAATGTGGCCGTAGCGCCTAATAGCCGCATGGTATCGCAAGTGAGCTATCGAGAACCGGCATATTACGACAAGCCAGGCAAGCGTAAAGGACATGGTAAACATCGTGATTGGAATGACAGAGATTACCGTGGTGAGCCTCGTTATTATTAACATGGTGTGAAGCTAAGTTTCACTGTAACTTTTACTATCACAAATAAACCTGACAGTTTTAAAAAGCTGTCAGGTTTTTTATTGCTATTTCACTAGATTTACCCCTTGTACAGTCACTTACAAGTAAAATTACAGTTAATTAAAATTACGTAAATTAATATAGTGAAACTAACTGTCGATTGTTCTTTGAGTCACAACCTGCTCGCCTTGCCTGCCGATAGTGCTTTGGCGCGTTTGATATCAAGGGCGAAGGTCAGGCAGTTGGATATGCCGCTTGAGGCATTGGTTTGTGCACAGCATGGATTGTTAGAAACACCGGATTATCCAATAGCGGCAATTGCTGCCAATACAGATGGTTTGGCTGTTGGTGGCACCTACTGGTTACGCGCAGACCCGGTACATTTGCTATTGCAGCGTGACAGCTTCAGTTTAAGTGAGCCTGCACCGCTACAGGTGGATCGTGCGCATGCGGACATAATCATTGCCAGCTTGAATCAGCATTTCAGTCAGGATGGCATGACGTTTTGTATTGGCAACTCAGGCGCATGGTATTTACACTTAAAACAGATGCCGGAAATTCAAACCACGTTGCCCAGTGTCGCCATGGATCGCAATATCTATCAATTCATGCCGCAAGGCCCTGCGGCGTCAGCTTGGGTTTCCTACCTGAATGAAATTCAAATGCTGCTGCATGATCATTCCGTCAATATCCAGCGTGAGTCTAAGCATCAAGCTGCTATTAACAGTGTTTGGCTTTCCGGCGGCGGCTTTATGCCACAGACGTTACCTCCCGAAAGTGGTATAGATCTGTTTGTTGCCAACAGTCCACTCTATCGTGGTCTTGCGCAATGCTCTGGTTTGGCCATTCAGTCTGTAAAGGAGCCATTGCCCAAAATTTTACAGCACATAGATGCCCATTTACATGCGCGTTTGGAATTGCCAGGTCATCATCTATCTGATGACGCAAATTTTAATGTATTGTGGGAGGCATTAAGAGCCGGAAAAATTGAACAATTGACGTTAAATCTCGGCTGCTATGAAAAGACGCTGGTTGCCACAATCAGGCCGGTCGAGACCTATAAATTCTGGCGTAAAAGTAAACCTGTTGCTATATATTTGAAGTGACTGTATCTAAAAATGACTGTAATCAAACAACGTTCTGTATCAAACACTTCAGCCGAATATTTACAGAATGCAGGGCTGTCACCGCTAATGGCGCGGCTTTTTGCTGCGCGTGGCGTAGCTGATGTTGCACAGGTTTCGATAAACTTGAGTAACTTGTTACCGCCCAATAGTCTGACCAATAACAAGCAAATGGCCAAATTGCTGACAGATGCAATTCAGGCCAATAAAAAGCTGTTGGTGATCGGAGATTATGATGCTGATGGCGCGACAGCAACTGCGGTCGCCGTCAAAGGCTTGCGGGAATTCGGTGCCGATGTAGGTTTTTTAGTGCCAAATCGTTTTGAGTATGGTTATGGCTTAACGCCAGAAATCGTAGCGCTTGCTGCCACACAAAAGCCGGATGTAATCATTACCGTGGATAACGGTATCGCCAGTGTTGATGGCGTTGCGGCTGCCAATGCGCTTGGTATGCAGGTGCTGATTACGGACCATCACCTGCCGGGTCAGGAAACCCCGCAAGCTGCCTGCATTATTAACCCGAATCAACATGGCTGTAGCTTTGCAAGTAAGAATCTTGCAGGTGTAGGCGTCATGTTTTATGGTTTGCTAGCGTTGCGTGCAGAATTTCGTGAGCGCGGTATTTACGCGCAGCAACCGGAACCTAATCTTACTGAGCTGCTGGATCTGGTAGCGCTGGGTACAGTGGCTGATCTGGTGAAGCTGGATGAGAATAATCGAATTTTGGTCGAGCAGGGGTTGCGCAGGATTCGTGCCGGCGCTTGCAGTTACGGCATTACAGCTTTGCTGAAAATTGCCGGGCGCGAGCCGGTAAAAGCGACAGCGCAGGATCTGGGCTTCTATGTGGGGCCGCGATTGAATGCAGCGGGGCGTCTGGATGATATGACGCTGGGGATTCAATGTTTGCTGGCAGGCTCAGAAATCGAAGCAATGCAGATTGCGCAGCAGTTACATAGCTTAAACCTGCAACGCCGCAGCATAGAAGCGGATATGCAGGATAGCGCAAATATTGCGCTGGACGATATAGAGATGAAAGGCCAATACTCAATCAGCATGTTCCAGCCGGACTGGCATCAGGGCGTGATCGGTATTCTGGCTTCACGCATTAAAGAGCGGCATCACCGGCCGGTGATTGCATTTGCAGATGCGGGTGACGGTTTAATCAAGGGGTCGGGGCGATCGATTCCGGGGTTGCATCTGCGCGATGCGCTTGATTTGTTAAGCAAACATCAGCCGCATCTTATTTTAAAGTTTGGCGGTCATGCCATGGCTGCCGGGTTAACGATCAGAGGCGATGACTTTGAGCTGTTCAAGCATGGCTTTGAGGCGGTGGTCAGAAGTTTGATTACGGAAGCTGATCTGGAGTCTGTGCTGGAAGTGGATGGCGGCTTAACTTCTCAGGATATGACATTGCAGACAGCACAGCTATTGGAGAGTCAAGTGTGGGGGCAGGGCTTTGCGCCGCCTTTATTTTATGATGAGTTTGAAGTGCTTAGTCAGTGTGTGCTTGGCGAGAAACACTTGAAATTGACGTTGAAGCCAGTATCTAATCTGCCAGCTTCAAGTCGTTCCAGAATTGAAGTTGATGCGATTTATTTTAACCAGACGGATTTGCCAGGTGACCGTATACAGGCTGCCTATCAGTTGCAAACTAACAGTTATAATGGGGCGCAAAAGGTACAGCTGAATTTGCGTTTTGTCAGTGCTTAATAATTAGAGCAATATTTGCATGATATTGAGGTGGCTACTATGGAAACTGATCATCAATTATTAGTTAAAAGCATGTTTGAGAACGTATTGCCGCCACGTGGCACTGAATCGCACAAGGGTTCCTGCGGTAGTGTTGCAGTTATCGGCGGTGATGAAGGTATGGTCGGTGCTGTGCTGCTGGCAGCGCGTGCTGCATTGTTCAGCGGTGCGGGTCGTGTTTATGCGGCAATGTTAAGTAAAAATGCACCGCTTGTAGATTTGAATCACCCGGAAATCATGATGCGCACACCTGCGGCTTTGGTGCATTTAAAGCAGCTGGATTGTGTCGCCATCGGGCCCGGTCTTGGGCAGTCTATTCAGGCAATTGAACTGCTTATATGGTGGCTAACTTCACCAGTCGGACAGGCGATGCCGATAGTGCTTGATGCCGATGCGCTTAACTTGATTGCGGAACATGCGCACTTGGCTGAGCTGCTTAAAAAACGACACGCACAGACTATTATTACGCCGCATGCCGGTGAAGCTGCGCGGCTCTTAGGTGTGAGTTCTGAATTTATTCAGGGCAGCCGTGCCGAGGCTGCTATGAAGCTGGCGAAAAAATTCAATGTGGTTTGTGTGCTTAAAGGTGCCGCAAGTATCTGCGCATATCCTGATGGTGCTTGTTTTGTGAATACTACAGGTAATCCGGCACTCGCCAGCGGAGGCACCGGCGATGTGCTGACGGGTATTATTGCCAGCTTTATTACACAGGGGGTTAAGCCGGATGATGCTGCCAAGCTCGGTGTTTTTGCGCATGGCTTAGCCGCAGATAATCTTGTCGCAGGCGGAATTGGTCCACGAGGAGTAGTGGCGTCCGAGGTGTTGCTGGAAGTGCGAAGCGTAATTAATCAACTTAATCAGAATTAGTCAGTAAGCACAGCTGATCTTAATTGACGATCATAGGTCATGAAGCTAGAATGGCGCCAGTTTTAAAACATCGATAAAACAATAAATTAAGGTTCACATGCCGCGGAAATTAGTAGTTGCCAATTGGAAAATGCACGGTAACCTGAGCGCGAACCGACAGCTTCTAGAGGCGTATATTCAAAAATTAAAACCTTTGGAAAATGTCGATATTGTTGTCTGTGTGCCTTATCCATACCTCGCGCAGGCGCAGTCTTTATTGGCGGGAACTTCTATTGCATGGGGTGCTCAGAATCTGAGTAAAGATTTGGTAGGGGCTTATACCGGCGAGGTAAGTGTTGGTATGCTGCAGGATTTTGGTGCGACCCATGTAATTGTAGGTCATTCTGAGCGGGCTACTGCTTATTGTGAGTCTGATGAAAATATTGCTACAAAATTTATGCAAGCCAAATCGCACGGACTTACACCGATTCTATGCGTAGGTGAAACTCTGATTGAGCGCGAGGCTGGTGTGATGGAAATGGTAGTGGCGAAGCAGATAGATACTATCATCAACACCTATGGTGCATCCATGTTTGCTAACGCTGTTGTTGCTTACGAGCCGATATGGGCTATTGGTAGCGGTTTGGCAGCGACTCCAGAGCAGGCACAGAATATGCATGAATTTATTCGAGGACGAATTGCAGCGCATGATGAGAGCGCAGCAAATAGCTTGAAAATCCTCTACGGGGGGAGCGTAAATTCGCAAAATGCGGTACAATTATTCGTTATGCAGGATATTGATGGCGGTTTGATTGGCAGAGGCTCATTAACCGCTGAAGAATTTGAAGGAATATGCCGGGCAGCAAACTGATTTTAAGGCTTTAGGCTCATGATTGGGTTGCTTGTAATTAGCTTGTTTGGCGTTAAAGGTTGAAAATGGAAAAATTGGTTTTAGTAGTTCATGTGTTGGCGGCTATCGGTGTAATTGGCTTAGTGCTATTGCAACACGGCAAGGGTGCTGATATGGGCGCGTCCTTTGGTAGCGGGGCATCTGGAAGCCTGTTTGGTGTTTCTGGGTCTTCTAATTTTATGAGTCGCGCAACTGCGGGGTTCGTGATTGTATTTTTTACAACCAGTCTTACTCTCGCTTACATGGCGAGTCATAAGGCTGGTGATGTCAGTGTAGTGAAGTCGCATGCAGCTAAAACTGTAGGCGCGGATGAAGCGGCCCCTGCGGCAGTTAAACCGGAAGCGCCTGCTGCTGAGGTGGTTCCAAAATAATTGTAATGTTGAGCGTTCGCTCAAAAAATGCCGTCGTGGTGGAATTGGTAGACACGCTATCTTGAGGGGGTAGTGACGAAAGTCGTGAGAGTTCGAGTCTCTCCGTCGGCACCAAATAAATGATATTGCTGTTGTTTGGCAATATAACTGTAAGTGGTTTTGATCATCTTTGTTATCAGTGTGTAACAAAGCCAAGTGAAAATGATTTTTTCGTTTTTAAATTTATTTATTGCTTTAGTGTGATTCAGTCTGGGGCTTTCCGGTGCTAGAAAATTATTACCCGATATTGTTATTCATTCTTGTAGGTTTGGGTGTGGGTGTCGGCCCGTTGGTTCTGTCGAGGCTGGTCTCTCCGAGCAAGCCTGATTCTCAAAAAAATTCTCCTTATGAGTGCGGCTTTGAAGCGTTCGAAGATGCGCGTATGAAGTTTGACGTGCGCTACTATCTGGTTGCTATTCTGTTTATCCTTTTCGATTTGGAAATTGCATTTTTATTCCCATGGGCTGTAGTGTTGCAGGAAATCGGCCTGTTTGGGTTTATTGCAATGATGATATTTTTGGGTGTGCTCGTGATTGGCTTCATCTATGAGTGGATGAAGGGTGCGCTAGAGTGGGATTGATTTGCGGTTTTGAATTCCATGGTGAAAATCAAAACTTACTGCGTCAGTTTCAGTTTGCTGTACTAGTTGTACTATCTGCGCTTCACTTCCTTGTCATTTTTGATTTTGAAACGAAATTATTCGTATGAGTATTGAAGGTATTTTAGAAAAAGGTTTTGTCACCACGACGCTGGATACGGTGATTAACTACACGCGTACCGGTTCATTATGGCCAATGACCTTTGGCCTTGCCTGCTGTGCGGTTGAAATGATGCATGCGGGTGCGTCACGTTACGATCTGGATCGTTTCGGTATCGTGTTCCGTCCAAGTCCGCGGCAGTCAGATGTGATGATTGTGGCTGGTACTTTAGTGAACAAGATGGCGCCGGCCTTGCGTAAAGTCTATGACCAGATGGCTGAGCCGCGCTGGGTGATTTCCATGGGTTCATGTGCAAATGGTGGCGGTTATTACCATTATTCCTATGCGGTTGTGCGCGGCTGTGATCGAATCGTTCCGGTAGATGTTTATGTGCCTGGCTGTCCACCGACGGCAGAAGCGCTTCTGTACGGCATTATTCAGCTGCAGAATAAAATCAAACGTACCAACACCATTGCACGCTAGTATATTAGATACGAAATCAAGAGAATATGTCAGCTAAATTAGATCAGTTATCGGCCAGCTTGCAAGCTGTGCTAGGTGAAAAAATCACCAAGCAGATAGTTGCGCTGGGTGAAATAACCATCGAGTGTAAATCATCAGATTATCTGGAAGTCTGTCAGCTATTACGTGACGACGCCAGTTTGAAATTCGAGCAGTTGATTGATTTGTGCGGTGTGGATTATCAGGAATATGGTGACGGCACTTATGATGGTTTGCGTTACGCAGTAGTGAATCATTTTCTCTCTGTGAGCTTGAATCAGCGTTTACGTTTGCGCGTTTTTGCAACTGATGAAGATTTTCCGATTTTGCCGACATTGGTGAATATTTGGTCTGTAGCTAACTGGTTTGAGCGTGAAGCGTTTGACCTGTATGGCATCATGTTTGAGAATCATCCTGACTTACGCCGTTTGCTGACAGACTATGGTTTTGTAGGTCACCCATTCCGTAAAGATTTTCCTATGATAGGTAACGTTGAAATGCGTTATGACCCAGAGCAGCAGCGTGTGATTTATCAGCCTGTTTCAATTGAACTTAGAAATAACGTGCCACGCGTAATTCGTAACGAGGGTGCTCATAATGGCTGAGATTAGAAACTATACAATGAACTTCGGCCCGCAGCATCCGGCTGCGCATGGTGTGTTGCGTCTGGTGCTGGAGTTGGACGGTGAAGTTATTCAGCGTGCTGATCCGCATATCGGTCTGTTGCATCGTGGTACTGAGAAGTTAGCTGAAAATCGTACTTATCTACAAAGCGTTCCGTACATGGACAGGCTGGACTATGTGTCCATGATGTCCAATGAGCATGCTTATGTGATGGCAATTGAAAAAATGCTGGGCCTGGAAGTGCCAATCCGCGCGCAATACATTCGTGTCATGTTCGATGAAATTACGCGCGTGCTGAATCACTTGTTGTGGTTGGGTGCGCACGCGCTGGACGTGGGGGCGATGACGGTTTTCTTGTACGCATTCCGTGAGCGTGAAGATCTGTTTGATGTCTACGAAGCGGTTTCCGGCGCGCGTATGCATGCGGCTTACTATCGTCCGGGTGGCGTATACCGTGATTTGCCAAATCAAATGCCGCAATATGAAGTGTCTCCTTTCCGTAATGCGAAAAGAGTGAAAGCTCAGAATGAAAACCGTCAAGGTTCATTGCTGGACTTTATTGAAGACTTCACTAATCGCTTCCCGAAATATGTGGATGAATATGAAACACTGCTGACCGACAATCGTATCTGGAAGCAGCGTACCGTGGGTATCGGTGTGGTAAGTCCTGAGCGTGCGCTGGCGTTAGGTATGACTGGTCCGATGTTGCGTGGCTCAGGTATCGAATGGGATTTGCGTAAAAAACAACCTTATGAAGTTTATGCGGATCTGGATTTTGATGTGCCGGTCGGTGTGAACGGTGACTGTTATGACCGTTACCTGATTCGTGTGGAAGAGTTCAGGCAATCCAACCGCATTATTAAACAATGCGTGGACTGGTTGCGTAAGAATCCAGGCCCGGTGATTACTTCTGATAACAAAGTGGCACCGCCTGACCGTGAAGGTATGAAAACCAACATGGAAGACATGATTCACCATTTCAAACTGTTTACTGAAGGTTTTCATGTGCCAGCTGGTGAAGCGTACGCGGCAGTGGAGCACCCAAAAGGCGAGTTCGGTATTTACATGGTTTCAGATGGTGCGAACAAACCTTATCGTTTAAAAATCCGTGCACCTGGTTTCCCGCATCTGGCAGCGCTGGATGAAATGGTTAAAGGCCATATGATTGCTGACTTGGTAGCGATTATTGGTACCCAAGATATCGTATTCGGCGAGATTGACCGATAGTTTTGCTGATAAAACAAACGAATCAGAATAAATAAATTTAGATTGATAAAATGTTAAGTCCAGAAGCCATAGTTAAAATAGATTACGAGCTGACTAAATATCCAGCTGACCAGCGTCAGGCGGCGGTAATGAGCGCATTACGTATCGTGCAGACCGAACGCGGCTGGTTGTCAAAAGAGAGCATTACGGAAGTGGCGCAATATTTAGGGATGCCTGAAATTGCAGCGATGGAAGTGGCAACTTTCTACAATATGTATGACTTGAGTCCGGTTGGTAAATACAAGGTTACGATCTGTACCAATATTTCCTGTATGTTGCGTGGGTCCGATGAAATCGTAAATCATTTGCAGCAAAAACTAGGTGTTGGTTTTAATGAAGTTACGCCTGATGGTAAATTCTGCCTTAAAGAAGGTGAATGTATGGGTTGTTGTGGTGGCGCACCTTTGATGCATGTGAATAACACGCAAATGCATGAATTCCTGACCACTGAAAAAGTGGATGCTATTCTTGAAGAATTAAATCAGGGGGAGCTTAAATAATGGTTGCCTCTACAAAGCCAGTCGTAATGACAGACTTAACCGGCCAAACGCTGGTCACGCTGCGTACGCTGACAGAACAAAATCCAGCTTCTTTAGAAACTTATCTCAAGCTTGGTGGCTATGCTGCACTCAAGCGTATCGTTACTGAAAAAGTAAAGCCAACTGATATCATCACTGAGGTGAAAAACTCAGGCTTACGTGGCCGTGGCGGTGCAGGTTTCCCAACGGGTCTTAAATGGAGCTTCATGCCACGTTATTTTGATGGTGTGAAATATCTGGTTTGCAACACAGATGAAGGTGAGCCAGGCACATTCAAAGACCGCGATATCATTCGCTACAATCCGCACCAACTGATTGAAGGTATGGCGATTGCTGCTTACACCCTGGGTGCGCGCGTAGGGTATAACTATATTCACGGTGAAATCTGGCAGGATTACGAAACCTTTGAGGCCGCCTTGCATGAAGCTCGTGCAGCAGGTTACTTAGGTGAGAATCTGTTCGGTACTAATTTCAGTTTCGATCTGTATGCTGTGCATGGCTACGGCGCTTACATCTGCGGTGAAGAAACTGCTCTGATCGAATCTATCGAAGGTAAAAAAGGCCAGCCTCGTTTTAAACCGCCATTTCCAGCGAGCTATGGCGTGTTCGGCAAGCCTACCAATGTAAACAATACCGAGAGTTATACCAGCATTCCATGGATTATGCAGAATGGCGGTCAAGCCTTTGCAGATTTAGGCGTGCCAAACTCAGGCGGCACTAAGTTATTTTCAATTTCCGGTCATGTGGAAAAGCCAGGTAATTATGAAGTGAAAATGGGTACACCATTTACTGAATTATTGGCAATGACAGGCGGAGTCTGGAAAGGCCGCCAGTTGAAAGCAGTGATTCCGGGTGGTCCTTCTACCGCAGTAATTCCTGCATCAGTCATGATGGGCACAACTATGGATTACGACGGCTTGAGCAAGGCGCGCTCAAGTATCGGAGCTGGCTCCATGATTGTGATGGATGAAACGACTTGTATGGTAAAAACCCTGCATCGTTTATCTTATTTCTTTTATGAAGAAAGTTGCGGTCAATGTACGCCGTGCCGTGAAGGTACTGGCTGGGTGTACCGTGTGCTGGATCGTATAGTTAACGGCAAAGGTCGTATGGAAGATCTCGATCTGCTGACGGATGTCAGCAACAATATTTCAGGCCGCACAATCTGTGCCTTGGGTGAGGCTGCTGCCACACCGGTTTTAAGCTTTATCAAACATTTTAGACCAGAGTTTGAATACTATATTCAGCATGGTAAGAGTATGGTGGAACATCAATAATGTTGAATATTGAAATAGATGGCAAAGCAGTAGAAGTCGAACACGGTAGCACCATTATTGATGCTGCCGATAAGATTGGCGTCGCGATTCCGCGCTTCTGCTACCACCCAAAACTTTCTGTGGCTGCTAACTGCCGCATGTGTCTGGTGCAGGTTGAGAAGTTCAACAAGCCATTGCCAGCCTGTGCTACGCCAGTAGCGGACGGTATGAAGATCTTTACGCGCTCTAAAGCGGCAATTGAAGCGCAGCAGAGTGTGATGGAGTTCCTGTTAATCAATCACCCGTTGGATTGCCCGATCTGCGATCAGGGCGGCGAGTGTGATCTGCAGGATATTGCTGTAGCCTATGGCGCCAGCGGTTCACGTTATACCGAAGAGAAGCGTGTTGTTTTCAATAAGAATATCGGTCCTTTAGTCAGTACCGATATGACGCGCTGTATTCAATGTACACGCTGCGTGCGCTTCCTGAAAGAGGTGGGCGGCATGCAGGAGCTAGGCTTGGTTGGCCGTGGTGAACATGCAGAAATCACTGCCTATGTAGATAAAAGCGTCAATTCGGAACTCTCAGGTAATATCATTGATTTGTGCCCGGTTGGCGCATTGACCAGCAAACCGTTCAGATATTCAGCACGTAGCTGGGAGCTGACACGCCGTCCTAGCATTGCTCCGCATGACGGCTTGGGTTCACATATTGAAGTGCAGGTTAAAGATAACAAAGTCATGCGCGTGGTTCCGCGTGAAAAAGAAAGCATCAATGAGTGCTGGTTGTCAGACCGTGATCGTTTTTCTTATGAAGGCTTGAATAGCCCGGATCGCCTTAAAGTGCCAATGATCAAGCACAATGGTAACTGGGTTGAAACCGACTGGAAAACTGCGCTCGAATTTGCAGCCGGTCAGTTAAAAGATATTACCAACGAATATGGTAGTGAAGCTTTGGGTGTTTTGGTTTCACCTAACAGCACGATGGAAGAAGGCTATCTGGCCAAGAAGCTTGCTAACGGTTTGGGCTGTGGTAACGTCGATTATCGTTTGCGTCAGACTGATTTCCGTCTTGATGGTAAGCGTATAGGTACGCCTTGGATGGGCTGCAATATACAAGAAATTGAAGAGCTGGATCGTATTCTGGTGATTGGCTCAAACTTGCGTAATGAGCATCCATTGTTGGCACAACGCTTCCGTAAAGCGGTGGCAAATGGTGCTGAGTTATCTATCGTCAGCCCGCTAGACAATAACCCGCTGATGGATGTTGCACATAAAGTCATCGTGCGCCCGAATGACATGGTGAACGTGTTAGGTCAAATTCTGAAAGCGATGTCAGGCTTGCAGCGCCTGTCACTATGCCTGCCACCAACATTGACGGCATTGCTGGAAGACATCAAAGTTCGTCCAAATACACAGGCTATTGCTGAAAGTTTGGCTGGTCATGGTAAAGACTATGACTTGGTTGCACCAAAAGTAGGTTTGTTCATCGGTAATATGGCATTGAGCGATCCGCGCTTTACCGAAATGTACAGCATGATGGAAGCCATTGGCGGTATTTCAGGCGCTAAAGGCGGTATCTTGCCGGCAGCTGCCAACAGTACTGGTATGCATTTGATGGGCGTAATGCCATCAAGTACGGGCATGCACGCACGCGCCATGCTCGAAGTACCACGCAAAGCTTACTTGCTGCTGAATGTAGAGCCAGAGCTGGATTGTCAGCACGCGGCATTGGCAAAAGCTGCAATGGAAAAGGCGGAGTGCGTCATTGCGTTGACAGCATACAAATCTGAAGCTTTGGAAAATGCAGATATTCTGCTGCCGATCGCGCCGTTTACAGAAACATCCGGTACGTTCATGAGCATGGAAGGTCGTGTACAGAGTTTTGCTGCTGCGGTTAGGCCTTTGGGTGAATGCCGTCCAGCCTGGAAAGTATTGCGTGTATTGGCTAATACTTTAGGCTTACAGGGTTTTGATTACGACTCAAGCGAGCAGGTAAAAGATGCAATATTTGCCGGTGAAAAACCGTCGGCAGTAGTATGGCGCGGCCTCAACAACAACTTGAAAGAGTTGGTAGAGATTCAGATCAATATCAAGAGCGATGGTCTGCAGCGTATCGGCGAAGTGCCACAGTATGAGTCTGATCCTATCGTGCGCCGTTCACCGCCACTACAAAAAACCAAGTACAACATCAAACCAATGGCGCGTATGTGCGCCGCCCAGCTGGCAGCATTAGGTCTGGCTGAAGGTGACAAGGTGCTGGTGAAGCAGGATAAAGGTAGCGCCGTGCTTACTGTGCAGCTGGATAATCATGTGGCAATGGGTTGTGTGCGTGTTGCTGCATCACATGAAGATACGGTTGGCCTGGGTGATCTGATGGGTGATATTACGGTTGAAAAGCTACCATCATCACAAGCTGATAAAACAACATTGACAGAAGAGCGTGCCTAATGGAATGGTTGGCAAACCTATTTGGTAGTTACTGGCCTGGTGTAGAACTTACCGGCTGGACATTGATTAAAATCGTAGCGATTGTTGCACCGCTGATGGGTGCGATTGCTTACCTGACGCTAGCTGAACGTAAAGTAATTGGCTATATGCAGGTGCGTATTGGTCCAAATCGTGTGGGTTACTTTGGCCTGCTGCAGCCGCTGGCTGATGGTGTCAAACTGCTTTTTAAAGAAGTAATATTGCCTACAGCTGCCAATAAAGGTTTGTTCCTGCTAGGCCCGGTACTGGCAATTGCTCCAGCTTTTGCAGCATGGGCAGTAGTGCCGTTTGATATGAACATGGTCTTGGCTGATATTGATGCAGGCCTGCTGTATATTCTGGCGATGACTTCAGTTGCTGTTTATGGTGTGATTATTGCCGGTTGGGCATCTAACTCCAAGTACGCGTTCCTGGGTGCCATGCGTTCGGCAGCACAGATCGTTTCTTACGAAATTGCAATGGGTTTTGCATTGGTTGGCGTACTCATGTGTGCTAATAGCCTTAACCTAGGCAAGATCGTTATGGGTCAGTCCGGTGGGTTACTGCATTGGTATTTCCTGCCGTTATTTCCGTTATTCATTGTGTACTTTATCAGTGCGGTAGCTGAAACCAATCGTGCTCCATTTGACGTGGCGGAAGGTGAGTCCGAAATCGTTGCGGGTTTCCACGTTGAGTATTCGGGTATGGCATTTGCAGTGTTCTTTCTGGCTGAGTATGCGAATATGATTTTGGTATCCATACTGGCAGCATTGATGTTCCTGGGTGGCTGGTTATCACCAGTGACATTTATCCCGGATAGTTTCTTATGGTTACTGGCAAAAGTTGGGTTCCTGTTATTCCTGTTCCTGTGGTTCAGGGCTACATTCCCGCGCTATCGTTATGACCAGATCATGCGCTTAGGCTGGAAAGTATTTATTCCAATCACGATTGTTTGGATTGTATTTGTTGGCGGCATGATGCAAACCCCTTGGGCGTATCTGTTCCACTAGACCCTATAACTAAGCAACAGATTAGATTATTAAAAACATGATTAAATCGATTAAACAGACACTTGGCAGCTTGATGCTGTGGGAACTGCTCAAAGGCATGGCGCTTACGGGTCGCTATTTCTTTGCACCTAAAATCACAGTGCAGTATCCGGAAGAAAACACGCCGCAATCAAACCGTTTCCGTGGTTTGCATGCGCTGCGTCGCTATCCAAACGGCGAAGAGCGTTGCATCGCCTGTAAACTGTGTGAAGCAGTTTGCCCGGCAATGGCGATCACGATTGAGTCTGAGCAGCGTGAAGACAATACCCGTCGTACTACACGTTACGACATCGATTTAACCAAATGCATTTTCTGTGGCATGTGTGAAGAGTCCTGCCCGGTTGATTCTATCGTCGAGACACGAGTATTTGATTATCACGGCGAGCAACGCGGTGATTTAATCTACACCAAAGAAATGTTGCTGGCAGTAGGCGATAAGCATGAAAAACAGATTGCAGCTGACCGTGCACAGGATAAACAATTCAGGTAGCAAAGCAATTTAGATAAAAAATTAAGCAGCTGATTTTATTTACAGTAGAAGTACTTTTAACAGATAACCATTCAAATATATGACATTTTTTGGCTTACATTTTCAAGACATAGTGTTTTATACACTGGCAGCTATTTTGCTATACGCTGGCTTGCGTGTCATTACAACGCGTAACCCCGTTTACGCAGCACTGTATCTGGTTCTCGCCTTCTTTACTGCAGCCGGCATCTGGTTACTGCTGGAGGCTGAGTTCCTCGCAATCGTACTGGTGCTGGTATACGTGGGTGCCGTGATGGTGCTGTTCCTGTTCGTTGTGATGATGCTGGACATTAACCTCGACAGACTGCGTGAAGGTTTCTGGAGCGCGCTGCCAGTTGCATTGCCGGTTGGTGGCCTGATGGCGGTTGAAATGGTCATGATTGTCGGTGTGCGTAACTTCGGTGTCGATAAAGTAGCAGCACCGGCGCCACATCCTGCAGATTACAGTAATACTGCTGAGCTTGGTCGTGTACTTTATACAGACTATCTGTTGCCATTTGAATTGGCTTCGGTTGTGCTGCTGGTTGCTATCATTGCAGCGATTGCACTGACTCTACGCGACCGTAAAGACAGTAAATCCATGGATCCTTCTAAACAGGTTCTGGTTAAAAAAGCAGATCGTATCCGTATCGTGAAAATGCAGGCAGAAGTTGAAACACCTGTAGCAGCGGATAGCACCGAGGAGAATAAATAATGGTTGGATTGTCACATTACCTAGTGCTGGGTGCGCTGTTGTTCGCAATTAGTGTGATCGGCATTTTTCTCAACCGTAAAAACGTCATCATTCTGTTGATGGCGATTGAGTTGATGCTGCTTGCAGTTAACCTGAATTTTATTGCTTTCTCGCATTACCTGAATGATGTTGCAGGTCAGGTCTTCGTATTTTTCATCCTGACTGTGGCAGCTGCTGAATCTGCTATCGGTTTGGCGATTTTGGTGGTGCTGTTCAGAAACTTGCGCACGATCAATGTTGACGATTTAGATAGTTTGAAAGGCTAAGTGTTTAGCATGACCATGCAACAAATATATCTCGCAATTCCCCTGTTACCGTTACTGGCCGCTGTTGTTATCGGTCTGTTCGGTAAATTCCTGCCACGTGCTGCAGCACACATCGTTACGATTGCCGGTGTGGCAATTTCATTCGTCTTGTCAGTATATGTGCTGAAAGATGCGATGGTCAGCCTGCCGTATAATGAGACTGTATACTCATGGCTGAAAAGCGGTAACTTCTCTTTTGAGATTGGTTTCCTGATTGACCGTCTGTCAGCAATGATGATGGTGGTGGTGACTTTTGTATCTTTAATGGTACATATTTACACCATTGGCTACATGCATGAAGACAAAGGCTACGCAAGATTTTTCAGCTACATTTCATTGTTTACGTTCTCAATGCTGATGCTGGTGATGAGCAACAACTTCATGCAGTTGTTCTTCGGCTGGGAAGCTGTGGGCTTGGTTTCTTACTTGCTGATCGGTTTCTGGTATACACGCCCGACAGCGATTTATGCAAATCTGAAAGCTTTTTTGGTTAACCGTGTTGGTGACTTCGGTTTCTTGCTTGGTATCGGCCTAGTGCTGTTCTATTTCGGCAGCCTCGATTATGCAGCGGTATTCTCAGTAGCGCCGCAGATGGCTGATATTCAGATCAACCTGATCGGTAATGCTTCATGGTCATTGATGACTGTAACCTGCATTCTGCTGTTTATCGGTGCGATGGGTAAGTCAGCACAGGTGCCTTTGCATGTGTGGCTACCAGATTCAATGGAAGGCCCAACGCCAATTTCTGCGCTGATCCATGCTGCTACGATGGTGACTGCCGGTATCTTCATGGTGGCACGTATGTCACCGCTGTTTGAGTTATCAACCACTGCACTGTCATTTGTACTCATCATCGGCAGCATTACCGCATTGTTTATGGGCTTTCTGGGCATTATCCAGAATGACATCAAACGTGTGGTTGCTTATTCAACCTTGTCACAATTGGGTTATATGACTGTAGCGTTAGGTGCTTCAGCCTATTCAGTTGCTATTTTCCATCTGATGACGCACGCGTTCTTTAAAGCCTTGCTGTTCTTGGGCGCTGGCGCGGTGATTATGGGCATGCACCACGATCAGGATATCCGCAACATGGGTAATCTCAAGAAATACATGCCTGTTACCTGGATTACTTCTCTGATTGGCTCATTGGCACTGATTGGTACACCGTTCTTCGCGGGTTTCTATTCCAAAGACAGCATTATTGAAGCGGCAAAATTCTCTACTATTCCGGGTAGCGGTTTTGCTTACTTTGCAGTGCTGGCTGGTGTGTTTGTTACGGCATTTTATAGCTTCCGTATGTATTTCCTCGTGTTCCACGGTAAGGAAAAATGGCGTGAAGTGAAACATCATGACGCACATCACGATGATGCACATGACGACCATGACCACCACCATGGCTTGAGCCCGACCGATGACCCACACGAACCGGGCTGGGTTGTTAAGTTGCCTTTAATCCTGCTGGCGATACCTTCATTAGCGATCGGCTACCTTGCAATTGAGCCTATGCTGTTCGGTGACTTCTTTAAAGGTGTGATTTTTGTGAATTCTGAAGCGCATCCAGCGATGCAGGAGCTGACACATCATTGGCATCACATTTTCCACTCAGCAACAGGTATGGCGATTCATGGCTTCATGACCTTACCGTTTGCATTAGCGGCTTCCGGTGTTTTTGTAGCGTGGTTCTTCTATATGAAGCGTCCTGATATTCCTGCGGCAATTCAGAAACGTTTTGCCTTGATTAACAGCATCCTTGAAAACAAATACGGTTTTGATAGTTTCAATGATCGCTTCTTTGCTGCCGGTTCACGTTTCATTGGTAACAAGCTGTGGCTGATCGGTGATGTAAAAATTATTGACGGTGCTTTAGTAAATGGTACTGCTAATTTAATCGGCAAACTGTCATTAGTGGTGCGTAAGCTGCAATCCGGTTTGATTTATCACTATGCATTCGCCATGATTATCGGCGTATTTTTAATGCTCACGTTTTTCTCTAAAGTGTAAAAAATGCTTGAATACTTTTTGCAACATATTTTAAGTTTCTCAATCTGGCTGCCTATCGCCTTTGGTGTGGCTGTGCTGTTTACAGCCAATGACAATAAGCCATGTGTAACAAGGTGGCTGGCATTAGCCGGCAGTATTGCCAGCTTTCTGGTAACGATTCCGCTCTATACGCATTTTAACTTTGCAGATGGCGGCTTCCAGTTCCAGGAACGTTTCCTGTGGATTGCGTCATTTAATATCAATTACCACCTGGGTGCCGATGGCTTAGCTGTACCTTTGATTTTGCTGACCAGTTTTACGACAGTGATCGTGGTGATGTCAGCTTGGGAAGTGATTGAAAAGCGTGTAGCGCAATATATGGCTTCATTCCTGATCATGAGCGGTCTCATGATCGGTGTATTCAGTGCCTTGGATGCGATTTTCTATTACGTGTTCTGGGAAGCGATGCTAATCCCGATGTTCCTGGTTATCGGGATCTGGGGCGGTCCGAACCGTGTTTACGCTACAGTTAAGTTTTTCCTGTATACCTTGCTTGGCTCATTGCTGATGCTGGTGGCATTTATCTACATGTATCATCAGACCGGCAGTTTTGCGATTACTGATTACTATCAGATGCCAATGCCGCTAAATGTGCAGGTGTTGATTTTCCTCGCATTTTTTGCTGCATTTGCGGTCAAGATTCCAATGTGGCCGGTACATACCTGGTTACCGGATGCGCACGTTGAAGCACCTACCGGTGGTTCTGTGGTGTTGGCAGCGATCGCTCTGAAGCTGGGTGGTTACAGCTTCCTGCGTTTTGCAATGCCAATTGCACCGGATGCAGCACATTACCTGTCAGGCTTTATGATTGCGCTGTCACTGATTGCGATTGTTTACATTGCCTTGGTTGCACTAGTGCAAAAAGACATGAAGAAACTGATTGCCTATTCATCAATTTCTCACATGGGTTTTGTCACGCTAGGTTTCTTTATATTTAATAACCTCGGTCTTGAAGGTGCAATTGTGCAGATGATTTCACATGGGTTCATCTCTGCGGCAATGTTCCTGTGCGTTGGCGTGTTGTATGACCGCGTGCATAGTCGCCAGATTGAATCTTACGGCGGTGTTGCCAATACTATGCCGGTATTTGCCGCTTTCGTAGTATTGTTTGCAATGGCGAACAGTGGCCTGCCAGGCACTTCAGGCTTCGTCGGTGAGTTCATGGTGATACTTGGCGCAATTCAGGTTAATTTCTGGTATGCATTCCTCGCTTCATTCACGCTGATCTTTGGTGCGGCTTATACATTGTGGATGGTTAAGCGCGTGTTCTATGGCGAAGTTGCCAATGAAAATGTGGCAGCACTCAAGGATTTGAACAAACGCGAGTTTTTAATTCTGGCAATTCTGGCAACGCTGGTATTGGCTTTGGGTATCTATCCGCAGCCACTGACAGATATGACCAATGCTACAGTTAACCAACTACTTTCACACTTATCTCACAGCAAGTTGCCGGCAGGCTTTTAATTCATGGAAAATATTCGTTACGATCTCATCACTGCCTTACCTGAAATAATACTTTTGGGTATGGCGATGCTAGTTTTAATCGCTGATCTGTTTTTAAAACAATCTAACCGTATTGCTATTTATGGTTTATCACAAATGGCATTGCTGGTAGCGGCTTACTTTACATTCACTACCCATGCCCCAGGTGTCGGTTACGCCTTTACCGGTGCGTTTGTCGACGATACGATGGCTGATATTCTGAAGCTGATGATTTACCTGGGGACATCACTCATTTTTGTCTACACCAGACAATACATTCAGCTACGCGATATGTTCCGTGGTGAGTTTTATGCATTAGTACTGTTCTCAGTCGTCGGCATGATGATCATGGTATCTGGTCAGAATATGCTGACCTTGTATATCGGTTTAGAGTTGCTGTCATTAAGCCTGTATGCGCTGGTAGCATTAGATCGCGATAACGCACGTGCCACTGAAGCGGCAATGAAGTACTTTGTGCTGGGTGCGCTTGCATCCGGTATGCTGCTGTACGGCATGAGCATGATTTACGGTATGACCGGCAGTTTGAATCTCGCTGAAATCAATCATGCGTTAATGACTGCGGAAAAAACGCATTCAGTATTGATTCTGGGTCTGGTGTTTATTGTCGCTGGCTTGGCGTTCAAACTCGGTGCGGTGCCATTCCAGATGTGGGTGCCGGACGTGTATGAAGGCTCACCAACTGCAATTACCATGCTCATCAGTTCAGTGCCGAAACTTGCTGCATTTGCATTTGTGATCAGGTTGCTGGCACAGGGCCTGCAAACCATGGCCGTAGACTGGCAGCAAATGCTGCTGATAATGGCAGTACTGTCTATCATTATCGGTAACGTTACGGCGATTGCACAAACCAACCTTAAACGCATGCTGGCTTACTCTACAATCTCCCACATCGGCTTTGTGCTGTTTGGCCTCATGAGTGCAAGTATTAATGGTTTTGCTTCTGCGCTGTTTTACATTGCCAGTTATGTACTGATGACATTGGCTGGTTTCGGCATCATTCTATTGCTGTCACGCAAAGGGTTTGAAGCTGACAAGCTGGATGATCTGAAAGGCCTCAATCAACGTAGCCCGTGGACCGCTTTCCTGATGCTGATCGTGATGTTCAGCATGGCCGGTATTCCGCCTACATTAGGCTTCTACGCCAAATTTACCGTATTGCAAGCTGCTTTGCAGGCTGGTTTCTTGTGGCTGGTGGTGTTCGCAGTGCTAATGGCAGTCATCGGTGCCTTCTACTATCTGCGTGTGATCAAGCTCATGTACTTTGATGAGCCTGTGGATCATCATCCAATTCAAGCGCCAGCTGAAATGCGCGTTGTATTAAGTGCAAATGCTATTGCCTTGTTGTTTCTCGGCTTGATGCCGCAGGGTCTGATGAGCTTGTGTGCTTATGCTATTGTTAGAAGCTTAAGCTAATGACTAACTGGGCGATTTTAGGGCTTATATTCTTTGCTGCAAACTTACCCTGGTTTTCAGACAAGCTGTTTTATCTAGTTTCATTAAACCGCAGCGCTAAGCCAGGATTTAGCAAAAATCTTGGCTGGTGTCTGCTAGAGCTTGTTATATTGTACTTCCTCACCGGTGGTTTTATCTGGTACGCGGAGCATGCTACTTTAGGCCAAGTTGCGCCTCAAGGCTGGGAGTTTTACGCAGTAACTGCCTGCCTGTTCCTTGTTTTTGCTTTTCCTGGCTTTGTTTACAAAGTACTATGGAAAAGAGCTATTTAAAATAAGCCTTCATTTTTGATATTTTTGTTAAATATCTTTAATAATCTTCGTTCAACTTCCACTCTATAATTTCTGCAATCAAACTGTAGTTAAGTTATTTGCATATTTTTATCTTTTATTCAAGAATACCTATTAGACTGGTTGGGTCAGCCTTTTCAGATTTTATACAATTGCGAGGTTCAAAATGCGCTTAGATGATGAACGCGAAAGCAGTAACGTTGAAGATAGACGTGGCGGAAGCGGCTCGACAATAGGCGGTAAAGGAATAGGCATCGGTACTATTGCACTTGTTTTAGTAGGCATCTACTTCGGTGTTGATCCTTCTACGGTATTAAATTTAACGCAAGGCGTACAGCAGCAAACGTCTGCAGAATCGCGACCCATCCCGGCAGATGATCCTATGGCAATATTTGTCGCCAAAGTGCTGGGAAGTACTGAGGATACTTGGGGCAAGATATTCAAAAATGCAGGGCAGGTATACCCAGCACCTAAACTGGTTTTGTTCAGCGATCAAACGCCTACGGCGTGTGGTTCTGGCCAAGCGGCGATGGGCCCATTCTATTGCCCGGCTGATCAAAAAGTTTACATTGACCTGAGTTTTTATCAGGAGATGAAAACGCGCTTTAAAGCCCCCGGGGATTTTGCACAAGCTTATGTGATTGCACACGAGGTTGGACACCATATACAAAATTTGATGGGGACTTCAGATAAAGTGCAGCAGGCAAGGCAGAATGCACGTTCTGAAGCGCAGGCAAATCAGTATTCTGTACGATTGGAGTTGCAGGCAGATTGCTATGCCGGTGTATGGGCTAACCATGCAGATGGTACCAATCGCATTCTGGAGCAGGGCGATGTTGAAGAAGCGATGACAGCCGCAGCTGCGATTGGCGATGATGCATTACAGAAACAAGCACAAGGCTATGCAGTGCCTGACAGTTTCACGCATGGTACATCGCAGCAGCGTATGCATTGGTTTAATCTGGGCCTGAGTTCTGGTGATGTCAAACAATGTGACACATTCAGTGTCGCATCACTTTAGGGCACTTCAATAAATTCAATATTTGGGCGCATTACTTCGTTGCGCGGTACTCGCAACCTCGATGTATACTACATACTATCTCGGCTTCTCCGTTCCGTGCGCCTTTGGCGTATGAATAATGCGCTTTAGCGCATATATTCTACGGACATGCCCTTGACGGGTAATACTGCATCCCAACTCTTGTATTTATAGAAGCGCCCCCTAGGATTTTTAATGGATTTAACCGAACACTGTATAAGTTCTGAAATTATGGCGCAAGGTGGTTTGCTCACGGTTAAGCGCGATACAGTGCGTTTGCCCAATGGCAATACCAGTCATCGTGAATATGTCATGCATCCCGGTGCGGTCGTGATTGTCCCCGTTCTGGCCAATGGCAATGTGGTGCTGGAGCGTCAATTCAGGTACCCATTGCATCAGGTATTTATCGAATTACCAGCTGGAAAAATTGACCCTGATGAAGATTTTTTAAAAACCGGGCAGCGCGAACTGCTGGAAGAAACCGGCTATAGCGCAAACGAATGGGTCAAACTTGGCGCGCAGCATCCCTGCATTGGTTACTCCGACGAAGTGATTCACATTTATCTGGCTACAGGCTTGGTTGCAGGCAAGCATCAGCGTGATGAAGATGAAACGCTCGAAGTGTTTGAAGTGAAGTTTGAAGATTGCTTATTAATGATACAGCGTGGCGAAATCACAGATGGTAAAACCATTGTGGCAATGTTTTTAGCAGAGAAGTATTTACAGCAACATGGCAAATAACGCTTCCGCAAAAGTATTGATTGTCGGTTACGGTGATCTCGGTAGTGAGGTAGCGCGTCAGCTTGCACATGAAGGTTTAAATGTGACTGGCGTCAGGCGCAGCAGCAATGTCATCGTTGATCATTCAGACGGTAACGCGGTACAAATTATTGCCGCAGATGTCACTAAGCCCGAGTCGCTGGCTGCACTGAATGTTCTTCAGCCTGATATTGTAGTTTATTGTGTAGCTGCAAGTGGGCAGACTGATGCTGAATATAAATCTGCGTATGTAGATGGTTTACGTAATGTACTGGCAACGCAAAAAAATAACAGTCAGCTTAAACATGTTCTTTTTGTTTCCAGCACCAGAGTATATGGCCAGGATACGCAAGCATTACTGGATGTGTCTGTACCTGCGCAGCCTGCAGATTTTGGCGGCCAGCGACTGCTGGAGGCGGAACATTTACTGCAAACGCTGCCTTGTGGTACCACTGTGCTCAGATTGTCTGGTATTTATGGGCCGGGCAGGTTGCGAATGCTTAATCTGGCGAAATCGCCTGACAACTGGCCAAAACAGAATATCTGGAGTAATCGCATTCACCGCGATGATGCGGCGGCGTTTATGGTATTTCTGATTAATCAGGTATTAGTAGGCAATACAATCCAACACTGCTTTATCGTAACAGACTCCGAACCGGTTCCGCAATATGAGGTTTTGAGCTGGCTAGCTACACAGTTGCAAATGGGTAAACCCGAACAATTGCCTGCGAGCGGCGGTAAGCGTCTCAGTAATAAAACTATGCTGGAAACTGGCTTCAAATTGCAGTATCCTGATTACAAGGCTGGTTACCGCACACTGTTGCCAGTCTAACATCCCATGAATTTCGCAGTATATCGATTATCCAAATATGTAGCAGTTCTTACGCTACTGCTCACTTCCAGTGTTTCAGCCGCCGAGGATGGCTTTTCAGGCTGGCTGGAGAGTTTGCGTACGGAAGCTAAGGTGGCTGGCATTTCTGACTACACTGTTGATGGCGCCGTTAGCCGCATTGAATTCCTTCCAGATGTAATTGCTTTGGATCGCTCTCAGCCTGAGTTTATCAGTCCGTTCTTAGATTACTATCAGAAGCGCGTCGATAAACAGAAAGTGCAAAAGGGACGGCAGATGCTGATGGAACATGAAGCAATGTTGAATCAGATAGAAGCCCGCTATGGTGTTCCAAAATTCACACTGGTGTCATTCTGGGGATTGGAAACTCAGTATGGCCGGAGTCTAGGGAAGCTGGATATTTTATCTTCACTGGCCACGCTGGCATACGATGGGCGGCGCACAGATTTTTTTCGCGGTCAGTTGCTTGATGCGATGCGTATGATTGATATCGGACATGTTAATGCCGACGATCTGACCGGATCATGGGCCGGTGCCTTTGGTAATATGCAGTTCATGCCAACCACGTTTATGCTGTATGCAGTGGATGGTGACGGCGATAACTTGATTGATGTTGTGGACTCATTGCCGGATGCGTTTGCCTCGGCCGCGAATTATCTGTCTCAGATAGGATGGCAAGCTAATGAGCCCGCAATGCTGGAAGTTAAATTGCCAGATAGTTTTGATTGGAAAACTGCACAATTATCAGTAAGAAAACCGGTGGAGGAATGGTCTAAACTTGGTGTGCGTGCTTTGCATGTAGATGTCGGGGCGCCTGGATTTGGTTCAAAAACAGGCTTGACTAAAGATGCTCGCACAGAAAAAACCAAATCATATCCAGTCAAAACTAAAAAGCCAGTCATGCAGAAAGTAAGCGCAAGTGTACAGCAGGTTTCAGATAATACATCTGTCAGCACGGTAAGCCTTGATGCGCTAGGTTTGAAAGTAAAAGGCCCCGCAGCCATTTTGCTGCCACAGGGTTACCGCGGCCCGGCTTTTATGGTGTTTGATAATTTTGATGTCATCATGGACTGGAACCGGTCTGTGAACTATGCACTGTCTGTGGCGCAGTTGGCAGAACAGCTCAGACATGATTCAAGAATTGTAGGCGGTCAATTCGCGGAGGGTGGTGCGTTAAGCTTTCAGGAAATGATGGATCTGCAAAGTATACTCAATGCGCGTGGCTTTAATGCCGGCGAACCGGATGGGTTGCCAGGATCTATGACACAGGAAGCTGTTCGCAAGTATCAGCTTGCAAATCAATTGCCAGCAGATGGCTACGCCAGCCGCAGTCTATATCAAAGACTTTACTCGGAGCAGCCACAGTAACTCGAGCTCTGGAGCGAATCAGATACGCTCGTTCGCAAGCCGTGCTTTACTGTTGGGGGCGTGACAAAAACCACCCAGTCAGGCTGACTCTTTCTTTATATGTCGGCATTACTTCGTGATAGAAGGTATCAGACAGAAAGATGACGGCTCTGCCCGCCAGAGGAGAAATAAGCAGGGATTTGTATTTGTCAGATTCGTCAGACTCATTCAGGTAAAGCTTTAATTGACCGCCATCCTGCATATCCCAGTCTTGGTTCAAATACACAATACAGCTGATTTTGCGCTGAGGCTTATGCGGATTCTGGCTGGCAAAACAATCCAGATGTTTTTTGTAAAATCCGCCTTCTGGATAAACAGCCAAGTGACTTTCTAAACCGAATAAGCCTAGGTACAGGTGCTGGTTTAAATTAAGCCTCAGGTTTTCCATTTGCTCAAAATAGTCTCGTTGTGCTGCTGTGGCGTCATCTTCGTTCAGCCAGTAAATGCTGTCACTACGAATTTCTTTAAGGACGCTTAAATGCTCACGGCCGACCCCGGCTTCCTGCATGACTTCAGCTTGTTTCAGTGTTTGCGCTTCATTGGCAAGTGCGGTCACAGTAGCTTCTGGCAGGAAGTCGTTAACGACACAAAAGCCATGCTCAGCAATGTGGTCAACCAGTTCTTCGAAATTTGTGCTGTGTGTAGAAATTCGCATAAGCAATATTATATGTGATAGTCAGTTTGCGTGCGGAGCCACAATAAGCTAAAATCGCGTTCTGTTTGAAATTGCAGGTTCTAAAGAGCCGCGTTTTAAAGCAATAGGCGGTTAGCTCAGTTGGTTAGAGCGCTTGGTCGACATCCAAGAGGTCAGCAGTTCGAATCTGCTACTGCCTACCAGAATTTTAGTAAGTTTTAATATTCAATACATAAGCCAAAGCCGTTAATCTAAACGGCTTTAATTGTTTTTACGGGATAAATGTTATGCCTATCATACGCTTGCCAGATGGTTCACAACGTCAATTTGATGCACCGGTGACGGTTGCTGATGTTGCAATGAATATTGGTGCTGGCTTGGCTAAAGCAGCGCTGGCTGGCAAGGTGAATGGCAAAGTTGTCGATACCAGCTACCTCATCGAGGTGGACAGTGATCTGGCAATCATCACCGATAAAAATCCAGAAGGCTTGGAAGTCATCCGCCACTCAACAGCACACTTGCTGGCTTATGCGGTTAAAGAGCTGTTCCCTGATGCACAAGTGACGATTGGCCCTGTAATTGAGAACGGTTTTTACTATGACTTTTCCTACAAGCGCCCATTTACACCGGAAGACTTGATTGCGATTGAAAAGAAAATGGCCGAACTGGCTAAAAAAGATGAGCTAGTCACGCGTAAAGTTTTGCCGCGTGATGAAGCTGTCGCCTATTTCAAAAGTATAGGTGAGCATTATAAAGCTGAGCTGATCGAATCAATTCCATCGAACGAAGATGTTTCATTGTACACAGAAGGTAATTTTACCGATTTGTGTCGTGGCCCGCATGTGCCCAATACTGGCAAACTAAAAGCCTTTAAGTTGATGAAGCTGGCAGGTGCTTACTGGCGCGGTGACAGTAACAATGAAATGCTGCAGCGCGTTTACGGCACTGCATGGCGCAATAAGGAAGAGCTGGAAGCCTATCTGTTTCAGCTGGAAGAAGCCGAAAAGCGTGATCATCGCAAACTAGGCAAGCAGCTGGATTATTTCCATATGCAGGATGATGCGCCAGGCATGGTGTTTTGGCATCCGCGCGGCTGGAGTATCTGGCAAGAGGTTGAGCAGTACATGCGTCAAATGTTCCGTGAGCATGATTATCAAGAGGTGCGCACGCCTACCGTCATGGATAAAACTCTGTGGGAGAAATCTGGTCACTGGCAGAATTATCATGACAACATGTTTGTGACTGCATCAGAAAACCGCGAATATGCGGTCAAGCCGATGAACTGCCCGGGTCATGTGCAGATTTTCAATAATAGCCTGCATAGCTATCGTGATTTACCTTTGCGCTTGGCTGAGTTTGGTTCATGTCACCGTAATGAGCCGTCCGGTTCATTGCATGGCTTGATGCGTGTGCGTGGCTTTACGCAGGATGATGCGCATATCTTCTGTACCGAAGCGCAGATCGAAGCGGAAGTGGCTGATTTTATTCAGATGCTGTACCAAGTATATGGAAATTTCGGCTTTAATGATGTGCTGGTTAAATTGTCTACCCGCCCGGAAAAGCGCGTGGGTGCTGATGAAACCTGGGATAAAGCCGAAGCGGCGTTGGCTAATGCGCTGAATCAGAATAACCTGGCTTTTGATTTGCAGCCGGGTGAGGGGGCATTCTACGGCCCTAAAATCGAATTTACATTGAAAGACAGCCTGGGTCGTTTATGGCAGTGCGGCACGATACAGCTCGACTTTAACTTGCCAGAACGCCTTGGTGCCGAATATGTGGCAGAGGATAACTCACGTCAGCGTCCGGTAATGCTGCACCGTGCGATCGTTGGTTCTATGGAGCGCTTCATCGGTATTCTTATCGAGCACTATGCAGGCGCAATGCCGCTGTGGCTGGCGCCGGTGCAGGTGATGGTGTTGAATATTTCTGAAAGTCAGTCGGATTATGTGCGCCAAGTAGTTGAAACTTTGAAGAAAAGTGGCATCCGATGCGAATTTGACTTGAGAAATGAGAAGATTACCTATAAAATACGCGAACATAGCATGCAGAAGATGCCTTATTTGCTCGTTGCAGGTGAGCGCGAAATGCAAGCCGGACATTTGGCCGTGCGTACCAGAAAAGGTGAAGACCTTGGTTCTATGCCGATTGATGCCTTAATTGAGCGTCTGAAAGCAGAAATAGAATCTAAGGTTTAATCATTGGTGCACGGCTTAACTATTTGGAGAATTTGATATAGCACAGGATAAAGAAACCCGAATTAATGGCGATATTACAGCGCCTCAAGTTCGTTTGGTGGGTATAGAAGGTGAGCCTTTAGGTATTGTGACTTTGGCAGAAGCATTTGCGAAAGCCGAAGAGTCGGATATTGATCTTGTAGAGATTGCACCGAATGCGGCTCCGCCAGTGTGCAGGTTGATGGATTACGGCAAGTTTAAATATGCCGAAAGTAAAAAACAGCACGAAGTTAAGCTTAAGCAAAAACAGGTTGTTGTTAAAGAAATTAAATTCCGTCCAGGTACAGATGATGGTGATTACGCGATTAAAGTACGTAATATCATTCGTTTCATCCAGGATGGCGATAAAGCAAAAATCACGCTACGTTTCAGAGGCCGCGAGATTACTCACCAAGAGTTTGGTTTGGCTTTGCTGAGACGTGTTGAAGCAGATTTGAAAGAGTTTGCAGTAGTTGAGCAGTTTCCTAAAATGGAAGGTCGCCAAATGGTGATGGTTTTAGGACCAATTAAAAAAGCAAAATAATTTAGTGTGTTGCTAAATTATTAAAAGAAGTAGTACCCCTGAGTGATACGGCGAAACGGCATGCCTAAGCACTCTTAACCTCAGTTCTAGGAGAACAAAATGCCAAAGATGAAAACCAAGAGCGGTGCTAAAAAGCGCTTCAAATTCTTGGGTAATGGTAAAGTGAAACGTACTCACTCTCACTTACGCCATATCCTGACTAAAAAGACCACCAAGCAAAAGCGTAAATTACGCGGCACGGCGATCATTTCTTCAACCGATGTCAAGCGCGTCCGCGCTATGATGCCAACACAATAGGAGTAGAACATGCCTAGAGTAAAACGTGGTGTCATCGCTCGCGCTAGACACAAAAAAGTATTAAAAGCTGCTAAAGGCTATCGCGGCCGTCGTAAAAACGTTTACCGCGTTGCCAAGCAAGCGGTAATGAAAGCTGGTCAATATGCTTACCGTGACCGCCGTCAGAAAAAACGTCAATTCCGCACATTGTGGATTGCGCGTATCAATGCCGGTGCACGTGAGTGTGGTCTGACTTACAGCCGATTCATGAATGGTTTGAAAAAATCAGCGATTGAAGTGGATCGTAAAGTATTGGCTGACTTGGCTGTGTTTGATAAAGCAGCTTTCGCTAAATTCGTAGAATTGGCAAAAGCTGGTTTGGCTGCATAGTTTGTCAAGCTAAAAATTTCACACTTAGCAATAAGTTTGAGTAAAAAAAGAGGCTTCGGCCTCTTTTTTTTGCGGTAAAATTCTCCTTTTGATTTTGTGCGCAAAATCAAAGTATTATGAAATAAATCTAGTGGTTTAGAGTGCCTTGTAGAAAGCACCCGCCAGTCAATTTATAACAAGTAAAGATCAAAAATCAAATGGCAGACTTAACGCATTTAATTGCAGAAGCAACAACGGACTTTGCAAACAGCGCTTCAATGAACGACCTGGAAATTGCCAAGGCAAAATATCTGGGTAAATCCGGATTACTTACCGATGCTTTAAAAGGCTTGGGTAAATTGAGCGCTGAAGAGCGTCCGGCAGCAGGTGCTGCAATCAATGTTGTTAAACAGGCTGTTGAGGCATCGCTCACTGCGCGTCGCGAAGCTATTCTCAATGCAGAGCAGGCGAAACAGTTAGCGCAGGAGTCCATTGATGTAACGCTACCGGCGCGTGCGCAGTCGCAAGGCGGCTTGCACCCGGTAACGCTGACCCTGAAACGAGTTGAAGAGCTGTTTCATTCTATCGGTTTTGAAGTGGCAACCGGTCCTGAAATCGAAACCGATTTCTATAACTTCACTGCGCTGAATATTCCGGAAGACCATCCCGCGCGCGCAATGCACGATACGTTTTATATTGATGATGCCAATGTGCTGAGAACGCACACTTCACCGGTGCAAGCGCGCTATATGGAAAATGCATTAAAGAACAACCAGACGCCGCCTTTCAAAATTATTGCGCCAGGCCGTGTCTACCGTGTGGATTCTGATGCGACACATTCGCCAATGTTCCATCAGGTAGAAGGCTTGTGGGTAGATGAAGATATCAGCTTTGCTAATTTAAAAGGCGTGGTGCAGGACTTTCTGCAAAAATTCTTTGAACGTGACGATCTAACTGTACGTTTCAGACCTTCATTTTTTCCGTTCACCGAACCTTCAGCTGAAATGGATATGAGTTGGAATGGCGGTTGGCTGGAAATCGGCGGCTGCGGCATGGTGCATCCGGAAGTATTCAAGCACGTGAATATCGATAGTGAAAAATATCGTGGCTTTGCGTTTGGTTTAGGCATTGAACGCCTGACTATGCTGCGTTACGGTGTGAATGATTTACGCCACTTCTTTAATAACGATTTGCGCTTTTTAAGCCAATTTAAATAATCGTTTAGATAGTATTAATCCTTAATTTTAGGTCGCGAAGGCATTATGCAATTTTCAGAAAATTGGTTACGTAGTTTGGTGAATACTGACTTGGATAGTCAGGCTTTAAGTCACGCTCTAACAATGGCAGGGCTGGAAGTAGAAGAGATGCAGCCGGTCGCAGCGCCATTCAGCAAAGTCGTTGTGGCAAAAATCCTGTCTGCTGAAAAACATCCGGATGCAGACCGATTGCAGGTTTGCAAGGTTGATGTTGGTCTGGCTGAGCCGTTGCAGATCGTATGCGGCGCCGCGAATGCACGTGCCGGTTTGATTGCCCCTTGCGCAATGGTGGGTGCGGAATTACCTGGTTTTTCAATCAAGCAGGCTAAAGTGCGCGGTGTCGAGTCTTTCGGCATGATGTGTTCATCCAAAGAACTGGGTATTACTGCTGAAGCAACAGGTTTGCTTGAGTTGAATAGTGATGCTGTTGTTGGTCAGGATATTCGCGAACACCTGGATTTAAATGATCATCTGTTTACCCTGAAATTGACCCCTAACCGCAGTGACTGTCTAAGTATTGCTGGAATTGCCCGTGATGTGGGTGCAATTACAGGTGCGACTACGAAGTTTGAAGAAATCGCCCCGGCTATTGTAGATGTGCAGCAAGTTAAGAATGTTGCTGTAGCAGAGCAGGTAGCTTGCCCACGCTACGTCGGCCGCTTGGTAATTGATATCAATGCCAAGGCACCAACGCCAGCCTGGATGGTTAAACGTCTTGAGCGCAGCGGTTTGCGCAGTATTAGCGCGGTAGTTGATATTACTAATTATGTGTTGCTGGCATTAGGACAGCCTATGCATGCGTTTGATGCAGCTAAATTAAATGGCGATATCAGTGTGCGTTTTGCAAAAGCAGGCGAGTCACTTACGTTATTAAACGACAATACCATTGAATTGAAAGCAGATGATCTGGTGATTGCAGATGCACAAGGTGCAATTGCTCTAGCAGGTATTATGGGTGGTAAGCCTACATCGGTGAGTGACGAAACTGTTGATGTATTCCTGGAGAGTGCATTTTTTGTACCATCCGTTATCGCAGGTAAGGCGCGTCGACTGGGTTTGAGCACAGATTCATCCTATCGTTTTGAACGTGGTGTTGATTTTGGTAACACACGCAATGCGCTTGAGTATGCGACCGCATTGATTTTACAGATTTGCGGCGGTAAAGCAGGCGCAGTGACTGAGGTTGTCGGTGCATTGCCGGTACGCAAGCCGGTGCAGTTAAGAATGTCACGATTGGTTTCTGTTTTAGGGATATCTTTTGAGCAGGAAAAAGTTGCGCAGTTGCTGACGCAGCTTGGTTTTTCATATACAACTGCTGGTGAAGTGTTCACCGTAGCACCGCCGAGCTATCGTTTTGATATTACGATCGAAGAAGATTTGATTGAAGAAGTTGCGCGCTTGCACGGTTACGATCACATACCCGCAACGCCGCCAGTAGCAGCCTTGACCATGTTGCCTGCACCTGAGCATCAGCTGCATTTGAATCAAGTGCGTGATACATTAGTGGCGGCGGGTTATCAGGAAGTGGTGACTTACAGCTTTGTTGATGAAAGCTGGGAGCGTGATTTGCTAGGTAACAATGCGCCGATCAAGCTTAAAAATCCGATAGCCAGCAATTTAAGTGTCATGCGCACCAGTTTATGGGGTGGCTTACTGGATACACTTTGCTATAACCTGAACCGTAAGCAGGATCGTGCGTTTCTATTTGAAATTGGTGCGGTGTTCCACCAGGTAGATGCTGTATATCAAGAGACCGCACGTATTTCTGGTCTGGCTTATGGCAGCGCCCAACCTGAACAGTGGGCTGCTACGAATGCAGATATTGATTTCTTTGATGTAAAAGCCAATGTTAACGCGTTAATCGGTAAAGAATGTAGCTATGAAAAAGCCGAACATAGTGCCCTGCATCCAGGTCAGTCAGCACGCATTCTGCTGAATGGCAAAGCGATAGGCTGGTTAGGTAAGCTGCATCCGAAATGGCAGCAGCATTATGATTTGCCGAAAAGTACCTACCTGTTCGAACTGGACGCGAGTGCTGTGTTAAGTCGCCAGTTGCCAGCTTATCAGGAAGTGTCGAAACTTTTACCGGTGCGCCGTGATATTGCGATTGTATTGGATGAAAATATTGCTGTTGAAACGGTATTAAGTGCAATCAGAAAAGCAAACATACCACTGGTTCTGGATGTTGCGCTGTTCGATTTGTATCAGGGTAAAGGTATCCCTGATAACAAAAAAAGCCTTGCATTATCAGTACTTATGCACGATACTCAAAAAACCCTGACAGATAGCGATGCCGATATAGTCATGACTAATTTGCAGCAATTGTTGGCAAATAATTTTGATGCGGCACTAAGAAATTAATAAAGAAATTTAGAAATTAATTAAAATATACTGTTGTCAGGGTTGTTTAAATTTAAATAAAAATCAGAGCTTGCGACTGCAAATTCTACAAGTGAAAATTTAAACATAAAAATCGTTTATTGCTTTGAAAAATGGGAGTGTAGTATGACTTTAACAAAAGCTGAACTTGCTGATTTACTCTATGAGCAAGTTGGGTTGAATAAACGTGAAGCCAAGGATATGGTTGAAGCATTTTTCGAAGAAGTGCGAATCGCGTTAGAAGCAGGTGATAGTGTTAAGTTGTCAGGTTTTGGTAATTTTGAATTGCGCAAAAAATCTGAACGACCAGGCCGCAATCCAAAAACTGGCGAAGAAATACCAATTACCGCACGCCGCGTGGTAACTTTTCATGCTAGCCAGAAGTTAAAAAGCAAAGTGGACGCTAACTTTGCCAGCTAGGTTATGATATTGGCAGTTAGTTGTTATGTAGTGGTTTTAAACGCAGTTGTGATGTTCTCCTAATTTATTCGTAAGCATGTGAGAAAGTCGTAAGTATGATTGATCAATCCGCCAAGGTTCAATTGCCACCTATCCCAGCAAAGCGTTACTTCACTATCGGTGAAGTGAGCGAATTGTGTGGCGTAAAACCTCATGTGCTGAGATACTGGGAGCAGGAGTTTACACAGCTTAAACCCGTTAAGCGTCGCGGAAACCGTCGTTATTATCAACACCATGAAGTTTTACTAATCCGTCGTATTCGTGAATTGTTGTACGAGCAAGGGTTTACTATCAGTGGCGCGCGCCATCGGCTTGATGACGGCGACTTTAAAAATGCTGATAATCAATCAGAGAAAAATGTAAATGGCAAAGATGTCGCGCATGCATCGACACAGTCTGATTCAGAATTACCGCTAGCTGGTTCAGGGCAACCTAATTTTGATTTTGCATCAGTTAAAACTGAGTTGCGTTCAATTTTAAGTTTGCTACGTTCAGATATGCACACCTCTTAACAGCACTAGTATTTATTTCTCACGCCTGATTTATGAGGGCTTAGCTTTACGTTATAATGTTCGCTTGCTGTATTAAGGTACGGCAACGGTTCGGGGCGTAGCGCAGCCTGGTAGCGTACTTGCATGGGGTGCAAGGGGTCGTGTGTTCAAATCACACCGTCCCGACCAATAAAATCAATGAGTTATAAATGAACAGGCCAGCTTAATGCTGGCTTTTTTATTATCTTGAGAAATTTATCCCTACTTTTATCCCCACTTTTTGTATTGCTGACCTGAAATGGGATGTTAAAAATCTGGTTTTTGTGCAAGTTTAAATGTTCATTAAAATTAGAATCAACCTTATAGGTAATAGGTTGTAATTTCTTTAGCTCTCACGTAATGTGGAGCTAATAAATTAAACAATAAATATGACCAATATGAAGTATTTACTCATCGTAATAGCATTTTTCTTTAATGCAGAAGCTAAAGCTCAAGTTTATAAATGCAAAAATGAAAAAGGTAAAATTACTTACCAATCATCTCCTTGCCAAAATGATACAGGGGGGAAACTTTGGATTATGCCTGGCCCCCCAATAGAGGAGCAGATGCGTGAACAAGCTAAAGTTGCTGAAATGGAAGCTAGACGTGCTGAAGCATATAAAGAACAACGTTTACAAGCAGAAAAAGCACAAGAAGCTTACGATAAGAAAAAATTAGAAGAAAAAATTGAAGCCGAAAAAAAACAAGAGCAGATTAGAAAGATGGAAGCTGAAAGACGGGACGAGATAAGAAGGCAGCAAGCATTAGAACTTGAAAGATACAAGTTACGCCTAATGGAAAGACAGGCCAGAGCGGCTGAAGAGGCTGCTTTCGCTGCACGCCAGGCGGCACAGAAACAAGACAACTCGAGGGTGTAAATAATTTTGTGTAAACGGTCATTTTGCAGGAAACTGCTTATTTACTTTTGGAGTAAAAATGACCGTATCAAAACCCCTACCAACCGACTTGATCGATGGACTTCTGGCAAATTATAAAAAACCGGAAGATCTGATCGGCGAGAACGGATTATTAAAACAACTCACTAAAGCACTGGTTGAACGTGCGCTAGAAGCTGAAATGACCGAACACCTGGGTCATGACAAACATGAGGCAGTTACCAATGTCTCTGGCAATGCCCGTAACGGTAAAAGCCGCAAGACCCTTAAGGGCGAGTTCGGCGAACTGCCCATCGAGATTCCCCGCGACCGCGAAGGCCGTTTTGAGCCACAGCTCATCCCCAAGCATCAAACCCGCTGGACCGGTTTTGATGACAAGATTATCTCACTGTATGCACGCGGCATGACGGTACGTGAGATCCAGCAGCATCTGTCCGAGATGTACGGCACGGAAATATCCCCGACCCTGATCTCCAATGTCACCGACGCAATTATGGACGAAGTGAAACAATGGCAGTCACGCCCGCTGGATAGTGTCTATCCGATCGTCTATCTGGATTGCATCCACGTTAAAGTACGTGATGCAGGTAGTGTTCGTGCCAAAGCCATTTATCTGGCCATCGGTGTCAATATGGAAGGTCATAAGGAAGTGATGGGGCTGTGGATCGCCCAGACCGAGGGCGCCAAGTTCTGGCTCTCTGTAGTCACCGAATTAAAGAACCGTGGCGTGCAGGACATCTTCATCGCCTGCGTGGATGGTTTAAAAGGTTTCCCGGAAGCGATTGAAGCTGTATATCCGCAGGCGACTGTTCAGTTGTGCATTGTGCATATGGTACGTAACAGCCTGAACTATGTAGGCTGGAACAAGCGTAAGGAAGTCGCAGCTGATTTACGTATGGTGTACAGTGCTGCCACTTTAGCGGAGGCCGAGATGGCGCTTCTGGACTTTGAGCAGCAATGGCATGAAGCGTATCCGTCCATTGCCAAGTCCTGGCGCAGTAACTGGCAGCGTATCATCCCGTTCTTCGACTACCCGCCGGAGATCAGACGGGTGATCTACACCACGAACGCGATTGAATCTGTGAACATGAGTCTACGCAAGATCACCAAGAACCGCGGCTCATTTCCGAACGATGAATCATTGATGAAATTGTTTTATTTGGCACTGCAAAACATCAGTGAAAAGTGGTCGATGCCACTAAGGGATTGGAAACCTGCCCTAAACAGGTTTACCATACAGTTCGAGGAGAGGATGCCTCGGCAGTAGTTAACCACCGTTTACACAAAATCTAGGACACCCTCGACAACTCTTTCACACGATGCAATAATGATGGATTCGGAAACTTAAACTGCCACACTTATTGATTTTATGTGCTGTGTTTCTTCTAACTGGTTACTGAAACAAGCTTCGGGAAGCCCTCATACCACTCTTCAAAGCCTTTGATATTTTTAGCATCCTTAAGAAGGGTGCGTGGAGTCATCCAGCTTGTAATGTTCTTTTTAGGGCTTTCATGCCAACTGATGTTAAATGAACACATGCCTTTGCCATCAAAAAACTCTAGTTCGCTATACGGTAAATTGTCATGAATCCAATAGGCTAGTGAACGCCAATCTGCACCTGCATTGTATTTGTCCATAAACCAAGGAATACAGATACATGCTGTAGCTCCCATAAGGCGATTTTCATGGTCTGGCATATCCCAGATATGATGTGCATAGTTTGTTTCGTTGCTTGCACAATTAAGTTTTTTTTCGTTTCCGAACTGATTTACAGCTGGTGACCGATACGCAGAGCGCACTGAAATCCTGCCAAATGTGGCATTCAATGGTTCTAGCAGCTCTTCACACAGTTTTTTCCCAGCCTCAATGGCTCTGTCAGGATGCCGAGGTAGATTCTGGATTTGATAGAAATTAGAAATTTCACTATAAAGAAAGTCACGCATAAAAAAATGCTTAGATAGGCGGATACGCCCAAATTTATCTAATGCATCATACGATGTTATTGATTTCGTCATGCACTCCCACCCATACCTTCAATAAAGGTAGTGATAAAGTTTTCAATCTTTTCTGCCACACGTCCCAAGATGGTTTTACGCTCTAACACCTTCGGCTGATAGCTCAGTGCATCTTTAATTTCTTGGGGACGTGGTAACCGACTGGCAAACTCATACGTCTGTAATAGTTTCTGTAGCTGTTCTGGCTGAATCTTTTCATCGGCACAGAGTTTCTCAAATGCCGCTTGTTTATGTTTATCCCAGTACTCACCAAACTCACTGAGCACGTTATCAGATGGTGTTAGCTTAGGCAGGTTCTCTTCAATGAATTTTTCAATCAGTTCACGCTTGCTACGTAGTTGTACTTCACCCGCAACCAAATCAATGATTTCTTTTTGACGTTTCTTAGCCTCTTCAGGCGGTAGCTTATTGAGCTTCATCAGTAGATTCAGAATGTAGGCCACATTGATTTCGTCACGGTGAATCAGGCTTAATTCAAAGTCCACGTCATCCAATATGGACGCTTTTTCACTTTCTGACTGCTGTTTCACCTTGTCATGCATATCAAGGTATTTGCTTTTGTAGTCCTCAAACCGTTGCAGCTCTAATGCTAGGTCGGCCTCATCAAAGTCAGCGAATGTAGTGAGTATGTTTTTCAGGCGCAACAGCTCTCTAAACTTAATAACGAACTCAAGCTCAGCATTTTCGTCTGGCAGGGCATCCACACTTTTAACCGTTGGCGTTATTTTTAACAGCTCTAGGGTTGCATCGTTAAACTGCTTAACGTAATCCTCATATGGCTTAACCAGCACCGTCTCTTTAGCATCCTTGTTAGAAAACAGTGCAATCGCTTCATCAGTCGCTTCTTTCAGGTTTCTGAAGCATACGATATTACCCTGTGACTTCTTATCGTTCAGAATGCGATTCGTGCGTGAGAAAGCTTGTACTAGGCCGTGGTGCTTCAAGTTCTTATCCACGTAAAGTGTATTGAGGCGTGGACTATCAAAGCCTGTCAGGAACATGTTCACTACAAGCAGGATATCAATCTGGCCCCTGCGTACTCGCTGGGCAATATCCTGATAGTAGTTGTAGTATGTTTGACTGTCCTGCGTTGAATACTTGGTCCCAAACATTTCGTTATAGTCAGCAATAAACTCATCCAGCTTGTCACGGCTGTAAGGATTGATTGGTCCCTCTGGCATCGGGTTTTCTTCTGGGATTAAGCCATTAGTTAAACCATTGGCATTCGGGTCTTCTTCATTCGCTGCATAGCTGAAGATGGTCGCAATCTTGAGTGGATTATCTACCCCAGCTTGTTTTTGTTTAAACAGCTCGTAATACTTGATTAAGGTCTGCACACTGTTCACACAGAACATACCTGTGAAGTCTGGGCGTTTCGTTTTCTGGGCGTGGTGAGCCAGTATGTAATCAGTGATTTTTTCTAGGCGTTGTGGGCTTTCCAGCAGGGCTTTAGTATCAATACCCTCTACCTGTACATCAATTTCATTGTCAGTAGCTATATCTAGCTCATTGGCACTGTTCTTTTTGGTGTACTTACCCACGTATTCCACCGCAAAGCGCAGTACGTTTTCATCTTTGATGGCATCTACAATCACATACTTGTGTAAGCAATCACCAAATAAGTCATAAGTGGTTTTATTGGTCGCTGTACCGCTCTGTGCGTTATCTGCAAAAATGGGGGTACCAGTAAAGCCAAACATCTGGGCGTTTCTAAAGAACTGCTTAATGTTCTGGTGGGTGTCCCCAAACTGGCTGCGGTGGCATTCGTCAAAGATGAAGACAAACTTCTTGTCTTGCAGGTGTGTGACCTTACTCAGGTAATGCTCTTTCACAATGGCATTATTGAGCTTTTGAATCGTGGTCAGCACCAGTTTGATGCTGTCGTCATTCAGCTGTTTGACCAAATTGCGAGTGTCTGTAGTGGCATCCACGCTACCTTTAGCAAAGCCATTAAACTCTCTGGCTGTCTGGTAGTCTAGGTCTTTTCTGTCCACCACAAACACCACTTTATGCACTTTGGGCATGCGCTGGATAATTTGACTGGCCTTGAATGAAGTGAGTGTTTTACCCGACCCCGTTGTATGCCAGATGTAGGCGTTTTCATTGCTGTTTTTAACTCTATCAATTAAAGCTTCCGCAGCATAGAACTGATAAGGTCTTAGTACCTTGATGATTTGCTCTTCAGTCAGCACCATGTAGTGCGTAATCATCTTGGCGATATGGCAGGGCTTTAAGAACTCACTGCTAAACTCATGCAGGTCGGATAAGCGTTTGTTGTCTTTGTCTGTCCAGAAGAAGGTCTGCTGGAAGCTTTGCTGTTTATTGTTTGAGAAGTACTTGGTATTGACGCCATTGCTAATGATGAATAACTGCACATACTGGAACAATCCCGCACCCGCATCATACGAATCATGCTGATAACGGTTGATTTGATGGAAGGCTACTTTAAGCTCCGCACCCCGTCTTTTGAGTTCTATCTGGACCAGCGGCAAACCGTTAATCAGTATCGTCACGTCATAACGGTTTTTGCGCTTGCCCTGTAAGCTGACTTGATTCGTGACCTGAAACTCATTTAAGCACCAGTCATCGGAATTAATAAAGCTAATGTAAGCAACTTCACCACTATCACGCTTCAGGGCGTACTTATCACGTAGGATTTTAGCCCTATCAAACACACCACCTGTATTGAGATGGTTGAGAATGCGGTCAAACTCGCTGTTGGTGAAGCGAATATCTTTATTATGCATTTCCAACTGACGCTTTAGATTGGCAAGCATGGCGGCTTCATCATCAATCACCACACTGGCATATTCCATGCCGTTGAGTTGGTTGATTAAGGCGGCTTCCAGTGCGTATTCAGATTGTGTAACAGCCATAAATTATCTCGCCCAAGGTGCCTTCTTAATCAAGAATGCACCATTATTCATATCTAATTTTCTTTCTAGATTACTAGAAATAAAAAGTAAAACATCTAGCGTATTTTTATATAAAGAATAAGCTGTTTCATGGTTAACCTTAAGTTTTGCATATCTCATTTCTATAAAATCGTGATGCGTGAAATCAAGTAGTCTATTTTTCATTTCATCTAGATTAATATCTAGACCAACATTTTTTGCATGATTAATCAAGATTTGGATATCGTGAGTGTTTTTAAACTTACCATACTGGCATATGTAAATTTTCAACATTTTCTCAATAGCTAAAAACAGCTCCCAACCTGCGGCAGAACATTTTTCAACTTCTTGGCTTAATATGTTTGTTATGGCAGTTTCTATGTGGTTCCATATAGTTCTTCGCATCGCATAGCCATCTTCTGACAACGCACTTGCTAAATTCAAATTTAGAGAAATTTTGCGACTATATTCAACAACATGCTTGATATGATTTTGAAAATCTATATATTCATCAGCCGATAATTTATCAAGTGGCAAATCATCTTTTAAAAAATCTGTAAAAGTCTCTTGTTTATGCACTTCATTCGGGAAGATTAGCCATGAGGTTTCATTTGGCACTTCAACTTTGGATAAGGTGGTTGGAATTTCAAGTAAAACATATTCATTTAAAAATTTTGCCAATCCTCTCAGCTTTTCTTTTTTCTTTTTATTTGCTAATGAGCCATACCTTTGGTCATACCAATTCTGTGCGTGTATAACAAAAATACTAAATGCTTCATGTTGTACAAAATCCGATTTTGTACCAATACTAATTTCTTTAACACATTCGTTTAAAAATAAGAGTGATGCCTTTAAAGGTCGGCTATTTACTGGAACGCCCTCATCATGAAGCACCTCATCTATCCATTCTAGATTCTCAAAAAATATCGCTTTGAGTTTATCTTGCTCCATCATTAGACAAACATCTGCTGTAATAAGCCTTGCTTGTATTGCTTAACTGCATCCAGCTGGGCTTTAGTGGTAGTGATTTTATCGTCAATGACGGTGAATAAATTGGCGATTTTTATTTGCTCTTTCTGGCAAGGTAGTGGAATCGTTACCTTTGAGTATTCAGAAATCCAATAACGCTTATGTTCATCTCCTGATGGAAAATCAATCAATTCCATAGCTTCATATATATATTTAATAGAGTTTGTTGAACCCTTTATCCGCAATATTTTCATCGCTGATGATTTTGCTTTAAATGGAAACGCTACAAATTTAAACGCAGTCGTGAAATCATCAAAAATGATGACTGGCAGACCTTCATTAAATATGCCCTTTGTTTCATTTGTGTAGCCTAAAATAAATGTTTTCCCAGCAGTTAAAACTGGGGTGGTATATAAATCAGAGTAATCGGTAGAAGATACTAAATATTTCGTAGGTTGTTCATAATCCAACAAGCTTTCAAGTGAAGCTTCATCCCACTCAGGAAAGTCACGCCCATCGTCATCTTTAAAACGTAGTTCTTGGCTAAAAATCTGTTGCATCACGCCTTTTTTGTATTGGGTTAATAAGTCGGACTTTTGGGTGAGTTGAGTGATTTTTTCATCAACAGCCGTGAGGAAGTTGGCGATTTTGGTTTGTTCTTGTTTTGACGTTGGAAAAATCAATGAGAAATTCTTTAATATCTCAGTATTGAGCGAGGCCATTGTTTGCCCTACAGCTACGCTTCTAATCCGATACTTAACTGTTTCATTCTTGAAAATTTGATTTAGAAAGATTGAGCAAAATTTTATATCTGTTAACCTAACCCTTAATAGTCGCCCTGAAAAAAGCCAACCATTTTCGTTTTCGCTTATTAAACAGCTTCTATCAACAGAACCGACCCGACTAAATACGACATCACCTTGTTGAAGGTTGTAGCTTTTCAATCTAGTTTTATCTTCATCTGATACTAGTGGCAGGTTCTTATGAACCACTCCCTGCTCACCTAAATGCTCTACTGTAATAATAGGGGTGCCAGTTTCTACATAATCTTCTTCATGCAAACTTGAGCCAAAAGGACCTGTCTTTATGTCGGCAATTTCGCTTAGTTTTTTCTCATACCACGAGCCACTAAAATCCTTAAACCTTAATTGTGGTTCACTCATGCTTGCTGCCCTTGCAATGCAAATGGCGGCTCAATACCCAACTCTTTGCAAAATGCCGCAATCGTTGCGTCTGTCTTTTGGCTGGCTTTGTCCAGCTCAATCAATTGTGCTGAAATTGCACCTAAATCAATTGTATCTTCAGCTTCAAACGTATCTACATACCTTGGGATATTCAAGTTGTAGTCATTTGCTTTAATGCTTTCAATACTTGCTACATGGCTGTATTTATCTTCATTAGTACGCGCCTTATAAGCATCTACTATCTTTTGAATATGCTCAGGACGCATAACGTTAGCTGTTTTGACTTTTTCAAAGTGTTGACTGGCATCTATAAATAGAATGTCGTCAGGGTTTTTACGGCATTTTTTGAACACCAGCACAGTGGTAGGGATAGATGTAGCAAAGAAGATATTAGCAGGTAGACCAATTACAGCATCTAAGCAGTTCATCTGCTCTATGAGGTATTGGCGAATATGGCCTTCCGCACCACCACGGAATAGCACTCCGTGCGGCATAACAACTGCCATCGTGCCTTCTTCAGCTAAGTGGTAAACCATGTGTTGCACAAAGGCCATATCAGCTTTTGTGCTTGGTGCTAATTTTCCGTACACACTGAATCGGTCATCATTCATGTGTAGCTGGCTGGCACTCCACTGCGCTGAAAATGGTGGGTTGGCTACGATGGCATCAAAGCGTAAATCAAGGTGCTGTGGACGCTCTAAGGTATCTTCCTGCTTGATGTCAAAGTCTGCATAGTGCACATCATGCAGAATCATATTCATGCGGCATAAGTTGTAGGTGGTTCGGTTAAGTTCTTGCCCGTAGATTTTATCCACGTTGGTCGCTTCACGCTTTACCCGTAGTAAGAGCGAACCGCTACCGCACGTTGGGTCATATACGCTTTTGAGGTTTTTGTTATTGGCGGTGACCAATTTGGCTAGCAAGGTAGATACTGGTTGTGGTGTATAAAACTCACCCGCCTTTTTACCTGCGCCACTAGCAAACTCACCTATCAGATATTCATAGGCATCACCTAATACATCGGCTTCGGTGTCGCTCAGGTTGAAGTCAATCTTATCCAGATGCACCAGTACTCTAGCTACTAGGTCGTTTTTCTCTTTTTCGGTTTTACCAAGCTTAGATGAAGTTAAATCCAAGTCTTCAAACAGATTCACAAAATCATCCGCACTATCGGTGCCTAAAGTGCTTTGCTCAATGTTTTTAAGTATCTTGGTCAGGTCGCCCAGAATGAAGTTATGGGTCGCACCTTCGTTAAATTCATCTTGCTGGTTGCTACCCTTCATGGCGATTGCGTGAAACAGCTCTGATGGTTTTAAGAAGTAGCCAAGCTCATCCAGTGCCGCTTCTTCTAACGCCTCAATATACTCTTGCCCCTTTGCGGTAGATTCATTGAGTTCAGCAAACTTGAGGTTTTCTTGAGCTAGTTCCGCATCCGCAAAACGTTGGATTTTTTCAGATAGATATTTGTAGAAAATGAAGCCTAGGATGTAATCCCTAAACTCATCGGCCCCCATTTTGCCGCGTAGCGTATTAGCAATGTTCCATAACTGCTGTTGTAGTTGTCTGCGTTGTTCTTCTGACATGTCTTCTTATTCTTAAAGTTATGATTTTTGACATCATAGCCTAAAGTTAAAATCTATGAGAAGTTTGATGTTTAATAACACCTGCACTAAATAAAATAAGAATCAAGGCATGCATCATGGATATATGAAGTGGTGTAGCGATTTTGCGCCAGCCATTCTGTCACTAATGCCGCAGCCCTTGCAAAATCGGCTCTATTAACAACCAGCCACCTCTTCGCACAGAATAAATTGCTGGTGTTGCCCCAGCGGGTGCGTGATTTAATACCAGCAGGACGCAATACCTCTTTGCGTAGGCGATTGAGCTCTTTGGCAACTTCATACGAAGGGCATGGGCTGTCACTATAGGTTCCCGTATCGCTAACTCCTGCAACGGCAAGGGCTGGAGTCCAATAACCACGCCAACCGTCTATTTTGTTGTAACGCCGCTTGGGGTTGGTGAGTGTCCCAATATTTTCTGGCATGTGAATCTCCTTATTTAGCTAGTTTGACAAAGCGTCAAGGGCAGCAAGTTGGAATAAATCCCCTCAGCGTTTAACGACTGCCAGTCGTATAAAACAAAAAACTATCGCAAGTTATCAACCCATGGGTTTTTGAGCATAAACCTCATCAAAAGCTGAGCTAAGCTTTTCACTTGCACTTCTGATTTGGTCAACCACCTGTTTAGCCCAGCCGAAATACTCCTGTTTGCGCTGTAACGACCAGTCTGCGGGTGGGCTATTCACAATATCTCTCAAGTTAGAAATCTTGTCAGCCAGCTTTACCAGTTTAGCTTGATGACTGGCATGTGGGGCATGTTCAATCTGCAAACGTTTACGTACTTCTTTTGGTATCTTCTTGTCATCGGTAACTTCATCCACTATTTTAGCGATGGCCTCACCAAAGTTTTGTGTCAGCTCTTCAAGCGTGGTTTCAGTGTCTTCAATAGTGTCATGGAGGATGGCCCCGCAGATGGCATTTACATCGGTGACCCCACCTTCAACGCACAGCACTTTAGCTAGCGCAATAGGGTGGTTGATGTAGGGGCTGGCATCTGCATCCTTCCTACGCTGGTCCCTGTGCTTTATAGATGCAAATTCTAGAGCTTTAAAGATTAGTGCTAAGTCATTCTGGTTTTCGGTCATATACACTTACCTTTCTGTTGTTGCATGTTAAAAATCAAACTGCGCGTTAGAGCTTGGCTTATTTTTTTTAGCTATGGGTTGTTTCCGCTCTGCGGGCTTCTCATTTAGTAGGGCTTTTATCGTTTTAAGATATTGCTGTGCCTTTGTGTTCCCAGTGTCAGCAATCAGCTCAAGCTCACCAGTAATGCTGCTTAAATTGCCCATAGCAACCACATCTTGCTGCTTTGCGGCCTTAATAAACCAGTGGGTAGCTACTAGTATGTCCTGAGCTATTCCGTTGCCGTATCTCAGCAGAACTGCATAATCATTTTGTGCATAGGCATCCCCAGCATTGGCTGCAAGTTTTAACCATTTAGCCGCTTCAGCTAGGTCAATTGCTACACCGTCACCTTCACGATAGCGAACACCTAAATTATATTGGGCTATGGGCAGACCCTGTTCTGCTGCTAAACGATAGTATTTAACTGCCGTAACTGGGTCAGGTTCTGTACCAATACCATTCAAATACATGCTGCCGACATTATTCTGGCCTTCTGCATTACCAGCATCGGCTGCGCGTTGATACCAATACAGTGCATCAGCATAGTTCTGGTCTACATCGTCACCTTCGCGGTAAAGGTCACCAAGCCTATTCTGGGCGGCTGTGTCGCCCGCGAGGGCCGATTTAATTAAAGCTTCAAGTTGTGGGGATAGAAATGAGGTCATGTTCATTACTCCTGTAAGTAATGCTCCGTTTAGCAAAGTGTTTAGAGTCGTTTGCAAGTGGAGCTAAATCCCGACTAATACAGTAAACTATTGTTTACACATAATATGATATCACCAAATTGATATGGTTCCATTACACTCAGTGACTTGGTTTGGTTCGTATTCTAACCATACGAACAAACAATTTAATGATGATGTCGGCATTCCTAGATATGATATGGTCATAATAAATGCAGCGAGCCAACGTTTTAAATACGGAGAAAATTGCAGATGTTTACCTTAGATGACAAGATAGACGACACAATAAAAGATGACATCAGCGTCTTAATTAAAGCGATGTCAGATATCCCATCTTGGGTCAAAGAAAAGCACAAACTCCATCAAGAATTAATCTCATTACTTAAAAAAAAGAAATATATGCAATTTGTGGGTCACACACGTAGCTATCATTTGACGGGAATTGGTGACAGTTGCCTTTATCAGGTTCCATTAAACCGTAGAGGTAAATTAAGCGTTTTTCGTGGGAAACTGATACGAGTTATATGTATAAGTTCTGGGCGTTACGATAGAGAGCTAATGGCTGGGGTCGTAAAACATATTTAAAAAATCAATGCGGAAAATAACGAATGAATACAACATTAAGTCCAGACCTAATTGAAGCATATAAAGCTACCAACTTTCATGTCAGCGCTGAAACACCATTTATATTGAACATTTCGGTTGAAAGCTTAGCGCTTAAAAAGATTTACGATTTATACCAAGTAAAAACCGCGGCATTTATTACCGCCTTTAATCCGTTCGGTGAGTTGCTAGCGATTGAAGAAAATGCAATTAGAAATACAAAGCTTCGTGATGAGTTGAACAATTTAGATGTCAAGTTCATCCCAGGGTTTGGGCAAGACCCCCTGGGTCAGTGGCCTGGTGAAGAAAGTTATTTAATATTAGATTTAACGCTTAGCATGGCGAAAGAGCTCGGCACGAAATATGGGCAAAATGCAATAGTTTGGTGTGATGAAGACGCAATACCTGAGTTGATTTTTCTAGTCTAAGCCTTAATGATTTTTTGAATTTAAGTTCAAATTTTAGTAGTGTCACCCAGATAAATGACACCCCCGTCATTATGGTTACAAATCATGCTTAAATTTTGGGTTTCTATAAGCCTGAAAGCCATATTTAATAAGGATTACATGAAAATAGCATGTATTTGTAACGTGTAAACTATATAGGTGACAAAATCAGTTTTGTCACCCTAAAAACACAACATTTGTAACCCTAGGTAAGGTGGGTTTAGTGAGTATAATTAAAAGCAGTTATCAATCCCTAAGGGGATGAATGGCAAATTCATTTCCCCTTTAGGGGTGAAATATGCCATTCAATAACCAATTGATTTTATTGGGTTTTATGAATGGCAATTCTATTTGCTATTCACCTCGCATAGGATGAGGCTATTAAAGGGGTTTGGCGTGGCAACTTAATTTACCACCCCATGCCTGCCTTGCATGTCTCATTACATAACACCATCACAGTGAAGTACGCTTCCTACTAAACCTTGCTTAAAGGCTTCTTCTGAAATTACCAAAACATTAGTAACGTTTTTCTGTGGTTTTAATGGTGGCTTCAAGACTAAATCACCTAAACCTATCGCCTGATTTACTATGCCTCTCAGGCCTTTTTCGCCAATTTTGAATATGCCATCTTTACCCCCATATTCTTTACAAAATCCAGTACTTGAATGCTGAATTCCTATATTGAAATTCTCTTCAATTTTTTTAATAACCTTTTTGTAAATACCATCAGATTTATGTTGTGATGCAGAAAAAAGCTGCCGATGTTGCAAATTCCCGTGACTACCTTGCATTTCAAGCCAAACTTCATTCTCCTGCGGTGGGGCATAGTTATTTTTAGTTACGGTGCACTTAACAAAGTATTTTCTTCTTTCAATTGGTACCTCGTAAGCCTTAGCCTCTTTCTCAGACATTACGCTTAGATTCATTTGCCATCGCACCCCATCAGTAAGAGCAGATGAGCCTCTTGCCGCAGCTTGTGTTGTATCTGTACTGGATATACTGACTTTATTGACATGATGGACAATTAACACAGTTGCCCCAGTTTCTTTAGCTATGAGTTCACATGCTTCAACGAATCTTGTTGCATCGCTGCTATTGTTCTCATCACCACCACGAAACCTTGAGGCTGGGTCCAGTATTATCAACTTAAGGTTAGGGGTTTGTTTTGCAGTTAATATAAGCCTGTCTACTATTTCCGTCATTTCTGCATCCGAGTGTAGTTTTTCAGTTAATTGGGTACATATTCCAGTCATGGATTTTATATATACATTTTCGTTAATTAACTTTCTGGAATTAGGCGTAAAGTCTTCTGTAGCAAAATACAATCTGCGGTGCAACTCTTCTTCATCTTCTTCCGCATACAGGCCTAAAGATGCACCAACCTCACCAATTCCCCAGTGCCCACAAAGCGCTATATTTGTTGCAATCGCAATTTGTAATTGCATCATTAACATTGACTTTCTGACTCCACCCATGCCAACAACTAGACCTACTTTCCCAATAGGTAAACATTTATCTAGCAGATAGCGTCTAGGGGGCGGTGGTGATTTTAAATACTGAGCTACACGCGCATCATTAATATCAAACAGTGGCTCTATAGCTTCAATAAAATTTGGGGTTATTTTTTCTAATGCAATAAAGTCTTCAATCGTAGCTTCTGGATTATCTTCCAGCCAGTCAGCAGCGTCACCTCCAGCAGAAAGATGTAGGTTTTCAACTGCAACCCATTCAACTTTACATTCAAGCTCCTGAAGGCATGTGGTGGCTTGGCTAATGTATTTTTCCCCACATTCATCATTATCTGCCCAGCAAACTACATTACGCTGTGCTAGAGGGCTGAAATCAGCACCATTTACGCTGGTTGCACTGCCGCTGGTGGTGGCAATATATTCACATCCATAACCATTTTTTTCAAAATAATGATTTAGCGCATCGGCTGCTTTCTCACCTTCAACTAGATAAACAACTGCGTTTGGATAGTAAGCTAGCTTTTCAAGATGGTATAGAGGCGTACCATTGCATAATCCTAATTCTAGGAACTTAGGGTTACCAAGCGTAATGACCTCATTATCATAGGTTATTGGCCTTATCCATTTTGCCCCTGTGTTGTGGTTTTTTAAGCGGATTTTTAAATAAACTAACTTGCCATCTGATGTGTAATAAGGATGTAAAGCTTCAAAAGTGTACCCTTCATCTAACTCATTTTTTATCTGCGGCTGTTCAAGTACTTTTGCTTTAATTTCATCAAGGGGTGAAGTCGCGTATTCAAGTTTTTTTAGAATAGATACATTCATCGCTTTGCCCCCTTGTTTACACTAAGTGCAGCAACGGTAGCTTTAAATGTCATTTGGTTCTTCTTCATGTGAAAACTTAATACGTCACCACCTTTTGCACCACAGGCATGGCAAAAATATCCACCACTTTTAAGATTTAATGAAAGACTTGGATTGCTATCATTGTGAAAGCAACAATGAACATTCACCCACTCGGTGCCTTGTGTGATACGAGGGAATATTTTCTTGTAATAGAAAAAAGGCGTGGGTAGCCAGTCACGTGGTATGCAAAGTTGAGATTTAGCCTTAGGGGGTTTAGTATATGCATTGATATTTGTAGTCTTTAAAGCCGCCCCAGCTCCCCAGCCAGCGGCTTTTATTTTACGTAATGTCATCTCACACCTCCTAAGCTTCAAGAAAAGCTTTAATGGTGCTTGTCCGCCAAAAGGGAATTTTGGTGTCATAACCATCGGGTTTTGGATACCGCCCAGTCTTCAAGCCCTCATATAGGGTTGAATGACTAACCCCCAGAATTGCCATTAGATTAGAAACCCGCAGCCGTCCAGCTTGTTCTAGGCTAATCATAGGTGCGCGAGGTTTTGTATGTCCGCATTTACGGATATTTGTATTTTCAATACCAGTTTCTTTACCAAAAGTCATTTTTACTCTCCAGCTACGGCAAGAGTTCAAACTCTCACCAAAATTAAATTATTCTGGTGAGTTTTCCTATTTGGAATTGACTTCAGGCCAGAGGGTTAATGGGCTCATTGCAAGCACCGTTTTTGTTGAACCGTAAGTTCAACTAACCCTCCATGGTATTTACTACGGATGAAATCACTTGATAATGGGTGACTTCGTATTGCATTTATAAACCACCTAACATTACTTATCAATAATTATTTTAATTAGATTAAATTATGCAACTTTCGCAGGATTTAATGTAACAACATTAATAATGTCATTGCTTAGTAATTCAATTCTTTCGCCAAGAAGTTTCCAGGCTTGGGCTTGTTCGGCTGTTAAAGACTGGTGTTGGTAAGTTTTTTTCATTTTATTGTTTTCAGTATGGTTTAGGCATAATTCAATTACATCTGGTCTTACGCCTAAATTACCCATTGTTGTTGCGCCAGTTCTTCGCAGGTCGTGAGGGGTCCATTTACCCCCACTTAATACTAGCCTATCAGAATATTTTGAACGTCCAGACATGGGGGTTCTATCTGGCGGTAATTGCCTATCAGAAGTTTGTTTAGTGATACTTTTTGTACATACATGATTGGTATCTTTAGCATTCGGGTAAATCCAAGTTTCTGATGCACTAAGTTCTTTCAGTAGCTGGAATTGTTTGATTGCAAACTGTGATAAGTAAATTGTGTGAGGCTTACCATTTTTACTATTTTCAGCTGGTATTTTCCATTGTCCACTCTCAAGGTCTAGGTCTTTCCAGTTAGCCTTACAAATCTCACCAACTCGGCAACATGTAGATAGTAGTATTAGTAATGCAAGCTCGGATGATTTTATAAGCCCCGCATTTGGTATTTGAGTGATAAGGGCTCTGATTTCAGTTTCGCTCAAATACCTGTCTCTAACGACATCTTTGCCACCAATTTTAGCTTTGCGAATGCTAGAAGTTGGGTCGTTATCAATAAAGTCTCGGTCTTGAGCGAATCTAAACATTTGTCGTATTAGGGAAAGAATTAGCTTAGGCATACGGTTTATGCCTCTTTCTAGAATCTTGTCTAATATTGCAACAACATGCCCTTTTCTTACATCCTCAACTGCCATGCTGCCAATATAAGGTAGAACGTCTTTTTCAAACATTCTACGCACTTCCTTGCCCTTATCTTTTCTGCTTGTAAGGTCAAATTTTTCCCAGAGCTCAAAAAGCCGTTGTACTGACATGCGCTTCTCGGCAGTTAACTGCTCTTCGTGTTGTTTTTTAAGTTCTGCTAGTTTGTTGGTTTGTTCAATTTTATGGTCAAGTTTTGTAAGCTTTTTGTGAATGGCTGGGTCTATGTTGTTATCCAGCAAGACACGTGCTTGGTTTGCCAACGAGCGAATTTCTTTAAGGCTGACTTTGGGCCACGTACCTAATGAGAGGTCTTTTTGCTGGTTTTGAAATTTATAACGATATCTAAACCATATGGATATACGGGTGCTACCGTCAGGTTTTCGGGTTGCATTAATTTTACCTCTAAGGCTCCCACCTGATTCGTAAATTGATTGGCTATTATTTTCCAGTTTAAGAGCCCTTAGCTCTTGGTCGGTCCATTTTTCACCCTTTGGAACTAATTTTATGGCGGCTATAGTATCCATAATTTATCCCCACTTTTATCCCCACTTTTTATTCGGTACAAGTAAGATTATATAGGATAGTATTTTATAGAGTAAATATTAAATGTCTAATTTATAAGGATTATTTTTAACTTTAATGGAGGTGTTCGGATGAGGAGGGATATGTATTCACCTTTATGGGGTGCAAGGGGTAGTGTGTTCGAATCACACCGTCCCGACCAATAAAATCAGTTATGAATGAATAGGCCAGCTTAATGCTGGCTTTTTTATTACATCGAGCTAGTTTTTAGATAGCCGCAAAATTTACTTTCGTTACAGAAATAAAAAACTGATTGGACGTTACTGGAGATATCTAGAGTTGACTTCATTTGTAGTAAAGTATTAACTAGTCATGCGAATAATGAATAATTAAACTTTGATGATATCTAAAAAGCCACCACTTATTTCTATAATTGTTTGTGTTTTTAACGAAGAATTGGCATTAAATGCATTTTTTTTGCGTTTACTGCCGGTTCTTGAAAAGCATGCGCAAGATGATTACGAAGTGATTTGTGTTGACGATGGAAGCACTGATGCCTCGTTTACGCTGTTGGCAGAAATGGCAAAGGCTAACACAAGGCTGCGAGTTATCGAGCTATCGCGTAATTTTGGCAAGGAAGCAGCGCTTACTGCTGGAATAGAATACGCAACTGGTCAAGCTGTGGTCCCGATTGATGCGGATTTACAGGATCCTCCGGAGTTGATTTCTGACATGCTGACCGAATGGAGAAAAGGTGCCGATGTTGTACTTGCCCGGCGCAGCAATCGAGATTGTGACTCACTGCTGAAACGTAAAACTTCACAATGGTTTTACCGTCTTTATAATAAGTTATCAAGTACATCTTTACCTGATAATGTCGGTGATTTTCGTTTAATAGATCGCAAGGTAGTAGATGCAATTTGTGCATTGCCAGAGCGGCAGCGATTCATGAAAGGCATTTTTGCCTGGGTTGGATTTAAGACTGTGACTATTGACTATACACGTGCTCCGCGCGTGAGTGGTAAAACAAAGTTTACAGGTTGGAAACTCTGGAACTTTGCACTTGAGGGTATCACCAGTTTTACGACAATACCTTTAAGAATATGGACATATATTGGCTTGATTGGTGCCTTCTTATCTGCACTGTATGCTTGTTTTATTATATTCCGCACCTTGATTTCCGGAGTCGATGTGCCAGGTTATGCTTCGTTGCTGGTGGCAGTTTTGTTTATGGGCAGTATGCAGCTTGTTAGCGTCGGATTAATCGGAGAGTATATCGGACGTCTTTATGTTGAAGCGAAGCGAAGGCCAATTTTTATTGTCCGTCGTACTATTGGTTTTGATGTTACTCAAAAAAATGGAATCAACTCTGAATTTAATAATAGTTAATATAGCGGTGTGTTGAAGTTTTGTCGTGAATAGAATTGGTTGAGCGTATTAATTGTTATATTGGTGGCGATATTACATGAACCTGCAGCCATGCTAGTGAGGAGATTTAGGCTGTGAATCGCAGAATCTATAGATTTATTATCAATGGCATTATTGCAACAACTGTTCATGCATTAATTGTTTATATATTAAATCAACGTTATGGGCTTGAAGCGGGTATTGCTAACGTTCTGGCATTTCTTACGGCAACTGGAATATCTTATATTTCGAATACCACATGGACATTTGAGACAGTGCATACTCGTCAGATGTTATTCCGTTATGTGGTTGTTACTAGTGCTGGTTGCTTTGTTACGTGGGTTTTGGCCACGATTTGTGCGGCTTTAGGTTTTGCTTGGTGGGTAGCAATTGTTTTTGTTGTTATGACGATTCCAGCACTTACATGGACGGCACATAAACGTTGGACTTATGCTAGTTAGATTATGATCCGTCAAATGATCGTATCGGAGTTGGATTGTTACTATTGAGATGATGTTCTTTTTTTTGAGCTCACATTATACATAGGCACATTAATGCCAATAACGCTTTTGTTGCTGGAGAGTTAATAAATCACAGATCAACAGTTGTTGAGTTCATCAACATCATTTATATTGTCTCTAATGCTGTTGATACGAGTAGATATGATGAGAGTTGACCTAATCCCCACCCAAGCTTTTAATGATCAGAAACCCGGCACCTCCGGATTGCGAAAAAAAGTAAAAGTATTTCAACAGCCTAATTATCTGGAAAACTTTGTACAAAGTTTTTTTGATACGCTGATTGTGCCCGCTGATGCCACGTTGGTAGTAGGCGGTGATGGTCGTTACCACAATAGCCATGCGATTCAGACAATTATCAAGATGGCTGCAGCCAACGGTTTTTCTCGTGTTCTCGTTGGTCAGGCAGGTATTCTCTCTACGCCTGCGGCATCGCATGTGATTCGTAAATACCAGGCATTTGGCGGTATGGTGTTGTCTGCAAGCCATAATCAAGGTGGTTTAAACGGTGACTTCGGCATTAAATACAATATCGACAATGGCGGCCCTGCGCCGGAGAAAATCACCGATGAGGTGTTCGCAAAAAGCAAAGTGATCACGCAGTATAAAATCGCAGAGCTACCATTGGTTGATATCAATGCAATAGGCAAGACTGAGTTTCCCGGTGTGAATACCGGAGAAACTTTTACCGTAGAAATTATCGATGCAGTGCAGGACTATGCTGATCTGATGCAAAGCCTGTTTGATTTTCCTGCAATCAGGCAGTTGCTGGCGAGTGGCTTTGAGATGAAATTTGATGCCATGCATGCGGTAACTGGCCCTTATGCAAAAGAGATTCTGGTGAACCGTCTTGCTGCGCCAGCAGAGAGCTTGATGAATTGTGAGCCGTCAGAAGACTTTGGCGGAGGGCACCCTGACCCGAACTTAACTTATGCTGAGGATTTGGTGAAAATCATGTTCGCCGGCGAGGATGCGCTGGATTTCGGTGCTGCATCCGATGGAGATGGTGACCGCAATATGATTCTGGGGCAGAACTTTTTTGTGACCCCTTCGGATAGTTTGGCCGTATTGGCAGCTAATGCAACGCTGGTGCCAGCTTACGCAAAAGGTCTTGCAGGCGTAGCACGTTCGATGCCGACTAGTGGTGCTGTGGATCGAGTTGCAGCCAAGCTGAATATTCCATGTTTCGAGACGCCCACTGGTTGGAAGTTTTTCGGCAACCTGATGGATGCGGGTAAGGTAACGCTATGCGGTGAAGAGAGTTTTGGTACCAGTTCTAGCCATGTGCGTGAGAAAGATGGTTTATGGGCAGTGTTGTTCTGGCTTAATATTATTGCCGCTAAAAAACAGGGTGTAGAGGCGATTTTGCTCGCGCACTGGCGCGAGTTCGGCCGCAATGTTTACTCTCGCCATGATTATGAGTCTATTCCTACTGATGCGGCAAATAGCGTCATCGCCCATATCAAATCGCAATTCACTACTTTGCCTAACCAAAGTTTTGGGCGTTACAAAGTAAAAACTTGTGATGATTTCAGTTACCTTGACCCGATTGATGGTTCTATCAGCAGCAATCAAGGCACGCGCATTTTGTTTACTGATGGATCTCGCATCGTATTCAGGCTGTCAGGCACCGGTACCGAAGGCGCAACTCTGCGTATCTATCTGGAAGCATTTGAGCCGGATACTGCCAAGCATTATCTGGATGCACAGGTTGCACTTGCAGAAATGATTCAGATTGCGCTGCAAATTTCGCAACTGGTGGAAAGAACCGGCCGCACTGCGCCAACGGTGATTACTTGATAAATGCTTAATAGATAATATCAGCAGTATTGAAGTGGGCTGGCCTGTAAATTGGTAGGCCCATTTTTATTTTGCAGTCTGTTTTATTATGAAGGGTTACTCGTAAACCTGGCTGATCGTCATTTCGCCCTTGTAAAGCCGAACATCCATACGCCCAAGAAACGACATGCCTAGTAGCACGTCGCCATCCAGACCGGGAGCGATCATCGCTGCAACATTTTTTGCGCTAACACCACCGATTTTTACCGACTCCAAGCGCACCATATAACTAATGCTATCGCCATTTGCAGTGTTGGTGCGCACTGCATTAATGCTTTTGAGCTTGAGCCGGTCGGCAACTTTCTGTGATATTGCTACCCCGGTAGCGCCTGTATCAACCAGTACGTTGACTTTTTCGCCATTGATGAGTGCTTCGCTCCGGTAATGCCCATCCGGGCCGCGTTTCAACACAACTGAATCAGCGTTGCCTAAACGGTTGAGTTTGTTCGGGTTCTGAATGTTGTCAGCAAAATAATAGATGACTGCTGCCAGACAAACCCATATAGCTAAAGAGATGAATGTATTTTTGGTCATGAATGTGAGCACCGCAGCTGGCGAGTCAGCCGATAGCTGCTTAGTGATTAAATGCCCACCAGGTAATGGCGAAGTAGGTGAGTTGATGTAATAGCTGATCTAAGCCCAGCGTAAACCAGAACCATTCGCTGTTGTTAGGTTTAAGGTCGAATTTTTTGTTGACGTTCATTTTTGTCCAATCAATATGATAGTGAATCAGCAGATCAGCCACTGCCAGAATCCATGCCTCATTGATTTGAAAAACACTTAATACGATATAGGTGCCCAAGCCATGGATAGCAGCATGAGCCAGGCCACCCAAGTGGCCATAGCTGCCTTTGTTGAGGTACATCCATGGATGTGCCTGCAACGGAAAGTCACACACAAAGTGCTTGATAAATAGCCATAATAGAACTTCAAACATGCTGCTATTTATGCCGCTTCATCTATCCAGGCGAGTTGAATCGCTTCAAGAATGCGTTCACCGCAATGTTCTGCCGCATCATCAAAGCCGTCTAATTCCAGCACCCATTCCATCAGGTCAGTAAAGCGTATGGCTTTGGGGTCAATGTCCGGAAATTTATCGTATAGCGCTTCTGCAATCGCTTGGCTGTCAGTCCATTTCATGTTGATGTTTCCTATAATTAATCAAGCTTAATTATAGCTCTGTAGTTGGCCTGTAACAAAAATAGTTAGCTTGCTGCAAAATATGAAAATATTTTTCTGAATTTCAAATAAAAAAAGCCCGCAGTACCTGATGTAGTACTGCGGGCAATAAGAGCGCTTATTTGGAGATGTACGCAATTTAATATAAGCAAGAGCGGTGCCAAGTATTATTGTTATATTATTCATCAACTTATGTTTTTATCGATAGTTGCTTATGCACCAATTTAAACCAGTTTGGCTTAATTGAACCATAATTAATGGTTAGTTACAGGTGTTTTGAATATTACTGAGGCTTTAATCTTGTCGTGTGGACGTGGTAAAATGCAACAGCTTCTTTTTATTCAAATATTTGGAAAACTAATTACCATGTCGCAAGCACCATTTAACTACGCCAATACCTTAAACAAAGCGGATCCAGCCTTATGGGGCATGATGGAGCAAGAGGTTGTGCGTCAGCATGAACATATCGAGTTGATTGCCTCTGAAAACTATACCAGCCCAGCAGTCATGCAGGCTCAGGGTTCTCAGCTCACCAACAAGTATGCTGAAGGTTATCCAGGTAAGCGTTTTTACGGTGGCTGTGAATTTGTAGATCAGGTTGAGCAGCTGGCGATTGATCGTTTAAAAGCACTGTATGGTGCGGAATACGCCAACGTGCAGCCACATTCTGGCTCACAAGCGAACCAGGCGGTTTATTTCTCTATTCTGAAACCAGGCGATACGGTGATGGGTATGAACCTAGGACACGGCGGCCATTTAACCCATGGTTCACCAGCGAACCTTTCAGGTAAGTTATTCAATATCGTGCCTTACGGCTTGAACGATAAAGAAGAGATCGATTACGATGAGATGGAGCGCATTGCGGTTGAGTGCAAGCCTAAATTGTTGATTGGTGGCGCTTCTGCTTATGCGCTGCGTTTTGACTGGGCACGTATGGCTGAGATTGCGAAAAAGGTCGGTGCTTATTTCATGGTAGATATGGCGCACTATTCAGGATTGATTGCGGCCGGTGTTTATCCAAACCCGGTACCGCATGCTGATTTCGTAACATCAACCACACACAAAACCTTACGCGGTCCACGCGGCGGTATTATTTTAGCTAAAGCTGAGTTTGAAAAATCATTAAACTCAAATGTATTCCCAAGCCTGCAAGGTGGTCCACTCATGCATGTAATCGCAGCTAAAGCGACTGCATTTTTGGAGGCTGCACAGCCTGATTTCAAGGTTTATCAGGCGCAGGTTGTTAAAAATGCACAGGTGATGGCTGAAACATTGGCAAGCCGTGGTTTGCGTATTATTTCAGGCCGCACCGAGTCTCATATGTTCCTGGTGGATTTGCGTCCAAAAGGCTTGACCGGTAAAGCGGCTGATGCTGCGTTAGGTCTGGCACATATTACTGTGAACAAGAACTCGATCCCAAATGATCCGGAGAGCCCGTTCGTGACTTCCGGTATTCGTATCGGTGCGCCAGCAATCACTACACGTGGCTTTAAAGAAGATGAAGCTAAGCAGGTCGCTAATCTGATTGCTGACGTATTGGATAACCCGACTGATGAAGCCGTGATTGCTAACGCTAAAGCCAAGGTTCATGCTTTAACTGCACGATTCCCGGTTTATCAAGGTTAATCTGTGAAATGTCCTTTCTGCGGTGTTGACGATACTCAGGTCATTGACTCACGGGTCAATGACGAGGGCGACTCTATTCGCCGCAGACGCAAGTGTGTAGGCTGCGATAAGCGCTTTACCACTTACGAAACGGCAGATCTGCATTTGCCGCAGGTAGTCAAGCAAAATGGCACGCGAGAAGAGTTCAAGCGGGACAAACTGCGCCTTTCATTTACACGGGCATTGCACAAGCGCCCGGTGCCTACTGAATACGTTGATAAAGCGCTTGATCACATTACGCAGAAAATTCTGGCGCGCGGCGACCGTGAGGTGCCGGCGAGAGATTTAGGTGAAATGGTCATGCATGAGCTTAAAATGATGGATAAAGTCGCTTATATTCGTTTCGCATCGGTATATCGCAGTTTTTCTGATGTCGATGATTTTAATGACGTGATACGTGATCTGGATTAACCGCATTATTATTTAGCTGAGTGTTTGGAGACCGCATGAAACTGATCAAGAATGCAACAATCGCTTTTGCCGTATTTACATTAATTCTCACGATTGTGTTTTTTACCTGGTGGGCATTTAAGGATAAATTCGTGTTTAACGGTGAGAAATTTGATCAAGTTAAGTGGATTCAGTTGGCTACCAGCACTAAAAATGAATGCAAGCGCGGTGACATGGCTTATGATCTGCAGCAGAATATTCTCGCCAGAGGCACACAGCGCGAGGCGGTAACCGCGTTGTTAGGACGCCCCGCATTTGAAGATGAAAATTCAATAGAATATGATCTGGGTAAATGTATGCACGTATATCATGGCCTGCTCATTTTCTTTGACCAGAATAACCGCTTGATTAACAGCCGTATCTCTTCACACTAAATTTCACGATATCTCACCATGGCAGCGCCTACCGATCAAGATTTCCAGTGGATGGCGCAGGCTTTGCGCCTTGCCAGGCAGGGTTTACTCACCACCACCCCAAATCCGCGGGTTGGGTGTGTCATCGTTAAAAACAATCAAATCTTAGGTGCGGGTGCGCACCTGAAAGCAGGTCAACCACATGCGGAAGTGCATGCTTTACGCGAAGCGGGCACGCAGGCAGAAGCTGCAGACGTTTATGTCACGCTAGAGCCTTGTAGTCATTATGGCAGAACACCACCATGTGTCGAGGCGGTGATTGCGGTAAAACCCAAGCGCGTTATTATTGCGATGCAAGATCCTAACCCTCTGGTTGCAGGTCGCGGCGTTGCAGCATTGCGTGCGCAGGGCATCGAGGTTGTTGTCGGTGTTATGGAGAATGAAGCACGCAACTTGAACCAGGGGTTTATATCACGCATGACCCATGGTCTGCCCTATGTACGCTCTAAAGTTGCTGCTAGCTTGGACGGCCGTACTGCGCTCAATAATGGAAAAAGCCAGTGGATTACCGGTGAGCAGGCGCGGCTGGATGTGCAGCAGTGGCGTGCGCAGTCTTGTGCCATTGTCACAGGAATCGGTACAGTGCTGGCAGATAACCCAAGCATGACGGTGCGCCTCGAAAATACAACGCGTCAGCCGTTGCGCGTTATTATTGATAGCCGCTTGCAGACGCCGGTTGATAGCAAAATGCTGGATCCTGTCATTCTCAATAGCAGCCCGGTACTGATCGTATATGCACATGATCAGAATCAGCGTGCTGATCAGCTTAAAGCAGCGGGTGCCGAACTTGTATTATTGCCTGGTGCCGCTAATAAGGTCGATTTAAAAGCGTTGTTACAGTTGCTTGGGCAGCGTGGTATCAATGAAGTGTTGGTGGAAGCCGGGCAGGGGCTTAATGGCGCACTGTTGCATGCTGGCCTGATTGATGAGTTTGTTTTCTATTACGCGCCGAAACTGATGGGCGATGCTGCAAAAGCGATGTTTGCGATGCCGGAACTGACGGAGATGCAGCAAGTCACCGAACTGCAGATTCTTGATGTGCGCCAAGTAGGTTCTGATATTCGCTTACAGGCAAAACCTGTTAAAGCAATTACCTGAAATGTATTTATAGAAGTACCCTTAATTCATGATGCTCATCGACACCCATTGCCATCTAGATGCAGCTGAGTTTGATGCGGATAGGGATTTAGTTGCCGTACAAGCAATACAAAAAGGCATCTGTGGCATCGTTATACCCGCTGTGGCGCGAAATAACTTTGATGAAGTCATTGCCCTAGGTGCCCGCCATAAAAATTGCGCTTATGCGCTAGGTGTTCATCCTATGTATGTGGATGCGGCGTCGTTGGATGATCTGGAAATATTGGACCAGTACGTTCGCAACCATAATCCGGTGGCGATAGGTGAAATTGGTCTGGATTATTTTTTAACGAATCCGCGTGACAATCCTGACAATATTCAGCGCCAGCAGACTTTTTATGTAGAGCAGCTAAAAATTGCCCGTCACTATCAATTACCGGTTATTTTGCATGTTAGAAACTCAATTGACGAGATTTTAAAGCAGCTGCGTAAATATAAATTAACCGGCGGTATTGCACATGCATTTAATGGCAGCTTTCAACAGGCACAGCAATTCATGGATTTAGGTTTCAAGCTCGGCTTTGGCGGAGCGATGACATATAGCCGTGCGTTAAAGATACGGGAGCTGGCTGCTAAACTGCCTTTAGACGCTATAGTGCTGGAAACTGATGCCCCTGATATACCACCTGAATGGGTAGGAAAGGGTGGCAGAAATAGCCCTTTGGAATTGCCAAAAATTGCACAGATTTTAGCGGAATTAAAACAGGTAAATGTGTCGCAAGTGGTTGATATTACTAGCACCAACGCGTTAAAAGTTTTACCAAAAATAGCTGACTTATGCACACGAGTTAATGTAGCACTTTAAGGTAGAGGTAAAAACGCTTATTAATCAAGGTTAATTAATTAAGTAATTGATTTTAAAAGATTTAATAATAGATTAAAAAATAGGCGATTTAAAAAAATCCTTATAAATTGGTATGTTACATTTTGTAATCACAATTATGCACAAAGTTATCCACAGATATTGTGGAGCATTTTTTTAAATTTTTTGAACTTGTTAAAAGTCAACTTTTAAATAAATTATTTTTAATTGAAACAGTATAAAAAGTTAATATTTTTATGTTAGTAGACAATCAGCACTTTCGCACAATTTGGCCTAATTCAAATACTGAGTTTCCATATGTAGAAATCATAGATCAGACCAAATTGCCACATGCGTTCAAGGTGGAGAAAATCACCAGTCTGGAGCAGATGATTGTTGCGATTAAGACCATGCAGGTACGTGGTGCACCCTTAATAGGGGCTGCTGCGGCTTATGGCATAGCACTGGCGATGTTAAAAGCTAGTAATGATGCACATTTAAAAGCTTCTGCCGCACAGCTCATTGCCAGCAGGCCAACTGCAGTTAATTTGAAATGGGCGGTTGAACGTATGCTCAGGCATCTGCTTGTTTTGCCTGCACAAGAGCGCTTGCAGGCAGCATGGGTTGAAGCTGCATTGATTTGTGAAGAAGATGTGCTGCTCAATCAAGCGATAGGTGCGCATGGTGTGGCGCTAATTGATCATATGCATAGCGAAAAAATACGTACCATTAATATACTGACGCATTGCAATGCGGGCTGGCTGGCAACGGTTGATTTTGGCACAGCGCTGGCGCCGATATACGCTGCCCATAATGCCGGTATCGATGTGCATGTATGGGTGGACGAGACTAGGCCGCGTAATCAGGGTGCCAGCCTGACCGCATGGGAGCTTGGTCAGCACGGCGTGCCCTACACTGTCATCAGTGATAATGCCGGCGGCCATCTGATGCAGCAGGGGCAGGTGGATATGGTGATTGTGGGTGCCGACCGCGTTACAGCGACGGGTGATGTGTGCAACAAAATAGGTACGTATTTGAAAGCGCTGGCAGCTGCTGATGCTGCTGCCTATGGTCATCAGGTGCCATTTTACGCAGCAGTGCCGTCACCTACGATAGACTGGGGTTTAAGCGATGGTGTTAGTCAGATTGAAATTGAAGAGCGCCATGCAGATGAGCTTGCCTGGATGAACGGCAGACTTGCCAGTGGTGAAGTGGCTTCTGTCAATATACTGCCGGCAGGCGCCAGAGTTGCTAATCCGGCATTTGATGTAACACCGGCGCGCCTGGTGACGGGTATTATCACCGAGCAGGGTGTGTTTGCACCAAGTCAGTTGGATAAGCTGCAAAGAACGCATGTGTAAAAGTTTGGAAGGATAGCGATGCAAGAGCAGCGTCAGCAGTTACTGGATACCAGTCGAGAATTATGCCGTTTGGGTTTGAATCGCGGCACTTCTGGCAATGCAAGCGTGCGGGTGGGTAATGATGATGGTCAGCCCGGCTTTTTAATTACACCATCTGGTATGGCAGTTAACCAGATGACGACCGATGACATGGTATGGATGGATTTTTCCGCTAATTGGGTCGGACAAAGGCAGCCGTCCAGCGAGTGGCGATTTCATCTGGATATTTTGCAGCATAGGCCACAGATTAATGCTGTGATTCATACACACAGTATGTTTGCTACCACACTAAGTACATTCAGGCGTGATATACCGCCGTTTCATTACATGATTGCATTGGCCGGCGGTGATTCTATCCGCTGCGCACCTTATGCGCTGTTTGGCAGTCAACTGTTGTCAGATCATGCGTTGGCGGCTTTGTATGATCGCAAGGCCTGCCTGTTGGCTAATCACGGCATGATCGCGATAGGCGAGAGTTTGGATAAGGCCTTGCGCATTACGGAGGAAGTTGAAACGCTTTGTGAGCAGTATCTGCGAGCTTTGCAGATAGGGCAGCCGCATCTCCTGACGCATGAGGAGATGCTTGAGGTGCAGGAAAAATTTAAAGGTTATGGCGACTGGGCAAAGAAGCCATAAGCCAGATATTCTGTTCCAAACTTACAGTGTTGTTATTACTTTTCGTCTTGCGGTTTAGCTGTCAGAAACAGGCGAAGAAAAAATGCTGCCATGAGCAATACAAATACAATAACACCTAAGCTGAGTAAACCTGTAAATGAGCTGAATAAATCTTTGTACATAATAATCTCCCAATTAAGTCCATAAAATTAATATGGTTAATTTTATTAGGATGTGCAATCATTTACTTGATTTATGTCAACCATCGCCGAATCATTTGCTATCGCTGAAATTGCCACATTCAGCCGAACATTAAAATTAACATGGATTTAAGAGTTTTTGTTTGTAGGCGTAGGGGCTTTAAAGTAAAATAGACACCCGTCTGTAACACATAACTAAAGTTCCTTTCCCATGACCAAATATGTATTCGTAACCGGCGGTGTTGTTTCCTCTCTTGGTAAAGGTATCTCCGCTGCCAGCCTTGGCGCAATCCTCGAATCACGTGGTATCAAAGTCACCATGCTGAAACTGGATCCCTATATCAACGTTGACCCCGGCACCATGAGCCCATTCCAGCACGGCGAAGTGTTTGTGACTGATGATGGCGCTGAAACCGATCTGGATTTAGGTCACTATGAGCGTTTTATCAGCCAGCGTATGGCTAAACGTAATAGCTTTACCACCGGCCAGATCTACGAAACAGTGATCAAAAAAGAGCGTCGTGGCGAATATTTAGGCAAAACCGTACAGGTGATTCCACACATTACCGATGAAATCAAAGCGCAGATAAAGCGTGGCGCTGAAGGTGCAGATGTGGCAATTGTTGAAGTTGGCGGTACTGTGGGCGACATCGAGTCGCTGCCGTTTCTTGAAGCAATCCGCCAAATGGGTTTTGAAGAGGGTAGAGAAAATACCTGCTATATCCATTTAACACTGTTGCCATGGATTCCAACCGCAGGTGAACTTAAAACCAAACCTACGCAGCACTCGGTAAAAGAGTTGCGCGAAATCGGTATCCAGCCAGATATTCTGCTGTGTCGTGCCGATCGAGATATCCCGGATGAAGAGCGCAGAAAAATTGCCTTATTCACCAATGTGGCTTCTGAAGCTGTGATCAGTGTGATTGATGCGGAATCCATTTATAAAATCCCTGGTATGCTGCATGAGCAGCATCTGGATAGCATTGTCTGCAAGAAGCTGGCGATTGAAGCTAAACCTGCAAATCTAATTGAATGGGAGCGTATTGCTACCGCGCTGGCAAATCCTAAGCATTTGGTCAATGTTGCCTTTGTCGGCAAATACGTTGATTTAACAGAATCTTATAAATCGTTAACCGAAGCGTTGATTCATGCCGGTATCCATACTGAATCAAAAGTTAAAATTAATTACATCGACTCAGAAGATATCGAGAAAAACGGCACCGGCATGCTTGCCGGTATGGATGCAATACTGGTTCCTGGCGGCTTCGGTGTGCGTGGTACAGAAGGCAAAATCGCTGCGATTCAATATGCACGTGAAAATAAAGTGCCTTACCTGGGTATATGTCTGGGTATGCAGTTAGCGGTGATCGAGTTTGCCCGCCATGTTGCCGGCTTGCAAGATGCGAACAGTACTGAATTTAACCCGCAAGCGGCACATAAACTCATCGGCTTGATTGATGAGTGGCAAGATGCTTCAGGTAATACAGAAAAACGTGATGAGAACTCAGACTTGGGCGGCACTATGCGTCTAGGCGCACAGAGCTGTCCGATTGTGCCAAATACACTGGCTGCCAGTATTTATGGATCACAGGTCAATGAACGTCATCGCCATCGCTATGAAGTGAACAACCATTATGTTGAGCAATTAAAAGCTGCTGGTCTGGTAGTTTCTGCCAGAACACCGACCGAAGATCTGTGCGAGATGGTAGAGTTACCGCAGAATGTACATCCATGGTTTGTAGCGTGTCAGTTCCACCCGGAGTTCACTTCAAATCCAAGAGCCGGTCATCCGCTATTCATTGCCTATGTGAAGGCAGCATTAGCTAACAAGAAATAATCTAATTAACTGGATTTACAGCTGGCACGTGATTGCCAGCTTTCCAAGTGTGAAGGTTGAGCATGAAACTTTGTAACTTTGATGTAGGTATTGAGCATCCGCTGTTTTTAATTGCGGGTCCATGTGTGATCGAGTCACAACAGATGGCAATTGATACCGCCGGTCAGCTTAAGGAAATTGCAGCAGCGCTGAATATTCCGTTTATTTACAAATCTTCATATGACAAAGCGAATCGCAGTTCAAATAAAACGTTCCGTGGTTTTGGCATGGAGCAAGGTTTGAAAATTCTGGACGAAGTACGCCGCCAGATAGGCGTGCCTATTTTGACTGATGTACATACAGAAGATCAGGTGCCACACGTTGCTGCTGTGGTTGATGTGCTGCAGACACCAGCGTTTTTGTGCCGTCAGACCGACTTCATCATGGCATGTGCCAAATCAGGTAAGCCGGTGAATATCAAAAAAGGCCAGTTCATGGCACCGGGCGATATGAAAAATGTGGTGGAGAAAGCGAAAGAAGCCAACGGCGGCGCAGACAATATTATGGTTTGCGAGCGTGGTGTTTCATTCGGCTATAACACGCTGGTTTCTGATATGCGCGGTTTGGCCATTATGCGCAATACCAATTGCCCGGTCGTGTTCGATGCAACGCATTCTGTGCAGCAGCCAGGTGGTCAGGGCGATAAGAGCGGCGGTCAGCGTGAGCATGTGCCGGTACTGGCACGTGCTGCTGTTGCCAGCGGTATTGCCGGTATCTTTATGGAAACACATCCAGATCCTGCCCAGGCGTTGTCAGATGGCCCTAATGCGTGGCCGTTGCACAAGATGAGAGATTTACTGGAAGTGTTAGTGGATTTAGATAAGTTGGTTAAAAAAGCTGGTTTTATTGAAAGTACTTTATAAAAATTAAGGCGGCCTGATATACCGGCTGCTGACAAGATTTTAGTTTTTCATTTAGGAGAAAAATAATGAGCGCGATTGTAGATATTATTGCCCGCGAGATTCTGGATTCACGTGGTAACCCAACAGTTGAAGCTGATGTGTTGCTGGAAAGCGGCGTAATCGGGCGCGCAGCTGTGCCTTCAGGCGCTTCTACCGGCGCTAAAGAAGCCATGGAACTACGTGACGGCGACAAAAACCGTTATTTAGGTAAAGGCGTGTTGCAGGCAGTAGAAAATGTAAACACAGAAATCACTGAAGCAATTATCGGTCTGGATGCGGAAGAACAAAGCTTTATTGATAAAACCCTGATTGAATTAGACGGTACAGAAAACAAAGACCGTTTAGGTGCAAACGCGATTCTGGCTGTTTCTATGGCTTGTGCGCGTGCAGCAGCTGAAGAGTCCGGCTTGCCGTTATATCGTTACCTTGGCGGTTCAGGTTCTATGCAATTACCAACGCCGATGATGAACATCATCAACGGTGGCGCTCACGCTGATAACAGTGTCGATATGCAGGAATTCATGATTATTCCAGCTGGCTTGCCTAATTTCCGTGAAGCAATCCGTTGCGGCGCAGAAATTTTCCATGCTTTGAAGAAAACACTGCATAAAAAAGGTTTGGCAACGACAGTAGGTGATGAAGGTGGTTTTGCACCTAACCTGCCATCAAATGAAGCGGCGATTCAATATATTCTGGAAGCGATTTCAGATGCTGGCTACGAGCCAGGTCGTGATGTGTATTTAGGTCTGGATTGCGCAAGTACCGAGTTCTATAAAGATGGTCGTTATCATCTGGAATCAGAAGGTCTGGCACTGACCTCAGCGCAATTTACCGATTACCTGGCAGCATGGTGTGACAAATATCCAATCATCAGTATTGAAGATGGCATGGGCGAATTTGACTGGGACGGCTGGGATATCCTGACTAAACGTTTAGGCAAAACTACGCAATTGGTAGGCGATGACCTGTTTGTAACCAACACTAAAATTCTGCGTGAAGGCATTCAGCGCGGTGTGGCAAACTCTGTGCTGATTAAAGTGAACCAGATCGGTACCTTGACCGAGACATTCCAAACCATTGAAATGGCGAAACGTGCCGGTTACACGGCTGTGATTTCACATCGTTCCGGTGAAACAGAAGACAGCACAATTGCTGATATTGCTGTAGCCACTAACGCATTGCAAATCAAGACTGGTTCATTGTGCCGTTCAGAGCGCATTGCCAAGTACAACCAGTTATTGCGTATTGAAGAAGAATTGGGTGATGCTACCAGCTATGCCGGTAAATCAGCGTTCTATCAACTCTTTAAGTAATTCCAGCTTGTATTTGAATCGAGATAGTGTTGTATTCGCTTCAAACACAAATGGCATAAGTTTTAAAAATTAAATTTGAAAGCCCTCACGCTAATCTTTGTTATCCTGATTGCCCTGCTGCAGTATCCACTGTGGCTGGGTAAGGGTAGCTGGTTGCGCGTGTGGGAACTCAACCGTCAGGTACATGAGCAGCAGGAAAAAAATACTACATTAAAAGCGCGCAACGCGATGCTCGATGCAGAAGTGCGTGATTTAAAAAGCGGAAAAGCTGCTATTGAAGAGCGTGCAAGAAGTGAGCTCGGTATGATCAAGCAGGATGAGGTCTTCTTTCAGGTGATTGAATCGCAGCCGCAGCAACAAGTGCAACCCTCACCACAGCAACAATCCAAACCTTAAAATAGCAGACTATCAAACCTGAGCCTTCCGGGCTCAATAGTGCTGCATGCATTTAAAGTTCAAGCTCAGATTTTGTAAGGCAGCTCTTGGATGTTCAATGCGTTGCCGTTCACATTTAACGGTCCGGCTTCAACACTTTCGAGCCTGATTTCAGCCAACAAGTCATAGCCACCGCTGTATGATGGCGCGCATCTTACAACTTTACCAACGCTGTCTCCATTGCTATTAAATACGTCATCCCCTGGATTTTGGGCTATATCACTATCGATGTGAGCCAGTTGGGTGCGGCGCTTTACGGTACCTAAATAATGCGTACGTGCCACAATCTCCTGACCGGTATAGCAACCTTTTTTGAAGTTAATGCCATTCAGTAAATCCAGATTCAGCATTTGCGGCACAAACTCTTCCTGTGTTTTTGCATAGACTTCAGGAATCCCGGCCTGAATTTCCTGTAGTTCCCAATAGGTAGCATCTGCTACTTTTGTATGCGGCGCCAAGCTATCCCAGATCGTCGGAGCATTGGCAATATCGGTAAATATCTCAAAGCGTGGCTGATTGCCTGGCAACTTGATGATTGCGCCATTTTCCAGTGAGACTAATTCATAATCACTTTGCGGAATTTGTGAAAATAACGGGCTCAGCAGTTCAATAGCTCTGGCACCATTCAAGCCTATTTTGATAATAGATTCACTGACATCCTGAACCTCTACCTTGCTACGCATTACATACATCTTGAGACGTTTTGCGATAGGCGCAATAAGCTCTTTAGGTAACTGCAAATGGATGTGGTCATGATGTGCAAATGCCAGAAACAGCGCTAATAAACGGCCTTTAGGGTTACAGTATCCGCTGTAGTGCGCAATTTGACCATCCAGTTGTTTAACGTCATTCGTAACCTGACCTTGCAGAAAGGTCAAAGTGTCAGCCCCGCTTAACTGTAGTAAGCCTAAGTGTGAAAGATCACAAATGACAGTTTCGTTAAGCAATGCTGGAGATATGCCACACACAGGATATTGTGTGGCCGAAGTTTCGAGAAATTGATGCCATTGCTGTGTACTCATGCTAACCTTATTTGAATAAATGATATGCAGTAACTATAGACCTTAACATGAAGCCTATACAGCTTGATTTCAAGCCTTCAATTGTATTAACCCTGATTATCGGTGCAATAGCGTTAGGTGCAGGCGCCATTTTAATCCTGCCCACCTTGATTTGGCAGATTAAATTAATCTTGGGCATTGCCATTTTCAGCGCTACTATCTACAACATATGTCAATATGGCTTGTTATTACTACCCTGGTCATGCGTCGCTTTAAATATCAGCAGTAGTAATCAAGTGCAGCTCGTGTATAGAAATGGCAAGGTTCTGCCAGTAGAAGTGTGCCGTGATTCGGTAGTCACGCCATATCTGACGGTAGTCAATTGCAAGGTGCAGGATGTCAATTTTTTTGCACGATTATTTGCACCGCATCTAGTTATTTTGCCAGATATGCTCGAAGCTGAAGCTTTTAGGCAATTAAGGGTTTGGCTGCGTTGGAGCAAACCAACCCACACTTGAATTCACCTATATTTATCACTTGCCTAGGCAAACACTGATTTATTCATAAAGCCGTCATTGCGAGCAAAGTGCGGCAATCCAGTGTTTTATTCTAAAGAGAGATTCTGGATTGCCACGTCGCTATGCTCCTTCACACCAAACTTGCTACTTTAGTAGCTTAGTTTGATGGGGATGCCCTATACGGGCACGCAATGACGTTTTAATCAACATTTACCTACCTTAAGTTGTTACGTGCGCCCGTTGACCTTCCTACTCATACATAGGATTTAAAAGCATATTTGTCCATTATGCTATTTCTGTTATTCCAATATTGGTGCAAGGTTCCAATACGAATCATATATGCGCTAAATATATTAGCAGTACTTTAATTATATAAAACAATAGATTACGTTTTTAAAAATAGTTTTTTCGATGTTGGCGCACAATTATAGTGCCTCGTAATTAAATCTGCCTCAAATAAGTGCAATTAATGGTTGACTATCAAATTAATAAATGGTAAATTTTCCCATGTAATAATTTGATACAAATTATTACAATTTTCTGGTTGACAAATGCAGGTAGCTTTTTGTTGAAAATTATGTTCCATATTTGTAATGAGGAGATATAAATGACTGATGCTGTAAAAATAAATTTACATAGTCGCAGCGAAGACCCAGATTTATGGGCCGAAGCTGAAGCTTTCCAAGGGCAACCTGGTAAGGTATATGTTTTTGCACATGGCTCTCCGAATTCTATTGCTGATGACCGTCATGGTAGGGGTAGTCATAGTGTAAAGTTATCTCCATTGGATTTAGCTAAAATGTTAGAAGCGGCTGGAATAGCGCCAGAAACTAAGGTTTTTCTTCATTCATGCAGTACGGGTCAGGATCCACATTCTTTTGCACGTGAGATGACCAAATATTTTATAGAGGTGGAGTCTTCTACTAGAATATTGACATCTAATGACGCGAAGAATGAAGCAGAGTTTCGTCAATGGTCTCATATTGCGGGAAAAGGAAGGCCGGGTGTTTTTCTCTCAGAATCTGCAGAGGAGACTACGGCTAATGCAGGGAGAGATTTCGGAAGGATGAAGCAATTTCATGCTGCAGACTATGCACTTAGTTGGCAACGCCCAGACCTTGTTGATACGGCGGCGTCTGAACTCCCCACTGGGAAATCTCGTACTGTAAGTCAAAAAGTAAATGGTATAAGAGAATATACTACAAGCTGGGAAGAAAGGGATTGGGGTGATGAGCACCCTATTGTAGATTCAATGCCTAATGCAGAAAAATCAAAACCAATACGTCCATCGGAGTTAGCTTCTATGGCAAAAGAATATATCGCTGCAATTTCTCAGGGTACAGATGATGCAAGAGAGCTGGCTGAAGTAAAGTATCCTGATTTAAAAATGGCATTTTCATATCATGACAAAATGATGGCTCATGCTACGAACGTATCTAATCCAGCAATTGTTGAAAAAGGTCTAAACCAACATATTGCACATAATATTTTTGAAGGGAAATTTGCTGCGCTTCAGAACTCTGAGCAAAATATGGCACAACACTAGATATATTGTTTACCCGGCTAGGTTTCGTGACATATTTAATGTGCCGAAAATTAAAGTGCATTAAATATAAGCAGGGTGTGCTGATAACTGCACACCCTGTATTACCATCACCTCTGCCAATAAGCCCGTAGCAAATTCTCTCCCGGGTTGTAATGCAATTCCAGCTCGCCCTGAAAAGCATGCTTTACTGCCTCGGCAATGCCGCGTGCTAGATGAATATTGGTTGTGGTGACTACAGTTGCATCACCTTGTCGTTCTGTTGCAATAATGCGTTTTAGCGGGTGCTCCAGCCGCTCATGGCGTTCATGGTTTTGTATAGTACGTAAAATTTCTTCGCTGTGCGTATTAAAATACGGTCCCTCCAACGTGATATACCCAGCCGGGAAATTATCATGGATACGTTTGCAGGCCGGACAGGTTTCCTGGTTTGCATTGGCAGGTGCTTCGAGCCATTGCCAACGGCCTTTGTGGAATACTGCACTGCAATCTGGACAAACGGTAGGCTCTGCAAGCTTGGCTGGCATTCTATAGGCATCCAAGTCTTGTTCTATTAGTGGGCGTTCGTGGCTGATGTGGTGATAGCCTGCTGCAAGTTTTATCATAATGTAATTCCTTCCTCAATTTATAGGATATATAAAATTGAATGAGCTTTAGCGGCGCTTTTCAGCCTCATTCTGCTGCTCTTTTGTCAATAGTTTGGCAAAGCTGCAGAATTCTTTGGTCATCAACAGCAGCAGGTCATCAAGTGTGATAATGCCAGTCAGGTTGCCATCTTTTTTTACCACTGGCAAACGCCGTACACCTTTGCTAGTCATTAATCTGATTGCATCGAATACACCGGAGTCTTCATCTATAGTGAAGATGGCGGGTAACATGATATCGCCAACGGTGATTACCTGTGGGTCAAGCCCTGGTGCTACGATTTCAATAACCACATCACGGTCAGTAACGATGCCGATAGGAAGAACCGCATCCTGTTTTTTTTCTACAACCAGAACATCGCCAACATGGTTTTGTCGCATTAGTTGAGCTGCTTTGAAAACCGTATCATCGCGGCCAACAGTAACAAGATCACAGGTACATAATGCTTTAATTGACAACATTTTTCTTTTTCCCTTCCTTCAATTAATGCAGGCTAAAAAACTGATTACGGTCTTCATATAGATCACGCCTGGTCAGTGGTAACGGCGAGAAGCTATTATTTTTTCGTACCGCCAGTATCTGATAAATTCCTGTCTGGCCTTGCTCGAACTGCAGCGCGCAACCCGTCATATACAGGCGCCAGATGCGGTAGTTTCGCTCCCCAACCAGATTCACCGCATCTTCATAATGTTGTTCAAGTCGATGCACCCAATGCCGCAAGGTGAGTGCGTAGTGAGGGCGCAGCCCTTCAACGTCCGCAATTTCGAAATCTGCATCTTCCATTAGCGATTGAATGACACTCACAGTTTCCAACTCGCCATCAGGAAATACATGCCGGTTGATAAATCGGCTGGATACACAGCGACCCCAGCCTGATTCGTCTGTGGTGATACCATGATTCAGGAATAAGCCGTTAGGTTTAAGTAATTGATTAACAATAGAAAAATAAGTAGGCAGGTTTTTCAGGCCAACATGTTCAAACATGCCGATGCTGGATATTTTGTCATAGGCCGCAGACTGCGTGAGCTCCCGGTAATCACGCAGCTCTATGCTTACCTGGTCTTGCAAATTCTGTTTTATGACTTCTGCACATGCATGTTCGTACTGGCTTTGGCTGATGGTAATACCATGTGCCTGAACACCATAATGTTTTGCAGCCCAGCATACCAAAGCGCCCCAGCCACAGCCTATATCAAGAAAGCGTTCTCCGGCTTGCAAGCGCAATTTACGGCAGATATGGTCGAGCTTGTTGCACTGCGCCTGTTCCAGACTTTGTAGCGGGTGCTCAAAATATGCACAGGAGTAGATCATGCGTTTATCCAGCCACAGCTGGTAAAACTCATTGGATATATCATAATGAAAGGCAATGGTCTCTTTACCGTTCTGGCGCGGCAATTCGTCATCTCTCGAAAATTGTATAGGCCGAGATGTCTGGTTCCTGTTTAAAAGCAGCACCTTAAGTGCCAGATTCAGTTTTTTTCTGAGTGGTAGTTTCAGTTGTTCCAGATAGTGGCGCAAACCCAGCGCGGCATTAAAGTCACCATCCACTTCAATTGATCCATCAAAGTAGGCTTCAGCAAGCCTGACTGGATCGCGGAACAGAATGAGGTCACGCAGTACGCTGGCATCCTTAATTTTGAGGGTAAATTCTGCAAAGTCGTTACCTATACGTAATTTGCTGTCATTCCATAGCTGGATGACAAATGACCCCAGATAATCACTGAACAAATAGGATAGAACCTGATGTGCCGGGGTGTAACGGTTATTATTGTCGAATTGCAAGTTTCGGTTTAGATCTGCTTCCATCATCATCACCTTTCTGCATGAGGACTCTTCACCAGTAAAATCGGTACATTGCTAGTGCGAAGTACATTTTCGGCATCACTGCCCATGACTAAACGGCTGATGCCGCGCAGGCCGTGCGTACCCATTATTATCAAGTCTGCGGGCCAGTTTTCGGCTTCCTGAACAATATAGTATGCTGTTCTACCGCCGACCGATTCAATGGTTTTTGTATCTGCATTTACCCCTGCTTTTTCGGCTGCTGCAGCCGCTTTTTTGATAATCTTTGCACCATTTTCACGCAGAATATCTATCATGTATGTGATGTTGAAATCGCCGGACATATCAACGATAGGTATATAAGTGTCTATCACATGAATAAAATGTAGCTGCGCATTATGTTCTTTCGCAAACTGAATGGCCTCGTGCATTCCTGCGTTAGCTGTCTCACTACCATCAATCGGGCAGAGTATGTGCTTATACATTAGCTCTTCTCCTAATTTATAGAAAAAGCTGCATTATCAGAATAATATAATCAAGTGATAGTGTTAAGTATCAATGGCGCCTTACGTGAACTGGGCGCGGATTCTGCTTTCGGGTAGCCGATAATAACCGGTGCTATCGCTACGAATCCATCTGGGATGCCTAATGTGGATTTGACGTCAGGCAAACACATTGCCGGCAATGTAGACGCCACTACACAGCTACCAAGATTCATGGCACAGGCAGCGAGTATCATGTTCTCAGCAGCCATCCAGCAATCAGCAATCGGTAGATGCCCATTAGTTTTGCCACAAATAATAATTAGCGTCCCTGCATCGTAAAACAGGTTGCCATCCGTATGTTTTAACACATCTTCTCTGGTGCCGAATTTTTTAAGTTCTTCAATAAATAGCGGTTTTGCAAGGTCTGAGATATTTTTTAATATGTCCTTATTTTGTACGATGACAAAGCCCCATGGCTCTTTATGTAGTGCAGTTGGCGCCCAAACCGCTGCTTCCAGTAAGGTTTTTAGAATAGCCGGTTCAACTTTTCTGGGCGCAAAGCTACGCACAGAGCGTCTACCTAAAATAGTCTCAAATATAGTTTGTTCTAATTCCGGTAACTGCATGGTGTATTACCTCTGCAATACATTGATTCAGAAAATATTTCTGAACCGTAGTCGAGATAAAGTAACAACATTTCTGCATTTATATAATCCGCGCGAGCACGTATAAGAGCTGCCAAAACTTCAGATTAAAAATAATAAATGATAAATTTTTTAATAGTCCGCATGGATTAAAGGTTTGTGAGACTACGTGTTAGCCCTTACGTGCTTGCACTAATTTTTTTAATCGAAATTTGACTGTAAATTTCAGTTCATTCAATGAATGATGGTCGTCCTGATACTTTTCCAGTAGGGATAACGAGTGCTGTGAAATCCGTAAGTATTCAGGCTGAAAGTATTGTTTATTCATTCAAAATCAGGCACTGGCGGTTATGTCAGAGCTATGTTGATGCTCTTGCGTATGTTGCCGTAGCGTTCAAGTTAAAGTTTGTGAATTTGCGGTGATTTATGAAATGGATGGTTAGCGGAATGCAGTGAAGGAGATATTGCAATGATTAGTCAGCGAACACCCCCTCTTATTGAATACAAACGCGCTTCAGTTGCAAAACATGTGGTGGCAAGTGAAGAGAGTGATGAAAATAGATTGGTTTTAACCTTGCATTACAATGGCATGATCACTGAATGCAATAAAGCTGGCGGTAAACTATTAGGCTGCTTACCTTCAGAGTTGATATGGCAGCATATATCCCGACTGCTGCCGCAGTTGAAAAATGTGGCACTTATGGAAGGCCCCAACCTGAATCCATATCTACATTTTCTTTCACGTGTTGGTTATAAGTTTGAGGTGATTAGCCTCAGAGGAGCGCGCCTAATTGCCAAAGTATTTTTCTGTGAAATCGGCGATATGGAGCATCGATTCCTGCGCATTATTATTTGCCCGCTTTCACAGGAGCGAATGGCATCTTAGGTTAATTTGTCTCAAATATTTAATAATAAGGAGAAAATTATGGCTAAAGAGAAAAATATACCAATCACTGAAAGCACGTCAGTAGCAAAGACTAAAACTAGCCCGACACAAACTGCACCCTCTGTTATTAAGCACCCAATTGCTGAAATGGAACGTGTTTTTGATCGTTTTTTTGGGCGCGGTTTTCCATCTTTATGGCATGGGCGTGACTTTCCGGTGATGGACTCTTTGTTTGGTGATAGTCTGCTTGAGTTTAAAGGACAGCGCTTGCCTAATATTGATGTGGTAGACCGTGATAATGAAATATTAGTCCGCGCAGAAGTGCCCGGTGTAGATAAAAAGGGTTTAACCATTTCGCTTACTGATAATTTGCTCACGATTAAAGGCGAGAATAAAACTGAGAAGAAAGAGGAAAAAGGGGATTATCATCGGCGGGAAATTTCAAGTTCTGCCTTTGCACGGTCATTTACCTTGCCTGGTTCTGTAGATTCCACCAAGGCGGCGGCTTCACTGAAAGATGGTGTGTTGGAAATCACCTTACCTAAGGCCGAGTCTTCTAAAAAACGTAATATTGAAGTTAAATAGTCAGTTAGTTCGGAGTATTATTAAAACGTAATGTGGGTTTAATCTATTTCTCCGTCAAATGATAGATCAGGCCTTGAGTATTTTCTGGCAGGTTATTTTAATTAAATAATAAGAAAGAAGTCCCACATGCAATATTTCAGATTAATTTCTTCCGCGATAACAATTCTGTTTCTCAGTACGTTTCATGCTACGGCAATGGGCTTTCTGCCACCGGAGGATTTGTCTGAGACGCATGAATTGGAGATTGCGAAATCGGATGATATTGCCACTGAGGTGGACTTCCAGAAATGCTTACCGCACAAAGTAAGCCCGGATGAAGTTTGCTACATCTCTGGCGGTATCAGTAGTGATGAAGTCAGTCAGTTTAAATCTCGTGCTAAGGAATATCTGCTGGAAATTGTATTTGTGCAGAAAACAGACCCTCAAGAAAACGACCGTATTGAAGAGTACTTGGCTGAGGTGCAGCTGCAAATGAAGGACAGCAAAGGCAATCTGGTGGTTGATACGACGACTGAAGGGCCTTTTTTTCTGGCAGATCTGCCGTTGGGGAGTTACCAAATCACTGCTGAGCATGACGGCGTCATAAAAAACAACACGGTGAAGATCGTTGCCAAAAAACATCAGAGAATTGTCTTCCTTTGGCCTAAGTAATATTTGATAGTCGTGTAGATAAGGGAGCCTGCATGGACTTTCCACCAGAAGGCGATAGAACCTGCCTGTATCCAAAAATACAGCTTGATGCCGTGATTGATGCGATGGCATGGCAGGCCAGTGGATTTATCCGGGGTAAAGAACGTGTTGTGTTGGTTGGTATACTGCGTCGCGGCGCGCCGCTGGCTGAAATGTTGTATGCCAAATTGATGAATCAGTTTGGTATGACCAATATCACTATGCTGCATTTGCAGATCAAGCGTTATGCGGATGACCTGACGCTGCTACATCCGGAAACCAAACTTACAGAAAATCCGGAACATTCGAATCTGGATTTAACCGGTGCTACGGTGCTGGTGGTTGATGATGTGATGTATCACGGTCATTCCATGCTGCGGGCAATAGAATATCTGGCAACCAGGCAGGCTGCAGAAATACGTACGATAGTACTGGTTGATCGCGGTGCCAATAAGCTCCCTGTGCGTACAGATATTGCAGGTGTGCGGCTCGATGTGGCGCCTGGCAATATCATTGAATGTAACGTGCCACCATATGAGGCTGATTTCAAAATTGATTTATTACAGCCTAGAATCAATTAAGCCATTTAAATTGAGATTATCTGATAATGTTTCATGATCGTAACGAAGCAGCTATTCTGTTAGCAGAACAACTTAAAGACTACCAAGGTAAAAACCCTTTAATTCTGGCAATCCCCCGCGGTGCAGTGCCAATGGCTAAAATAATTGCCGATCAATTGGATGGTGAGTTTGACGTGGTGCTGGTGCGTAAATTACGTGCGCCGGATTATCCGGAATTAGCTATTGGCTCAATTGATGAAAGCGGCTGGACTTATATTGCTGATCATGCCGCATCTGTCGGCGCTGATAGTGAGTATATTGAGGCTGAAAGGCAGCAGCAGATGGCAACGATCAGACAGCGGCGTGCCCAATATACGCCGGTGCGCTCCCCCATAGATCCTGCCGGACGTGTTGTCATTGTCATTGATGATGGACTCGCCACTGGCGCTACCATGATTTCTGCATTGCATGGCTTACGCAGCAGAAAACCGGCCAGATTGATATGTGCCATACCGGTTTCACCGCCGGAAACACTCAGAAAAATTCAGCCATTGGCCGATCAGGTCATATGTCTGGATACCCCGGATAATTTCAGGGCAGTGGGACAGTTCTATGTTAATTTCCCACAAGTGGAAGATGAAGAGGTGATAAAAGTTTTGCATAAATAGCATTATTGATTTGCTGCGATTTATTTGTGACGAAGTCTATCGTACTGGTACGCAGTAACGTCAATGTGTACCCGTAAAGGGTATCCCCATCAAACTAAGCTACTAAAGTAGCAAGTTTGGTCTGAAGGAGAGAATCGACGCGGCAATCCAGTTTTGATTTTAATTTACGCTACTTGCAATGAATGGATCGCCCCCCGCCACGCTCGCAGCGTGTTGGGCGTAACCCAGAGTTAAAACTGAAGCAATAGAAATGCCCATTAATATCTTATTTCATCATATATTGTTTAAACCAATCGCTGGCAAGACTGGCAACTGTTTCTAGCGCTCCAGGTTCTTCAAATAGGTGGGTCGCGTTGGGAATGATAGTAATATGCTTGGTGCAGTGCATTTGGCTATAGGCTTCCTGGTTCAATTCGATCACGATGTCGTCAAGACCGCCTATCAGTAATAATGTTGGAGAGACTACCATGCTTAAGTCATCTGCTCCTGCCAAGTCTGGTCGACCGCCACGTGAAACGACTGCGCTGATTTTGTTGCCGAGCACTGCAGCGGCTTGCAATGCCGCAGCGGCACCAGTGCTAGCGCCAAAGTAAGCAATCGGCAGGTGTCGAGTCTGCTGTTCAGTCTGTAGCCAATGCGTTGCTGCTAATAAACGGCGGGTGAGTAAAGGGATATCAAAGCGGGCTTTGTAGTCCATATCTTCATCTTGCGTCAGCAGATCAAGCAACAATGTGCCGATACCGCTTGAATGTAAAATTCTTGCTACATAATTATTACGCGGGCTATGCCGGCTACTACCGCTACCATGTGCAAAAATGACTATTCCTCTGGCATGCTCCGGTAGTTCCAGCAACCCTTCAATACGCACACTGTCTGCAGTAATATGAACGAGCTTTTCAAAGGCTTGTGACATAAAGCACCTTCATTCTAGGCATAGACGCCAATAATAATTGGAATACGTCTTCTGCCAAAATGTTCCGCTACCGGATCAAAGCGTCCGGCGATAGGGGTTTTGCAATCCGGGCAGCATCCATCTGACGTCAAACGATATTGGTGTATCTGGTACCAGTCGCGCACAATAAGCGGTGCCTTGCAATCCGGGCAAAACGTCGTGTCGCCCTTTAGGTTGTGCACATTGCCGGTATAAACATAATGCAGTCCTTCGCGCATGCCGATTTCGCGTGCGCGCACCAAAGTTGCCTTTGGCGTAGATGGAATATCAGGCATTTTGTAATCAGGATGGAAAGCAGAAAAATGCAGCGGAACGTCAGCGCCTAGCTCTTTTTTAATCCATTGACACATTGCAGTAATCTCTTCGTCGGAATCATTCTTACCGGGAATCAGCAATGTGGTGATCTCAAACCACACATCGGTTTCATGTTTAAGGTAGGTCAGCGTATCCAGTACCGGCTGCAACTGAGAACCGGTAAGTTTGTAGTAAAAATCTTCGGTAAAAGCTTTAAGGTCTACATTAGCCGCATCCATTTTTGTGTAAAAGTCACGCCTTGGAATCTCGTGCATATAACCGGCGGTGACAGCAACAGTTTTAATGCCGCGCTCGTGACAGGCATCAGCGACATCCATGGCATACTCAGCAAAAATGACAGGGTCGTTGTAGGTAAATGCTACGCTCTTGCAATGATGTTCTGCTGCAGCGGTAGCTATCGCAATGGGTGAAGCCTGATCCATTAATTGATCCATATCTTTCGATTTACTGATATCCCAGTTCTGGCAGAATTTACATGCCAGATTGCAGCCGGCCGTGCCAAAAGACAAAACACTGCTACCGGGGTAAAAATGGTTGAGTGGTTTTTTCTCTATGGGGTCTATGCAGAAGCCGGATGAGCGGCCATAGGTGGTCAGTATCATCTGATCACCTTCACGCATGCGCACAAAACACGCGCCGCGCTGCCCCTCATGCAGTTTGCAGTCTCTGGGGCAAAGGTCGCATTGCATGCGGCCATCATTCAGCATATGCCAGTATCGTGCGAGATAGTGTGCGTTATCAATCATGATGCCAAGCTCTCAGTATTGTTGTTGCGTTCTGCTGGCAGGTCTTTTTCTTTGAATTTTGTGACCGTATAACGATATAGCTCGACGTCATCGTGCCAAAAATCCGGATACAGTCCCGCTTTATGTTTGAGGTGCGCCATAAATGTTTTTGCGTCAGTTAATTGCTCCCACACCTGCGGCAAGAACGTGCTTCGGTAATGGCCATACTTGAACACAACCCCGTCAATCTGTGGCTGTAACTGGGCCAGAGCGTCAGCTTCATTTTTAAAATAAATCTGCTGCTGGGGTGACAGCAGTGAAATTTCTATCTCTGTCGTATCAAGCTCGGTGATAGTCAGCGGCGAGAATCTAGGGTCGCGAAAAGCCGCAGCATAAGCATTGGCTTTCACATCGAGCAACAGTGGTCTGTGTGCCTCAAGAGAGCCAATGCAGCCACGCAAATGCTGGTTCATGGTTAAGGTCACAAAGCTGGCACCTTTGTCATGCAGCCATGGTTGATTTTCGTCTATAGCTTGACTTTGTTTGCCCAAGGCATCAGAAATGACAGCGCGCGCAATTGGCAGCAATACATTGCCTTTGAGCTCATGCGCAATTATTTTTTCAGCAGGCAATTTTTTAGCATGTTTGGTATGGCTTGTTATTTCAGACATTGGCTGTATCCTCGGTGAAGGTAAAAGCGGCGTAGCCAACCACACGATTTTTATCGCCAGCGGTATCCCCAGAGTTACATAAGTCCAGTAATGTCGGATGTAAATGGTGTTTTTTTGCGGCCAGAATCAGGCCATTGACCGGCGTGCCACCGCAAGCCTGGTGGTGTGTTAAGGCTCCCTGCATGTTGAGTATGTTGTTTACTGTAGATTTGTCTACCTCATTTGCGACTGAGTAGGGCAGGAAATGGGACAGGTCTGAACTCACTACGATAATGGTCTCCGGACCGCCCCATAGCGCTTCAATCACTTCAGCCACTTCCTCTGCAGTTGCGTCACCAACTGCGAACGGCACTAGTTTAAAATCATCCAGTACTGATTGTAGAAACGGCAGCTGAACCTCGAGTGAGTGTTCCTGTGCATGCGCTGGATAGCTGACTACTACCTGCTTCATTTGGTCGACTGATGCGATTGCAGTTTTATCCAGTTTCACTTCACCCAGTGGTGTGGTAAATTCATCTACATCCGGCAATGCCAGCCCACGCACCGGAACCCTATGAACCGGACCAAGCAAGATGACGCGATTGATGGTGTCGTGCCACCTGGCGAGTTTGTTATAGGCAATTGCAGCAGTTTGGCCTGAATAGATATAGCCGGCATGTGGCACTACAATGGCCTTGGGTGGCGCTGAAGGTACATCAAGGGTTGTTGGCGACTGATTATTTCCAGTAGCCTGTTTGAGTAATTGATGAATATTGTCAGCCAGTGTCTGGCGATGCCCTGGATAAAAGCTACCGGCCACGGCGGCAGGACGTGTAGTATGCATTCAGCCCTCCATTAAGCTTAAGAAATGCATTAGCGAAACAGCTTTTATAATTAAACCCACGCATGGTTAAACCAGTGCATAGTCAAACCAGCGTATGCTTAAACATCAGTTTCGAAATTCAAAGGCTATCTATGGTTATTAATGTAGCAAAAACGGAGATGCGGGATAATCCGCGCGAACACTTATAGGTAGAAGTTAAATTACGGTTGGTTTAATTAAAAAAACTATTCCAGTAATCGACCTTCATTGGCGATCCTTGCCAGATCAAGCAAGTTGGTAGCGCCGGTTTTATGCATGATTTTTGATTTATGAATTTCTACGGTGCGGTGGCTGATACCCAGACGCCGTGCAATTTCTTTATTAGGAGAGCCAGCTACTGCGAGCGCCATGACTTCACGCTCACGCTCGGTTAAATCTGCCAGTTTTGATTTTGCATCCTGACCGTTGGCCAGTTGGGTAATGAGTCGCTGACTTTCTAAAATTGCCGATCTTACCGATAGCAGCAGATTCTCACGTGTAACAGGTTTAGTTAGAAAATCAACAGCACCGGCTTTTACGGCCTTGACACTTAGTGGAATATCACCGTGGCCGGTGAGAAAGATGATCGGTAACTTAATATTACGCCGGTTCAGCTCCTGTTGCAGCTGCATGCCATCCATGCCCGGCATGCGTATATCGAGTATTGCGCAGCCACAGGCGTCTTTGCAGCAGGCATTCAGAAAGTCCTCACCATTGCTGTAGGTGCCTACTTTGATTCCTTCCTGCTCAATCATAAGCATGAGAGAATCTCTTACAGCACAGTCATCATCTACAATAAAAACCTTGGCTTCTGAAATAGTCATATTGATTTCTTCACAATGTGAATAGCGCTTGATATGGATTATAGCGTCGGTTTTTAAAATTGTGTCATGCTATGTATATTTGTTAATTTTAATAATCTCAATATCACTGAAAATAAGTGCAATTAGCTAGGTGCTTGCATAAGGTTTATTCGTTAGAATATTTAGATAGGCACGCTATTTGCAATATTAATTTGAATAAACATACTGCTAAGCAGATAATGAACTCAGAAGATAATAAATAGAAGGCAGGATGGATGAGTATTGAAGGCTTAGACCAATTAAAAAATGATGGCGTGGCTGACTCTCTACTAGATAGTCTGGCGTTGATTTGTCGCCTCTATGGTGTAGCAACCTCTAAAGATGCATTGGTGTCCGGGTTGCCGTTGCGTGATGGCAAGATGACACCGGAACTGCTGAAGCGATCAGCGGATCGCGTTAACTTGGCTGTCACTGTTTTAAAAAAACCGCTCACTGAAATCAGACGTGAATTTCTGCCAGCTATTCTGCTGCTTAAAGATGAACAAGCCTGTGTAGTTACTAAATTAGATCCGGCAAATAATCAGGCGGGTGTTATCTACCCAGAGCTCGGTGAAGCTGAATTGATGATTCCACTCAGCGAGCTGGCTGAGAGAAGTTTGGGTTATCTCATTGTTGCTAAACTGAAATATGTATTTGACCAGCGCGCACCTAGTGTTGGTAAGGTGCGCCTTCAGCATTGGTTCTGGGGTTCTCTGGCAGAGAATAGCCGCATTTACCGTGACATTATGGTTGCCGCTTTTGTCGTGAATATGTTTGCGTTAGCAATGCCGCTTTTTACCATGAATGTTTACGATCGGGTTTTGCCAAATCGCGCTACAGAAACTTTATGGGTAATGGCAATCGGTATCGCACTGATTGTAGTCGGCGATTTAGTGCTGCGTACCATGCGTGCTTATTTTCTTGATTGGGCCAGCACCAGAATTGATGTGAAACTGACCAGGCGTATCATGGAGCATGTATTAGGCATCCGTCTGGAGCAGCGCCCTAATTCAGTAGGCTCGTTTGCCAACAACCTGCGCTCTTTTGAGACTGTCCGTGATTTCATCACATCTGCCACTATTACGACATTTATCGACATCCCATTTGGTCTGATCTTTGTCGGCGTGATTGCCTGGATCGCGTGGCCGATGATTATTCCGGTGCTGCTGGGCGCCATAGTGATTTTAATTTATTCATTCAGCGTGCAGACAAAAATGCATGATTTGTCAGAAACGATGTATCGCGCCAGCGCAATTCGCAATGCAACATTGATTGAAAGCCTGGTCGGGCTTGAGACGGTAAAGGCGCTGGGTATTGAAGGGCAAATGCAGCGCAAGTGGGAACATAGTTCGCATTTTCTGACGGAAGTCAGCAGTAAGTTACGTTTGCTGACTACTTCTATCAACAATGGTGCAACCAGCATACAGCAGTTGATTACCGTTGCGATTGTAGTGCTGGGCGTTTATCTGGTGATTAACGGTGAACTCACCATGGGTGGCTTGATTGCATGCTCCATGCTGGCTTCACGTGCGCTGGTGCCGGTTGCACAGACAGCCGGTTTGCTGACGCAATATCATAATGCAGCAACGTCTTTAACTTCGCTTGATGAGATTATGAACCGTCCGGTTGAGCGTCCGCTTGATAGTGCATTCCTGTCCAGGCCTGTGTTTAACGGCGATATTGAATTCAGGGAAGTTTCATTCCGCTACCCAGGTGCAGAAGAAGATGCATTAACAAAGGTATCTTTCAAGATTAAAGCCGGTGAACATGCGGCGATATTAGGTCGTATGGGTTCAGGTAAAACTACAATTCATAAATTAATACTGGGTTTGTATCAGCCTACTGCAGGTGCGATTCTGATTGACGGTATTGATGCACGCCAGATTGACCCTGCTGAATTGAGGCGCTGTGTAGGTTATGTGCAGCAGGATACGCAGCTGTTTTATGGATCAATGCGCGACAACATCACAATTTCGTCTCCGCATGTAGATGATTACACCGTGCTGGCAGCGGCGCATGTTGGCGGGATTGATGAGTTCGTGAATGCACATCCTAAAGGCTTTGATATGCTGATCGGTGAACGCGGCGAGACCTTGTCCGGCGGACAGAAGCAGGGTGTTGGCATTGCCCGTGCCTTTATTTCAAAACCCGCAATACTGTTATTGGATGAGCCAACCAGTGCGATGGATCATTCAGGTGAAGAGGCGATTAAGCGCAGACTGGTTGAAGCGACTAAAAATAAAACGCTGGTGCTGATTTCGCATCGCTCTTCTTTGTATGACCTGGTGAGTAGAATTATTGTGATTGATTCCGGCAGAATTGTGGCTGACGGCCCTAAAGATCAAGTAACTGATGCTTTGAGAAACGGCAAGATAGGTAAGGCGCTATGAGTGAGAAGTTGTTTGACAAGCTAGGAACCCTGAATCGTGTTCTGAAGAGCCAGACTTGGCTTACTAAGCCTATTTACTATTTTATTGACCGTACTGTACCTACTGAAACCAGAGAAGATTTGCATTGGCAGGATGAAGCAGATCTGGCGATACTGGAACAAACACCGGTAAAAGCCAAACTGCTGCTGTATGCAATTGCGATTGTCTTGGTAGCACTGATACTGTGGGCATCGTTTGCCAAGGTGGATGAAGTGACAAGGGGCGAAGGGCGGGTGATTCCATCCAAGCAAGTGCAGGTGATTCAGTCGCTGGATGGCGGTATTGTTTCCGAGATTTTAGTGCACGAAGGCCAGACAGTGACTGTTGGTAGTCCACTGATTCGTATTGATGAAACCCGTGCTGTTTCTTCCTTACGGGAAAATCAGGCGCAGTATCTGGCGTTTCTCGCCAAGCAGTCCAGACTCAGGTCTTTAGCCGAAGATAAACCCTTTACGCCACCTCCTGAAGTGCGTAGTGAAGCGCCGGAAGTTTATGATCAGGAATATGCCCTATACCTTTCCAGTCAGGAAGAATTAGCATCGGCCATTGAAATTGCACGCAACCAGATGGTGCAGCGTGAGAAAGAATTGCTGGAAGTTCAGTATAAAAAGGAAATCGCAGAAAAAAATTATGAATCTGCTAATAAGGAACTCGCTGCTAATAAACCTTTATTAGCCAGTGGAGCAGTGTCAGAAATCGACATTCTGAAACTGGAGCGTGAGGCTACCAGAGCCAGAGGGGATATTGACCAGTCACGCGCGCAGATCGGTAGGATTCAGAGCGCTATTGGCGAGGCACGTCGTAAAATCAGTGAAGTAGAACAGAACTTTAAAAGTAAAGTACGTACCGAGCTGAACGATGTGACCGCGCGTTTGAACAGCCTGTCAGAAGTCAGTGTTTCGCTGCAGGATAAAGTGAACCAAACTACATTGAAATCACCGGTAAACGGTAAAGTCAGCCGCTTGTTTTTTAATACGGTTGGCGGTGTGATTCAGCCCGGAAAAGAAGTGCTGGAGGTTGTACCTACGGATGATGCGCTGATTCTTGAAACTAAAATCCAGATCAAAGACATTGCTTTCATTCGTGTTTTGCAGCCAGCAGTCGTCAAGTTAACGGCTTATGATTACAGCATTTATGGTGCCTTGGATGCAGTGGTTGAGAATATTGCAGCAGACTCTATCGTGGATGAAGAGGGGAATGCCTATTATCTGGTGAGAGTACGTACACTGAAGTCCAGTCTTGGTAAGGATTTGCCGATTATTCCCGGTATGGTGGCCCAGGTTGATATTATGACCGGTAAAAAAACGATCCTTTCCTATTTGCTAAAACCGGTATTAAAAGCGAAGTCATACGCTTTCAGTGAGAGATAAATGCAGGATATATTTGTTAGTACATTGCCGAAGCTTATTAGCGGTTGGGCGGAAGCTTTTCCAGATGCATTATTAGTTAAAGATGTTCTAGAAGTCAGTTCCAATTTAGAGATTGTTGCCAGCTATAGCGCAGCTTTGATATTCTGGTTGCACATCAATAATAGCCAAAAGGATTTGCTACCTGCGGCAATTGCAAAACTGTTGCAAAGTTACCCGGACGCAAAAGTCGTAGTGCTGGCAAACACTCCCAGTCATGCTGAGACATTGCAGGCTTTAAGCGCAGGTGCCATGGGTTATGCACACGCTTATTCTGCACCGGAGATGCTTAAGGAAATCCGCACGGTCATTAACCATGGCGGCATATGGCTTGGGCAGCAGCTTTTAAAACGTCTGATTGAAACATCAGTAAAATTGACAGGCAACCGATCTGAACTGGTTGAGGAGTTGCTAGGTCGTTTAACCAGCCGCGAAAAAGAAGTCGCTATTGAAGCCTCTAAAGGTTTAAGCAATAAAGAAATTGCACGTGCACTAGATATTACTGAGCGTACAGTTAAGGCGCATCTGGCAAAAAGTTTTGAGCGCCTCGGCGTGAAAGACCGGCTGCAATTGGCGCTGATGCTAAATAAAAAATAAAGCTGGATTTATAACAAAGCCTGATCTACAAGCTCGGGCTTTGTTTTTTAAGGGTAAAAGCTTATGCCTAGCTTTTAGTTGCTCTTTAAATCCTGATACCCGGCCCAGTCATGCCGTCTATGCCGATTTGTTTTAATACGGCTATTTCATTCTCGGTATGTACGCCTTCGGCAATTGCAATGACGCCAATAGAGTGTGCAATCATACACAGGCCGCGAAGCAATGTTTTATTTGCTTCGCTACCATCAATGTCGCGAATGACTGAAGCGTCAATCTTGATGTAATGTAGTCCAATATCATGCAGTTCCCCTAAGCGTGAAATGCGAGTGCTGACGTGTTCAATACCGATTTTACAGCCAAGGCTTCTGGTCTGTTTGCAAAAATGATGAAATTCAAACAGGTGATCAAAAGCATCTTGTTCCGGTATTTCAAAATAGAGCTTATCGGCAACATGCGGTTGAGCAATAATGGTGCTGACTATTTTTTCTATAAAAGATGGATTGCACATAGCACTAGCTGATACATTCAGGCCAATTGCCGGGGCACCATTATTAATCGAGTTAACAGCCGTTTCAAATACCAGTTCATCCAGACGTGCCATGAGATTAAGCCGTGTTGCCCAGGTAATAAACTCGCCAGCGCAGAACCACTTGCCATCAGGTTTGAGTTGTAAACGTACCGGTGATTCAAAGTGCATTAAATCACCTGACTGGTTGATCACAGGATAGCTCTCGAGTTTAATTCTCTTGTTATCTAGCGCTGATGTTAGTAAGTTTAACCATTCACTTTCCTGACTATCTTGATATTGATCCAGATCACTCGCGTTGATTACATGCAACGTATTGCTTTGTTCTGTGCCAATTTGATCCAGAAGTTTGTTGCTGAGTGCGACCATTTTTCTGGCACTGTCTGTATTTGTAACGCGGGTTACAACATGAGCAAAGTTAACGGTGATTGATTTGTCCGTGGTAACGCTGATTTTTTCCAGCAGTTTTTTAATTTGATTGCCAAATGAGTAGTTGTCTACCGGTTTGTTTGAAAAGATAGCAAAGTCAGTGCCATTTAGCCTGCCGACTGATAATCCTGCTTGCTTGTCACATGTATTTTTTAGTGTATCGCCAATCACTTTTAGTATTGTGTTTGTTTCTTGGTAGCCAAGTTTTTGGTCAATGGCAGCCAGATTGGTTAGTCTGGAAACAATTAAGGCACCTTCATGAAAATATTCTTCGTGACTTATGTTCGCATCCAGGTTTTTAGTAAAATAATCCTGATTCATAAGACCGGTAATATGGTCATAATTGTTTTCCAGGCGTAACTGATCCAATCGCGCAGATTCTTCACTCACAGTCTTCTTAACGCGGCTGGAGAGTGTATTCATTGCATTTACAACGGCTTTAAATTCTTTGGTTTTAGGCACGCTGATTGTAATGAAACGACTTTCGCCTATTGACTCAGCTTGGTATACAACGTCATTAAGCGGTTTTAATATTTTCTTCAGAATCTCGCCACAAGCAAGCCCTCCAATAAATCCTATTAACAACACCCAAAGTGCGCTTAGTATTGTGTTGTCCCACAGTTTGTCGTAAGTGAAATTTGAGTCGCTTTCTATTTTTAACGTGCCATATTGAGACCATCCATCCTGAATTTCAGCTACACCAGGCCGCAACTGTAGCGGGATGAGTTTAACAAACCAATCCGGCGCTTTGGTTACACTCGTATTGTTAATGCGCTCACTAATGACTTTCCCGCTAGGATCCACTAAACCTATATAACGATAATGGCCGGTATCAAATTGTGCAGAAAGCAATAGATTCAGTGCGACAGGGTCTTTTTCCAGCTGTGTGATTGATAAGGCAAGCGTATTGGCATTGTCATCATTTTTTGCCTGTAATTGCTGCTCGAAATAATGTTTGCTGGCTACCGTGTTCAAAATAAATGCCCCGGCAAACGCCAGCGACAAAATAATGATAATTGCTAACCATAACTGTTTAATTAAAGACATATTGATTCCTAACCTTCATTTATTCTAATCCATCCATTTGCATACGCAACAGCACGTCGCGCCATCTTGAGAGGTGTGACTGTGCATCGCCTTTTGGACTTGCACTGTTGCCGACCCATAGGCCTTTGTCGTTAAAGCTGAAAATAGGGGATAAGTCTTTCCTGACAGAGGCAGGGTAAATCTCTGTAACCAGGCTATCCAGAATAAGCGGCTCTGCCTGCGGTGTAGCGTAATAGCTTAATACCATGTGCGCTCTTGCTGATCTTTGTCCGTTGTTGTTAAGTGTGGCTTTAACATAAGTAAGTCTGAGCTTGTTGTTAGGAATATTGACTGCTTTTAGAAACATATATTTAGCGATACTGAAATCTTCACAGTCTCCAGCCTGGCGTCCGATAGACTCAAGTGGAGTAGACCAGTAATCAGACTTGCCCCATATATCAATATCGTCGCCAAAAGTGATTTTGTTATTGAAGAAATCGTTTATTTTTTTGAGTTTTTCAGCATCTGGTGCAGTTTTCAGTTGAGAGACTAATTGCTGCAGTTCTTGAATGTCTTTTTGTGCTTCCTCGCCGTATTGCTGTCTGGCAAGCGTGCTTAATTTGTCAAAGTCATAACCTGCCGCAAAAATATAAGAAAAACAAAACAGCATCAACATCATTAATAGCGTAATGCTGAATATGCGTCTCGATATATTTGAATTTTTTTTAAAACCCGTAGGCACTCATGCTCCATAGATGCAATGCGGATACCATTAAATTTAATGGTAACTTTTTGATTGCTGAATGACTTTAAAAGTTATTAAGGTATGACTTTTGTGATTAATTGTTATTCAAAACTATCACGTGCTTATCAATAAAAGCTATCGCTTTGCAATATCTTACCTGTATTGGCCATCAGTACAATATATTCGTTTACAAATAACAGGTTTAATGGCATTGCAGTAAAAAAGTATGATTAAAAAACTAAGAGAGTCGGGATACGAAAAATGGCATTAATCGGACGAGTGGTTGGAATGACAGGCACAGCTTCATTGATTTTAGGCAATGGAGAAAAGCGAGATTTGCAACTTGGAGATAGCATCCAGACCGGCGATACCATCCAGACCCCGCGAGGGGTAGAGGTTGATCTACAGCTTGCCAATGGGCGAATCATCCATATCAGCGCTGAACAATTAGTCGCCTTTACTGAAGATCTTGCCAGCGTATTTGTTCCCGACGGACTCGATAGCTCAATTGACCTTGCTACGATTGATACCGTAATTAAAGCCATTGAAGATGGCAAAGATATCAATGCAGTATTAGAAGAAACTGCCGCTGGTGTAGGTGGGCAATCGAATGCTTATGGCTTTGGTTTTGTTGATTTGGTCAGAATTAATACTGAGTTAATTAATTCTGGGTTTGCTTTTGATAGTTCTGCTGCAGATGCTCAGGAATTTGCGACCGCCAATTTAATTAGCGAAACGATAGTTTTGGCGGTGAACGACCTGGACGAAATCGCCCCGGTCATCACCTCTGGCAACAGCGCGGGCAGCCTGGATGAAAACTCAGGCGCCGGACAAGTGGTATACACCGCGACCGCGACCGACAACCTCGACA
>Ga0208125_100068_pt1 | contig 108148 bp, 96 predicted proteins | sample LakWasM128_HOW14_2_FD_183938 | JGI IMG/M metagenome (GOLD analysis project Ga0208125, IMG submission 183938) | Freshwater sediment methanotrophic microbial communities from Lake Washington under simulated oxygen tension - Sediment Metagenome... | ecosystem: Environmental > Aquatic > Freshwater >...
AAAGCCGCCATTAAAGCTAAGCGCAAGGACTTTATTGTTTTTTATTGCAAGCTTACCTGTTAAATCTGCCGCACCTTGATTGAGTGTAAGGAACGCAAATTGGTTGATATACGGCGCAAATGGAATAAGTGAAAGTTGATTGAGTTTCACATCAAAATTAGCGGCGAATGGCAATGGCGTAAGCTTGCCCTGTGTACTAAACCGGCCGCCTTGCTTCACTTTAAAATCTGCTTTTATAGGTAATGCTCGCTTTAAATCCAGTGAACTGTCGCGCACTTCTACATTAATTTTCTCAACATCCATCAACAAAGGTGTAGTCAAGCTGCGGTCTTCGATATGGAGATTTGCGTTCTCAAGCGCAACTTTTTTAAGCGAGACAGCCCAGTCAGCTTTATTGGCACTTACCTTACTAGTCGCAGTTGGATTGCTAGCGCCACTTATTGCTGGCGTGAGTATCGTTTGCCAGTTAAGTGGTTTATTGGCTTCTTTAATGAGTTGGGTTTTTAGTCCGCTCAATATCAATGAAGGGATACTTACTTTTCGTTCGGTTATTAAAACTTCACCATCAGAAAGCTGAACATTATCCAAACTTGCCACTTGCTTATTCGCGGCTGATTTTGCGCTAATACCTGTCGCTTTACTTTGAATTTGTGTGATTACCACATCGCCTTTAGGCATAGCGAGTGCGAGGCTCAAATTAAAGTCCGCTACGTTCGTTTGTAATGGGCTTAAAAAAGTCTGATCAAGATATGCAAGCTTCCAATGTTGGAGCTGCACGTCGGCTACTTCTAGCGTGAACGGCGCTTCAACATCAGTGGTACTAGCAGTTTTTGCTAAACTTGGCTGTGAGTTAATTGCTTTAACTGGACTGCTTTCATTAGCAGGAGCAGTAAACACTTGCTGCCAATTAACTGTGCCAGTTTTATCCATTACCGCACTAACTGAGCCTTGTGGCAGAAGAACTTGTCCTACCTTAGCGCTACGTGCAGCTAAATCTAAACTGACGTGATTAACCGCTGCTTGTGGCAAAACTAGTAAAGACTGACTGCCGCTCTTGATCTCAAAATCTGCAAACTTCATGTTTAAATCTTGAAACTGAAGTTGCGGCGCATTGTTCATCACAAAATCTAAGCGTGGAATAGTTAGATTAGCCTGCTTTAAGCTGACTTTTGCAGTGGGAGTATCGCCAACTACGTTATTCAAATTTAACGCAACGTTTTTTAGCGCAAGTTTAGGTTTATCGTTTGGTAGTGAAAAATTATATTCAAAGCTCGTCTGAGCATCGCCTTGATTAACTGTTAACGGTAAGTTAACGCCTTTGACAACCTTCATCAGCTTGGCAAGTTTAACGCCATCAAGCGCAACAGAACCTTTAGAGGCAACTGGATTTACGCCAATATTACCTTTCCATTTAAGCGTGCCGCCCTGCTCTGGAAAATTAGCAGCAATCAAGTAATTACCTCTATCTTGCGGTAAGGTCGAAAATTGACCTAATTTAAAATCTAAGGGTGTGATTGCAGCTTTAAGTGGTTTAGCACGGCTAGCATCTACATACTCGATATTGCCGAGCTTGACTGAAACTTGCTGAATAATCAATCGTGGAATGGTATCGTCTGGAGGCGTTTTGTCTTCATTTAACTTGGCAATTAAGTCCGCCCAATTAAGCTTACCTTGTGGTGAGATGGCAATCAGTGCTTGAGGATCAACAAGGCTGATTTCTTTGAATTTCCAAGCTCTTTTAAAGATTCCGCTCGCTTCAAAATCAACAACCAGTTTAGTGAAGCCAGCAAGAGGTGCACCACTTTTCTCTGTTAGTTTGAAATTTTCAATGGTAGCTTTTAAACGCAAAGGATCAAAAGTCACTTTGCCAACACTGCCAATACTCGCTAATTTCTTTTCCGCAATCCAAGGTACAAGCTTTTTAGCCAAAGGATTAACAGCAAAGTAGCCAAACAAACAATAAAATATGAACAATCCGACCAAAATCTTGGCTGGTAGAGTCACTAAAAGTTGTAAGACTTTTTGTTTTACTAGGCTTGGCATGCGGAACCAAATTTTAGTTAAAGTAATGAAGGTGCAGATTCTGCGATTACATGAAGATTCTAGTCACTCTTTAACAACATAGCTAATGATTACTAGCCCGTTATCAAAAAATTACAATTGCACTCTTAAACAAAGGCTTTTAGTAAACAAAGGTTTTTAGGTGATAAAGAACTTCTAAAGCTTGCTTAGGCGTTAAATCGTCTGGGTTAACACCTTCCAATGCATTAACCACCGGATGCAGCACTATTTCTGGCGCAATTGCTTCGCTTGCAAACAAATCTACTTGTGAGTGGTTATTCGCCACATTTTGGCTTTCAAGCTGCAGTAATTTGCGTTTAGCACTTGCCACTACAGATTTAGGAATACCGGCCAATTGTGCTACTTGCAGACCATAACTTTGATTAGCAGCACCTTCTTCAACCTTATGCATAAAGACTATGTTGTGACCATGCTCAACCGCGTCTAGATGCACATTAGCGGCTTGTTTAAACTCATCCACAATGCGTGTTAGTTCAAAATAGTGGGTTGCAAAAAGTGTGTAGCTGCGATTTTTCTCTAACAGCTGTTTTGCCACTGCCCAGGCCAAACTTAAACCATCAAAGGTTGAAGTGCCGCGACCAATTTCATCTAGCAACACTAAGCTTTTATCAGTCGCATTATGCAAAATATTAGCGGTTTCAGTCATTTCCACCATAAACGTAGAGCGACCACCTGCCAAATCATCAGACGCTCCAATTCGCGTCATTATTCGGTCAATTTCACCGATTTTGGCCGAACTTGCCGGAACATAACATCCACAGTGCGCCAATAATACAATCAGTGCAGTTTGCCGCATAAAGGTTGATTTACCGCCCATGTTTGGCCCGGTAATGAGCAACAACTGGCGATAAGGGTTTAACACCACATCATTGGCAATAAAGGGTTGGGCGATACTTTCAACCACTGGATGACGACCATTCACAATTTGAATGCCAGCTTCCGTAATGAATTCTGGTGCAACATAATTGAGTGTTTCAGCACGCTCTGCAAAACAACTTAACACATCCAAGCTAGCAACCGCACCAGCATTGGTCTGCAGGGCGACGATAAACGGCATCAGCCTCTCTAACACTGCAGCAAAAAGCAGTTTTTCACGCGCGAGTGCGCGGTCATTTGCGCTTAGCACTTTGTCTTCAAATGCTTTAAGTTCAGGCGTGATAAAGCGCTCAACATTTTTTAACGTTTGACGACGTCTATATTCTGCAGGGGCGGTTTCTGCTTGTGTGCGACTCATTTCAATATAAAAGCCATGCACACTGTTGTATTCAACTTTTAAATTGGTAATACCTGTGCGAGCCTTTTCGGCAGCTTCATATTGCAATAAAAATTCGCCATGATTATTTTGCAAGGCGCGTAACTCATCCAACTCAGCATCATAGCCATCAGCAATCACGCCACCTTCACGCAGCACAACGCTTGGCTCGGCTTTAATCGCGGTAGTCAGCAAACTTACAACCGCATTTGGCGGGGTTAAACTTGAGCCCAGAGTCTGCAATAAACTGGTTTGTGAGCTTTGCAATTGCGCTTGCAGTAAAGGTAATTGCTGCAAACTTGCAGACAAACCTGACAAATCTCTCGGCCGAGCTGTTTTAAGCGCAATACGCGCTGTGATGCGCTCTATATCGCCAACATTCTTCAGCGGCAACATAGCGTAACTATTATTTTGAATCAGCTCAGCCACTGCCTCATGGCGCTTCATCACCAAATTTCTATCTTGCAATGGATGATGCAGCCAGTGGCGCAAAAGTCGAGCGCCCATGGCTGTTTGTGTGGTGTTAAGCAATGAATATAAGGTAGGGCTAGCTTCGCCACGCAAGGTTATATCTATTTCTAGATTGCGGCGCGTGGCTGCATCCAACTGAACATATGCACTCGTCACTTCAACCGAAATGGCGTTGATATGCGGCAAGGTAGTGCGCTGCGTGTGTTTCACATAATCGAGTAAAGCACCCGCCGCACAAATGGCTGGATTAAGGCTAGCACAGCCAAAACCGTTCAAATCATAAGTATTGAACTGTTTGGTGAGGGTATTAAACGCGCTATCAAAATCAAATTGCCAAGGGCTTAAGCGCTTTTTAGCGACTTTACTTAAACCAATAACAGCATGCTGAAAATCATCCGCCAGCAAAATCTCACTAGGAGCGATGCGCTCAATCTCTTGACCTAATAACCCAACAGCGATTTCACTCAAAATAAACGTACCAGAAGCAAGATTTAAACGTGCTAAACCAATCATGCCATCTGCTTGAAAGATGCTGAGTAACTGATTATCACGAGACTCATCTAATAACGCAGTATCAGTTAATGTACCTGGCGTTAAAATACGTGCAACTTGTCTATCAACAGGACCTTTGCTAGTTGCGGGGTCACCTATTTGCTCACAAATGGCTACCGCTTCACCTAACTTAGCCAACTTAGCTAAGTAACCTTCAGCCGCATGATATGGCACGCCCGCCATTTTGATAGGTTGACCATTACTACTACCGCGCTGCGTTAATGTTATACCGAGTAAACGTGAGGCTTTTTCAGCATCTTCAAAAAACAACTCATAAAAGTCGCCCATGCGATAAAACAGCAACATGTCTGGATGCTGCGCTTTTAAACCAAGATACTGGCGCATCATCGGTGTGTGACTAGCGGCTGATTCCGCAGTATCTGATGGCTGTTGAACCTTACTCATGATTTACAGTATTTTTATCAGTCGAATTTTTGGGAGGGAAAATAAACTCACCTGGATGCTGGTTTAATCTTGTTGCTAAATTACCCAACAGTAATCGCCATTGTTTAAAGCGAACCTTGCGCGACTTCATGGCTACGTAAAGCGCCAAGCCGAAACTTACTGCGAGATTCACAAAACCGATTAACGCCACACTCAATGCAATGTAGGCAACGGATTGCCAACTTAACATAAAATCTAAAGCAACAGCGGCATACCCAGCATACGCGGATGAAAAGGTAATGTGCCTAATATCAAACGGTAAACCAAATAGCACGCCTATCGCCGTCATACCACCTAACAAACAACCAAAATAAAAGTTACCAGCTAGCGCGCCCAAATTGTTTTCTACATAATTAGCAACGCTATTAAGCCGTGCAACACCTAAAACCTTTTGCATCCAAGTGACAGCACGTAAACGTTGCGGAATTTTGTTATAAATCGCTAAATTATCATAGTAGCCCGCAATCAAGCCTGACAAAAACAAACAAACACCTGCCACAGCAGCATATAGCAAGGCACCACTATGAAGTGGGTCAATATCAGCTAATAGATGGTTTGCTTTATCGGGCGTTATAAAATGTTGCCCAGTAAAGTGCAGCACACCTAAAGCAATCAACATCGCGATAGGTACCACTACTACTACGTTACCAATAATTGCCACGAGCTGACTTCGCATGGTGTTAGCAATCATCGCCACCAGATTATCCATTTCTTTAGATTTACTGTCAGTCGCATCAATACTGGCAGCTATCGCAGCTGCCGTCATGGCGGGTTGCTTTGTAGCCACTGTGAAATGCAATATGTGAATTAAAATAAAGCCTAGGCCGTAATTTAAACTAAATAAAATGGCCTCAGTAAGCGGTGCCATGTGCTGCTTGGCAAGCGTGACCTTAATCATTGCCATGAAAGCAATAATGACGCCTGCGCCCATCGCTGAGCGCATTAATGCAAAGTATTCGGCACGATTGCCTGTGATGTAATGCTCACCTGTGCGGCTGGCGTTTTCAGTGACACGTAGCGCCATGACTTCCATATTCTCACGCCAGTGTTCACTCACGTCGTTTTTATGGCACTCGCTATAAACCAGCTCTTTAAACAGCTGTACGATTTTTAGATTTGCTTTAGAGTTAGCATCTGCAAGGCTTGTATCTTCATTGTTTCCGTTGCTATCATTGCTGGTGTGATCAAGAATCTCTAATAGTGTTTCTAGTCGAGTGACTTGTTGCGACATTCTTTGCAACATAAAAGTGAGCTGGATGCTGGTACCAACAACCGCACTATTACGTCGAATTTTCATGACCACTTCACTACACTGATTTAGCATGACTAAAATATGCTTAATGTCAGTCTCGTTACTTTTTGAATTCAACTCATCGGTATTAGAATCAGGCGATGCCAAAAATTCAGCCAACTCTACTTGCTGTGCAATAAACGGTGAAGTGTGTTGTTCAAGCTCAGGTTGGTTGCGAAGTAACTCAGGCTCTAAGCCCAATGCTGCTATGCGATATGAAAGTACCTGAGTAGCTTCCAAAAAATTCTGTCTGCATGATTCAAGAATAGGCTGCGTAATATCAGTTGCAGCTTCATTAAATCGCATTGCAATGATGAGCTGCTCCCAAATCTCATTAGGCACAGCCTGGACCCATATCTCGTCACTAGTTTTAGTGAAAAAACATGCAAACAGGTCAATAAGATAGGATTCATCAACCGCTTCAGGTAAAAGCTTATGCCCTAAGCGCCTGCGCATCTCAGTAAAAAATCCTGAAAAGGCCGAATGACGGGTCACTAGAAATAGTGAGATGGGCTTATGTTCACTTAATAGTCTTAATATGGCCTCACGCAACTGGCGCGCTTTTTCAGGATGACTATTAAGCAAATAACACAACGCTTGGATCGCTTTGATGGCCGCTTCTACCTGATGTGGCTTTGGCGGCCTAATTTCTGCAATTAAACTTGCAATAAACTTAGCGGTTGATTGCGGCGAGGGAACAGGTTCGTTCATATGCCGATCGAACACGTGTTCTATCATTGTTGTTTAGGTGTTTTTAAATCGTCAGTTAAGTGCGGGCTTAAGGTTTGCAACATTTGTGAGAATACTTTTGGGTTGGCCGCAACAATATTACCTGTTTTGAGCCATGACTCATTACCTTCGAAATCGCCCACGATTCCGCCTGCTTCTTGCACAATTAAACCGCCTGCGGCAATATCCCAAGTCGAAAGGTCAATTTCCCAAAAACCATCGTACCAACCTGCTGCCACATAAGCTAAATCTAACGCAGCTGAACCTGGGCGACGAATCCCTGTAGTTTTCTTAATCATATCTTTCAGCATATCTAAGTAAGTATCTAGATGCGTGAAATCACGGAACGGAAAACCTGTACCGATAATCGTATCTTGCAGTTTGGTGCGTTGCGATACACGAATACGTTTATCATTTAAGAATGCACCGCGACCTTTGGTTGCTGTAAACAGGTCATTGCGATTTGGGTCATACACGACAGCGTGCGTCAAAACGCCACGCTCTTGTAAGGCGATTGAGATGCAATATTGCGGCATGCCATGTAAAAAGTTAGTAGTGCCATCTAAGGGATCAATAATCCAAATAAAATCAGCTTCAGAATTCGACTCGCCGCTTTCTTCACCTAAAAATCCGTGCGTTGGATACAAATCTTTCAGCATGTCGATAATGGCATTCTCTGCAGATTTATCCACTTCCGTTACAAAGTCATTGTAAGTTTTAGTTTGAATTTTAAGTGAGCCTATATCTTCAGAGGCACGTGTAATAATATTGCCAGCGCGGCGTGCAGCTTTCACTGCATTGGATAACATAGGATGCATATTTTCTCGAATCTTTGTTGGTAGTCTGTTGCTTTAACCTGTATTGAATAAAATTTAGGCTAAATGTGGCTTGGCCATTACTTAGCTTTCAATGCCTCAAGCAATGACTCAAGCTTTAAATTCATGTTAAAGAACTGATAAGTCAGCATTTTAATACTATTTCACGTATTCACCAATCGCCATGTTCACCAATTAACATGTACATCAATCACCGTGAAGAGCTGACCTAAGCAACTGAAAGTTTTGGCACAAACAGATATTTAAGGTTGCGGCAGCTGCATAATTGGCTTACTTCGCATTTTATCTGCCAGCACTTGTGATTCAGACTTTCTTTTTTCAACATACTGCAATATGTTTTTGAGTTTAGCGGCTGAAGGCAATGCAGGATCATTCGGCAATTGTGATAATTGCTCAAAACTTTGTTCGTAAGGCTCGCTAATCGCCTCATCTATATGATTCGCCAATGAATCAAACGTAGCCTCCCCTTTATTACCTTCATGCATAATTTGTAGCCAAGAGCGATTAATGGCCTGGTCTTTCAATAAAAACTCATCCACCTTCTTACGCAAAAGCAACTCATCACTCCAGCGATATTTAGGTGCTGGAATACTTAGTACTAGAATCACACATGCAAGCACAATAACGCCACCAGCTAACAGCCTAGTGCTTCGCGACACAGGCTTAACTTCAATAGATTGCGAGAGTAAGATACTACTGAAAACACCCGTCAGAAACCCGCCTATATGGGCGGAGTTATCAATTCCAGGCACAACAAATCCAAACAAGATAGTCGCCACCGAAAACACCGACGCGCCCCAGAACAACCAGCGAAATTCATGTCGCGCAATTGAATGCCGTTCACGCCAGAGAAAAGTCAGCAGTGCACCATAAACTCCAAAAATAGCGCCAGACGCACCGCCTGACACTGCAGCATTCCCTTGAATAACCAGTGACACCAAGTTACCAGTTAATCCACTAAGCACATAGATACCAGCAAACCTAAGATGCCCATACATACGTTCGACTAATTGCCCTGCATCCCACAACGACCAGACATTCACTATCAAATGAATGATGCCAAAATGCAGAAACATCGCTGTGCCTAAACGCCACCATTCGCCATCTTGCGTTGCTGGGCCGAAATTAGCCCCCCAAGCGAGCTGAATAGCATTCGGCGAATGCCACAAGCCTGCGCCCTTTGTCAGCATCGCCACAAAAACCAATATATTTGCCGCAATAATCAGCTTGGTAACCATGACTTGTGGCACGCGTGATTTTAGAGTTAAGTGTAGTGACTGCAAATGAAATCCTATATATCTTAGGCTAATAACTGGTTGACAACTCAAACCTTACTGAACATTTTGCAGCGTTCTGCAAGAGGTACAATATGGACTGGCTAAAGGTTCACCTATAAACAAGCCCTGCGCTGGCCATGCAACGCTTTTCCAATAAGCTTCCACGGCACTTTCACCTGAAAGATAATGTGCAAGCAGCACAGTTGGATTTGGAAACTTTTGCCAAAAATTACAAGGTTCTGACACGGTGCCATAGCTAGCCGTAGCACCAGCTTCCAGCCATTTTAGGCTACTCATTTGACTGCTACCGAGCAAGTCGCCGCCAGATGAAGTCAGATGGTCAGCAAGCGCGCCAGGCATGAAACCTAGCGTATCCAGCTTTGGCACATGCGCAAGACCAGTTTCATACACCATGATGTCTTTCATATTTTCAATTGCGTTTAACTGCAAAGTTTGTATCTGTAGTTTTCTTTCTGGAATCTGCATGGATTTGGGAAAAAACTCAGCCCTAGAACTACGCAACTTGTCTGAGGTATTTAAATAATAAGCGCTCGCTTCACTCATCATAAATCCGCTTAATACGCCGCGATCAATCAATGCTTTTGCCTCATCTACCGACTCCGTTGGCATTAACATCGAAAGCCTTAAACCCGCATCGACAGGCTGTGTCGTAGCACTATTAAAATAAGGGCTCATTTTGCCGGGGTCGCAAGTTTTTTTGCACTGCTGTGCGTCAAAACCTAAAGTCAGCGCAGACGTAATTGCGTTGCACTCCACCGCATAAGGCGCAGTCCAAACGAGCAAGATCACCTGCATCTCCGGTTTCAGCTTTTCATCAATAGATTGCTTGAGCTGATTAAACTGCTCAACCGTGAGTTTTTTAGGATTTCCAGGAATATTGACTCGAATAAGATTATCCGACGGAATGCCGCGTGCTTTCAAATAATACTGACCGATGGCAACACTGTTAGTATTAGCCGTATTCACAATCACCGCCACGTTGCTTGGCCTAATGAGAGAGTCAGCTGCAAGTGCCTTATTAATAACCAAGGTATTTGAAAACACAAGCATCGCAACGCTAAACAAAATAATAAGTTTCTTCATCAGCCTATAACTAAATTTTTGAATGAACAATGCCTCAGTATACCTTTAACATTTAAACAATTTAATTTTCGTAATCTTTTTGCTACATTAAGTTTTAATCATTAATCAAGACCATATAAAAGATTTAAATGTTCAAAATTGACATTGTGCAGAGTTTAGAATGATAAAATGACACTTTAATGGTGATATGTTTATGACAGAAAAATTAGACTCAGCAAAAGCTGAACCCTTGCACAATATCCGCGTAGTATTATGCCAAACCAGCCATCCAGGGAATATTGGCTCAGCCGCACGCGCCATGAAAACCATGGGTCTAAAACATTTGTATTTGGTAAAACCAGATAAGTTTCCAGACGCCCATGCCACCGCTCTTTCAACTGGCGCTGCCGATTTACTTGAAAATGCAATTGTGACGGAAACATTAAGCGAGGCACTGCAAGGCTGTGTGCTAGCTATCGGCATGAGTGCACGTAAACGTCAAATTTCACACGAGCTTGTGAATGTTCGTGAAGCCGCACTGCGAGCTAGTAAAATAGCGACTACTCAACCTGTCGCCTTGGTATTCGGCACAGAAATGAGCGGTCTTTCGAACGCAGAATTAGACTGCTGCCAACTGCTTGCGATGATTCCAGCTAACCCTGAATACTCTTCGCTCAATCTAGCCGCCGCAGTGCAAGTCATGTGCTACGAAGTACGTATGGCGGTGCTTGAAGGCAAATTGGATGAAACCACACCCACCGAATACGCCACCAATGAAGCGCTAGAAGGTTTGTATACCCATCTGGAAGATACGCTCATTAAAATTGGCTACCTCAACCCCAATGCACCAAAGAAACTCAGTGAGCGTATACGTCGCATCTATGCACGCGCCAAGCTGGAAAAAGAAGAAGTAAATTTGCTTAGAGGCATTCTAACTTTAACGATAGAGCCGAAAAAACATACTAAGTATTAATTAAATATTCGCTACAAATGATTCATCACACATTAATCAAACCTGCATACTCATACCTTTTAAAGCAATCGACACTGCAAGTTATGGCATAATATCGCCATGTTTAATCACCTAAAAGAAGACATCTCCATCGTGTTCGAGCGTGACCCTGCGGCACGCACACATTGGGAAATACTCACCACCTACCCTGGCGTTCATGCTTTGCTGATGCACCGCTTATCGCATTGGCTATGGAAGCAGCACTTATATTGGTTTGCGCGCTTTAATTCGCATCTAGCTCGCTGGCTCACAGGTATTGAGATTCACCCAGGCGCCACAATTGGTCGCCGTGTATTTATTGACCACGGTATGGGCGTTGTAGTTGGTGAGACGGCAGTGATTGGTGATGACTGCACGCTTTACCACGGCGTCACATTGGGCGGTACTTCATGGAACAAAGGTAAACGTCACCCTACGCTTGAAAGTGGCGTGGTAATAGGTGCTGGCGCAAAAGTGCTAGGTCCGATTACCGTAGGTGCTGGTGCGAAAATCGGCTCAAACGCGGTTGTAGTGAAAAACGTACCAGCCAATGCAACAGCTGTTGGCATACCTGCACGCATCTTAGAAGAAGAAAAAGCCAATAAAGAAGAGTCTAGCAAAAACGCCAGCTTTACGGCTTATGCGGTGATTGATGATAACGACAAGTTTAACCATGAAGCAATGTCTAAAGCATTACAGGTGCTTCTAGAACACAGCGCAGCGCAAGATGCTAAGTTGGCTGAACTAACTTTACAGCTGCAGGCGCTCAGTAATGATGAAACTAGCGATACCAAGGTTGCTACGGCATTTGATGTAAAGCAACCAATAAAAAGCAAAGTCACTAAGAAAACCACCTCAGAATAATCACCTAGAAAATCAACTAATCATCAATACAGTTGCTTACGTTTGAATTATTTAGCAACTTAGAATGACTCGTGCTAGCAAATGAACTTAAATGGGCTAATAGTTGACTAAAGTGATCAGGTATTATAAAATTACCTGTAATTATATAGGTGCTATTTACTAATGAAACTTACAACAAAAGGTCGTTTTGCTGTGACTGCGATGCTAGACTTAGCCTTGCACGAGGCGCTAGCCAATAGCGAGAGTAAGATTGCAGGTAGTGAGCTTAACGAAATTAAACCCGTTACACTCGCAGGTATTAGCGAACGTCAGAGCATTTCACTTTCATATTTAGAGCAACTATTCAGCCGCTTGCGCCGTCAAGGCTTAGTGAACAGTGTGCGCGGACCTGGTGGTGGCTACAAGCTTGCAAAAAACTATGCTGATATTTCAGTCGCTGAAATCATCAATGCAGTAGATGAGCAAATCGACGCAACACACTGCGGCGGCCATGAAAACTGTAAGGATGAAGGTCGCTGTATGACGCACGACTTGTGGTCTACGCTCAACACAAAAATTTTAGATTACCTTGCCGGCGTAAGTTTAGCCGATATGGTTGCGTCACAGACATCAGATAAAAAAGTCACCATTATGCCGCGCGCTAACAGTGCTTGCAGTCAAAAAGATTTAACTATCGAGGCTGCCGTCGTTTAACACTAGCGATACTTTAGTAATGGCCAACATCTATTTTGATCATAATGCGACTACTGCGCTTGATAATAGCGTATTGGAAGCCATGTTACCTTGGATGACAAACCAAGCAGGCAACCCAACCAGCCGCCATGTTTTCGGTCGCTCAGCGCGTGATGCTGTTGAACATGCAAGAACTCAAGTAGCTGAAGCCTGTGGCGCCTATACCTCGCAAGTAGTATTTACTTCGTGTGGCACAGAGGCCAATAATTTTGCTGTAAAAGGTATTGCCACAATTAAACCAGCGGCGACTGCAAGGCAAATTTTAACTAGCGCCATTGAGCACCCATGCGTGACTCGACCAGCAATAGCGATGCAACAACATGGTTATGTCAGTCAAAAAATTGTAGTCGATGCAAACGGAAAGGTGGATTTAGAGAAATTTAAACTACAGTTAAACACACCAACTGGCTTGGTTTCAGTCATGTTGGCAAACAATGAAACAGGTGTCATACAGGAGCTTGACTCTATTACTGAAATGGCTCGAAGTGCAGGTGCGTTCATGCATACGGACGCAGTTCAAGCACTTGGTAAGATTGATCTGAATTTTGCAGATTTAAATGTAAATGCAATGACGATTTCCAGTCATAAGATTCATGGCCCACAAGGTGCCGCAGCACTGATAGTAGATAAGAAAATGGATATACAGCCACTATTGCATGGTGGTGGACAAGAAAAAGGTTTACGCAGCGGCACAGAAAACGTTGCGGCAATTGTTGGCTTTGGCGCAGCCTGTGAATTAGCCATCAGTAATCGGGCGAATTTTGCAGCTCACACTGCAGCCTTACGCAATCAGCTTGAGCAAGGTTTACAAGCATTAGATGTTAGCATTTTCGGCAAGCAAGTAGCGCGCATACCGAATACCAGCTTTTTTGCGATTGACAATATTGAAGGTGAAACACTGGTCATGGCCTTAGATCGTAAAGGCTACGCGGTTGCTAGCGGCTCAGCTTGTTCTAGCGACAGCACTGAGCCTAGCCATGTACTTTTGGCCATGGGCATACCTGCAGATTTGGCGCGTGGCGCAGTAAGAGTTAGTTTTGGTGCAAGCAACACAGCAGCACAAGTGGCAAGCTTTTTAGCCACATTGAATATTGAAATTTTGAGATTAAAACAATTGACGGCAATAGCCGCTTAATTAAGGTTTTTAGGTCAGTTTTACCTACCTAAAAAATCCAAACCGGTTTAATAAAATGCAAGGATAAATGAAAGAATGTCAGCTTCAATAGAAATGCCAGTTTCAAAACATGCAGAAGATAGTATGCATCCAATTTATTTGGATTACTCAGCAACTACACCTGTTGATCCGCGCGTTGCCGCAAAAATGATTCCATATTTAACGGAAGATTTTGGCAACCCAGCTTCACGTAGCCATCCATACGGTTGGACTGCTGAAAAAGCGGTTGAGAACGCACGTGAAGAAGTCGCCAAGTTAGTAGGTGCAGACCCGCGCGAAATCGTATGGACATCTGGTGCGACTGAATCGAACAACCTTGCAATTAAAGGCGCAGCTAATTTTTACAGCGGCAAAGGTAAACACATCATCACCGTGGCAACTGAGCATAAAGCAGTGATTGACCCAGTGCGTGAACTTGAGCGTCAAGGATTTGAAGCCACATTCTTAGAACCAGAACCAAATGGCTTAGTAGATTTAGAGAAATTTAAAGCAGCAATTCGTCCAGATACAGTGTTAGCGTCAGTGATGCTAGTTAACAATGAAATTGGTGTAATTCAAGACATTACTGCAATCGGTAATATCTGTCGTGAAAATGGTGTGATTTTTCACGTAGATGCTGCGCAAGCAACCGGTAAAGTGCATATTGATTTAGAAAACTTACCTGTCGATTTAATGAGCTTCAGCGCGCATAAAACTTACGGCCCTAAAGGCATTGGTGCTTTGTATGTGCGTCGCAAACCACGCATTCGTATTGAAGCGCAAATGCACGGTGGTGGCCACGAGCGAGGTATGCGTTCAGGTACATTAGCTACGCATCAAATCGTTGGCATGGGCGAAGCGTTTAGAATTGCTCGCGAAGAAATGGATTTAGAAAATGCACGCATCCGCCGCTTACGCGATAAATTGTTACATGGCCTAGAAACCATGGAAGAAGTTTATGTGAATGGTGATTTAGAACACCGCGTTCCACATAACTTGAATATCAGTTTCAACTATGTAGAAGGCGAATCTCTGATTATGGCCGTGAAAGGCATCGCCGTTTCAAGCGGTTCTGCATGTACGTCTGCCAGCTTAGAGCCTAGCTATGTATTGCGTGCTTTAGGGCGTTCAGATGAATTAGCACACAGTTCGATTCGCTTCTCGATTGGTCGTTTTACCACTGAAGAAGACGTTGATTACACCATCAACTTAATGAAAAGTAAAATTGATAAATTAAGAGAATTATCGCCACTTTGGGAAATGTTTAAGGATGGAATTGATCTAACTAAAGTGCAGTGGGCTGCACACTAAAATGCCTCTCTTTTCCAGTCTTACTAGACACAAAAAATAGTGCGCATTTGTAATTTAAAAAAGAATACTTAAGGAGTAAGAATCATGGCTTATAGCGATAAAGTTTTAGACCACTACGAAAACCCGCGTAACGTAGGTACGTTAGACAAAAACGATCCAAACGTAGGTACCGGCATGGTCGGTGCGCCAGCTTGTGGCGATGTAATGAAATTAATGATTAAAGTGAATGATAGCGGCATTATTGAAGATGCTAAATTCAAGACTTATGGTTGTGGCTCAGCCATTGCCTCAAGCTCTTTGGTAACAGAGTGGCTTAAAGGTCGTACTATTGAAGAAGCTTATGCGATCAAGAATTCTGAGATCGCTGAAGAGTTAGCGTTGCCGCCAGTAAAAATTCACTGTTCTGTATTAGCAGAAGATGCAATTAAAGCAGCTGTTGCTGACATTAAAGCAAAACAAGCCGCGAAAGTGACCGCGTAATCTATGGCAATATCACTGACAGAAACCGCGGCTAACCGCGTAGAAAAATTCCTTGCCAATCGAGGCAAAGGCATTGGCTTACGTTTGGGCGTTAAAACCACAGGCTGCTCAGGCATGGCGTATACACTGGAGTTTGTTGATGAGATGCATCCAGAAGATACCGCATTTGAAAGCCATGGCGTTAAAGTGATTGTTGATCCAAAGAGCCTCGTTTACATTGATGGTACGGAATTAGACTTTACCAAAGAAGGCTTAAATGAAGGCTTTAAGTTTAACAATCCCAACGTGAAAGACGAATGTGGTTGCGGTGAAAGCTTTACAGTGTGAGTTTAAATTATTTTGAGTTGTTTGGACTTGAACCAATTTTCAATATTGAGTTAGCCGCACTAGAAAGCAATTTTCGCAAGATACAATCTGAGTCGCACCCAGACAGATTTGTGACTGCTCCAGCTGCAGAAAAGTTAAGTGCTATGCAACAAGCAACGCTAGCAAATGAAGCTTATCTAAGCCTTAAAAATCCGGCTAATCGCGCTAAATATCTATTAGAATTGCAAGGCATCACTGCGATTGGCGAAACAAATACAGCCATGCCGACAGATTTTTTGATGCAGCAAATGGAATGGCGTGAAGCGACGGAAGATGCAATATCGGCTAAAGATATCACTGCTTTAGATAGCTTATTAGCTGAAATTCGAGTTGAAGCAAAAAACTTGCAAGAGAGCTTAACTAGTTTGCTAGATGTGCACAAGGATTATGCCGCCGCCACTGATGCCACTCGTAAGCTCATTTTTATCGATAAAGTGTCTGAAGACATTAATCGCGCAATAGAACAAATAGACATTTAAGATAGCAATAAACTGATGGCAATTATCTAATGGCATTACTGCAAATATCCGAACCTGGCATGAGTGCCGCACCACACCAACACAAGTTGGCAGTGGGTATAGACCTAGGCACCACAAACTCTCTAGTGGCCACAGTTAAAAGTGGGATGGCTACTGTACTGCAAGATGAGCATGGTCATGCGCTATTGCCGTCCGTAGTGCGTTATATGCCCGAGGGTGAGGTAGTTGTTGGACACGATGCGCAAGCGCAACAAAGTGCGGATCCTGTCAATACCATTGCCTCAGCCAAGCGTTTTATGGGACGCAGCCTAAAAGATATTGCCGATAGAGCCCACATTCCATATAACTTTGTAGATAGCTCAGACGCCACCAAACTATTACAAATTCAAACCCGCGCTGGTTTAAAAACGCCAGTAGAAATCTCTGCTGAAATCTTGAAAACACTTAAAGCCCGCGCTGAGAAATCACTTGGCGGCGACTTAATTGGTGTAGTCATTACCGTGCCAGCCTACTTTGATGATGCACAGCGCCAAGCTACAAAAGATGCCGCACGCTTAGCTGGGTTGAATGTATTACGCCTGCTGAATGAACCTACCGCTGCTGCGGTGGCTTATGGCTTAGACAACGCTGCGGAAGGCACATTTGTCATTTATGATTTAGGTGGAGGCACGTTTGATGTATCTATACTCAAGCTGACCAAAGGCGTGTTTGAAGTGCTTGCGACGAATGGTGATTCTGCACTTGGTGGTGACGATTTCGACCACCGCATTTATTGCTGGGTGTTAGATAGAATTAGAGAAAGTACCAGTGACTTTAATCCACTAAGTGAGAATGACACACGCTTGCTATTGACCAAAGCGCGTCAGGCAAAAGAATGGTTAACAGATAATCATGAAGCGCAGATTGTGTGCCGCTTGAGTAATGGTATGTTAGTTGATGTAACGCTCAGCGCGACTCAATTTGTAGAGTTCACACAGCAGCTGGTGATTAAAACGCTCGCACCTACTCGTAAAGCCATGCGCGATGCACAACTTACGCTAGACGATATTAAAGGCGTTGTATTAGTTGGCGGTGCTACACGCATGCCACAAGTGAAACACGCAGTTGAAGAATACTTTAAACAAACGCCTCTGACTAACTTAGACCCGGACAAAGTGGTTGCACTCGGTGCAGCAATTCAAGCGAATGCCTTGGTAGGTAACCGCAGCGAAGATGACTTGTTGTTATTGGATGTGACCCCGCTTTCTTTAGGTTTAGAAACTATGGGCGGCTTGGTGGAAAGAATTATCCCACGCAATAGCACGTTGCCCGTTGCCCGTGCGCAAGACTTCACCACTTACAAAGATGGTCAAACTGCCATGAGCATACAAGTGGTGCAAGGCGAGCGCGAGTTGGTAGCCGACTGTCGTTCCCTAGCACGTTTTGAGCTACGCGGCATTCCACCAATGGCGGCAGGCGCAGCACGTATACGCGTGACTTTTCAGGTAGATGCTGATGGCCTACTTTCCGTCAGTGCTCGTGAGCAAACGAACGGCGTTGAAGCGCATGTAGTCGTTAAACCATCATATGGACTGAGCGAAGATGAAATCACGCATATGTTGAAATCATCATTCGGCAGTGCAGAAGCTGACAAAGTGGCACGTATGTTGGCTGAGGCTCGCGTATCGGCAGGTGCCATTATTAATTCAGTCACGTTGGCACTAGCAGCGGACGGCCATCTGATTAATGAGCAGGAAAAGCAAGCCATAGAAACTGAAATACAAAATCTGCAAACAGTTAGCCAAGCTGAAGATGCTGCAGCCATTAACAAAGCCGTAGATGCTTTAAACCATGCAACCGAAGCATTTGCTGCAGCCCGCATGAATGCTAGCGTGAGCCATGCATTAAGCGGAAAAAACTTAGATTCAATTAACTTATAAGACCTTCATTTTCGCGTAGGCGGAAATGACAGAAAAATTTAGTAAGGAAACAAAATGCCGCAAATCATCATACTTCCACACGTAGAACTCTGCCCAGATGGCGCAGCGATTGAAGCTAAAACAGGCGATTCGATATGTGAAGTATTGCTAAGAAACCATATTGATATTGACCACGCCTGTGACCAAGCTTGCGCTTGCACCACGTGCCATGTGATTGTGCGCGAAGGTTTTAAATCACTCAATCCATCTGATGATCAAGAGGATGACTTATTAGATAAAGCCTGGGGATTAGAACCAAACTCGCGCTTATCTTGCCAAGCGCTTGTTGGTTCAGAGGATTTAGTGGTTGAAATACCTAAGTACTCAATCAATATGGCTAAAGAAGGCCACCGCTAGGCCTTCTATTTATTTGGCACCTTTTTCAGCTAAAAGCTTCAAGCTTTTAAAGTTTTAAAGTGTCTTCTAGAAAGTTAACTTGGCCTGTAGATATATCGTAAACAGCGCCAATCAAGCCTATTTTCTTCTCGTTGAGCATATCTTCAATAATGTCGCTGCTATGCAAAATTTGCTTAATTTGCACCCTAACATTTTGCGCACATACTTTAGCTACAAAATCTTCATTACTTGAATCACGCGACTCCAGCACCGTTTTCTCTTGACGAACAGCTGGACGAATATGATTAATAATCTCGCCAATATGGCCTTCCCTGAAATTATCGCAAGCCGCTTTTATCGCGCCACAACTCGTATGTCCAAGCACCACAATCAGTTTAGAGCCTAAGTATTTACTTGCGAACTCTAAGCTACCAATCCCTTTATCTGAAGCAATATTACCTGCCAAACGCACACTAAACACATCACCCAAAGCTTGATCAAACAACAATTCCACAGGTGCACGCGAATCACTGCAACTTAAAAATGAAGTAAATGGATGTTGCTTATCTTTCGTAATTTCAATTAAAGACTGATAATCTTTCTTTGAAGTTTGGTTATGCGTAAAGCGATGATTACCTTCAATCAAAATATCCAAAGCCTCTTGTGGAGACATCTTGTCGCGATTAAGTAACGGGTGTTGGTACATGCGGTTTACCTTTCAAAACTATGTACGCGAATTATACCTGATTGTATATTTGCAGAAACACGTTGAGCATTAAGGGTAATGAAAAAAGCCCGCTGCTTGAGCGGGCTTTAATTAGATGTTACTTACAACTTAATTAGAACTTGTAAGTCACGTCAAACTGGAATAAGTCAAAACTATCTAGGTTGAGTTTAATATCACCCCCTGTACCTACAGCAGCTAATTTATCATTTTTACGATTTGCATGACCCGCAGCAAAATTTAAGAACACATTGTCTCTAAACAGATATTCAGATTTAAAGACAACACCTTGCATATTGACACGTGAGTCCATAAAGTCTGAATCAACAGCGTTTGGATCAAGCGCATAAACACCTACATCTTGGTACCAAATTTTAGCTGACCAGTCGTCTTTTTGAGCTTTTTTATCTTTCTTAGATTCAACGCCCACACCTAATAACCACGCACTATCATCATTACCTGCATTGCGGATTGCTGCAGCATTAGCAGCGCCAGCAGCAATTGCAGCATGATAACGATCACTTCCATCTATATTATTAACATAATCCCCAAACACTTTAAAACCTAGGTTGCCTGAAGTTTGATAAGCAATTTCAAAAGGGATTTCAAGTGTTCTTAGATCATTCGTACCTTGTACTGCAGTGCCTAAACTAGCACCTGTACCAGTGGTTGTACCTAAACCTGGTACAAATGTTCTAGCGCCAGTTGCTTTTTCATTTGTGTATTTTGTAAAAGTAATCGCAGCTTTTGCAGAAACCTCATCGGTCAGTTTAAAGTTTGCACCACCTTGGAAAGCTAAGATGTTATTGGTAATTCTGTCGCTAGTTCCAGCACCAGGAGTGAAATCTTGGTAGTCACCTAGATATTGTGATTGTACTAAGTTAGCAAATATTTGTGTTTTTGGAGTTAGATCAAAAGTTAACTTCTCTGCTAAACCCTCAAAAGTTAAATCGCCATCCCAAACCATAGGGGTTGTGTAAAGTGGGTTAGCTATTCGACCAGCTTCTATTGCTAACCAATCGGTAGCTTTCCAACCCAGCATAGCGCGTTTAACAAACAGAGCCTCTTTTACATTTCCACCGTTAGTAGCAGCACCTGTTGCATTTGAATTGCCTCCAAATGTTGCATTATCCGAACGACCTCCTGAACCCATAGCAAAAGCTAAATCAGAGTAGAAATCACCTGATGTAGTAGTTGCACCAAAAGTAAGTTTATAGCGTCCACGATCTCTGTCTTCAGAGAAATTTTTTGTATCTTCGCCAGATCTCATTTCATATCTTGCACGAATATCACCATACAACTTTGCATTATCCACCACATCTGAAACGCTTAGCTTTGTCGCTTTTTTAACTTTTTTATCAGCAAGTTCAATATCGCTTTCACGACCCTTCAACAAAGGCAATGCTTCTTCTTCAGTCAACACGCCTTTTGAAACCAATGCCTGAACAAGATCAAATGTAGAGTCGGCCATCGCACTTGTACCAAAACCCATCAAAACTGAACCTGCTAGCGTTGCAGCTACCATGTTACGTAATTTAAAATTCATCAAAAATCCCCTCATAAAATTAACTGCATCAATGTATTTTTTCAACACGAGCAGTGTGTTATTTTTTTATGACAATTTGATGACAAAGAACTAACTTAATGGACAATTAGCAACAGCTTTGTTGCTAATTAACAACAATGAGAATATCAGGGAGTTTTGAGTATTAAATTATCTAGAATTACTCTTCTTAGACGGGATACACATGACTGCGCACAAACTTATTTTTATAGCACTAGGGCGTAGATAGGCTTTTACCTAAGCGCACGATCCATACTTTACTAGGGTAGTTAGTAGCATTTTCACCTACGCCAAAATCGTTATCATTGCTTAGCAACACTACATTTGGCGATAACACGGTTAGACCTTCTAACTTATCAGTATCAATTTTTGAGCGCACATCGTGACTATCAAATATTTCTCTTGTGCTAGCGGGCGTAATAGTGAGCTTACCTAACTTTTCGCCCTCTTTCTCAAATAGCAAAGTGTTCATATCTTGATAAGTAAGTATATTGGTTGCTGTGCTTAAATCGGCCTCGATTAACTTCACTTTATTGGTCGCACGTTCTAGCAACAAAAGCTTGTCTTGCGAAATTGCTACTGCATCTGAATATTTCAGATCTTTTTGCTTGTCAGCTTTTGGATAGGCAGACTTATCGCTTTGCAGCACTACAAACATCCCAGTGACTTTTGCATCTGTAGGCTTTGTAATATCTAAGCGCAATATTCTAACCAATCGACTTTTTTTATATGCTTTTTTGTTCTCATTTCCCATCGGGCTTTGTAAGGTTGCAAATGCAGTTTTTCCATCTGGCGTAACACTGACATTTTCAAAGCCGTGATTACCACGCCGCTCTTTATAGATTGATGGCAATATCTCTTTGACAGGATAATTAACACCATCATAGGACTTGCCAATAGGCACGTAGCGCATCAGCACATGGCCGTTCGTGTCAATCACAGCAATACTTGGCCCATATTCTTCAGCGACTAAAAAGTTACCATCGGGTAAAAGTTGCAACGCTTCGGTATCTAAGCCCGCCGGATGGTAACTCAATGGCGAGTTTGACTTACCTGAGTATGGTTGCTCATCAACTTCATGATTGCTTAAACCAGTCACGGGTTTACCTTTGCTATCAACAATCGGGATGGCACGAATCACTTCAATCCGCCCAATTGTACCTTTGCCTTGAGTGAGCTTTACATGCACGATTGCTGGCGTGAAGTTTGGTAATGGAAAAGTCTTACCATTTACACTACCGAGCCAATTGATATGGTCAAAATTCGGACCTCTGTCCGTTAACATGTAAAACTCACCTGGTTTATTCGGTATAGCAACAATGGCTGAACCAATACCAGGGATATAACGATTTGGATACCCACTCTTAACTGCTTGAGCATTATCACCTAAGTCAATATTTGGATTCAGCGTAGAAATATCGGTGTCTGGCAGCTGGAAAGTAGCCAAAACACTTGCATGCTTATTAGCATTTGGCTTGGCAGGTAGTGAAGACCAATCAAATTGAGCAGATTCTTCTGCTCTTAATATGCTACCAACATTAACGAGCAATAAAGCTGCTAACAAACCTAGTTGAAGATGTTTTGACATTGAGTGTTCCTAAAAATCTGAGTTACATCAGTTAACTTGTCTGGATATGAACTGATGTCATTTAAAAAATATATGACGTAAAAAAACCGCAAGCTAATTTTTTCAGCTTGCGGTTTTTATCATGCCTTCTGCATCTAACTTAAGATTCAGTGCGCATGTGCGGGAACAAAATTACATCACGGATACTTGCGCTGTCGGTAATCATCATGACTAAGCGGTCAATCCCGATACCGCAGCCGCCTGCTGGTGGCATGCCGTATTCCAGAGCACGAATAAAGTCCGCATCATAGAACATCGCCTCATGGTCACCCGCTTCTTTGGCTTTCATTTGTGCATGGAAGCGTGCGGCTTGATCTTCAGCATCGTTCAACTCACTGAAACCGTTTGCGATTTCGCGACCAGTCACAAACAATTCAAAACGCTCAGTGATTTCTGGGTTTTTGTCTGAGGCACGCGCTAATGGTGAAACTTCAACTGGGTAGTCGATAATATAAGTTGGCTCCCACAATTGGCTTTCAGCAGTTTCTTCAAACAATGCCAATTGCAATGCGCCTAAACCAGCGTGATCAAAAGGTTTTGTACCATGTTTAAGGATTTCAGCACGCAAGAAAGCTTCGTCGTTTAACTGCTCAAGCGTGTATTGCGGTGCGTATTTTTGAATAGCGCCAACAATCGTTAAGCGTTGGAATGGCTTGCTTAAGTCTAGCTCACGACCTTGGTATTCCAGCACTGCAGTACCGCGTGCTGCGATGGCTGCGGTGCGAATACAGTTTTCAGTAAAATCCATCAACCATTGATAGTCAGTATAAGCCGCATAAAATTCCATCATGGTGAATTCTGGATTATGACGAACGCTCAAACCTTCGTTACGGAAGTTACGGTTTACTTCAAATACGCGCTCAAAGCCTCCCACAACAAGGCGTTTCAAATATAGTTCTGGTGCAATACGCATGTACATTTGCATATCTAAAGCATTGTGATGCGTAATGAATGGCTTAGCTGAAGCACCACCTGGAATCGGGTGTAGCATCGGCGTTTCAACTTCTAAGAATTCATTTTGAATCATAAAATTACGAATCGCAGAAACGACTTTGCTACGTGCAACAAAAGTCGCACGCGTTTCTTCGCTCGTAATTAAATCAACGTAACGTTGGCGATATTTAACTTCTTGATCTTGCAAACCGTGGAACTTCTCTGGCAACGGGCGTAAAGATTTTGTCAGCAAACGGATTTCAGTGACTTTGATTGAAAGCTCACCAGTTTTAGTTTTAAACAGATAGCCAGTTGCACCTAAAAAGTCACCCAAATCCCAATGTTTAAATTGCTCATAGACTTCTTCGCTGATCATGTCTTTGGCGACATAAAGCTGAATACGGCTGCCTGCATTTGCGCCACTACCATCTTGTATAGTCGCAAAACTTGCTTTACCCATCACACGTTTCAACATCATACGACCGGCCACTACAACGTTAACTGGTGTCGTTTCAAATGCCTCATTTTCTTGATTAGCATAGGCTGCGATTAAATCAGCTGCTTTATGTTTAGGCTTAAAATCGTTAGGGAACGCTACGCCACCTGTGGCTTCACGAATGGACTTTAGCTTCTCACGACGCTCTGCAATCACGTGATTTTCGTCTACGGCGACTACTTCATTATTTTGCTGGTTATTCTCTTGGCTGCTCATTCTTAAACTCCCTGCTTCAAACTGACTTGTATAAATGGGTCAAGGTCGCCATCAAGCACGCCTTGCGTATTACCAATTTCTACATTGGTACGTAAATCTTTAATGCGGCCTTGGTCTAGTACATAAGACCTGATTTGATGCCCCCAACCAATATCGGTTTTAGCATCTTCTAGCGCTTGTTTGTCTGCATTGCGCTTGTTTAGTTCTAAGTTGTACAGTGCGCCTTTAAGCATATTCATCGCTTCATCGCGGTTACGATGTTGTGAGCGGTCATTTTGACACTGCACCACAGTATTAGTAGGTAGATGGGTAATACGCACGGCAGAATCAGTTTTGTTAATATGCTGACCACCCGCACCACTGGCGCGATAAGTGTCGATACGCAAGTCGGCTGGGTTAATATCAATTTGAATCGAATCATCGACTTCAGGGAAAATTTGCACACTTGCAAATGATGTATGACGTTTGGCATTGCTATCAAACGGTGATTTACGGACTAAGCGATGTACACCATTTTCGGTTCTTAAAGTGCCGTAAGCGTAATCGCCAGTCACCTTGATCGAAGCGCCTTTGATACCTGCCACATCGCCATCAGACTCTTCTAGCACTTCGACTTTAAAGCCTTTGCGTTCGCAATAACGAAGGTACATACGCAGCAGCATGGCCGCCCAATCTTGCGCTTCTGTACCGCCGCTGCCAGATTGAAATTCGATAAAGCAGTTATTTGGATCTAACTCGCCAGAGAACATGCGACGGAATTCCATCTCTGCGACCTGTTTTTCTACAGCTTGTGAATCGGCATCTACACTTAATAGAGTGTCATCGTCATTCTCTTCACGCGCCATTTCAAACAGCTCGCGGCTATCATTTAAGCTACTTTCAACTGCCTGCAGACTGTGGACTACAAGCTCTAATGCACGCTTTTCTTTACCTAAGGCTTGGCTTTTCTTGTTGTCATCCCAAACTTTAGGGTCTTCCAACAAACCATTGACCTCTTCTAGACGCTGAGACTTGGTCTCAAAGTCAAAGATACCCCCTAAGGTCGTTGTTACGCTCACCTAAGTCGATTAGACGATTAGCGATGATATTGAGTTGTTCGGCTTCCATAATGGTTTCTACAATGACTTGCGGTGCAATTGAAAGCGAATATTATACAGCAAAACACACCCCATTTTTACTCCACTTAGACGCGCCAAGCACCATCATGGTAAACCACTTGTTCATCTAACGTGACTCGTTCAGTGACGGCAAATACATCGATATGATACTTTCCATCACCGCGCTTAAAGTTGGGTTTGCCATAAACGCCGTGTTTGGCGCCTAATGACAAATGCACGCCGCACATGCGTTCATAACTACCGATGTCACTCACAGCGCGATCTTTTGTAAATGCACGATTCAACCCAAAACCAATTTCACGTAGCCAGACCACTTGCTCGTCAGCGCGAATATTAGCTAATACAGCATCAAACTGCGGTGTGCTGTCTTCAGTGGCAACAACTTGTCCGCGTTCAACAATCAAAGTGATGGGTTTAGCTGGGCGATTGACTCTGTATTGCGTGTCACCAAAAGCAAAAATTCGGACACGACCATGCACTGCTTCCAGGTCAAGCGCCTCGGTAAAGACCTCGCCGATGGGAAATTGCCCGCCTACATTTTGCATCTCGCTATAATCGCCCACATTAAGTTTGGCCGATTCAAATGCTGAACCAAATATCAAGCGAGCATCGGGAAATTGATCGCCGCCGCTATCTAAACAACCGCATTGCGCTTGGTCAATGATAGCTTTGAGTTGCTCACCTACTCCGCGAAAATACACAGGATCATACGCCAGCGCATCTATGTAGTAGCCCACCTCAGCGCCTACCATACGACTCAAATGCGGATGCTCAATAACTTTGAGTCCGCGCTTGAACAACTCGACACGAATACGGAAAGCCTCTAGCCTGAAATTGGTCGACTGAACGAGTACAACCAAATCTGAGGCGGCTAAACCAGACAATACCGCCAACACTTCATCTGGCGTATGTTGATCAAAATCAATCAATTGTGCATCTGGCAGGCAACGTCTATAGGCTTGTGTCAAAGTGGTTGCCAGTTCGCAACGCGTATCAAACACCACCACCGCCTTATGTGGCGCGCCGTGTTTGAATACATGCGTCAATAGCTCGTTTATATTGCTTTCCGCAATGCCCGCAATATCTGTAGCTAGCCCACTGCTCTCGTCGTCAATCCAAGAGCGCGCGATGGCGCGTTGATTGCCTAACAAACCTTAGTTGCCACGTTAACTACTTCACCATCTTCTTTAGAAAAAGGTCCAATATTTGGATTTTCCAGAATATCTAATACAAGCTCAGATGGGCGACATAGTTTTACACCTTTTTTAGTCACCACAATTGGTCGATTGATAAGAATAGGATCCTGCAGCATGGTGTCTATCAAAGCGTCATCCGATAAGCTTGCATTATCTAAACCTAACTCAGCGTAAGGTGTGCCTTTTTCGCGGATAAGCGCACGTACGTTGCCACCCATGGCTGCGATAAGCTCAACTAAACGCTCGCGGTTGGGCGGATTCTTTACATACTCAATCACTTCAGGCTCAACACCGCTAGCGCGTATCATGGCCAAGGTATTTCTAGAAGTTCCACAGGACGGATTATGGTAAATAGTGACGCTCATTTAAAGTCAACTTTCATGATGATAAGCATTATAACTACCGCCACAACCTGTGCGGAAATAAAGACCCAAACATCTGCAGGCTGAATGCCGACAAAAGTATTCGTAAGACTTCTGGCTACGGTGACGGCTGGGTTCGAGAAAAAAGTAGATGATGTAAACCAGTATCCTGCAGTCACAGTTAAAGCAACCAGCATAGGTATTTTGTCGCTGGCGTATTTAATCCCCAAACGAATCACTGTAAGCAATATCAATGTAGCAATTAACTCACTTAGCCAAATCCCAAAGCCGATACGTGGTTTTGTGGAGACTTGAATGAGCGGTAAAGTAAACATCATATGCACAAGCCACACACCACTAATCGCCCCCAGAAATTGAGCCACTATATAATTAAAGAGTGCAGAAAAACTTAATTTACCCTCACTCCAAAACATAATGCTGACCACTGGATTAAAATGCGCGCCTGAAATAGGCGCTAACAAAGTAATCAGCACATATAATCCGCACCCTGTAGCTATGCTGTTGCCTAGCAAAGCAACTGCCGCATTACCAGCCGAAAGTGTGTCACCCATAGTGCCAGAGCCAGTGACTATCGCTAGTAGCAATGCCGTGCCAATGAACTCTGTTACAACCAATGCTTTTTGATTCATAACTTCTCAATAGTAATTTATATGGAATTAATGTAAAAAATTTGAACGAATTATATCGTAAGATATTTAGTTATTTATGACATTAGCGCTCGCGGATTTAATCGTGGGCGGTTAAAATAGCGAAATAATAAATTTGAAATTAAATTGCAATAAATTTGTAATAAAAATATTGGGAGAATGATGTATGGCAAATGCTGTTTTCGGTCGATTAATGGCTGCAATATCACCACGTAACGACAATTATTTTGTGTTGTTTAACAATTTGGCTGATAGTGCAGTGAAAGGCTCCAAAGTACTTGCCATGATGTCGGCAGTGAATGATCCAACTAAGTTCGAAGAACATTTTGCTGAAATCAGAGCCATCGAATCACAAGCAGATGAATACACCAAAGAAATTCTTCTCTCACTTCACAAAACTTATATTACTCCATTTGATCGCCGCGAAATTCGCGAACTAGCCATGGCGCTAGATGACATTATCGATTACATGGAAGATATTCCACAAAGCTCTAAAATTTACGGTCACAGTGACTTCACACCTGAAATGGTGGCATTAGGTCAAATTTTATTACGTGCATCAGAAAAAGTACGCGACGCAGTGAATATGCTTTCCGACATGAAAAATGCAGAACGTATTTTACGCACTTGTGAAGAAATCAGCGCAATTGAAGGTGAGGCTGACCATGTAATGCGTGCAGGTATGCGTCGCTTGTTTGATGAAGAAGCCGATGCTCGCAAATTGATTCGCTCAAAAGAACTTTATGATTTATTTGAAATGGCGGTTGATAGCTGTGAAGATGTAGCCGATGTAATCCACGGTGTCGTGCTAGAGCGAATTTAAGGAGTACGGCATGGATCACGCAATCCTCATCATGGCGTTGCTCGTGGTGGTTGCCCTCATGTTTGACTTCATGAACGGCTTTCACGATGCAGCAAACTCCATTGCACTTATGGTCTCAACCCGCCTACTCACCCCTCAGGCAGCAGTAGTTTGGGCAGCATTTTTCAACTTAATCGCCTTTTTGTTTTTTGGGCTACACGTTGCAAATGTCGTTGGTAAAGGCATTATTTCTAAAGAGATTATTGATAATGCGGTGATATTTGGCGCACTTAGTGGCGCCATATCATGGAACCTGATTACTTGGTGGTTTGGTATTCCATCATCTTCATCACATGCATTAGTGGGCGGCTTAGTTGGCGCTGGCGTGGCTAAAGCAGGTACTGGCGCTATTGTTGCCGAAGGTCTAATTAAAACTTCAGTCGCCATTATTCTTTCGCCTTTATTCGGTATGCTGCTCGCGCTAATACTAATGGTGCTAGTGTTGTGGATATACGAAAAATCATCGCCCTACCCAACTGAGCGCATGTTTAATAAGTTGCAGTTTGTATCCTCTTCGCTTTATAGCTTAGGCCACGGTGGTAACGACGCACAAAAAACCATGGGTATTATCGCAGTTTTACTTTACGCCAACGGTTATATTCAAGGTGATTTCCATGTGCCATTTTGGGTAGTCATTTCTTGCCAAATTGCTATGGCATGCGGCACATTGTTTGGCGGCTGGCGTATAGTCCGGACTATGGGGATGGGCATCACACGTATTCGCCCTTCTGGAGGCTTCTGTGCGCAAACTTCTGGCGCTATCGCTTTATTTATAGCCACTTCACTCGGCATTCCAGTATCAACGACACACACGATTACTGGTGCGATTGTTGGCGTTGGGCTTTCAAGACGCGTGTCTGCAGTGCGCTGGGGTTTGGCATCTCGCATTGTTTGGGCATGGGTTCTCACTATCCCTTGCGCGGGTTTAATTGCAGCGATTAGTTACCATTTTGGTAGCACTTTTTTAAAATAGTTAAACTTTAGCTTATTAAATAAAAAGGGACTCTTAGTAGTCCTTTTTTTATTTTTAACGTTTCTTCAATTTGTCATTAAATTGTCATATTTGATTTCTAGAATGGTCATCAAGTTAAACCTACTCATGAAACAAACAGGAGAAATTAATGCAAGTTAGCAACTTTAATCTTAAGGCAGCTCTTTTAGCAGCAGGTCTTATCCTCGCCCCTAGCGCATTCGCAACTGACATTACTGGTGCTGGCGCTACTTTTCCATACCCAATTTACGCAAAATGGGCTGAGTCATACAATGTTAAAACTGGCGTTAAGTTAAATTATCAATCTATCGGTTCTGGCGGCGGTATTAAACAAATCACTAATAAAACAGTAGATTTCGGCGCTTCTGATAAACCATTAAAACCTGAAGAGTTAGAGAAAGCTGGTTTAGTGCAATTCCCAGCAGTTGTTGGTGGTGTAGTTCCTGTAGTGAATGTACCTGGCGTTACTGATGGCGAAATGCGTTTAAACGGTGAAGTGTTAGCTAACATTTATTTGAAAAAAATCGTTAAATGGAATGACCCTGCAATTAAAGCACTTAACCCAAGCTTGGCATTACCAGATACAGCTATTACTGTAGTACATCGCTCTGATGGTTCAGGTACATCTTTTGTATTCACAAACTATTTAAGCAAAGTTAGTAAAGAGTGGAGCGATAAAGTAGGTGCTGATACTTCTGTAGCTTGGCCAACTGGTTTAGGCGGTAAAGGTAATGAAGGCGTGGCTTCATACGCACAACGTATTAAAGGTTCAATTGGTTATGTTGAATATGCCTTCGCTAAACAAAACAATTTACCTACAGTAAGTTTACAAAACCGTGATGGTGAGTTTACTAAACCAAGTATCGAAAGCTTCCAATCTGCTGCTAAATACGCTGAATGGGAAAAAGCACCTGGTTTTTACGAAATTTTAACGAATGAGCCTGGCAAAGCAACATGGCCTATCACTGGCGCTAGCTTCATCTTGATGCACAAACTACAAGACAAACCAGCTAACGGCGCTGAAGTACTTAAGTTCTTTGACTGGAGCTACAACAATGGTGCTTTGATGGCAAAAGGTTTGGACTATGTGCCAATGCCTGACAACGTTGTAAAATTGATTGAAACTAGCTGGAAAACAAACATTAAAAGCAAAGATGGCGCTGCAGTTTGGACTAAATAGTTTTAAATCTAACTCGCTTTAAATTAAGAAAAAGTAGTCATTAAAGTTAATAGGCGACCCTAAAAGGTCGCTTATTAACAATATCAAACTTAAATACTGTTGAAGGAAATATAAAATGGATACGTATGCCCCTTCGGCAGTTTTAAATGATCAGAAAATCATTCGAGAATCAATTTCAATGCCGAATAGCCCACAAAATAAAAACATTGGAGCGACGCTAGATAAGCTGTTTCGCTATACCACCATGTTTTTTGCTTTCCTAGTTTTCATCTTACTGTTTGGCATTATTATTACCTTATTAGTAGGTAGCCTGCCTGCCTTGAAGATGTTCGGTGCATCTTTTTTCACAAGTACAGCATGGAATCCAGTCACGATTGACTTCGGTGGTGTAGTGCCTATTTATGGCACGTTTATCACCGCTTTAATTGCGATGCTCATCGGCATCCCAGTGAGTTTTGGTATTGCTATTTTCATCACAGAACTCTCTCCTAATTGGCTAAAACGCCCAATTGGTGTAGCTATTGAACTACTAGCAGGTATCCCAAGTATCATTTACGGCATGTGGGGCTTATTTGTATTCGCCCCATTGTTTGCTGACCACGTACAACCTTGGATGAACGATAACCTTGGCACATTGCCTTTAATAGGCGCTCTATTTCAAGGCCCACCTATGGGTATAGGCATGTTTACCGCTGGCTTTATTCTTGCCATTATGGTGATTCCATACACAGCATCAGTCATGCGAGATGTATTCGAAATTGTGCCAAGTATGCTTAAAGAATCTGCCTATGGACTAGGATCAACCACTTGGGAGGTCATTTGGAACGTAGTGCTTCCTTACACTAAAACTGGTGTGGTTGGCGGCATTATGCTTGGTTTAGGTAGAGCACTTGGTGAAACAATGGCGGTGACATTTGTTATTGGTAATGCGCACGAGCTGTCCGCTTCGCTCATGATGCCAGGCAATACGATTTCATCCGCTTTAGCTAACGAATTTACTGAAGCAGTTGGTGACGTTTACACCTCATCACTCATTACGTTAGGTTTAACATTATTTGTAATCACATTTATTGTGCTGTCACTGGCTAAATTGTTATTGATACGCTTATCACTGCGTGAAGGGAAACAGTCATGAAAGGCCTTGATAACAAGCGCTACATGCGTCGTAAATTTGTCAACGGACTTACGTTAAGCTTATCTGTTGCCACAGTTATATTCGCGCTAACATTCTTAGTATGGATCTTATGGACATTGTTCAGTCAAGGTCTTAGCCACTTAACGTTGGATGTATTTACTAAAATGACACCACCACCTGGCAGCTCTGGCGGCTTGTTAAATGCCATTGTTGGTAGTTTATATATGGTGTTTTTTGCAACAGTCATCGGCACACCTGTAGGTATATTAGCTGGAACCTACCTTTCAGAATACGGTAAGTCAGGCTGGTTGGCTCCAACAACTAGATTCATTAACGATATCTTGTTATCAGCACCATCCATCGTTATCGGTCTATTTGTCTATGAAGTCGCCGTACATAGTGTTAACCACTTCTCTGGCTGGGCTGGTTCATTCGCACTGTCATTGTTGGTGATACCTGTTGTAGTGCGTACTACAGAAAACATGATGTCATTGGTACCTAGTACATTACGTGAAGCCGCAGCAGCGCTCGGTGCACCTTACTGGAAAGTCATTGTGAACGTTGTCTACAAATCAGCAAGAACTGGGATTCTGACAGGGCTGTTACTTGCAGTTGCACGTATCAGTGGCGAAACAGCACCACTATTATTCACCGCGCTGAATAATCAGTTCTGGAGCACTGATATGAACCAGCCAATTTCAAGTTTAGCGGTTGTGATTTTCCAATTCGCAATGAGTCCATATGAAGACTGGCAGCACCTTGCATGGGCTGGCGCCTTACTCATTACCTTATTCGTGCTTGGCCTCAATATATTGGCTCGCACGGTGTTTCGTCAAAATCAATCTCACAGTTAGTTTAGGATTACTTAAATATGTCCACGCAAACTCTTCAAGCGAAGATCGCAGCCAAAAACATGAATTTCTACTACGGTAAATTTCATGCGCTTAAAGATATCAATATTGATATTCCAGCAAGCCAAGTAACCGCTTTCATTGGCCCATCTGGCTGCGGAAAATCAACCTTGCTACGTACGTTTAACCGTATGTATGAACTTTATCCTAAGCAACGTGTTGAAGGAAAAATCTTGCTTGATGGCAAAGATATTCACTCAGCTGAACAAGATTTGAATTTACTTCGCGCGAAAGTTGGTATGGTTTTCCAAAAACCAACACCATTCCCGATGTCTATTTACGACAACGTGGCCTTCGGTGTGAAGCTGTACGAGAACTTATCTAAGGCTGATATGAATGACCGCGTTGAATGGGCGCTACAAAAAGCAGCGATTTGGAATGAAGTTAAAGACAAGCTTCATCAAAGTGGTTCCGGTTTATCAGGTGGTCAACAACAGCGCTTGTGTATTGCGCGTGGCGTGGCGGTTAAGCCAAATGTATTGTTACTTGATGAGCCATGCTCGGCACTAGACCCAATCTCTACAGCGCGCATTGAAGACTTGATTCATGAATTGAAAAAAGAGTACACCATCGTTATTGTGACGCATAACATGCAACAAGCCGCACGTGTATCAGATTACACAGCGTATATGTACTTGGGTGAACTAATGGAGTTTGATCAAACCAATACGATTTTTACGCGCCCTAGCCGTAAAGAAACAGAAGATTACATCACAGGTAAATTCGGCTAATTTACTAGTTGCTCATTTGTTGAGCTGGTCGTAGGTTGCCAAACCAATGATATTTTTTATATGTTTTATTGAGTAAGGTTTTTAAAGGAATAAGTGATGGTATCTGAACATATCTATAAACAGTACGACTCAGAATTAGAAGCAGTGCGTGCCAAAGTACTTGAAATGGGATCACTAGTTGAGCAGCAGATTGTTGATGCTTTAGAGGCATTAACCACATCAAACGCCAAGCTAGCTAAACGAGTAATCAATAATGACCATCAAGTGAACGCGCTTGAAGTACAAATTGACGAAGATTGCAGCCACATTATTGCCTTGCGCCAGCCAGCTGCTGGAGATTTACGTATGGTGCTGATGATGATTAAAACCATTACAGACCTAGAGCGTATTGGTGATGAGGCTGCAAAAGTCGCACGCCTAGCATTAAAGTCTAGTGAAACTGACCGCATGTGGACGCCACGTTTTGCTGAAATTAAAACTATGGCGAATTTAACACGTGAAATGCTGCACATGTCACTAGATGCATTTGCCCGCTCAGATGCCACTAAAGTTTTACCGATTGCACAAATGGACGAGCAAGTGGATGGTCAATACCAAATGACCATTCGTCAGCTGATTACATTTATGCTGGAAGATCCACGCACCATTTCAATGTCATTGGAAGTATTGTTTGTATCGAAAGCGATTGAGCGCATCGGCGACCACGCGAAAAATATCTCTGAATATGTTGTGTACATGGTAAAAGGTAAAGATGTTCGCCACACCACGATAGAACAGATGGAACAAGACGCGAAGTCTTAACTTTCAAACCTTCAGCTTCACTCTATTGAATTGCTATTAGCGGAGTTTGATTAATCACATTAGCCAAACTCCAATCCGAACTGAGTTTCTTTTTAGCTCGCCGCTGCTCTAACTACTTCAGCAATTTCTTCAGCTAGTTTTTGTACTAACACACTATCTTGGCCTTCTACCATGACACGAATTTTAGGCTCTGTGCCTGATGCCCTTAGTAGAACGCGACCTGTACCATTTAAATCATTTTCGGCTTTTTTAACCGCCATTTGAATTTGTGGAATCTCAAGGTTCAGCTTAGTTTTAGTTGTAACATTAATAAGCACTTGCGGATAAAGTACCAGCTCGGCATTCATTTGGCTGAGCGTCTTACCGCTTTGTTTTAAAGCATGTAACACTTGCAGTGCGGCGATAATCGCATCACCACTGGTATGTTTATCTAACGTGAGGATGTGGCCTGAATTCTCTCCGCCTAATTTCCAGTTATTCTCATTCAGCAATTCCAACACATATCGATCACCCACTTTAGCGCGTGCGAATGGAATTTGATGTTTCTTCAAGGCATGCTCTAACGCAAGATTTGTCATCAGCGTGCCAGCGACACCGCCTTTTAGCTCACCTTTTGCGTGCAAACCTACGGCAATAATGTAAAGCAACTGATCGCCATCTAATAAGTTACCATGTGCATCGACCATCATCACACGGTCACCATCACCATCAAATGCAATACCTAAATCTGCTTTATATTCAAGCACCGCTTTTTGCAAGGCTTGCGGGTGCGTCGAACCAACCTGCTCGTTAATGTTGAGTCCATCTGGCTTATTACCGATGCATACAATTTCTGCACCTAGTTCATGGAAAACATTCGGTGCCACATGGTAAGTCGCACCATGTGCGCAATCCAACACGATTTTTAAACCACGTAAGTCTAAATCGTTAGGAAAAGTACTTTTGCAAAACTCAATATAGCGCCCTGCTGCATCATCTATACGGCGTGCTTTACCAAGCTTAGCTGACTCCATTACCTGCATAGGCTTTTCAAGCTCAGCTTCAATAGCATGCTCAATATCATCGGGCAGCTTTGCGCCTTCACTAGAGAAAAACTTGATACCGTTATCATAAAAAGGATTATGAGACGCTGAAATAACAATACCTGCTTGAGCGCGTAGGGCACGTGTGAGATAAGCTACGGCCGGGGTCGGCATTGGTCCAGTAAGCAATATATCCACGCCTGCCGCAGATAAGCCAGCTTCCAATGCAGCTTCTAACATATAGCCGGAAATGCGCGTATCTTTGCCAATTAACACAGCAGGATGAGCACCTTTTGCAAGATTGTTGTTCACAGAAGTAAGCACCTTACCCGCAGCATAACCTAAACGCATTACAAAATCTGGAGTAATGGGATGTTCGCCTACCTTGCCGCGAATGCCATCAGTACCAAAGTATTTTTTACTCATAATTTATCCTACTTTATTTTAGTTTTTTTAAAGCGTCTTATTAATAGCGCTTCATTTATTGAATAGCTGTCACAACTTTTAGCGCATCTACGGTTGCTTTCACATCGTGCACACGTAGTATTTTCGCGCCCTTCATAGCAGAAATGACTGAGGCAGCAATGCTTGCATATAAGCGCTGCCCTTCATCGGCACCAGTAATGGAACCAAGTACAGATTTACGTGATAACCCAACCAGCAAAGGCAGTCCGATTACATTCAACTCATCCAAGTGCTGAATGAGCGCAATATTATGCGCGCGTGTTTTACCAAAACCAAAACCGGGATCTAGCAGAATACGACTTTTTACAATGCCATGTGCGAGTGCTGCATTCATTCTATCTGCAAGAAACTGCTTAACCTCACTTACTACATCTACGTAATGGGGCTCTAACTGCATGGTTTGAGGTGTGCCTTGCATATGCATCAAACAAACACCTACGTTGCTTTGTGCAACAATCTCTAGCGCATTAGGCTCTTGCAGAGCACGTACATCATTCACAATGTCTGCACCAGCCACGATTGCTTGGCGCATCACCTCTGGCTTATAGGTATCAATTGAGATAGGTACATTGCAAGTTTTGCTTAAAGCTTCAATCACAGGAATCACGCGCTCGAGTTCTTCGTCTAAACTTACAACCGCGGCACCCGGGCGTGTAGATTCTCCGCCAATATCCAAAATATCTGCGCCTTCAGCTATAAGCTTTAAAGCATGTTCAACGGCTAAATCAGTAGATGAGAATTTTCCGCCATCAGAAAAAGAGTCTGGCGTAACATTCACAATACCCATGACATGCGGACGATTGAGCGTAAGTTGGTATTTGCCGCAGAAGAATTGGTGCGGCGGCTGATAATATGGTTGAGAGTCAGATTGCATAAAGCATTATACTTAAATTCTTGATCATAAAAAAAGGGCTAGAAATCTAGCCCTTTTTATTTTTTACCTATTACTCGTTTTTAGCCGTAGGTTGCGGTGTAGGTTTTGCACCTAAACCCGCTGAGCCAGAATCGCGCGGCGGATTAGGTTTGCTTTGCGTAGGCTTTGGTGGGCGCACTGCAATGCCTGCCATAATGTCATTGATTTGATCAGAGTCAATCGTTTCATATTCCATTAAAGCCGCTGTCATCGCTTCCACTTTATCGCGATTATCTTCTAGTAATTTACGTGCAATACCATATTGCTCATCTAAAATGCGACGGATTTCCGCATCCACTTTCTGCTGTGTAGCCTCAGAAACTGTTTTTGAGCTCATGCTACCAAAGAAAGAATCTTGCTCATCGCCTGCATACACCATAATACCAAGCGCATCACTCATACCGTACTTAGTCACCATAGAGCGTGCTAATTTAGTCGCACGTTCAAAGTCATTTGAGGCGCCAGTAGACATTTGATGCATGAAGATTTCTTCAGCAATACGACCGCCAAATAAAATAGAAATCTCTTCCAACATTTTGTCTTTATAGTTACTGATGCGGTCGAACTCTGGTAATTGCCAAGTTAGACCTAATGCCCAGCCACGCGGCATAATCGTTACTTTATGCACAGGGTCTGCTTTTGGTAATAATTTAGCCACTACCGCATGACCAGATTCGTGATAAGCAGTATTACGACGCTCTTCTTCACGCATCACCATAGACTTACGCTCTGGACCCATAAAGATTTTATCTTTAGCGTCTTCAAAGTCCTGCATATCTACAGTACGTTTGTTACGGCGTGCTGCAAACAATGCTGCTTCATTCACTAAGTTAGCTAAATCTGCACCTGAGAAGCCTGGCGTACCACGCGCTAAAATATCTGCTTTCACATCCACATCAATTGGCACTTTACGCATATGCACCATCAAAATTTGCTCACGACCTTTAATATCAGGCAATGACACCATTACTTGACGGTCGAAACGACCAGGACGTAATAAGGCTTTATCTAGCACATCTGCACGGTTAGTCGCGGCAATCACAATCACACCAGAGTTACCTTCAAAACCATCCATCTCAACCAATAATTGGTTTAATGTTTGTTCGCGCTCATCATTACCACCACCTGTGCCAGATCCACGGCTACGACCTACCGCATCAATCTCATCAATGAAAATGATGCATGGTGAGTTTTTCTTCGCATTCTCAAACATGTCGCGCACACGAGATGCACCTACACCGACAAACATCTCTACGAAATCTGAGCCTGAAATAGTAAAGAATGGTACTTTTGCTTCACCTGCAATTGCACGAGCCAGTAAAGTTTTACCCGTTCCTGGAGGGCCAACCATGAGTACGCCACGTGGAATACGACCACCCAATTTTTGGAATTTTGTTGGGTCACGTAAAAATTCTACAATTTCGGTCACTTCTTCTTTGGCTTCATCACAACCAGCTACATCAGCAAATGTTGTGGTGTTATTAGTTTCATCTAATTGGCGTGCTTTACTTTTACCAAATGAGAATGGGCCGCCGCTTTTACCGCCGCCTTGCATTTGACGCATAAAGAAAATCCAAACTCCAATTAACAATATCATTGGGAACCATGAGACAAAAATGCTCATCAACAATGACTGTTCTTCATCTGGCTTGGCTTCAACTGTTACATTATTTTTCAATAAATCAGAAACTAACCAAGGATCAGAAGGTGCAAAAGTGTTGAATTTTTTACCGTCGTGCGTTGTGCCGTGCAGCACACGCCCATCAATTTGCACTTTATCAATTTGACCATTTTTGACTTGCTGAATAAATTGTGAATACACAACTTGGCTATCTGCGCCATTTTTAACGCCAGACACATTGAAAATTGCCAGCAATACCATGGCAATCGCTAACCAAATGGCAATATTCTTAAATATATTGTTCAAAATATCGTTCCTTTTTTGAAAGGGAATTATCTTATGTAGCTAATTCACTACTTTGTGACTACTTGTTTAATTCACTACTTGCTAATTTTATAGTTACCATATTACGCTTTTTACAAAAATTGTCTTTAGGATTAACCATAAAATAGCGCTCTTGATTAGGGTTTACGCCCTAGTCCTAACAAATATACTTCGCTACTTCTGCCACGTGACGCCTTAGGTTTACGCGTCACGACTTTATCAAACATAGTCCGCATATTTTTTACAATATCGTCAAAACCTTCGCCTATGAATACCTTGACCAAAAAATTGCCACTTGGTTTCAGCCATTCTTTACTAAACTCCAAGGCCAACTCAGTTAAATACGCTGCGCCAGCTTGGTCAACGATAGTTATACCTGACATATTGGGTGCCATATCGGCAATTACAAGGTCTACTTGCTTGCCATTTAAACTTTTTTCCAATATTTTGAGTATGGCTTCTTCACGAAAATCGCCTTGAATAAACTCCACACCTTTAATTGGCTCCATTTCCAGCAAATCTAAAGCAATAATGCGTCCTTGGCCTTTTAATCGCTGAACAGCTACTTGCGACCAGCTACCTGGCGTTGAACCTAAGTCTACGATAGTCATACCAGGCTTAATCAGCTTATCTTTATCATCAATTTCTGTAAGTTTATAGGCCGCGCGCGCTCTATACCCTTCTTTTTGTGCACGCTTTACAAATTCATCATTGATATGTTCGTGCATCCAAGCTTTGCTGGAAGGTTTTAGTTTCATCTGTTAAACTGCTCGCCTATATAAATCAATAAGATAACTCAAGAAGACATACCGCCGTGAACTCAAAACAAATTAGCTACTTACGTGGCCTTGCACACAATTTAAATCCAGTTGTTATGATAAGTAATAAAGGCTTATCAGAGGCTGTTTTAAAAGAAATTAACCTAAACTTAGATGCACATGAATTGATTAAGATTAAAGTTGCGGGTGATGATAGAGAATTACGTGCCCAATTGTTGGTAGATATTTGCGCACAAACTAACGCAGTTGCAGTACATCACATTGGAAAACAACTAGTTGTTTATAGAAAATCAGCTACTAAGCCAAAAATTGTTGTTCCAACAAAATAATTGCTTGATGTAGAAGCGGTTTTGAATCGCTTCTACATAGTCACTTAACTTCAAAACCAACTATTTTTTCACAACCACCACAAAACCTAACAAGCATTGCACAACATAAGCAATGCTTGCCACGCCGTGCCACGCTTTAAATCGGTTAGCGAATACGCTTTGCATTACATCAGCAGGAAAAGCATCCGCTTTCAGCTGTGCCAATATCGGTTGAATACCGAAATGCCCTGCTAGTACTAACAACAACATCACAAACAATGCCCAAAAGTAGGATTGTTTAAGCGCCTGCGTGCCATGCCCTAGCAAGCGGTGAATCAGCAGATAAAACGCTGAGAACAAGCCTAAGTAAGACACATAGGTAAAAAATTGACCTGCTAGCTGACCTGCTAATTGATGATCTTGCAGAGTGTGAAATAGCGAATATGCAACAGCGCCTGTAGTCCACAAAGCGCCGACCCAGAAAGTGATCAGTATTAAACTAAATTTATCTAGCCAATGATTTGTCATTAGATATATTGCACTTCTAAAATTTCATATTCTTTAACGCCACCTGGTGCCATCACTTCTGCAACATCGCCTTCAGATTTACCAATTAAACCACGTGAAATCGGTGAACTGACAGAAATTTTACCGTTTTTAATATCCGCTTCATCGTCACCAACAATTTGATAAGTGATGATGCTTCCGCTATCCAAATCTTCGATTCTAACGGTTGAGCCAAATACACAGCGACCATCAGCATGCAGCGTTGATGGATCGATAACCATAGCATTTGAAAGCTTAGCTTCAACTTCAGCAATGCGACCTTCAATAAAGCTTTGGCGTTCTTTAGCTGCCTCGTACTCAGCATTTTCCGACAAGTCGCCCTGCGCACGCGCTTCTGCAATCGCCTGAATGACCCATGGACGGTCTACACTGCGCAAACGCAAAAGCTCCTCTTTTAGTTGCTCTGCGCCTTTAACGGTAACGGGTATTTGGGTAACTGCCATATTGCTAAACCTTATCTAAAATCTATTAAGCTAAAAAAATAAACCACACTCATATAGAGTGTGGCTTTTAAAACACACACCAAAACTTAAGTGTGGTTATGAATTAAAAATCTAGTGTATTTTAAGAAAGCTTTTTATGCAAGTCTTGAAGTGACTCAACCGTCAATTCTTGCATATGCGCCATACCTACACATGCTGCTTTAGCACCAGCTAGTGTTGTGTAGTAAGTCACTTTATTTTGCAATGCGCTACGACGAATTTCGTAAGAATCAACAACCGCACGCTTGTCTTCAGTCACATTCACAATAAAGCTAATGTCGCCATTTTTAATCATATCAACAATATGCGGACGACCTTCTGCCACTTTATTCACTGAAGCTACTTTTAAGCCATTAGCAGTCAATGCAGTTGCTGTGCCTTTAGTCGCTACTAACTCAAAACCTAAATCATGCAAAGCATGGGCAATTTCAACCACTTTATTGTAATCTTCTTTACGCACACTAATAAATGCTCTGCCACCTTCAGGCAACTTAGTAGAAGCACCAAGCTGTGACTTGAGGAAAGCTTCTGCAAATGTTGCACCAACGCCCATCACTTCACCCGTAGACTTCATTTCCGGGCCTAAGATAGTATCTACGCCAGGGAATTTAATGAACGGGAATACCGCTTCTTTGACTGAGTAGAATGGAGGAACAATCTCGCGTGTCACACCTTGTGCTTTAAGTGATGTACCTATCATGCAGCGTGCTGCTACTTTAGCCAGTTGTAAACCACAGGCTTTAGAAACGAACGGCACTGTACGTGATGCGCGTGGATTCACTTCTAAGACAAATACTGTTTTTCCTTGAATAGCAAACTGCACATTCATTAAACCTACTACACCCAAGGCACGCGCCATTTGTTTTGTCTGGTCACGCAATTCGTCTTGCAGTTTGGCTGACAAGCTAAACGGTGGTAATGAGCATGCTGAGTCGCCAGAATGCACACCAGCTTGTTCAACGTGCTCCATAATGCCGCCGATAATCACGTCACCCGTATTATCACAAAGCGCATCCACGTCGACTTCTAACGCATCATTCAAGAACCTGTCTAACAATACAGGTGATTCATTCGACACTTTTACCGCTTCACGCATGTAACGCTCGAGCTGAGATTGCTCTTGTACAATTTCCATCGCACGGCCACCCAACACATAAGATGGACGAACAACGAGCGGATAACCAATTTCCAAAGCTAAACGTATGGCTTCATCTGGCGTTCTCGCAGTGCGATTTGGCGGTTGTTTTAAACCAAGCTCTTGCAACATTTTTTGGAAGCGCTCGCGATCTTCTGCCATATCAATTGCATCTGGCGTTGTACCAATGATAGGCACACCCGCTTTTTCTAAATCACGCGCTAATTTTAGCGGCGTTTGTCCACCGTATTGCACAATCACGCCTACTGGTTTTTCTAACGCTACGATTTCAAGCACGTCTTCCAACGTTACTGGCTCAAAGTACAAGCGATCTGAAGTATCGTAATCAGTTGAAACTGTTTCAGGGTTACAGTTCACCATGATAGTTTCATAACCGTCTTCACGCATCGCAAATGCCGCATGAACACAACAATAATCGAACTCAATACCTTGACCAATACGATTAGGACCACCGCCCAAAATCATAATTTTCTTTTTATTGGTTGGCGCGGCCTCACACTCTTCTTCGTATGTTGAATACATATAAGCAGTGTTGGTTGAAAACTCAGCTGCACAAGTATCTACACGTTTGTAAACTGGGCGCACTTGCAAAGCTTGTCTGTAAGCACGCACTGCGTGTTGGTCTGTATTGAGCAATGTTGCCAAGCGTCTGTCAGAGAAACCACTGCGTTTTAATTTCAGCATGGCTTGCTTATCTAAATCTGCAATCTGCTTGCCTTTAAGCGCTTGTTCTCTATCGATTAAATCTTTGATTTGAACAAGGAACCAATGGTCAATTTTTGAAATATTGAACACTTGTTCAACACTCATACCCATTCTAAAGGCATCGCCAACATACCAAATACGCTCTGGACCAGGTACGCCCATTTCTTTGGTGATAGTGTCTAAATCTGTGGTTTTTTCATCCAAGCCATCAACGCCGACTTCAAGGCCGCGCAAGGCTTTTTGGAACGATTCTTGGAAAGTGCGGCCTATCGCCATCACTTCGCCCACTGACTTCATTTGCGTAGTTAAACGTGAGTCTGCTTGCGGGAATTTTTCAAATGCAAAACGAGGAATTTTTGTAACTACGTAGTCAATCGAAGGCTCAAATGATGCTGGTGTTGCACCACCAGTAATCTCATTACGTAACTCATCTAGAGTAAAGCCAACCGCTAACTTAGCAGCCACTTTTGCAATTGGGAAACCAGTCGCTTTTGAAGCCAATGCCGATGAACGTGATACACGCGGGTTCATCTCAATCACAATCATACGACCATCATCAGGATTAATGGCGAACTGTACGTTAGAACCACCAGTATCCACGCCAATTTCACGCAACACGGCAAGTGAAGCGTTACGCATGATTTGATACTCTTTATCACTCAACGTTTGCGCAGGCGCTACGGTGATTGAGTCACCCGTATGCACGCCCATAGGGTCTAGGTTTTCAATTGAGCAAATGATGATACAGTTATCCGCAGAGTCACGAACCACTTCCATCTCGTACTCTTTCCAACCTAAAAGTGACTCTTCAATCAGCAATTCATTGGTTGGTGAAGCATCAAGTCCACGTTCACAAATTGAAATAAACTCTTCACGATTGTAAGCAATACCGCCACCGCTGCCACCCATGGTGAATGAAGGACGAATAATCGTCGGGTAGCCAATACTCGCTTGCACTTGCAAGGCTTCTTCCATGCTATGAGCTACAGCAGAGCGCGCTGAACCCAAGCCAATTTTAGTCATGGCTTCTTTAAACTTTTGACGATCTTCAGCTTTATCAATCGCTTCTTTTGAAGCGCCAATTAGCTCAACTTTGTATTTTGCTAACACGCCATGCTTATCTAAATCTAATGCGCAATTCAACGCAGTTTGACCGCCCATCGTTGGCAACAAAGCATCTGGACGTTCTTTAGCAATGATTTTTTCAACCACTTGCCAAGTCACAGGCTCGATATAGGTCGCATCTGCCATTTCAGGGTCAGTCATGATGGTGGCTGGGTTAGAGTTCACCAAAATCACACGGTAGCCTTCTTCACGAAGCGCTTTACATGCTTGCGCGCCAGAATAGTCAAACTCGCAAGCTTGACCAATTACAATTGGACCAGCACCGATGATTAGAATAGATTTAATGTCTTTACGTTTTGCCATCTAATAGAGTCTCTACAAATTCAAATTTTTGCATTATTTTTGCGCACGCTACTGCGGACGCAGCAGTCGCTTTGCATAATATCCCGCTGCAACCGCCATCAAACCCGCCCACCAGCCTTGCAACGGACTTACCAGCCACATAATACCCATTAATAGCGCAAACAAAACCAGCAACCAACCGAGTATCAGCGTGTGCAGCTTATGACCAAATTCGTTGACCTTATCCACTTGCTGCACAAGATTTTGTACGCTGTGTGGCAGCGCAGCATTACCTTCATCGCGCAATTGTGCAAAGCGGTTAGGCCATGTTTTTGGTGCATACCATTTCACCACTACGCGACCACTTTCGGTCACACTAGCTTGGCGAATTAAGCGCCAACCAATAATCACTACCAACACTGTCAGGGCTATCCAAAAGGCTTGAATCAGCCAAGCCTGAATATCCATTGGCAATTGGTGAAACCAATCAATAATAAACTGTGCGGCTCGAAAACGTTCCATACCTAACGAACCTTACTTAAACTTTATCTTGCATCATCTTAATAAAACGATCGAACAAATAGCTCATTTCAGTAGGGCCTGGACTTGCCTCTGGGTGACCTTGAAAGCTGAAAGCTGGCTTATCTGTACGCGCAATGCCTTGCAAACTGCCATCAAACAGTGAAACGTGCGTGGTTTTGATATTAGCGGGTAAATTTGCTGCATCTACCGCAAAACCATGGTTTTGGCTGGTGATATACACACGTTTAGATTCAACATCTTGCACAGGGTGGTTCGCGCCGTGATGACCAAATTTCATTTTGTGTGTTTTAGCATTGCTCGCTAACGCTAACAACTGATGGCCTAAACAAATACCAAATGTTGGAATACCAGTTTCGACAATGCTTTTAATGGCAGAAATAGCATAATCACATGGCGCTGGGTCACCAGGCCCATTTGAAAGGAACACGCCATCTGGCTTATATGCCAATGCTTCCGCTGCTGGAGTTTGCGCAGGTAGTACCGTCACTTTACAGCCACGAGAAACTAGCATACGTAGAATATTACGTTTAACACCGTAGTCGTAAGCCACTACGTGAAATTTTGGCGTAGCCGCATAAGCAAAACCTTTGCCTAGCTTCCACTCGCCTTCTGTAAATTCATAAGGCTTATCGCAACTCACAACTTTAGCTAAATCCATACCAGACAAACCTGGGAAACCTGCAATCGCAGCTTGCGCTAGTGCAATCGCTTTTGCCTCATCAGCCTCGCCTGCTATTACCGCACCAGTTTGCGCACCTTTTTCGCGCAATATTCTAGTCAACTTACGTGTATCAATATCGGCAATCGCCACGACATTGTTAGCACTTAAGTATTCTGAAAGTGACTGAGTTTTTCTAAAGTTGCTATGCGTAAGTGGCAAATCACGGATAATCAAACCACTTGCATATACTTGACCAGACTCTACATCTTCAAGATTCACTCCATAATTACCGATGTGTGGATAAGTCAGCGTTACGATTTGTTTAGTGTAAGATGGATCTGTGAGAATCTCTTGGTAGCCAGTCATTGAGGTGTTGAATACAACTTCCCCCACTGTTTGGCCAGAAGCACCGATTGATGTTCCACGAAACACAGTTCCATCTGCAAGTACTAGTATGGCGGGCAGGTTTTGTGACACGGTAACTCCTTGGATTAAAACATTAATTAATTTTTAGTGCTAAGTTCATCATAGCTTTCATCATGAACAAATGGCAGATACGCAAAACGGGAGGAGCTTTATACTCTTCCCGTTTCAGAATTAACGAATTATACCGAAAAGCGGCTTGCTTTTCAACTTTTGATTGTAACTTGATTGTAAAAAGCCGCGTAAAATTCTAAAGTAGAAGTAAATAAAACACGCTAAAGGTTAGTTATGAACAAATCGATTTCTCAACTCATTACTGAAAACCACATCCACGAAATTGAGTGCGTGATACCGGATATGACAGGTATTGCACGCGGCAAAATACTACCAAAAGATTTGTTTTTAAGCGCAGGCGAAATGCGTCTACCTAAAAGCGTGTTACTGAATACAGTGAACGGTCAGCAACCTGATAACGGGCCTTATGTGGGTGACACCGACCCAGACATGATATGCAAACCAGACATTTCTACTTTTAGAGTTGTTCCTTGGGCGGCAGAACCTGTCGCCGTGATTATTCATGATTGCTTGGAATGGGATGGCACGCCAGTCGCACTATCGCCACGTGCCGTGCTGCGCCGTGTGATTGACCTTTATACGCAACGTGGATGGCGCCCTGTAGTGGCGCCTGAAATGGAGTTCTTTCTAGTTGCGCGCCAACAAAACCCGCATGAGCCGCTGCAACCGCCAATTGGTCGCACAGGCAAGCCTGAAGCGGGCAGACAAAGTTACTCGATTGATGCGGTGAATGACTTTGATCCTTTTTTCATGGAACTTTCTAAATTCTGCGACGTGCACAGATTGGGCGTTGAGACGTTAATTCATGAAGCCGGCGCAGGACAAATGGAGATTAATTTCACGCATGGCGACCCGTTAGAGCTTGCTGACCGCGTATTTTTATTCAAACGCACGGTGCGCGAAACGGCTCTGCGGCACGGCATATTTGCCACATTTATGGCGAAACCGATGGAAGCCGAACCAGGCAGTGCCATGCATATACATCAAAGCATCATCGATGCTGATGGTAAAAATATATTTAGTAAAGCTGATGGAAGCGCTAGCCCTGAGTTTTTCCACTACATAGCTGGCTTACAGAAATATGTTCCGCAAGTGATGCCAATGTTTGCCCCTTACGTAAACTCATATCGTAGACTAGCGCCATTTATGTCCGCCCCTACCAATGTGCGTTGGGGTTACGACAATCGTACTTGTGGCATACGCGTGCCAAACTCTGATGCCGATTCAAGGCGTGTTGAAAATCGCGTACCAGGTGTTGACGTGAATCCCTATTTAGCGATTGCCGCCACACTGGCTTGCGGTTATCAAGGAATAGTTGAAGCCCAGCAACCAACTGAAGCTTTGGCGACCAGTGCGTGGAATATGGCACATGATTTACCACATCATTTAGAGGATGCGATTGAGCTTCTCCGCAACTGCGCACCCATGCATGAGCTTTTTGGCTCAAAGTTTGTAGATGCTTTTTGCGCGGTTAAAGAGTTGGAATATGGCACTTATAACCGAGTGATTAGCTCATGGGAACGTGAGCATTTGTTATTGCTCGTATAAATTTTAATTAGCTTGGCTAGAGTTCAATCTTAAAAATTACGCTTCGATTTGAAGCTGGGTTAACTCTCGCTAGAAGTTAAAATATCATCCGCGTATACAACAAACATATTGCGACCAAGCCGCTTCGCAGAATACATCGCTTCATCAGCACACTTCAATAGATTAGCTGGAGAAGCACCAGATTTAGAATAAATCGCCACGCCTAAGCTACCGCCAATTTCCAGCATTTTGCCGTCAACGTCAAAAGGTTGCGTAAGTGCTTTAATGATTTTTTCTGCGCATACCGTGACTTGTTGCTCGTCTTCCACTTTTGGCAATAAAATCACAAATTCATCGCCACCAATTCTAGCGACAGTATCGTCCGTGCGGAGTAACACTTTTAGGCGCCCTGCCACGCTCACTAGCAATTGATCGCCTACCTCATGCCCATAATCATCATTAACCGCTTTAAAATAATCTAAATCCAAGAACATAATGGCTACCATGTGCTTTGAACGCTTAGCAGCTTTAAATGCTTGCGCTGCTCTATCATCCAATAACCTTCTATTTGGCAGGCTAGTCAGCGCATCATAGTAAGCTAACTCTGATAGCACTGTGGTTGATTCAAATAACTGCTTGAGCAAGTTCTCCACATACTCGTTTCTAAGAATCAAACCCGTTAATATCACCAAAAAGAATAATGTTAGCAGTGCTGGGAACAAAGTTTTACTCAGCAAACGCTTATTCCACCCTTTTGCAGCGACATCCACGTTCAACATGACAAAATTTGGCGTCTTAACTGTCACGCTCACAGGTACGCGTGCACTGATCCACGACCCCCAGTGGTCGGTAACTGGACCCTCTACAATTGGCGCTCTTATTTTCATCACGCGCTTTAGCTCATCACTCGCCTCGGTAAATATCTCAGCTAACTTGGATATTTCTGAAGGGGGCTGTGGGCTGGCATCAAGTAAAAATCTAACCTGCTTTTTGCTTTGAGTTTTATCCAAATACAATAGATAAATAAAGTGGCAATCTACATTCACTCTACATGCGCTATTCAACTTGGAATTAAGCTCTACTAAATCTTCCACCTTAATTAGATCTGGATCTGTATTAAGCGTCTTAGCAAAAGGTTGCCAGTCGATAGATTTTTCGATAGTTCTAGCGTAAGTGATTAAGTTATTACGCATCTCCTCATCTTGCGCTTGCTTGGTATGTATTACAAACAACACACCTGCAGCCGAGGTAATCGTAAATAAAAGGATATAAAAGAATCTAGAGCTAGATAAAAAGGATTTTAATCTGGCGAACTTAATCATGAAAATTTCGTTTCTGAATTCTGAATAGACTCTTGATTTAGAATCAAGAAGTGTGGCTAGAATTGCTGCTAGCAGTGCTTTTTTGAGTACCTAAGGTTAGCTAAACGTGACTATCTCAACCCTAAAACATCTTGCATATCAAAGAGCCCAGCTTGTTTGCCAATTAGAAATTTTGCAGCACGCAAAGCGCCTGATGCAAATGTAGCGCGGCTACTGGCTTTGTGTGTTAACTCAACACGCTCACCTAAACCAGCAAATAAAACCGTGTGATCACCCACAACGTCGCCACCACGTACCGTAGCAAAACCAATGGTACTTGGGTCGCGCTCACCAGTAACGCCCTCTCTGCCATAAACTGCACATTCTTCTAAATTTCGACCTAGCGCACTTGCTGCAGCTTCACCCAAGCGCAAAGCTGTGCCAGATGGCGCATCAACTTTAAAGCGGTGATGTGCTTCAATAATCTCGATGTCAAATCCTTCATTTAACACTTTGGCAGCAGATTTCACCAAGTTAATCAATAAAGAGACGCCAACACTGGTATTAGGTGCGAACACAATAGCTATATTTTTAGAGGCAGCCTCTATAAGCTGTTTCTGTTCCGCAGTAAACCCTGTAGTGCCGATAATCATTTTGACATTATGTTTCTGGCAGGCAGCTAAATATACCAAGCTTGCTTCTGGGCGGGTAAAGTCGACCAAAACATCTGCATTTTTCAAGGCTTCATCTATATTATCTGTGACTTTAACACCTGAGATCTTACCTTGTTGCTCGCCAGCATCACGACCAAGTTGAGGGTTACCTGAGCGATCAAGCGCACCATGCAACACTAAATCCGCATCAGCAAACACACATTCAAGAAGAGCGTGACCCATGCGACCGGAACAGCCTGCGATAACTACTTTTAAAGGATTTGCCATAATTCTAACTACCTAATAAATCTATAATATTTTAAAACCAATTACTCTAGTGATTACCTAACACCGCTTAGCGAATTAGGCTGCCCTCAAAATTAGAAACCAATTTTTTCTAGCATTCTGTCAAAGAAGCTTGGCTCACCTTCTTCAGGTAAATCTTTTGGCTTAGGAATAGATTTATTACCTGCACGCGGCGCAGCGGGTGGTGAAATAGGTTCGACTTCTGCTTCTTCATTCGATTTTAGATTTTTATCAAACGTCAAAGTAGAAGTAGGTTCATTTTGTTTAACTGGCTCAGTTGCGGGTTTTACTGGTTCAGTTTTAGCCGATTCAGATTTAGGTTTAGTAACAACCGCTTTTTTTTCTGGTGCTGCCGTCTCTTCAACTTCTTGTCTCTGTTGCGCAGGGGCAATCGCTTTTGTGGGCTCTGCAACTGGCGGCGCTACAGGCACAGCAGCAGCGGGTGCAGGTTTATCGGCAGCTATTGGCATTACCTCAAGCGGCACAGCCATCATGGATGGTGACTCATCTGTTTTAGGTTCTTCTATAGGTGTTGCAGATTTCCTAGCCAGATCATCTTTAGCCTGCTCTGCTGCATTTTTGGCAGCTTCTTCTGCATCAGCCTTTGCTTTAGCGGCTTCTGCCTCTTTAGCTAACGCTGCGTCGTCTTTTTGCCAAAACTTCAACTTATTGAGTACGCCTTTTTCTGCAGGTTTTTCAGTTGGGTTAATCACGCGCGTACCGCTGTTTGTAGAACCTTCTTCTACTTTCGGCTCACTGCCTTTTGGAATCACGTCACCACGCACGGCTTTTAGCGCCTCACCTTCAAAATCTAAAATGACGCGACGCTGCTCGACAATTTTACCTTTTTCGCGCATTTGATAAACGTAATCCCAACGATTACCATGGAAACTATCTTGAATTAACGGCGTACCCATAATGAAGCGTACTTGCGACTTCGTCATACCGGGGCGCAATTGCAATAACATTTTAGAAGTCACAACATTACCTTGCTGTACATCCAACTTATAAGGTTTTACCGTTGGCAAAACTGTGCCGCATGACGCGCAGAGAACTGCTAATAAAATAACTGTGAACCGCAATGTAGAAAAAATACGCATATTATGACTTTAGTTTGAATTAGCGTTAATATAACACGTAGACAGCGAACCAAAAAACACTGTGATTATTAAATGTGAGTAAACAACGATGCAAGATCAAAAAGACTTAAAAAACGCAGGCCTAAAGGCTACATTACCTAGACTTAAAGTATTGAGCCTGTTTGAAAATAGCAAAGAGCGACATCTTTCGGCAGAAGATATTTATAAAGTCATGCTTAACTCTGGTGAGGACGTTGGTTTAGCGACGGTTTATCGTGTGTTGACGCAATTTGAACAAGCAGGTTTGTTAGTGCGCCATCACTTTGAAAGTGGTAAAGCCGTTTTTGAGCTGAGCCAAGGCGGCCATCACGACCATATCGTTTGCGTAAAATGTGGTCGAGTAGAAGAGTTTTATGATGCAGAAATTGAAAAAAGGCAAGAAGCTGCGGCCGCGAAATTTGGCTTTAAAATGCAAGATCACTCGCTCACCATTTACGGCATTTGCGAAAAGCAGCCTTGCGATAAGTAAAACTTAATAAATCAAACTTAGCGCGTCAACATCTCTTTAGCATGTTGGCGTGTGGTTTCAGTAATCTCAATACCACCTAACATGCGGGCTATTTCCTCTATGCGCGCTTCCTCATCTAAAACGGCAATTGTACTGAGCGTTTGCGCATTCACTAACGATTTGCTCACACGTAAATGATGCGTGCCTAATGCCGCCACTTGAGGCAAGTGGGTAATCACTAGCACTTGTCGCTGAGTTAAGTTTTTATCAAACTGCTTATCGCCTTGTTGCTCACCTAATTGTTTCAAAAGCTGCCCCACGACTTCAGCCACACCGCCACCGATACCGACATCGACCTCGTCGAATATCATGGTCGGAATACTTTCTTTTTGCGCCGTGACTACGCGAATGGCTAAACTAATACGCGAGAGTTCACCTCCAGAAGCTACTTTAGCAAGAGGTCTGGCAATTACGCCTGCATGACCTGCTACCAAAAACTCAACCTGCTCAAGTCCATTGACGGTTGGTGCTTGCTCAGTCAGCGCAACTTCGAACTTACCTCCACTTAAAGACAAGCGCTGCATTTCTGTGCTGATTTGCGCGCCTAGTTTTGCTGCCGCAGCTTTTCGACCATCACTCAATTGTTTAGCCAACTGCATGTAAGTAGCCAAAGCTTGTGCTTCCTGCTTGGCAAGCTCGCCATCATTTGCAAACAGTTCTAATTCTGCCATGCGCGCTTGTGAGTTAAGCAACAGATCTGCTAACTCTTCTGGCTTAACGCGGTTTTTGCGAGCAGTGTTATGTATGTTTTGAATTCTGGAATCCAACTTCGCAAGCCCTGCAGGATCTAGCTCAGCGCGTTGAAGATAGCGATTTAAAAAACGCGAGGTTTCTTCAAGCTGAATAATGGCTGAATCAAGCGTTTCAGCGGCCTCAGTCATTGCAGCGTCATATTCACACAGGTTTTGCAATTTATGCTGCACCTGAGTCAGCAAACGCATAGCGGATAACTCACCTTCACTTAATAACTCGCGGCACTCCTCACCTCCAGTAATCAAACCAGCACCATTCGATAAGCGCAAATGCTCTTGCTGCAACTCTTCCCATTCGACAGGGCTTAATGCAATTTGTGCTAACTCACGCGTGTTGTCGCGCAAATCTGCTAGTTCGTCGGCATACGCACTAGCATTCTTTTCGACTTCTAAACGCTGCTGATTAAGTGCATACCACACTTTGTATTGCGCGCTGACTTGTATTGCCAAACTCGACAAACCGCCGAAGTTATCTAACACATTGCGCTGTGTGGCAAGCTTTAACAATGAATGATGCGCATTCTGACTGTAGATATCTACCAGCAACTCGCCTAGCTCTTTGAGTTGAGTAACCGTGACTGTTGCGCCATTGATAAAAGCACGAGAGCGGCCATCAGCGTACATCACTCGGCGTAAAATCAGCTCATCAGCTTCATTTTCCATTTCCGCATCGACTAACCATTGCTTGGCTTCTAGGTTATTCGTAATAGCAAAAATGGCGCTAATTTCAGCTTTATCACATCCCGCGCGGGTGACGCCGCCTTCTGCCCGCGCGCCCAAAGCTAACGATAAGGCATCAATTAAAATAGACTTACCAGCGCCAGTTTCACCAGTTAGCACGGTAAAACCCGTTTCAAAATCTAAATCGAGTTGATTGACTATGACAAAATCACGGATAGAGAGGCTTTGTAGCATAACTAAATTTAGCCCCAGTTCAGTTTGTTGCGCAGCATGTCAAAATAACAATAGTCACTTGGATGCAATAAAGAAATTGTTTGCTCTGCACGATTGACAATAATTTTATCGCCCACTTCCAGTGTCACCTGAAATTGGCCATCAAAGCTTAGATGCGCCTCGTCAAATTGCATCAAGGTAATTTCAATTAAGCTATCACTGTGGATGGCAATTGGTCGATTACTCAGCGTATGCGGACAAATTGGCACTAATGAAATCGCTTGTAAATTAGGGTGTAGAATTTGACCGCCCGCCGAGAGTGCGTAAGCGGTAGTACCCGTAGGGGTGCTTATAATCAAGCCATCTGCACGTTGTTTATGCACAAATTTGTGGTCAATGGTCACTTCCAACTCAATCAACCGCAAGGCGCTCTTAATTACCACATCATTCAAGGCAAAATTGTCATGGACTAATTGTCCGTCACGCATCACCTGTGCGGTTAGCATCACTCGCGGCTCTTCAATAAAATCACCGGATAGAATTTTATCTAACTGCTCAAGCATGTCCTCGGCACGTAAATCGGTTAGAAAACCAAATCGCCCGCGGTTAATGCCGACTAGCGGCACATGATGGTCTATCAGACTACGTGCCACGCTGAGCATAGTGCCATCACCACCCATGACTATTACTAAGTCAACTTTGCCACCTATTTTTTCTAATGACTCCGTTTTAAAGTCTGCCAGATCAACATATTGGGCTGTGCTTTCTTCTATCCAAACTTCAATACTTTTAGCGGTCAAATGCTTCGCCAAGTCGGTCAAATCGCTCTGCATTAACTGCAAAGCGGATTGATTCATGTATTTGCCGATGATGGCGATTTTTTTGAATTTTGTATGCATGGTAGAATTAAAGCATAGTCGGAATGCCTAAGCAAAGCGAGACATTGAGATAGCACACAATATTTGTCATTAATGCTGTAGATTTTGCGCGATAATAATATTTAATAGTTAATGAACGAACTTAATATGACAACTCAAACTCCAAGTAAGCTGAATATAAACAGATGGTTAGTAAATTTAAGTAAAAATTAAAAAGTATTTGGCATTAATTTTCCCTACCCAAACCACTCCTACACAACAAAATACCTAAATTTAAAATGATAATAGCCCAGCAAAAAAACATACTTAAAGCCTATTTCTTTATCACCTACCTAGTCGTATTGTGGCTAGTTTCAGATTCTTTACCATTTGCCACAGCATATTCTGAAAGCCTACTCACTTTTAGCTTTATGGTGATCGCGTTTTTACTTTATGGGCTTTTTTACTTATTGCCTGCAATAACAATTACTGCGATTGTTCAATGGCTTAACAATAGACTTAAGTCAAACAGCTCTCGTGCTACCTACGTAGCTGCCGTTTTAACTGGTGCCATTACAACATTATTGCTTTATGCAAATGCCAAGATTTATGCACTTTACGGCATGTTCTTCAACGGCTTTTTAATTAATTTGGTTATGACACCCGGCGGCATTGAGTCATTAGGCGGCAGCCGTGCTTCTGACCTTGGATTCGCACTGATAACGCTTGGTTTTCTGAGCTTACAGGCTCTGATTTTGTGGGTAGCGCATCGTTACTACACAAAGAAAACTGGCTCAGTCTTTCAGTTCTCATTCAAATTTTTACCTGCCACAGCGATCATCGTTGGCATATTGGTACACATGGGCTTTGCCCTAGACAGCTATACTAGCAACCAATTAAACGTAGTTGCAGAGTCGATCCCGTTTTATCAAACAGTCTCGGCTCGTGGCTTCTTTAAAAAACTTGGTTTCACTACACACCGGGAAACTAAATTCAAAGTTAAAGGGAAACTCAACTACCCGCTTAACCCTTTGCAATTTACTCGCCCAGCGAAGCCTTATAACGTAATTTGGCTCACATCCGAATCATGGCGCGCTGACACGCTAGACGAAAAGGTCATGCCAAATACGTGGCAATTTGCGTCAAATGCAGCTCGCTACACTCGTAACTATAGTGGTGGCAATGGCACCCGTATGGGCGTGTTTAGTATGTTTATGGGCATGCCTGGCAATTATTGGTTCCCATTCATGGAGTCTCGTCGTGGCGCGGCAATTGTAGATGTTTTGCAAAAGCAACAATATCAAATGAGTTTTTACACTAGCGCAAAATTTTCTTACCCAGAATTTGATAAAACTATTTTTGCACAAGTGCCAAGCAATCAATTGCATGAAATTGAAAATGCTACATCAGGTTGGGAAAGCGATCGTGATAACGTCACTAACCTTCTATCATTTATAGATAAGCGTGATACAAGTAAACCCTTCTTTACTTTCATGTTCTTTGAGTCTCCGCATGCACGTTACTACTTTCCACCTGAGAGTGTTATTGCAAAACCATACAGAGACGACTTGAACTATGCATCATTGAGTAAAGAAGCTTTACGTAAAGATATTGTGCCCATCAAGAACCGTTATATTAACTCTGTGCATCATTTAGATATGCAATTTGGCCGCATATTTGACTACCTTAAACAACATGAACTGCTAGATAACACCATTGTTGTGCTGATTGGCGACCATGGTGAGGAGTTTATGGAACATGGTTTTTGGGGACATAACTCAACGTTCGTAGATCAACAAGTGCGTACGCCTTTGGTCATTTACACCCCAAACATGAAGCCACTAGTCAGTAACCAAATGACTAGTCATATGGATGTTGTACCAACGGTAATGCCTTTACTTGGCGTGACAAGCCCAAGTAGCGACTACGCAATAGGCTACAACCTGCTTGCTGGTGAAAAGCGTGACCACACCTATATTTCAGACTGGGACAAAGTTGCTTATGTGGATGATGAAGTTAAAATAACACAACCAGTCAACGGCAAAAGCTTTGCCTTAGTTAAAGCTAGCAAAGGTAATGATGAGCCGCTGAATATGAACGAACGCAAAGCTATATTGGAGAAAAAACAAGGCGCCATGGTTCAACTAGTACAAGACTTAGGCAAGTTCTTTAAAAAGAAAGACGTCACTGCCAAACCGCAATAAATGACAGTAATAAACTGTAGATAAATCAAACATTGAAAACATGGACAAACGCGCGCAGATATTACTAAAAACCTTAGTTGAACATTACATCAGTGATGGTCAACCTATAGGCTCGCGCACATTATTACAGCACTCGGGTTTAGATGTGAGTGCGGCAACCATACGCAATGTGATGAGCGATTTAGAGCAACTTGGTTTTATCGCTAGTCCGCACACTTCTGCAGGTCGCATTCCGACACAAAAAGGTTATCGACTATTTGTGGATTCACTGTTGACAGTGCAACCGCTTGAAACTCAAGCATTACAGCAACTCAAAAGTGGCTTATCTTCGCCAAACCCGACAGAACTCATTTCCAGTGCAGCAGACATGCTCTCTCAGCTCACACAATTTGCAGGCTTAGTAATGATTCCTAAGCGCAAACGTGTGGCTTTTAAACATTTGGAATTTTTACCTTTGTCTGAAACCCGAATATTAGTCATCATCGTTACCAGCGATGGCAATGTGCAGAATCGCATACTGATGGCAGAAAAGAAATATTCGCAAAGTGAGCTGACGCAAGCCAGCAATTACTTTAATGCAAATTTTTCAGGTCAAACTTTTGAAGAGGTGCAACAAAAACTGCATATTGAACTCCAACAAATGCAATCGGACATGAATCGCCTGATGGCAGCAGCGCTAGAAGCGAGTAGCAAAGCCGTTGATAACAATAAAGATGGTGTTGTGATTGCTGGAGAACGTAATTTACTTCAAGTGGATGAGCTTTCCACCAACGTAAGCAGTTTGCGCAAATTATTTGAAATATTTGAGCGTCGTACTTCGTTAATGCAATTACTTGATAATAGTCAGCGTGCCGAAGGCATACAAATATTTATTGGTGGCGAAAGTGGGTACTTACCTTTAGACGAATGCAGCATGATTACCGCACCGTATGAAGCTGATGGCCAGGTCGTCGGTACGCTAGGCGTCATTGGACCAACGCGTATGGCTTATGAGCGTGTGATACCGATTGTGGATGTCACTGCGAAACTTTTATCAAATGCTTTATCGAATAATTAAAATAGAAAAATATACTTAGACCCCATACATGGCTTACTACAACGCAGAACCAAAATATGAACACGGCGACCAACTTAAAGTTGGTATTTTATTGGCTAATTTAGGCACGCCAGATGCGCCAACAGCTCAAGCTTTACGCCCCTATTTGCGTCAATTTTTAAGCGATACTCGAGTAGTAGAAATCCCGCGTGCTATTTGGTGGTTTATTTTAAATGGTATTATTTTAGTTATACGCCCAAAGAAATCAGCTGAAAAATATTCACAAGTGTGGTTAAAAGAAGGCTCGCCTTTATTGGTTCACGCGCAAAAACAAACTACTTTGCTACGTGGATTTTTAGGCCAAAAAATCAAGTCACCTTTTGCTGTTGAATTGGGCATGAGCTATGGCAACCCAAGCATGCAATCCGCCATTGATAAATTAAAAGCACAACATTGCGACCGTATTTTAGTGTTCCCGCTATACCCTCAATATGCGGCTAGTAGCACAGCATCAGCTATGGATGCGGTGTTTCGCGTATTACTCAAAACACGCAACCAACCAGCAATTCGTAGCATACGTAATTACAATGATCATCCAGCTTACATTGCCGCGTTGGCCTCTAGCGTGCGTGAGCATTGGAGAATCAATGGTAAACCAAGTAAGTTAGTGATGAGTTTTCACGGCGTGCCTAAAGTACATTTAACAAGTGGCGACCCTTATCATTGCCAATGTCACAAAACTGGTCGCTTATTGGCTGAGGCTTTAGAGTTAAGCAAAGACGAATATTTAATCGCATTTCAATCGCGTTTCGGTAAACAGGAGTGGCTAAAACCTTATCTAGCTGGCACTCTCGAGGATTTAGGCAAAGCTAAAACTAAACGCATTGATGTTATCTGCCCAGGCTTTAGCAGTGACTGCCTAGAAACTTTGGAAGAAATCGCCATGGAAGGCAAACACATATTCCAAAGTAATGGCGGTGGCGAGTACAACTATATTCCTGCATTAAATGAAAATGAAGCTTGGATACACGCCATGACAGCAATTGCGCTAGAAAATCTGCAAGGCTGGGTTTCAACTGAGTGGGATAGCGCAAAAGCCAAACAGGACAATCAACAGACTCAATTCGAATACCTAAAGATTGTAAAGTAGTCACAAAAGTTACAGCTTTAAATAGGCTCGTTTAAATACACTGCCAATAACACGTTTATCCTTGACTCAAACGCTTGTTTGAATTTACACTGAAAATAGTTCAAACAAACGTTTGAACTATTTTCAGTGTAAAGCGCCCTAAAAAATCCTGTGAAAAACAACGAAACATCATCATTGCAGCCGCGCGAGAATATTTTATTCACAGCGCTTAAGCTATTTGCGGCGCAAGGTCTTGCCCGCACCACTGTACGACAAATTGCCAAAGAAGCAGCAGTAAATGTCTCGGCTATTTCTTATTATTTTGGCGATAAAAATGGCTTATATCGTGCAGCCTTTACTGAAGCTATGCCATGCCCTGTTGATGATATTAAGACATTCAACCAATCTGATCTTAACCTAGAACAAACCCTGAACATTCTCTTTAACGGGTTTGTTGAGCCGCTAAAACAAAGTGAGCTGGTGAAATTGTGCATACGCTTACACATGCGTGAGCTAATTGAGCCAACGGGGCTATGGTCTGAAATGATTAGTAACGACATTGCACCACGCCGCCAAACGCTGTTACTGGCATTGCAAAAGCATCTGGGCTTGTCTGAAGTGGATGACGATTTGCATCGCTTGGCGATGAGCATTGTAGCAATGGGCGTGCATTTGTTTGTTGGGCGCGATGTGATTGAAAGTGTTTGCCCGCAAATTATTGACTCTGAACAAGGATTGGACGACACACATGCTGCCTTGGTGCGATTTGCAACGAGTATGGTAGAAGCAGAAGCCACGCGCAGAAAGGCGATGCGGGCATGAAATCAAATGTAATACGTATTTTTGTCATTGCTTTGTTTGGGCAAAGTTTGAGCGGCTGCGTGATGCTGAATGGCATTTCGCAAAAATTCAATCCGAAAACTACTGTAGATAACGTAAATCCTCCAGCCAAGTGGCAGGCAACGCTGCCGCATGAGGGGTCTCAAGAAAATTTAACGCAATTTTGGCAACAATTCCAAGATCCACTTTTATTATCCCTTATTGATGCTGCAGAAAAAGAATCTGCAACGCTCGCCACGGCCAAAGCCCGTATTGCGCAGGCACGCTCTAAACTTGCACAGGCCAACGCCGCATTAATGCCTGCTGTTGACGGCAGTGCATCAGCTTCACGCAGTGTGCAACAACCTTCTACCACCATTCAAGGCAGCGGCGCTCAAGGTGGCAGCAATAGTGGCAGTGGCGCGTTCAACAGCGCACAAATTGCTGCACAAGCTAGTTGGGAGCTCGATATCTTTGGTGCGAATCACGCCATATTAGAATCCAGCAAAGCACAAGAGAATGCTGCCAAAGCAGGCTGGCACGAAGCTCGCGTGTCGGTAGCAGCTGAGCTCGCCAATACGTACTTTAATCAGCGCTTTTGCGAGTTGCAAGTTGGAGTATTGCAGGCAGATGCCATGTCTCGCGCTCAATCTGTCCGGCTGACGGACATTGCAGTCAACGCTGGATTTTCGGCGCCAGCCAGTAGCCATCTGGCTAAAGCGAGTTTAGCAGATGCCACACAACAACTTAAAGCCCAGCAAGCGCAGTGCGATTTAGAAGTTAAAGCCTTAGTCGCACTGACTGATTTAGACGAAGCAGTGCTACGTGAAAAACTCGCCAATCAGCCATTTAAAGCCGATATTAATGCCGTAGATGGTCTATTCAAACTTAATGAAATCCCTGCGCAAATTCTTGCGCAACGTCCTGATATCTACACTGCTGAGGCTGATTTAATGACTGCCGCGGCCGATGTAAAAAACACCTATGTGCAAGGCCTACCAAAGGTTTCACTTAATGGCTCAATTGGTTGGATGTGGCTTTCAGGCACGGGATTTAGCACTAACGGTAAAACGTGGTCTTTAGGTCCAATTTCAATCACATTTCCTATTTATCATGGCAATGTTCAAAAAGCTGGGCTGGCAAGCGCCGAAGCTAACTATGAGGACAAAGCGGCCAATTACCGCAGCAAAGTGCGTTATGCGGTAAAAGAAGTAGAAGAAGCATTGGTAAATTTGCATAGTGCGAATATACGTCAAGCCGATATTGCCGAGGCAGCAAAAGGCTATCGCGCTTCATTTGTCGCGACGGAAACCAAAGTGAAAGCAGGTTTCGCTAATTTAATCGAGCTGGAAGAGCAGCGCAGAACAGTCTTAGTCACCGAAACGACTGCGCTCAATAATCTAAAACAACGTACGCAAGCTTGGATAAGTCTGTATCGTGCAGCAGGCGGCGGTTGGCAGCATGAAGAAGCACCTTCGATTGGAAGTGATAAATGAATACTCAAAAACAAAAAATTAAAAAAATCAGTTTAATTATTATTGGGCTTTTGATAGTTGCTGGATTGGTCTATTACAAAATCAGCCACAAAAATGACGCCGCCGATAAAGTCACAGAAAGTGCCAGCAGCGCAGCAACGCCAAAAGCCAGCTTAACTGTTACTACCGTAAAACCACAACAAACCACGTTAAATAAGTTACTAAGCGCCAACGGCAATATTGCCGCATGGCAAGAATCAAGCGTCAGCAGTGAAGTCAACGGCCTACTTTTGAGTGAAGTATTAGTGAACTTGGGCGACCATGTAAAACGCGGTCAAGTACTGGCAAAATTTGCAGCGTCAAGCATAGAGGCCGATGTGGCACAAATGCAAGCCAATGTTGCAGAAGCTAATGCCACATTGTTAGAGGCTGAAAGTAACGCCAACCGCGCACGCAGCATTCAAGACTCAGGCGCGTTAAGCAAGCAGCAAATTGAACAATATTTGACGTCAGAAGCCAGCGCAAAAGCGCGCCTCAATGCAGCGCAAGCTACTATGCGCATGCAAAGCATTAAACTTAAACAAGCAACTGTTATTGCGCCTGATGATGGCCTTATTTCACTCGCACCCGCTACAGTAGGCACGGTGTATACGCCTGGACAAGAGCTCTTTCGCCTGATCCGCAAAGCTCGCATTGAGTGGCGCGCTGATTTAACTTCTGCAGATGTTTCGCAGATTAAAGCAGGCATGAAAGTGCAAATCACATTGCCCGATGGCGGCACCGCAAATGGCACAGTACGCTCAGCCTCGCCTATTGTTGACACTAAAACACGTAATGCCGTTGTATTCGTTGACATTCCCGCAGGTAGCGCAAAAACGGGGATGTTCGCTCGTGGTAATTTTGTACTAGGCGAAAAACAAAGCCTGACATTGCCTAACGACGCTATAGTGATGCGCGATGGCTTTGCTTATGTGATGCAAGTAGAAGGCAATAAGATTAAACAAACAAAAGTCCAACTCGGGCAGCGCACGGGAGAGCGCGTTGAGTTGCTCAGTTTCGATGCGCCAGAGGCTGATATTGTTGAAAGTGGCGGCGCATTTTTGGCGGATGGTGACAGTGTTAAAGTCATACAGAAAGCCGCAGAATGAACATTTCCAGCTGGTCCATTAAAAATCCAGTTCCCGCGCTGATTTTGTTCATACTGCTCACACTTGCGGGCAGTATGAGCTTCAAAGCGATGAAGATTCAAAACTTCCCAGACTTGGATTTACCTACCGTTAATGTCAACGCGTCTTTACCAGGCGCATCACCAGCACAGTTAGAGAATCAAGTTGCTCGAAAATTAGAAAACTCTATAGCCAAACTGCAAGGTCTGCGCCACATCCACACGACTATTCAAGATGGCAATGTCAGTATTACCGCTGAATTCCGTCTAGAAAAACCTGTACAAGAAGCCGTGGATGATACCCGTTCAGCCATTTCTGAGGTACGTGCTGACTTGCCTACAGATTTACGTGAGCCAATTGTCAGCAAACTTAATGTAGCAGGTTCACCTATCTTAGCCTTCACATTGCATTCTAAGCGCATGGATGCTGAAGCGCTGTCATGGTTTGTAGACGATGCGCTCACCAAGCAATTACTTGGCGTTAAGGGCGTAGGCGGTGTTGCGCGTGTCGGCGGGGTCAGTCGGCAGATTTGGGTTGAGTTAGATACGGAAAAATTGCAATCACTCAACGCAACAGCTTCCGATATTTCTCGCCAACTTAGCTTGATACAGCTCGAAGCCGCTGGCGGCGTAACTAAGCTTAGTGGTAGCGAGCAACCCATACGCACTTTGGCGAACGTGAAGTCTGCTGATGAACTGGCCAACTTGGAAATCTCGCTTAGCGATGGCAGAAAAATACGTTTAAATCAGGTGGCTAATGTTATCGATACCATTGCAGAACCTAAGTCTGCAGCGTTTTTAGATGGTACTAGCGTGATTGGTTTTGAAGTAAGCCGTAGCAAAGGCGCAAGTGAGCTTGAAGTAGGTGCTGGGGTTAATAAAGTCTTAGATGCCATTAAGCTTGCGCACCCAGATATTGAAGTCACCGAAGCCTTTAACTTTGTTAAACCTGTGCAAGAAGAGTTTGATGCTTCTATGGCAATGCTATATGAAGGCGCGCTTTTGGCGGTATTGGTCGTCTGGCTATTTTTACACGACTTCAGAGCGACTTTCGTTTCTGCCGTGGCATTGCCTTTATCCATTATCCCGACATTTATCGGCATGAATTATTTAGGATTTTCTATCAACATAGTCACCCTGCTTGCACTCTCCCTAGTCGTTGGCGTACTCGTCGACGATGCCATTGTAGAAGTAGAAAACATCGTGCGCCATTCGCGCATGGGGAAATCCCCTTTTGAAGCAGCAATGGAAGCGACAGAAGAAATTGGCTTGGCCGTGGTCGCGACGACTTTTACTTTAATCGCAGTGTTTCTACCTACTGCTTTTATGGATGGTATTCCAGGCAAATTCTTCAAACAATTTGGTTGGACTGCAGCCATCGCCATATTCGCATCACTATTGGTAGCCCGCCTACTGACACCGATGATGGCGGCTTATATTATGCGGCCAAGCCAACGTGAAGCAACAGGTGATGGTTTTGTCATGCGCATCTATATGCGTCTTGCACGCTGGTGTGTAGGGCATCGTTTACTCACCTCATTGGCAGCTATTGCGTTCTTTATTGGCTCAATTTGGTTAATTCAATTTTTGCCAAAAGGATTTGTACCTGCTGATGATAACTCTCAAACACAGGTGCGTATTGAATTAGCGCCGGGTGCAACATTGGCACAAACCATTGCTATTAGTGAACAAGCGCGCCTGATTCTTAAAAATATCAAACACGTCAACAGCGTTTACACGACCGTAGGTGGTGGTGCAGCAGGCAGTGACCCATTTGCAGGCGGCGGTAGCACAGAAGCACGTAAATCAACACTCACCATTCAGTTAGATCCGCGCGGTAGTCGACCCAAGAAGCAAGTGATTGAAACTGAGATGCGCGAGAAGTTACAAGCCTTGCCTGGCGTGCGTTTGGGCGTAGGTCTTGAAGGCTCTGGTGAAAAATACGTAGTCGCGCTGACCAGTGAAGATTCTAGCGCACTAGCATCTGCCGCCAGTGCAGTAGAGAAAGATTTACGCACCATAAAAGGTTTAGGCAATATTGCTTCAACTGCGGCTTTAGTCAGACCAGAAGTGATTGTAAAACCAGATTTCGCTGCAGCGGCTGATTTAGGTGTCACCAGTAGCGCCATTGGTGATACCTTGCGTATTGCCACGGTAGGTGATTACGAACAGCTGCTACCTAAACTTAATTTAGATCAACGCCAAGTTGCAATCGTCGTCAAAATTAACAATTCTGCAAGGCAAGATCTAAGCACCCTAGGCAAGCTTGCCGTACCAAGCGCGAATGGTAGTGTGCCCTTAGAACAAGTCGCTAGCCTGCAAATGTCTAGCGGACCAGCAGTGATATCGCGGTATGACCGTGCGCGTAATGTGCAATTCAACATTGAGCTTTCAGGCTTGCCGATTGGCGATGCTGTGACTGCTGTGAAGAATCTGCCTAGCATTCAGCACCTGCCTGCAGGTGTGACACAAGCCGAACTGGGCGATGCTGAAATGATGGGTGAGCTATTTGCCAGCTTTGGTATTGCCATGCTCACAGGTGTGATTTGCATTTACTTCGTATTAGTGCTGCTTTTCAAAGACTTTCTACAGCCGATTACTATTTTGGTCGCGCTACCGTTATCTTTAGGCGGCGCTTTCTTAGGCTTGCTGGTAGCAGGCAAAGCGCTTTCTATGCCTTCTATGATAGGCTTGGTAATGCTGATGGGCATCGCGACTAAGAACTCTATCCTACTTGTAGAATACGCCATCGTCGCTCGACGCGACCATCATATGTCGCGGCTAGAAGCAATTTTAGATGCATGTCACAAGCGCGCGCGCCCTATCATCATGACGACCATTGCCATGACTGCAGGCATGCTACCAGTTGCCATGTCGCTAGGTGCCGGTGATGGATCCTTTCGCAGCCCAATGGCGGTATCTGTGATTGGCGGCTTGCTCACTTCGACCTTGCTCAGTCTTTTAGTGATTCCTGTTGCGTTTACACTGATTGACGATGTACAACAGTTTTTTGCTAGATTGATACCTAGCTCAAAACAAGCCAAAATAAAAGATAGCTTAAAAGATGGCTTAAAAGGCGGCTAATATTAAGTTCACTGTGGATAGCTTAAAATAAGCGTTATACTTCTGTTTTACCTGCTTACAATACATTTATGATAGTAATTACTGGCGGCGCAGGGATGATAGGCTCTATCATCGCTTGGCATCTGAATACAAAACTTCAACGTGATGATATGGTGATTGTTGACCGCATTACGCATGAAAACCAATGGCAGAATTTGGTTAAGCGCCAATATGTACAATATTTGGATAAAGACCAACTGATGCCATGGTTGGAAGGTCGCCAAGATATTGAAGCAATCATTCACATGGGTGCTATTAGCGCAACAACCGAGCGCGACTTTAACAAACTCGTTGAAGCCAATATTCACTATTCACAAAACCTGTGGACATGGTGCGCCAACAACAACGCTGCTTTTTTCTACGCAAGTTCAGCCGCCACTTATGGCGACGGCGAACATGGTTATGATGATGTTTCCATCGAAAATCTTCGCCCACTCAATGGCTATGGTTACTCCAAACATTTCTTCGACCAATGGGCTTTACAACAAGTAAACAAGGGCTTGGCAGCACCATCAGCCTGGGCTGGTTTCAAATTCTTTAATGTTTATGGCCCAAACGAATATCATAAAGAACGCATGGCCAGCGTAGCGTTTCACAGCTTTAACCAATTTAAAGAAACTGGCACCGTTAAGCTTTTCAAAAGCCATAAAGAAGGTTATTCAGATGGCATGCAATTACGCGACTTTGTGTATGTGAAAGATGCAGCCGCTGCCGTTGTGCACTTTCTAACCGCAGCCTTAAGTGGCAAAGCCTGCACTAATGGCATCTACAACATTGGCACGGGCAAAGCGCGTGCTTTTAAAGATTTAGCGTCCAGCGTGATGACGAGCATGGATAAATCGCCCAATATTACCTACATTGACATGCCTGAAGACTTACAAGGCAAATACCAATACTTTACCGAAGCTACCGCAGCTAAACTACGCGCAGCAGGTTACACACAGCCGTTCTGCAGCCTAGAAGAAGGCGTACAAGATTATGTACAGAATTATTTAATGCATGATGATGCTTATTGCTAAGTTAAAGTAAATTACCTATATGAATGCGCAATTAATCGAGACTGTACGCCAATTCACAGGCAGCAAAAAATCCATATTAGTCATTGGCGACGTCATGTTAGATCGCTACTTGATGGGCAATGTGAATCGCATTTCACCTGAGGCGCCTGTGCCTGTCGTGCTGCTTAAGCAATCGGAAGATAGAGCTGGCGGCGCAGCTAACGTAGCCGCAAACTTATCTGGCTTAGGGTTACACACCGAAATCATTGGCTGTATCGGTGACGATGTAACAGGCAAAATTCTCACGCAAATGATTGCAGACTCTGGCATAGTGGTCACCAATATCATGACTTCTAAGTTGCGCCCAACTGTCTCAAAAACTAGAGTGATGAGTGGTAATCAACAAATTGTGCGTATTGACGATGAAAGTGCTGCGGCTTTTAGTGTTGAAGAGAATCAACAGCTACTCAGCAAGGTAACTCAAGCCCTTAACAATAAACCTGCCATGGTCATTTTGTCCGATTATGCTAAAGGCGTGTTAAGTGACAGCACTTGTAAAGCCATCATTGAGCATTGCAAAAAGATGAATATACCCGTCATTGCAGACCCTAAAGGCCGTGATTACAGCAAATATAAAGGTGCCAGTACGCTCACGCCCAACAAAAAAGAAACTGCAGAGGCCTGTGGTGTCGACATCAACGAAACAGAAGCTTTACTGCATGCCGCTGAACAGCTAAAAAATCAATTGAGTTTAGACTTTCTTGCCGTCACTCGTGGTGAAGAAGGTATTTCGCTTATTGACGATAAACAGATACAACATATTCCAGCTACTGCAAAAAAAGTATTCGATGTCTCAGGCGCTGGTGACACGGTGATTGCCACACTGGCGGCAGGTTTGGCACATGGCTTAAACCCGCACGATGCCTTACAACTAGCGAATATTGCCGCAGGTATTGTAGTCGGAAAAGTAGGCACTGTGCCTGTTTCAAAAACCGAACTATTAAAAGCACTGGTAAGCGAAGACGGCCAATCGCAGGCTGATAAAATTTGTGATGGCACTCAATTGGCTGAACTTGTTAGCCGCTGGAAAGCCAATCAACAAAAAATAGTCTTTACCAACGGCTGCTTTGATTTACTACACGCAGGTCATGTGACCTATTTAGAAGCTGCAAAAAAAACTGGCGACAAACTGATTTTAGGTTTAAATACAGATCGCTCTGTAAGTGCCTTGAAAGGCCCAACGCGTCCAGTGGTGCATGAAGGTGATAGAGCACGTGTACTGGCCGCATTGGCCTCGGTAGACGCGGTTATTTTATTTGACGAAGACACGCCATTACAATTAATCGATGCCATACGCCCAGATGTCATTGTGAAAGGTGATGATTACACAGAAGACCAAGTAGTAGGCGGTACTGAAGTTAAATCGTGGGGCGGTAGCGTCAAATTGATTCCATTGGTGCAAGGCCGCAGCACTAGCAACATCATCAAAAAACTAGGCGCGTAGTGACAAAACTGCAATCAACTCAATCCAAAATTTTGGTACTCGGTCCATCATGGGTCGGCGATATGGTGCTTGCTCAAAGCCTGTTCAAAACGCTTAAATTAAACGACCCTAACTGCATCATTGACGTTGCAGCGCCCGCATGGACATTGCCACTCATAGAACGCATGCCAGAAGTGAATAAAGGCATCGCCCTACCCTTCAAACACGGTCAATTTGCACTCTTTGAACGTATTAAATTTGGCAAAAGCCTGCGTAATGAAGCCTATACCCAAGCAATCATTCTGACCAACTCTCTCAAATCTGCCATTTTGCCTTTTGCTGCAAATATTCCACAACGCACCAGCTTTTTAGGTGAGTTGCGTTACGGTTTGGTCAATGATGTGCGCAAACTCGATAAAATCAAGCTACCACGCACGGTAGATAGATTCGTTACCTTGGGCTTACAAAAGAACACTCCATTACCCGACAACATCCTCAATCCATCGCTCACAGCCAACAAAGACAATGCGCTAGCAACTTTACAAAAACTAGGCATAGCTTCACCAAGCAGTAGAATATTAGGGCTATGCCCAGGTGCAGAATACGGAGAAGCAAAACGCTGGCCTGCAGAATACTATGCTGAAGTCGCAAGTGAAGCACTAAGCAAAGGCTGGCAAGTCTGGTTATTTGGTTCAGATAAAGACGTAATGGTTACTTCAGCTATTAACCAACAAACTGGTAATCGCTGTCTTAATTTAGGCGGAAAAACAAAGCTTGGTGACGCTATTGATTTAATGTCTCTATGTCATACCGTTATTAGCAATGATTCAGGACTCATGCATGTAGCTGCGGCGCTGGATAAAAAACTAATTGCTATTTATGGATCATCAAACCCCCATCATACACCACCAATGCAACCAGATGCGGTGGTAGAGTATTTGGGGCTAGATTGCAGTCCATGCTTCCAGCGCATCTGCCCATTACAACACTTGAATTGCCTTAAACTCATTAAGCCATCTTCAATCATTCAATTTATCGATTAATCTCTTTTAATATCGCGTCTAAACTTTGAATTTGATGTTTACTCAGATCACGCCTAGCTTTTATAACCTCAGGCAGCTTTTTTAAAAACAAATAAAATCCTTTCAAGTTTACGCGATCAAATATAACCAGCTCACCTAAAAGCTGTAGTAACGAGAAGGGAATTGCTGAAAAAATTAATTGTGACTTTGATAAATGCATCCATTCAAGAATGTATCGGTTTCTTCGCCTAATGCATTTCACATAATTAAATTTTACATTCGATCTAATTGATCCTAAGCTTTGATGCACAATATGAACGCTGGGTTCAAAATAGCTTTTCCAGCCTCGAGCCCAAGCGCGTAAGCCCAGATCATAATCTTCACTATAAAAGGGCTTATAAATGGGATGAAACCCCTCCAAAGCCAAAAACATTGACTTCCTTACCATAAAGGATCCACCGTGCGCGTATGCCGTCGGGAGTCTCTCACCTTTACTTCGCCGGCTCAAGGCATCGCTCAAATTCCAATCTATCAACTTTAAAGAACCAGCTTTAAATTGACGTAGATTCCAGGAGTGTCTTTTAACTTTACCCTGCTCATCATAAATAAGTGGGTTCACTGAAAATGTATTTGGGTCATCAAAATAAGAGACCAACGGTGCAAATATATCGGCTTGTACTTCAACATCCGAGTTAAGCAAAAATAATAACTCAGTTTTTGCTGCATTAACACCTGTGTGAATAGCCTCTGCAAAACCTTTATTTTCATCGTGAACAACAACTTCAACTTGGGGGAACTCTTGATTCAACACAGCTAAACTATCGTCGACCGAACCATCATCCACGACGACAATAGAAGAACCACCCGAATACAACTTGAGCGCACTAATCACTGATGGTAAGTTTTTACGCAACAAATGAGCGCCATTAAAATTTGGAATCACTACGGTTATCAGTTCGTTCATAGTGCTAATTTTCGTGAAGTCTCTATGTGAAACAGCATAATACCAACTACAAGTGCAAGCATGTTTAAGTTGTAGCCAGAAAAGAATGGAACTGTAATGCTCACTGTAATCAAGTTTGCTGTCACCAACGCCAGTAAGAGCAAATAAATATTTTTTAACTCAGCTTTTGTTTTTAATATGGAAAATATGTATCTGTATATAAAGAATATAAGTGTTATTGCCAGTAACAGGCCGATTGCCCCTGAGGTATAAAGTATCTCCAAAATAAAATTATGCGGGCTATTGAAATCAATATTATGTAAATGATAATTTGAATATGCCTTAAAGGCGCTTTCAAACGAATTTAATCCATGTCCTAATATCCACTGTTTAACATTACTGTCTGTTTGCATATGCCATGCATCGCGCCAAATTACCACGCGCTCCTCAGTGCTAAGATTTACCAGTAACTCCTTAAATCTGCCATAAAAGTCATCAACATTGCTAAGTGTTAATACAGCAATCACTGAAGCAACAATCAAAGCGACTAACTTTCTAAGCTTAGCCTCTAAAAAAAATATGACTAACACACTTGTAAAAATAAGTGCTATCCATGTTGGTCTTGATGATGTGTGTAAAAGCAAAGACCCAAGTAAACATATTAATAAAATAAGTAATGATTTCAGTCTACCATTCACCTGAGTTAAACAATAAATTGTAGCCATGATTCCAGCTGAGCTATAAAACGCCAAATAATGTGGGTTTGTCGTTGTGCCATAAGGTTTATTCAACAACCATAATGAGATAGCTTGTACAGTGCCATAGACAAACAACAACACAAGTGTGAATTTTAGAATATGAGCTTTAACATAATTTGGAGACCTTATGGCTAACATCCAGACTCCTAACGCTAAAGACACCGCCATGACAATCCTTCGTATGTCTTTTGTGTACTCGATATTCATTACTGCAAGAAGATGTAAAGCAATAAATATTAAGGGAATAGCTAGAACGTAGAGTAAGTTCCTTGTCTTATCCTGAGTGTCAGACATACTATGAAAATACACCAATATGATAGCTAAGTTTAAGTACGCAAAAAAACGATACGGCTCCCCCCAATTAAACATTTGCAGTAATACACAAGCTAAAATAACAAAGAAATGTATATTATTCAGACTAAAAGTATCAGTTATAAATTTTCTAATAAAAGCTAAATTCATTTTTACTTTCTAAAATTTTCCTACTTATAATGATATTTTGGGTATTTAAATGAGTAGGCTCGAAATATTTTTTAATGTGTTGATCTTGTTAAGCGAACAGTACTCCTTCCAATCAGCTACCTCTGTCCAATCCGTCACGAAAATAAAATCTAAACCTGCACGATTTGCAGCTTCATAGTCGTATTTACTGTCTCCAATAAACAAGGCTGGAAACTGCAAATTACCGTTAGCTTTCTCCCGAGCTAGTACTTCATCTTTATTGTCTGGACTGCCGAACAATCCTCCATTAAAGAAATCAGCTAAGTGACGTTTAGCGAATAAGGTACGAATCTCTTGCTGATCTCCGCCTGAGAGTATAGACCATTTAGCATTAGGCGTGGTTTCACGTAAGGCCTCCAGCCCTGATGCAATCTCGCACTCCATCAGTTCAATCTCCAACTCACGTGCGAATTCATCTAACAAGACTTGAATCGCTTCTGCAGTGGCTGGCTGCTTTAAAATTTCACGTAGGTAATAATCAAACTTGTGATAACGTGAGATTCCACCAAGTTTCACGTGGTAAACCACTAGCGCTTGGGCCTGCTCATCGGTTGCACCTAGATTTTTAGCAGTGCGAAAGTAAGCTTCAGTTTTCACAACGTTAGAATCTAGGATTACGCCATCGCAGTCGAACACGATTGATTTATATTCTTGTATTTTTCTATTCACTATCAATTCCAAAATGTATTTTTACTGTATTACTATGAAAGTTAATGTAATAAAAAAGGGTTTTAACCTTAGAAATCGCTAAGGTCAAAACCCTGATTATATTTTCAAGCTTTAATAATCAGCTCAATTAAGCCGCTTTAATCGCGCTCGCTTCTTTAGCCAACTTAGTAATATGAGCCCAATCGCCACGCGCCACAGCATCTGCTGGTGTAAGCCATGTACCGCCACAAACTACAACGTTTGGTAGTGATAAGAATTGTGGTGCAGATTCAACTGTGACGCCGCCCGTAGGGCAGAACTTCACATCGCCAAATGGACCTGAAAAGCCTTTAAGTAGATTAATACCACCAACCGCAACCGCTGGGAATAACTTTAAGAAATAATAGTCATCAGCGTTTGCCATCATAATTTCTGAGCCTGTTGAAACGCCTGGTAATAATGGTAAACCAATTTTACGCGTAAATTGACCTAACTCACTTGTGTAGCCTGGGCTAACTGCAAATTGACAACCTGCATCTTTTGAAGCCTGAGCATCTTTAAGATTACGTACAGTACCTGAACCCATAATCGCTTCTGGTAATGCTTTGGCAATAGCTTCCATGCCGGCAAGTGCGCATGAAGTGCGCAGTGTGATTTCCAATACTCTAATACCGCCTTCTAACAAAGCTGTAGCCATAGGAACAGCATCTTCAACGCGATTGATAACGATAACTGGAATAACTGGGCCGTAATTGGCTAAATCTAATGTGTTCATGCTTTTCTACCTATTTTTAAGTTAACTCTAATTTATTTTATGTTCAAACTGCTACAACCAAGTGATCGCGCCTTCTTCGGCTGATAGTACATTTCTACGCATACCGCCAAAGAGCTCACGTCCGAAGCCATGTGCATTTTGGTGACGTTTGGTATCTGATAGCTCAGCAACTTCACGCTCCGCCCATTCATCTTCATCAACCAATACGTTTACCATACCAACTGTGGCATTTAAACGAATAATATCGCCATCACGCACTTTTGCTAATGGACCACCAGCTGATGCTTCAGGGCTTAAATGAATGGCAGCAGGGATTTTTCCTGATGCACCACTCATACGGCCATCCGTCACGATTGCTACTCTGAAACCTTTGTTTTGCAACACGGCTAATGGAGGGGTCAGTTTATGCAACTCAGGCATACCATTGGCTTTAGGGCCTTGGAAACGCACCACAGCAATAAAATCTTTCTCTAGCTCACCACGGTCAAACGCAGCCAATAACTCTTCTTGTGCATCAAACACAATGGCTGGCGCCTCAATGATGTGACGATCTTCTGGCACAGCTGAAATTTTAATGACACTACGACCCAAATTGCCTTTGAGCAAACGTAGGCCGCCTGATTCATTGAAAGGGAACGCTGCCGTGCGCACGATAGTTTCATCTGTACTTTCTTTTGGCAGATCTTTCCAAGTTAGTTTGTCATTTTCTTTTACTGGCAACTTGCCATAATCACGCAAACCACCATAAGACACAGTGAATACATCTGGGAACATATAACCAGCATCAATCAACTCACGGATCACAAATGCAGGGCCACCAGCTGCTTGGAACTCATTCACATCGGCTTTACCATTTGGATAAACACTCGCTAATAGCGGTGTAGTTTTAGCAAGATGGTAGAAGTCAGTCCAGTCAATCATAATGCCTGCGGCGCGTGCCACAGCAACCCAATGGATCAAGTGATTGGTTGAACCGCCAGTAGCTAATAGAGCGACCATTGCATTCACAATCACGTATTCATCAACTAATCGTCCGATAGGGGTGAACTGGCTTTTCTTGGTGTTTTCCAACACCATTTTTACCGCTTCGCGAGTTAACAACTCACGCATACCATCATGTGGATGAATAAATGCCGCGCCTGGCACATGCAAGCCCATGGCTTCCATCAACATTTGGTTGCTATTTGCTGTACCGTAAAATGTACAAGTACCCGCACCATGATAAGCAGCAGATTCTGATGCCAACAACTCTTGACGATCCACTTTACCCTGAGCGTACTGTTCACGTACCTTAGATTTTGTAGTGTTATCAATACCAGTGCTCATTGGTCCTGCTGGTACAAATACGCATGGCAAATGACCAAACTGCAGCGCACCAATCAGTAAGCCTGGAACGATTTTATCGCATACACCAAGTAATAATGCCGCATCAAACACATCATGTGAAAGTGCAATTGCCGTACTCATCGCAATGGTATCGCGGCTAAATAGTGATAGCTCCATACCCGGCTCGCCTTGGGTAATGCCATCACACATTGCAGGCACACCACCGGCCACTTGCACTGTTGCACCATACTTGTGTGCTTCATCGCGAATAATATCTGGATAATTTACATAAGGCTGATGCGCTGAAAGCATTTCATTGTAAGCCGTCACAATGCCGATATTCGGGGCTTTTTCAACGACGACTTTGAACTTGTCACTAGCTGGCATGGCAGCAAATGCATGTGCCACATTGGCACAACCTAGGCGATCTGCACCGCGTTGGCGATTCACAATATCATCTAAACGATTTAAATAAGCCGTGCGTGTTGGGCGGCTTTTCTCAATGATACGTTCGGTAACTTCTAAATGGGATTGTTTCATAATTTAGACACTCTACTCAGATAACTAACTTGCGGAACTCAGTAATCAACCTACCAAGTTAAGAAAAAATACTAACTCCGATTATCGCTAAACTCAGCCTAATCGTCAAACAAAAGCCGCTGTTTTAAGCGGCTTGTTTAGCTAATTAGATAGATGTTGGGCAAACTTACTGTATGTTTAATCCATAACAAGTCATTTTTTTGTCACCAAAATATCTTCCAGCATTAAATACTCTAGGTCACAACCAAAAAACATATTAAGCGCATCCGTCGGTGAGCAAATCATAGGCTCACCTCTACGGTTTAGTGAGGTATTCAGCACCACTGGTATGCCACGTAACTTTTCTAAATGTTCAATCAGCTCGTAATAACGTGGGTTGGTATTATGCGAAACCACCTGCGCACGGGCAGTACCGTCTTCATGCACGACTTCTGGGATGCGCGATTTCCAATGTTCAGCCACATCAAACGTAAACGTCATATATGGCGCGGGGTGATTGGTTTGTAAAATATCAGGCGCAACACGATCCAAAATACTGGGGCAAAATGGGCGCCAGCGCTCACGATATTTAATTTGAGCATTGATGCGATCCGCCACACCAGGATAGCTTGGATCACCCAAGATACTGCGGCAACCTAATGACCGTGGACCAAACTCCATGCGACCCTGCAACCAAGCTAACGGGTTCCCCGTCGCCAATAACTCAGCGCCTTTTTGTGCAGCGTTTTCAACGCGAGTGAATTTTGGTTTGGATGGATGCGCCTCACATGCGGCAATACACTCTTCACTTGTGTAAGATGGACCTAAGTAAGCATGCTGCATAGGCTGCACCACTTCACCAGCCAAGTGTGCCGCATAAGTGGCCGCGCCTAATGAAGTACCATTGTCACCGGAAGCAGGTTGCACAAAGAGTTCTTTAACATGTGGCATAGCAATAATGCGCTGGTTCAACTTTACATTCAGCGCAACGCCGCCTGCCATGGCTATACGGCCGGTCTCTTTAATAATATCGCCAAGATAATAATCTATCATCTTCAGCGCAATATCTTCTAGCAAAGCTTGTACTGATGCTGCGTAATGAATATAAGGGTCATCAATCTCATCGCCATGCCGCTTTGGCCCCAGCCACTCAATCAATTTAGGTGAGAAATAATGTCCACGGCCATTTTCTTTAAAGCGGCGTAAACCAACGACGTTCACGTATTCGGTATTAATGCGCAACTCACCATCTTCAAAAGTGACTAATTTTGATAAGTCATATTTGCTGGCATCACCATATGGCGCCATGCCCATGACCTTAAATTCACCATCCAGCATATCAAAACCTAGATATTCGGTAATCGCGCCATACATGCCGCCGAGTGAATCTGGATCGTAAAATTCTTTGATTTTGTGAATAACACCATTTTCGCCATAACCAAAAAATGTCGTGGCATATTCACCCTTACCATCAATACCTACAATCGCTGTTTTTTCTTTAAAACCACTTAAATGATAAGCACTAGAAGCATGTGCTAGATGGTGCTCCACTGGCACAAATTTAGCATTAGTTAGCCCTAAGTCAGCCATCAATTTAAGTGATTTATCACGATTGCGACGGAAACGACGATTACCGTTAAATATTGCATCTAAAGCGCGATCTGGCGCATACCAGTGACGCATTGCATAGTGCCAACGCGCACTGGTGCTTAATGGAATTTCTGCATACGGAAACGCGACGATATCGACATCTTCTGGCTTAACGCCCGCTTGTTCTAAACAAAACTTGGCGGCTTCATATGGAAATTTATTTTTAGCATGCTTATCACGAATGAAGCGCTCTTCTTCTGCCGCAGCAATAATTTTGCCATCAACCAATATTGCTGCTGAAGCGTCATGCCCTAAAGCACCTGATAAACCTAATACAATCATGCGAATACTTTCAAATGAATTTTTAGCATTTTAACTTAAAGCGGAGCTTCAATAGCGATTTTGATACAAATTACATCTCAAGCGATACCCGCGCGTTGTAAAATCGGATCATTCTCAAATGGATACTGTTCATTATATTTTTGAACAAACGCGCTTTTTAGGATCGCAGTCACCTCAGTGTCATGCTCCCAGTTTTTCATCAACCTTTTAAGGTCTTTAATATGTTGCCGCTTAAACCTTGGCTCACATAACCAATGCATTGAGTGTGCTTTCATACCATCCAAATCAATCAACACGGGTATGCCATTCACAATTTTAATATTAGTCGCCTTACAATCACCATGCGAGAACTTGAGTAAATACAGCTTATAAAACAGCGTCGCTAAATGTCTCGCGGCTGACTCTTTATCAATATCGCTGGCAAAATATTGGAAGGCATCTGGCGCATCTACATACTCACTTAAAAAATAAGTACGACGTTTAAACCATCCAAAACGCTCCTCTAACAAAGCTACTGGTTGAGGTGTAGCAACCCCAGAAATCATCAAGCGATGCGCGTTCGCCCATGATATTGCTGCGCGGCTAACTCGAAACGCTCGATTTAAACCATGCCAAAAATTCTTAATATTGTAGCGTTTTACGACAACCCAAATTTTCTCAACTAATGTCTTCTCAACCGACGCGCTCTCAATCAACACCTTAGCAATTGTGCAAGTATTCCCATTTTTAAGATTTTGATCTTTGTTCGAGAGCACTGCACCTAAAAGCGATACTGGAAAGTCTGCTATATCGAACTGACTTGCTACCGCAATATAATGTCTAAAATCTTTCTGCACCATAACGTCTGTACATGCTCGGAAGACTTTCTTATCAGCATAACTGCTCGCCACTTTACGGCGAATTTTCTGGGTGAGATACCAAATCTCGGCTTCAGCAAAAGGGGTGGATAATAAAGCTAAGTGTGAGCAATATCGCTCATAAAGCTGAGGAATCCAACAATCATCCAACACATCCATTTTTGAAAAGAGCGTTGCAAGGTTATGCAATTTCTGACGCTCTTTGAATACGGGAGGCAAGCGACGAACACCATCACCATCAAGGGTATAAATAGTTTCGTTCTGCACTAAGAAGTTTTTAAGGTAAAGGTCTGTTTGGACTAACTGAGCTTTGTGATGAGAAGCAAGCTCATCCACTAGCATAGACATTAAGTTAAATCTGCGCGTCTTATCGCCCGACGCCACTAACGCTGAGTAGGATTGTTCAGCATTGACACTACCAAGGACTTCATCAAAAATCAGCACCCTGCCTGAATGATCTATTAAATCAACATCGAACAAAAGTTTTGGTGTGCCTATGCTTGCTTTTTCTAATAACAGAACACCATTTTTATCTCGATCTGCGTATCGCCCAGCTTCACTACCTATAAAAATTTTGGCATAAACTTTGGCTTTTGAAAATCCCTTGCTGTTATCGCTCCATAGGCATCTGCAAACAATACGCTTACTAGGAACAATTCTAACCACTTCCAATATTTCTAGATGGCTACCATCAACTAAATTGATTAGGCGCCCTTCTAAACCGAGTGAAATTAAAAAGTCATCTAACTGACCAACAAGCTTATCCATTAAGTGCTTAATCAATTTCGATTGAATAATTTATCTTTTAGGCTCAACAACTTTTGCCTAAACGATGTTTTTTCTGGCGTGTTAAATAATTTTTTTGCACGCTTTTCACGTTTCTTAGCAAGCTTTCTAACATCTGCCTTGACTTGCTCGCTGTCATTTGGACGTGCAACATAACGCGTATGCCTTGATTCGCCTGAATCATTCCTAATACCGGTGGCAGTATAGTAATAAAGTGCTATCGACCTTCTCGTTAGTCCGTCAGGTGTTGCAAGTGGATCTGGATGTCCATGAAAACTATCTTCATCGGTATTGAAAATGACACACCGATTAAAAATAGGCACAACGCTTTTAACACTGGCTTTCATTTCTCGATCCCAAAGTTCAAGATTTCCACCATAAGTTTCTTGCCAATCTTTATTAAGATAAATCAGAACATTTACGCGTCTTAATAACTGCAAGTTTTCATTCACGCGAAAGTCTGCATGAATACCTAACAAACCACCTTTAGCTGTTTCATGAAGACCGCCTCCAGAAAAATAAGGGTCAGGTAACAAACCTTTAATATTAGTAATACCTTCTAAAAATTGAAGCATGGACGCAGAGTTAAAAAAACTAAAAGCATTCCTGACATATTCATCACAATCATAGGGAAGCGTTTGCCGCTTGTATGTGCCGCCATAGCCTTTTTGATACACCTTATCGTGAGCCTTTGCGTCTGCAGGAAAATGTTCCAGTATTCCCTCTATCATTGCCGCAGGTAGAAAGTTATCAACTACAATATGAGGAAATGGTTCAGCAAAAGCATATTCGCCCATCAGCTCTTCACCAATTTCACGGGCTTTGACTTGGTCTAGAATAAAACCATCATTACATTCAATGGGTAATACCGGCTTAATCACGTCCATATCAACTTTCAAATTTTTTCAAGATTGAATTTTTTCTTTTTACACGTCGGTTCATTTCACTGTAACTTAATCTTAAACCAACCGTTCCAGCCTCAACATGATCTAAGAATTTAAATAATTTCATTGGGGAAATCAATTTAAATTGATAGCCATCTAATTTCAGCTTGTCTTGTAACTCATACCCTGGAATACGATTTGCCATTAAAAAAGAATATCCCTGATCTTTAATTAGCTTAGCATTCCATAATGCGCAAAAGCTTTTGATATATTCTTCTTTGTAAGGCTTAGGTTCTCGTGCATTAAAACCCAAAGCCAGCTTCAAGCGTCGAAAGTAATGCTTACTGAATCTCGAACTCATTCGCCATACAGTTCTGAAGTAGCCTCGATTTAGCTGCTCTAAGCAGCCTACTGCGGCAACTTTTTCATTCAACACGCAAAAACTCAACATCCAATCAAATACAGTAGGGTCGTATATGAAAGTATCGGTATGTAACAAAAACACATAGTCACTTTGAATACGTTCTAAAATCAAGTCTAAGCCTTTGCCATGTGCTGCGAAGCCTGGCTCACTCTCAGTTGGCGCACGCTCTATTAAGTTTATCCAGTCAAGGCTGCGCAAATATTCAACACTTGCATCTTCTGAATGGTTATCCACCACCCAAACATCGACCCGATCTTTGTCTAAATCGCCACTATCAATATGTCTTTTCAGCAAATCCAAGCAAATTTTAGTAAGCTCTAGCGTTTTATAATTGACTAAAGCAATGCTGAATTTTGGTGGCTTCCCAGAAACAGTTGTCTTCAAATTTAAGTCCATATTGTCTAATAATATCTTATCGTTTAGCTCGTTTAACAATCAAACGGCACATCAATTTATTGATAAAGCTAAGTTTTTTAATGTTCATATATGCTAAAAAAAATGCTAATCGTTGTGTGGCACGCCAACTTTCTGCGTGGCGGTTCAATGCTGCCAAATCAAAGAAAGTTCTATATGCGAACCAAGGACTAAACCTTGCTTTTTCCAAATCAATAAGCGCTATCTCTGGCGAGCGCTCTACGTTTTTAACAAAAATATGCTTAGGATATAAAGCGCGATGTACCAAGCCAAAATCGTGAAAGCGTCTTAACTCCGTAGCAATCTTTTTAATTAACTCGCTCTGCTGACTACGGCTGGCGGTGGATAGCCAACTCTCAGAAAATGAATCAAGAGCCGCATATTCGTTCAATGCCAATGTCATTAAAATTGCACATTGCTTGCCATCAACTGTAGACTCTGCATAAAACACCACTTTTGGTGCCGAAAAATTATTTTTCTCTAGAAATTTCAAACGTTCAAACTCCCGTCTGAATGTCGGCTCGCCTGAAATGGGATGAAAAAAAGTATGACGGCCGTGATTTTTCTGTTTTTTAACAAATAAATCTAGCGGTTCTAAACCCGCACGTTCTAGCTGAAATCGCCCAACCCCACTCCAACCGCCGCGACGCATATTAGGTTCTTCAAACCAATCAACTTTTAAATTCCAGATTGATTCAAAATCACTGAGCTGATTTAACGTTAAAGTTTTCTCATGTTGGGGTGCAATAAAGAAATTGGTCATTTTTAATACGCTTATTCAGCTACAAGCCTTATTCAAGTTTTTACTGAGAATTTTGTTACATGCAATACAGCTAATTATATCAGTCAAGACCATGATAGTGGCTATGTCTATTGGCAATGCTTAAGTGTATTGGCATTGCTATGTTATGATTTTATGCATGCTTAGTCTTTTATTAAAACCACTCTCTTCAATGTCATTACCAACGATACATCGCTTTGGTTCTTTGTTGGGCCGCTTAATGTTTCTTTTCATGCCGCAATCCAAGCAACTCATTGTTGACAATTTAACTCAAAGTCAGCTTTTCAAGGATGAACAGACTTTAAAGCAAGCCGTTCAATTGAATATCGTCGAGTCAGGCAAATCCATTTTAGAAACTTTTGCAATTTGGCAAAAAAGTGAGCAAGAGATTTTAACATTGCTCAAAGATATCCAAGGCTGGGGGGACATAGAAGCGGCAGTTCAAGCTGGCAAAGGGATTATATTTTTAACTCCCCATTTGGGCTGCTTTGAAATTACATCAATTTATTATGGCTCGCTTCATCCAATCACAGTGCTATTCCGCGCTCCTAAGATGAAATGGATATTACCTTTCATTGAAAAGGGTCGTGCTCGGACTGGCGTAACCTTAGCAGAAGCCAACACCAGCGGTGTACGCAAACTCATGCAAGCTTTAAAAAAAGGTGAAGCAATTGGCATTTTGCCTGACCAAATACCATCTGCAGGTGAAGGTGAGTGGGCACCATTCTTTGGCAAACCCGCTTACACAATGACTTTAGCTAGCAAATTAGCCAATAAAACGGGGGCTGCGGTGATTATAGTGTTTGGAGAGCGACTGCCACTGGGTGAAGGTTTTATTTTGCGCTGCAAACGCCTAGAAGATGGTGCAATTGCAACCCCAGCACTGTTAAACAAAGCGATTGAGCAGCAAATTCAACAGAATCCAGCTCAATACTTGTGGAACTATCCGCGTTACAAAGTCAGAAGGCACGCACTAGATAACAATACGACTAACGAAGAAACTACAAACAGTTAGAGTATCGCAGACTTTTCAGCAGCCAATCTTTGTTGGAATTTATCGCTGTGGAATTTTTTATAGAGCTTGCTGGCTCTATTCTCAACCGTTTGCCAGAAGCCATTTTCTAATAAATTTTCAGGTAAATAATGCATCTTGAAGCGCAACAAATCGCGCGTTGTCAGCCCAATACCCATGCTAGAAAAGTAGAGCGCCGCAATATCTTTCATATTGTCACTCGTTGATACTGTTTTGTGTATTAGCACTCGATGCAAATCAATCAAATAGAATTTAATTTCATTTTTTGCGAGCAGGTTAGCGTCTAAACATAGGTGACATAAATAAAAATCTCGGTGATTAATGCCATTTTCATGCAACTTACGGGCAATATTTGCCACTTCAATAATAAGCCTTCTCTTAAACTCCTCGGCAGGTGGATTATTTTTCCAATCTGCACATAAATCTTCTAGCGAGATGATGTTGCCTAAATCTTCAGTTAGAACAAATGATTGTATATTTGCTGGATTGTTACCACGCTGACCATAAGCTACGAGTGGCGTTGTGGGAATGCCAATTTCGTTTAGCTTTTTAATAGCCATCACTTCAGTCATGGCACCTAAAATTGGTAGCTTAAAACTTATTAAGTTTTTAAATATCTCATGCCAGCCAACACCAAAATGTTGCTTAATAAAATAGCTTCTTCCTAGTAAATTAAGCTGCATGGTTTTACGTCCACGCACATCGCGAAAAGCCTTTCCCGACAAATGCATCATTGCAGCAAAAGCATCCTCACTCTTAAGAGCCTGCTTAATTTCTTTGGGCACAAAAAGTAAGTTTTTAGTCATTGGACAGTCTGCTCAAGTGCTATTTTTTTACGTATGGCAAGTTCAATTAAAATATTAGCTTCAGCGCTACCATCATTTGCCTGCATGATATTTTTCACATAGCTTAATCCATGAATAGACCACAATTGCTTTTTATCCGTTATCCGCATCTCTAAAAACTGTTGATTAAACTGCTGCTGGTCAAACGGCATAGCATTCACAATGCCTGCGTTAGCATCTGCCACATGGTGCGCATAACCACAACTAGCTGTCACCAACACTGGCGCTCCACTAGCCATCGCTTCTAAAATCACTAAGCCGGTATTTTCTCGATATGCAGGATGCACGCAAACATCTGCACCTTGCATGAGTTGAGGAATATCAGGTCTACCTTTAGAAATAAATACATTGTTTTCCAACCCAAGCTTCTTCGCTATCTTATTGAAAGTTTTTGGATTATCCTGCCCTACCGCGACCAATCTCGTCGTCGCACGCATATCATCTGGTAGTGCTGCTAAGGCCAGAATAGCGCGATCCAAACCTTTCATGGCGAAACCTGACCCGGTCAGCAGATAGACAAAATCATTTGCACCAAAGCCAAAAACATCACGCAAATGAACGCGCATTGCCTGCTTATCATGTAGTAAGAAACGTTCTGGCGACAAAAATGGCGGTATGTAATGATAGCGATCATCTTGAATACCATACCATGTTTGAAAATGCGCTTTCTCAGCAAGTGAAACTGCTAATACTTCTGTTTTTTCAGTCCTTGAAAATATGGCTTTTTCACAGGTTACGAACCATTTATATCTAGGTAAGAGTCGATAAAAGAAACTCCGTTGCTTATGCGCTCGCTCAATAAAACAAGGGTCAGCCGCAAAATGTGCATCTAGGCCAGCCATACGATTATACCCAAATACATAATCAAACTTATTCGCTTTTATTTGAGTAAAAGCGATATCAATAAATTTCTGGTAACGCTGATAATTAAACAATCCTTTTTGAGGGAAAACATGCACTTTGACTGCAGCGGAAGGCTTTTGATCAGGCAATTCACCATCCCAAAGCATCGTAAAAATCTCTACTTCATGCCCTCGCTTTACTAGCTCATTAGCGGTACGCAACATGTCACGTTGCATGCCACCATAGGGAAAGTATTTAAAAATTAGAAAAGCGAATTTCAATTGAGGGGGTCTCAAATTGGAGGTTTAGAGATGTAAAAATAAGATTGTATGCGAAAATAATGGTATGAAACGAATTTTGCTGGTTAAAACCTCTTCATTGGGCGATGTGATACACAACTTACCCGTGGTTAATGATATTTTGCAACACTTTCCAGATGCGCAAATTGATTGGGTTGTGGAGGAAAGTTTTGCTGACATTCCACGCCTACATCCCAAAGTGGGACAAGTCATTACCGTTGCCATGCGACGCTGGCGTAAGCATTTATTAAGTCTCAATACCTTACGTGAAATCTCCAGTGTAATTAAAACACTTTCAGCCAATAAATACGATGTAGTGATTGATAGCCAAGGTCTCATTAAAAGCAGCATCATCACAAGTCTCACAAATGGCGTTAAACATGGCTACGACAAAGAATCGATACGTGAAGCATCAGCAACTTGGTGTTATCACCAAAAGCATCACATCAGCTTTCAGCAGCAAGCCGTCATCCGCAATAGAACTCTTACAGCGCTGAGTCTTAACTATGCAGTGCCCAATAATGCACCAGACTACGGCATCAAAGCTTCGGTTAATACTCACACGGTCATCAATGAACCATATGTCATTGGGCTGCACGGTACGAGTCGCGAATCTAAGCTATGGCCAACAGATTATTGGATAGCTTTAGGGAGTCAGCTGGCTGAACGGCAAATAAACTTGGTCTTGCCTTGGGCAACTGAAGCTGAGCATAAACGCGCACTTCAAATTTCTGCCGCATTAAGAAATGCAACTGTCTTGCCTAAATTAACTATTGCACAAGTAGCTTCTGTGATTAGCAACGCGCAAGCAGCTATTGGCGTAGATACAGGCTTATCGCACTTAGCTGCTGCCCTTAATATTCCCACCATCGCCATCTATACTGACACTAATCCTGAATTAACTGGCGTTTTCGCAGGTGCTCATGCCGCAGCAATTAACTTAGGTAATATTGATCAAATTCCTAAGGTATCTGAAGTGTTTGACGCGTTTTTAAATATTACAAAAGCAGACTAAAGCGCATCACAAGTAAGGAATAATTTTACTTTTTGCTCTTGAAATTGGCTCAGACAACCCCACTTTCAAAACATTGTTATTCAATCTGAAAACTAAAGTGGGGAAATTCATGCAACAAGAAAACCAGAATCCAGAAAATGAAGCGATGCAAGCTGATGATAATTTTCAACAAAGTGGCGCTGCTGGCTCATTAGATGATCGTATTGGCGAGTTAGAGTCTCAACTTAAAGAAGCACAAGCTGCAGTTTTATACGTAAAGGCTGATGGTGAAAATATCCGTCGCCGCGCGATGGACGATATTGAAAAAGCACGCAAATTTGCCTTAGAAAAATTCTCAAATGAATTGCTTGCAGTAAAAGATAGCTTAGATGCTGCCTTGCTGATTGAAGCTGCTGACGTGCAAAGCTACAAAGATGGCGTGCAAATCACCACCAATCAATTAGCTTCTGTATTTGATAAATTCAATATTGCTGAAATTAATCCATTAGGTGAAAAGTTTGACCCTAATAAACATCAAGCCATCAGCATGCTGGAAAATAGTGGCGAGCCTAATACAGTGACATCTGTATTGCAAAAGGGTTACACGCTAAATGATCGCGTACTACGTCCAGCTTTAGTGATGGTGGCTAAGTAATCGATTGAAAAATTAAGCTAGATTTTCAATTAAATCAAAATCTTAATTAAATTTAGCAATCTCAGACACTTGAAATAATAAAAACAATCACCACAATAGCTTCAAGGTAAAAATTTAACAACGCTGTTTACCGCAAAGTAATGCAGCAAATTAATTAGTAAAAAATAAGGAATAGGAATTATGGGAAAAATTATTGGTATTGACTTAGGTACAACGAACTCTTGCGTAGCTGTGATGGAAGGCGGAAAACCTCGCGTTATTGAAAATGCTGAAGGTACACGTACTACGCCTTCTATTATTGCGTACCAAGAAGATGGTGAAATTTTGGCTGGTGCTCCAGCAAAACGCCAAGCGGTGACTAACCCTAAAAATACGCTATATGCAGTTAAGCGTTTGATTGGTCGTCGTTTTGACGAAAAAGAAGTACAAAAAGATATCGGTTTAATGCCGTACACCATTGCAAAAGCTGATAACGGCGATGCTTGGGTTGAAGTTCGTGGCGTAAAAATGGCACCTCCGCAAATTTCTGCTGAAGTTTTGCGCAAAATGAAGAAAACTGCTGAAGACTATTTAGGCGAAGAGGTGACAGAAGCGGTGATTACTGTGCCTGCTTACTTTAACGATAGCCAACGTCAAGCGACTAAAGATGCAGGCCGTATTGCAGGTTTAGATGTTAAACGCATCATCAACGAGCCAACTGCAGCTGCATTAGCTTTTGGTTTAGACAAACAAGAAGGCGATCGTAAAATTGCCGTGTATGACTTGGGTGGTGGTACATTTGACGTTTCTATCATCGAAATCTCAAGCATTGATGGCGAACATCAATTTGAAGTGCTTTCAACCAACGGTGATACATTCTTGGGTGGTGAAGACTTTGATAACCGTTTAATCGACTTTTTAGCGGATGAGTTCAAAAAAGAAAATGGTGGTTTAGATCTACGCAACGATTTATTAGCAAAACAACGTTTGAAAGAAGCGGCTGAGAAAGCAAAAATTGAGCTTTCTGGCGCTACGCAAACTGAAGTGAATTTGCCATACATTACTGCAGATGCAACTGGCCCAAAACACTTAGTGGTAAAAATCACGCGTGCAAAATTAGAAAGCTTAGTAGAAGATTTGATCGAACGCACAATGGCACCATGTCGCGTAGCGATTAAAGATGCTGGCGTTTCAATTGACGACATTACCGACGTAATTTTGGTTGGTGGTCAAAGCCGTATGCCAAAAGTACAAGAGAAAGTAAAAGAGATTTTTGGTAAAGAGCCACGTAAAGACGTTAACCCAGATGAAGCGGTAGCTGTTGGTGCTGCGATTCAAGGTGGTGTGTTAAAAGGTGATGTTAAAGATGTGTTATTACTTGATGTAACGCCACTTTCTTTAGGTATTGAGACTTTAGGCGGTGTAATGACTAAAGTGATTAAGAAAAACACAACGATTCCAACCAAAGCATCTCAAACATTCTCTACGGCTGATGACAACCAAAATGCTGTGACGATTCAAGTGTTGCAAGGTGAGCGTGAAAAAGCTGCTGCGAATAAATCGCTTGGTCAATTTAACTTAAGTGATATTCCACCAGCACCACGTGGTATGCCGCAAATCGAAGTGACATTCGATATTGATGCGAACGGTATTTTGCATGTTTCTGCTAAAGATAAAGCCACTGGTAAAGAAAATAAAATTACCATCAAAGCAAATAGCGGTTTGTCTGAAGCTGAAATTCAGCAAATGGAAGAAGATGCCATTAAATATGCAGATGAAGATAAGAAATACCGTGAATTAGTTGATGCACGTAATGCAGCTGATGGCATGGTACATAGCGTGAAAAAATCATTGACTGAACATGGCGATAAATTAGATGCTGCTGAAAAAGAAGCCATTGAAGCGGCTATTAAAGGTGTTGAAGAAGTGTTGCAATCAGACGATAAAGACGCGATTGAAGCTAAAACAACAGTATTGACTGAAGCATCACAAAAACTAGGTGAAAAAGTCTATGCTGCTGAGCAAGCTGAAGCCAACACACAAAGTGCTCAACCTAGCCAAGAAACTGAAAAAACAGTTGATGGCGACGTTGTAGATGCTGAGTTTGAAGAAGTTAAAAAAGACTAATTCACAATTTTTAGTCTTTAGCTTATAGTCGTTAGCGTCACACAATGATGCTAACGACTTTTCGCTATCAACACCCCGCTAACAACAACTAAATACTGACTGAATTATGGCAACTAAAAGAGACTATTACGAAATATTGGGCGTTAATAAAGACGCTTCAGAAGAAGAGATCAAGAAGTCTTATCGCAAACTTGCGATGAAACACCACCCAGATCGTAATCCTGACAATCCAAAAGCAGAAGAACAGTTCAAAGAAGCTAAGGAAGCTTATGAAATGCTGTCTGATGACCAGAAGCGTGCAGCTTACGACCAATACGGCCATGCAGGTGTAGAGCAAGGTGGCGGTGCGGGCGGCTTTGGTGGCGCTGGTTTCGGTGATGCATTTGGTGATATTTTCGGTGATATTTTTGGCGGTGGTCGTGCTGGAGGACAACGCAATAACGTTTATCGCGGCGCTGACTTACGTTACAACATGGAAATCTCACTTGAAGACGCAGCAAAAGGTACTGAATCTAAAATTCGTATTCCTGTGCAATCTACTTGTGAAACCTGTAAGGGCTCTGGCGCACGTCCAGGCACGCAACCTGTAACGTGTACAACCTGTGCGGGTCACGGCCAAGTGCGTATGCAACAAGGCTTTTTCTCAGTACAACAAACCTGTCCAAAATGCCATGGTAATGGCAAAATGGTTAAAGACCCTTGCCCAACATGTAGCGGTGCAGGTCGAACCAAACAGAACAAAACGCTCTCAGTTAAAATTCCAGCTGGTGTAGATGAAGGCGATAGAATTCGTTTAAGCGGCGAAGGCGAAGGCGGCGTGAATGGCGGCCCTACTGGTGACTTATACGTAGTGATTCATCTTAAAGAACACAATATTTTCCAACGCGAAGGCGGAAATTTACACTGCGAGATGCCAATTAGCTTTAGTACAGCAGCTTTAGGTGGCGAAATCGAAGTGCCAACATTAGGTGGCTCTGCCAAAATGAAAATTCCGGCAGAAACACAAACTGGCGGCGTATTCAGATTACGTGGCAAAGGCATTAAACCGTTACGCCAATCTGAAAGTGGTGATTTGATGGTGCACGTAGTTGTTGAAACGCCAGTCAAATTAACGGAAAAACAAAAAGATTTACTTCGTGAGTTTGAAACCAGCACTCAAGCTGACTCTGGTAAACACAGCCCCAAAAATAAAAGCTGGGTAGATAAAGCAAAAGATTTCTTTGGTTAACTTACTTTTAAAACAAAACAGCCCGCAATAGCGGGCTGTTTTGTTTTAAGGCTTCATTGAAATGAGAAACCAAATTCAACTATAGATTAAAAGAGTGAAACTTGGCGCTTTACTGGAGCTTTAGTTTCCTTCACATCATGACCTTTTCTGGCACGTTTGAGCAGGAACTTACTTAAAGCTTCTCCCTCAAGTACTTTCACTTTCCCTCTAATAATGACATTAGCAGAGAGTCCATCACTTAGCTCAATACGAGACAATGAGGCCTTATCTGGAATATCCATCATACGTACGCCTTTGCCGCCATTTGGATATTCGTTCACTTCACTGATAGGGAACACCAAGAATTTATTTTCGGATGAAGTCACCGCAACGTGCGTACGCTCATCCAATTTGATTGGTGGCAATATCAAGGCTCCATCTTCTGGCTTCATAAAAGCTTTACCCGCTTTAGGTCTTGCCACTAAACCTTTCAACGGCGCAACAAATCCGTAGCTATTCGATGTGGCAAATAAATACCGGTCGTCGTCTTTGCCGGAAAGCGCATGAGCCAATTTAGCACCATTTTGCACTTCAATGATTGAGCTTAGCGGAATACCATCGCCCTTACCGCCTGGCACTGTAGAGGCATCAAAGGCATAGCATCGACCATTAGTATCCAATAAGACAATCGGTAGCACCGTGCGTGTTTCAAGCACAGCAAACTCACCGTCACCAGACTTCCACGCGATTGAGTCGCGCTCAACGCCGTGGCCTTGTCTAGCTCTAATCCAACCATTTTTAGAGATAAGAATAGTCACAGGTTCATCGACTACAAAAGCTTTTTGACCGCCTTGCGCACGCTCAACTGGCTCGATTAATGTACGGCGATCATCACCATATTTCTCCGCATCTTGCTTAATTTCTTTTGCAGTAAGTTTGCGTAATTTATTATCGCTACCTAAGATATTCTGCAAACCATCAGCTTCTTCACGTAAGTCTTTTAATTCTTTTTCAATCTTAAAACCTTCTAATCTAGCCAATTGACGTAGTCTTATTTCCAGAATATCTTCAGCTTGAATTTCACTTAATTGAAATGCTGCAATCAAATCAGTTTTCGGCTCATCTGAATTGCGAATGACGCGAATCACTTCATCAATATGCAAGAAGGCGATCATGCGGCCTTCTAGAATATGGATACGTTTATTAATTTTGTCCAAATCAAACTGGCAGCGTCTGCGCACCACATTAAGGCGGAAGGCAATCCACTCTTTAAGAATCGCAATCATGCCTTTTTGCGCAGGGCGACCATCGGTACCTATCATGACCATATTCACTGGGCATGAAACTTCCATGCTGGTGTGTAGCAGCAAGAACGCCATCAGTTCATCACTAGAAACCTTGCTGGTTTTTGGCTCGATAATCAAGCGGACGTCTTTTTTGCCTTCACTTTTCACAGTATCTATCATGCTCAAGGCAGACTGCTTCACTAGCAACTGATCTTGATCTATGGTTTTTTTGTCTTTTTTCGGCTTGGGATTCGAAATCGAGAGGATTTCATCCTGTATCGTTTCCACTGAAACCCCATGCGGCAATTCATGAATGATGATGCGCCATTGGCCGCGCGCCATCGGTTCGACTATCCATCTAGCGCGCAGCCTCAATGAACCACGGCCTGTTTCATAGGTAGAAAGAATGTCCGCTGTTTGTGTAATGAGCTGTCCACCACCTGGAAAATCTGGGCCAGGTACATGTTGCATAAAATCTGCAGTGGTCGCATCTGGATTATCCATCACATGCAATACCGCATTGGCAATTTCGCGCATATTATGCGGAATCATTTCAGTTGCCATACCCACGGCAATGCCGGAAGCGCCGTTCAATAGCATCATCGGCAAACGAGCTGGCAGCAACACTGGCTCTTGAAAAGCGCCATCGTAATTGCTTTGAAAATCGACGGTGCCGCGGTCGATCTCAGAGAGTAACAAATCAGCGATCGGCGATAAACGCATTTCAGTGTATCGCATCGCGGCGGCGCCATCGCCATCACGTGAGCCGAAGTTACCTTGCCCATCAATCAATGGGTAACGTAGCGTAAAGTCTTGCGCTAAACGAACCGCTGCCTCATATGCAGAGCTATCACCATGCGGATGATACATACCAAGTACGTTACCAACCACACGAGCTGATTTAACTGGTTTTACGCCAGCGACCAAGCCCATTTCTTTCATGGCAAATAGAATTCTTCGTTGTACTGGCTTTTGACCATCTTCTACTGATGGCAAAGCACGACCTTTCACTACGGAAATGGCATAAGCCAAATAGGCTTCTTCTGCATATTCGCCAATTGGCACTGCATTTTCTTCATTATTGTTTTCTAACATACCGGTATCCATTAAACATCCGCCTCCACATCATTACCGCGACGTTCTATCCATTCTTTTCTAGCTGCAGACTCATTCTTAGCCATCAACATATCAAACATTTTAAGTGCACCTGCGACTTCGCCTTCGGGCAAACGTACCTGTACCAAACGACGCGTATCTGGGCACAAGGTGGTTTCCCACAACTGCTCTGGGTTCATTTCGCCAAGGCCTTTGAAGCGCTGTATTCCTAGCTTTTCCTCTGCAATACCTTCGCGTTTGAGCTTTTCTATCGTAGACATTTTCTCAGCATCATCTGACACATAAATTTTACGTAAAGGCTTAGTTTTACCTTGTGCTGGCACGTCAATGCGGTACAGCGGCGGCTGTGAGATATACACATGACCACGCTCAATCAACTTAGGCGCGTGTTTTAACAACATAGTAAGTAACAACACCTGAATGTGCGAACCATCGACGTCAGCATCTGACAATATGCACAATTTACCGTAACGCAAACCCGAAAAGTCCGGATTATCTTTCAGTGTGTGTGGCTCAATACCTAGCGCCACAAAAATGTCATGCACCTCAGAATTGCCGAATATACGTCCTGCATCAACTTCCCAAGTATTTAAAACCTTACCCCGCAAGGGCAGTAAAGATTGAAACTCATTATTGCGCCCCATCTTTGCACTACCACCAGCGGAGTCACCTTCTACTAAGAACAATTCCGCTTCCATCGTCCCTGCTGCTTCACAGTCAGTCAGCTTGGCTGGCATCAAATTAATGCCGCTTGATTTACGCTTTTCAATTTTTTGCGTAGATTTATTACGTGCCGCAGCAGAACGGTTCACCAAGTCTGAAATACGCTTCGCATGGTCTACGTTTTGGCTTAACCATGTTTCCATATAAGGCTTCACGGCAGACGCTACCATTTTCATGGCATCGCGGTTGGTCAGCTTCTCTTTGGTTTGACCTTGAAATTGCGGATCCAACACTTTTGCCGCCAATACATAACACACGTTATTCCACACATCTTCTGATGAGACTTTAACGCCGCGTTGCATCATACTGTGATGCTCCATAAACGACTTAACCGCCTCAAATACCCCGTTACGCATTCCAGCCTCGTGCGTGCCGCCAGACAGCGTAGGAATCAGGTTGACGTAAGACTCACCGCGTCCGCCACCTGAACCAAATGACAAGGCCCAAATTGCGCCCTCACCTTTTGATATGCCATCTGTGTTTTCATGATGATAGAACTCGCCAGAAATGATAGGAATAGGCGTTTCATCCTCCTCATACTCACGTTCACCAATTAATTCATCCAAGTATTGTGGCAAGCCGTCAACATAAGTCCAAGAGCGCTCGTCAAAGCCATCATTGCCCTCAATTGACAACGTCACGCTTACACCACGCAGCAACACGGCCTTTGATTTAATAAGATGCTCTAGCTGCTGAAGTGAAACCTTAGGCGAATCAAAGTATTTAGGGTCAGGCCAGCACTTTACTGTGGTGCCCGTATCTTTTTTAAGGCACTTGCCGGTTTCTGTTAACGGCGTAACGCAGTTGCCATTTTCAAAAGAAAGGCTATGCACTTTGCCATCGCGCTTAACCGTCACATCTAATCTTGTAGACAGCGCATTGGTGACAGAAACCCCTACCCCATGCAGACCGCCTGAAAAGCGATACGAACTATTCTCGTCTTCTTTATCAAACTTACCGCCAGCGTGCAATTGTACGAAGACAAGCTCAACGGCCGGCTGTGTTTCGCCTTTAGGGATTTCAACAGGAATACCACGACCGTTATCAGTGACCTCAACCGCACCATCTTTAAAAATAGTGACTTGAATAGTGGTCGCATGACCACCCAATGCTTCATCGGCCGCGTTATCAATCACCTCTTGCACAATGTGCGTAGGAGATTCTGTGCGTGTGTACATGCCGGGTCTGGCACGTACAGGTTCTAATCCTCTCAGAACCTTTACCGAGTCTGCGTCGTATTCTTTTTCTGCCATTACTCTAACCTTTGAAATTGATGTTCCACGTCTAATTAAATCTAGCTTAATTTATTGAAGTTTAATTGACTTGGCGCTATTTTAAAGAACTAATTAACTTTTTGAGCGGGTTACGATTAAAAATTCACTTTAACAGAGATTTACGATATAACTGCAACAAGGATTCTGGTGATGATGAGTCTCCACAATTTCTGTGGATAACATTGTGAGGTGTATGGGGATATAAGCGCTAAGTCACTGCTATGCCTAGAAATCCAGAAATCGAACCAATTTTAAGCAAGCACTGCAATGAACCTCAATAATCATGATACAAAATACTCAAATGAATAAAGCAGAAATCGAGCAATTAAATGGTCTTACAGTCATTGAGTTTGGTGCTAACTGGTGTTCTTATTGCCAAGCCGCTCAAACAATCATTGCTAAAGCCTTACTTAATTATCCCAATGTGAAACACATTAAGATTGAAGATGGCAAAGGGCAGAGATTAGGACGTCTGTATGCAGTCAAACTCTGGCCGACATTAGTATTTCTAAAAGATGGTGTCGAGTTGAGCCGCTTAGTACGCCCGAATAATGAGCAAGTCATTACCGATGCCTTACGTCAGATAAGTAATGAAACATCACATTAAAAGCCTTTCTCATCTAAAATACTGGCATGCCACTCCACGTACTGATTATTGAAGACGAACCTGCAATTGCAGAAACGTTGATTTATGCTTTTAAAGAGGCAGGTATCACCACCACCCACAAGCTTTTAGGTGGTGATGCGATGACGCAAATTAAACAGCAGGCTTTTGATTTTGTGATTTTAGATGTTGGCCTACCAGACATGACAGGCTTTGATGTATGCAAACTGATTCGTGCTGAATCTAACATCCCCATACTATTCTTAACCGCACGCAATCATGAAATTGACCGTATTGTTGGCTTAGAAATAGGCGCTGATGACTATGTCACCAAGCCGTTTAGCCCTCGCGAGGTAGTTGCACGGGTAAACGCAATACTACGTCGTACAGTGTTCAAGCAAGAATCTCTTGATAAGAATAATTCATTTATAGTGGATGAATTAGCCAATCGTATTCAATACCGTGGCCAGTTGTTAGATTTAACGCGTTATGAATTTTTACTGCTTAAAACTTTGATTCAGCAACCGCAACGCGTATTCTCACGTAATCAATTGATGGATATTGTTTGGGTGAATGCCGAGAATACGTTGGAGCGCACTGTGGATGCGCATATTAAAACTTTGCGTGCGAAACTACGCGCGGTTGATACGCAAACTGAAGCCATCATTACCCATCGCGGTATGGGCTATAGCCTGCAGGCTTAAAAATTTTCCATAAAAATGAATCATGAAAATTAGTCTTAAAATTTTCTTAGGTTATTTCTTACTGGTCGGCCTTGCGGCTTGGTTTGTGCTATATGTGTTTGTTGATGAAGTTAAACCTGGCGTGCGCCAAGCCATGGAAGATACGCTGGTAGATACAGCAAACGTTCTAGCTGAACTTGCAGCAAACGATGTAAAAACCGACACGATTCAGACTGGCAACTTTGCGCAAAGCCTGATTAAATATCAGTCTCACGCCACCAAAGCGAATATTTGGGGTATCAAAAAACAATCTGCGGACTATCGTGTTTATATTACCGACACCAATGGCATCGTCATTTTTGATTCGGCAAATCTAGCACTGGGCCAAGATTACTCCAAATGGAACGATGTTTATCTCACATTAAAAGGCAAGTACGGCGTGCGTTCCAGCCCTACTGTGATCGGCGATGAAGAAAGCGACACGATTATGTACATCGCTGCGCCAATTAAAGACGGCGGTAATATTATCGGCTCACTCACGGTAGCTAAAGCTAATCGCACCTTATTGCCATTTATTGAACGCGCGCAAAATAAAATCATTCGTTGGGGCGCTTTATTATTTGGACTTTCACTCATTATCGGCGTGCTGTTCACTTGGCGATTTACCCGAAAAATTAACGCATTGCGCGACTATGCAGTAAAAGTTACAAATGGTGAAAAAGCTGCGCCGCCAACATCCAGCAACGACGAACTCACCGAACTTGCCAAAGCCATGCAAACTATGCGCGGCGAATTAGATGGTAAGCAATATATCCAAGACTCCGTTCAGCACTTAACACATGAGTTAAAAAGCCCAATTACAGCCATTCAAGCAGCTTTAGAGCTTATTTCACCCAGCATGCCACCAGAAACCCAAGCGCATTTTTTAGCGCAAATTAAAACGCAATCAAACCGCGTGCAGACCATTATTCAAAACATGTTGGGCTTAGCCACGCTAGAACACCAACAACAATTACAACACTTAACTACTGTGGATTTAAATGATTTAGTGCAAACGCAGATTATGCACTTAACTAACAAAGCCACACAAAATCAAATCCAGTTTAAATTCTCACCACTTAACCCGATTGAGATTCAAGCGGATACATTTTTACTCGGTCAGGCGATTTACAACTTACTAGAGAACGCGCTTGATTTTAGTCCCCCAAATAGTGAAATTAACGTAGCTACTGAAGCTAGCCAAACGCAAATCATACTCACTGTAAGTGATATGGGAAGCGGGATTCCTGACTATGCATTGGACAAAATATTTGATAAATTCTACTCATTACCTCGCCCTGATTTTTCAATCAATGCTGGGCAAAAGAGCACAGGGCTAGGGTTAAACTTTGTACAAGAAGTCGTGAAGCTGCATGGCGGCTCAGTTACATTAGAAAACACACAACAACCAAATGGCAACATACATGGCGCAGTTGCCACCATCACATTACAAAAAAAATAACTCTATACTTCACACTCACTTCACACAAGCACATCAACACTTCACCGACGCTCACTATTCTGCTAACTCCACATTACACATTCGGAGTGCAACATGAATCGGGCATTTATTTTTAAAGTCATCGGAATTTTTCTTCTCACTATGGTCATGTCGTGGGCGGTGATGTACATCAACTCGCTAATTTCAGAACGACAAAATCGGCAAAATGAAGTTAAACAAGAAATCGCAAAAAGCTCTGCAGGTGAGCAAACCATTACTGGCCCAGTATTAGTAGTGCCGTATATTGAAGAGTATGCAGAAACTACTACGGAAAACGGCATCAAAAAAACCGTCAATGTACGTGAGCAACACTGGAAGTTTATTCTGCCTGAAAATCTAGAGTTGAAAGGTGGCTTCACCAATCAGTTTAAAAAACTCGGTATTTATAAAGCGCTGATGTATGAATTAGGCGGCAATTTTAAAGGCTCATTTAAACTCCCTGCGCACTTAGGCATTAGTGCTCAACGCCAGAACAGTACACTTAGCGTTCAGCCTGCTTACATCGCTATCGGCATTAGCGACCCTCGTGGCATTAGCGGACAGCCAGAATTCACTTGGAATAGCCGTACGCTTAATTTTGAGCAAGGTAGTAACGTGCGATTATTAGGCAACGGCGTTCACGTGCAAGTTGGTCAGATCGAAAATGCTTACGAACAGAATATTGCATTTGAATTCAAGCTGAACTTGCGCGGTATGGAAAATTATAACTACGTGCCGATTGCACAAAACAACGTGATTAATTTGCAATCTAGCTGGCAGCACCCTCATTTTGGCGGTAGCTTCTTACCAGACCCAGCCACTCAAAAAATCTCACCTGCAGGTTTTCAAGCACAATGGGCGGTCTCTTCACTTTCTAGCAGCAACCAAGCTTCATTAATTAGCAATCTTGAAAGCGGTGAAAGAAAAAATGAATTAGAAACACTCAATATAGGCTTTGTAGAACCAATTAACGTCTACAGCCAAGCCGACCGCGCTACTAAATACGGACTACTTTTCATAGGTCTAACTTTTGCGGGCTTCTTTATATTTGAAATCTTAAAACAATTACGCATCCACCCAGCACAGTACACTTTTGTTGGCTTAGCGATGGCTTTGTTCTACTTACTACTTATTTCACTGTCAGAGCATATCAGCTTTGCAGCAGCCTACTTTTCAGCTAGTTTAGCCTGCGTAAGCTTATTGGGCTATTACCTGAGCTATGTACTCAAAAGTAAAGCTAATGGTATGCTGTTCGCTGTCTTGCTAACTTCTCTTTACGGCGCCTTGTACGCAATATTAGCCTCAGAGGATAATGCATTACTTATGGGCTCATTGCTGGTGTTCGGCTTACTGGCTGTGACTATGGTGATTACACGTAAGGTGGATTGGTATCAAATCAGTGCTAAAGAATCTCCTTCATTTAACAACATATAAAAAATTGTGAATGATGGATTGATTACCAGGCATCTTGATTAGTTAGTTACAAAAAAAAGCCCGCAATTGCGGGCTTTTTTTATAAACTTAAACTTGTCAGAATCGCGGTTAGCTCTTGAGTAATATCAGTAAAATCTTCAAACTTTTTACCCGCTGTTTTAGCATACCAATACTTGCTGTTCCACTCATCACCTTCAATTTTGTGCAATACGGCATGCAGCCAATTGGCAGTGGTATCTTTATAGTCTTGCGCGATATTATGTGCAGCGTCCCAATCACCATCGAGCGCAGCTTGCACGGCTAATTTTAGTTCCGCTATATTCAACTCGGTGTTATTCATTAAAATATTGCAGCTTTTTATTTCTCGGTAGACTCTTCAATTGCGCCTCTGCCACACTTGCGCTTGATCTATCAGGATAAGGTTTTGAGGCAATGATTTTGATTGGTGGGTTGGCGCGAGTATAACGCGCGCCTTTGCCTGATACGTGGGTGGCAAAACGCGCTTCTACATCATTGGTAATACCTGCGTAATAAGCGCCATTACTGCATTCCAGCAGGTATAAAAACCAAGAGGTAGTCATGAGTTTTAAGCGACTAATTTACAAACAATTTAACTTAATAAGTTCCAGCTTGGATGAATTCAACTTTATAGCCATCTGGGTCCTCAACAAAAGCAATTACAGTGGTGCCGTGCATCATTGGTCCTGCTTCACGCACGACTTTTCCACCTGCATTTCGTACAGCCTCACAAGCTTTATACGCATCATCAACTTCTAATGCGATATGTCCATAAGCTTTGCCCATATCGTAGCTTTCTACGCCATAGTTATAAGTAAGCTCAAGCACTGTATGGTCACTTTCTGCGCCATAGCCCACGAAGGCCAAAGTGAACTTGCCATCTGGAAAGTCGTTATGGCGTAGTACTTTCATGCCTAAAACTTCGGTATAGAACTTGACTGACCGCTCCAGATTACCAACACGGAGCATAGTGTGTAGCATGCGCATATAATTCCTTTTTCGTTATTGTGTAACTATTATTTAACAGCGGTAAGTTGATAGTATTTATGCATCAATTGGTCTTTAGATTCAACCACGTCAGGATTGAATGGAATGCAGGCAATTGGGCACACGATTTGGCATTGCGGCTTGTCGTAATGCCCTACGCACTCGGTACATTTATTAGGGTCGATTTCATAAATCTCTTCACCCTGATAAATAGCACCATTAGGACATTCCGGCTCACAAACGTCGCAATTGATACAATCATCGGTAATCATTAAGGCCATTATTTGCTGCCTAATTTTTCATTAATCGCATCTTCCACCATGGGCGATACGAAAGCATGTACATTGCCGCCCAACACGGCCACTTCGCGCACTAAGCTTGAAGAAATGAACATGAATTGTTCTGATGGCGTTAGAAATAAGGTTTCAAATTGCGGATAAAGTTTACGGTTCATACCTGCTAATTGAAACTCATACTCAAAATCAGAGGCCGCGCGCAAGCCACGGATCACCATTTTTGCGCCTTGGTCTTGCACAAACTGCATTAGTAAGCCGCTAAAGCCGACCACTTTAATATTATCGGCATGTTCAAAGACACTTTTAGCCAATACTACGCGCTCTTCTAAGCTAAATAGCGTTTTTTTGTTTGTGCTGCCAGCAACAGCCACAATCACTTCATCAAACAAATCTGCCGCACGACGCACAATATCCTCGTGCCCCAAGGTAATTGGGTCAAAAGTGCCTGGGTAAACTGCGATACGATTTTTACTCATATTCGTCACTTAGTCGTTAGTATGGGTTGATTTTAACAGATGATAAAACACATTACCCGCTTTGCTTTGCTTGACGACTTGCCAGCCTGCTGCAAACTCGGCATTCTCATCTAATGCATATTCCGCTTCTGCGTAAACAAACCCATCAGGCTTTAAATGCGGCCACAACAGCGGCAATACTTTTGGAAGCCATTGCTGATTGTAAGGTGGGTCTAAGAAAATCAGGTTGAATTTTTGTTGATTAGCATTTAGAAAGAGCATCGCATCTTGATGCAAAACCTGCGCTTGCTCGGCTTTTAATAGCTGCTTATTCTCAAGCATTGCTTTATAGGCAGGCATGCACTTCTCTACCAAGGTGACAGAGCTTGCACCACGAGATAAGGCTTCAAAGCCCATCACGCCTGTACCGGCAAATAAGTCCAAACAGGTTTGACCTGTTAACTCTTGTCCCAACCAATTAAATACCGTTTGCCGCACGCGCTCTGGTGTGGGACGCAAGCCTGTTGCATCAGGAAACTTGATTAAGCGACTTCGCCACTCACCAGCGTTAATACGTACGGTATTTAGTTTTTGTGTTGCCATCTGGATATGCTGGTTTTACTAGATATAAAACCAGCATTTTACTACTAAAGACCTGGCAAATTTATGTCGCTACTTCAAAACCCTACTTTGCAGCATCACCGACAATAATTGTGACAAAATTATCAGCTTTAAGTCTGCGATTAAATGCTTCTTTAATTTGCGCGGTAGTGACACTGGCTACTTTTGCGTTGTAGTCATCTAGATAGCTAAGCGGCAGTTTGTAAAAACCAATCACGGCTAAATAGTCCAGAATTTTGCCATTGCTATCAATACGCATAGGAAAGCCACCGATAATATTGGCCTTTGCAGCTTTTAACTCAGATTCTGTAACGCCATCTTTGAGAAATTTATCTAAAGTTTCACGCACTAACTTCAAAGCATCATCTGCTTGGTCTTTTTTGGTCTGTAAGCCAATTTGGAATGGGCCTAATTCTGCCATAGGCATAAAGTAGCTGTACACGCTGTACACCAAACCACGTTTTTCACGGACTTCTTCAGTTAAACGAGACACAAAACCACCACCACCTAGAATGTAGTTACCCACATACAATGGCAGTAAATCTGGGTCGCCACGTTTAATGCCAGGGTAACCTAATAAAATATGCGATTGTGATGCAGGATGCACAATACGTTGTTCTATTGCTTTAGTTGGATAAGCCACAGGCGGAATCGGCGCAATTGCGACTGATTTTGGTAGCCCGCTCGATATATTCTCAGCAATCTTATTTGCTTGTTCGCGTGTTAAATCGCCAATCATGGCAATCACTGCGCCCTTTGCACCGTAATATTGGCTGTAGAAGTTTTGTAAATCTTCACGCTTAATTTTAGCAACGGTATCTACCTCACCACTTTCGTCCAAGCTATATGGGTGCGAGCCATACATCGCTTTCATAAAAGCCTTGTTTGAGATACTTTCTGGTTGCGTTTCTGCTTCTTGCAAACCAGAAATAATTCGTGCTTTTTCACGCGCTAATACCGCTTCTGGAAAGTCTGGTTTTTGTAGAACTTTGGTAAATACCTCTAACGCAAGCGTTTGTTCACGAGTACTGCTTAATGTACGTAATTTGAACCCTGCGCGATCAGCATCAAAATCCCCGCTCAAAATAGCACCAATATCCGCCATTTTATTGGCGATGACCTCATCAGTCATGCCATCAGCGCCCAATGTCATCATGTATTTGGTAATGCCAGCTACGCCTGATTTCTCAGCGGTATCATGCGCGCTACCCGCAGCAAAATTGACACTTAAATCGACAATCGGTAGATCGTGATTTTCTACAAAATAAACCTCAGAACCTGTGCTGGTTTGCCATTGCTGGATTTTGACTGCTGCGTTACTGTTAAGTGCAACTAAGCTACTGACTACAATTGTTAAAATTTGAATTATTTTCATTTTATTACCTTAACTGGATTCCCGCCTACGCGAGAATGACGAACTTAAAAAACGAACTTCCCTAATAAATTTCAAAGTGCTAAGCGAGACTAGGCGCGTCATGCCGACGTGTACATTCAGTACATGAGGTGTGACGCAACAACGTATCGCGACGCAATTTGAAATTTAATGCACATGGGGTTTGCCTTGGGGCTTCGCATTCGGATCTATCGGCTGCGGATCTAAAGTCGCAATGGTTAAATTATCTTTAACCAGATATTTCTTAGCGACCGCTTGCACTTGTTCTGACGTCACCGCGCGCAATTTTGCTTGGTAGCCATCTAAAATCTTCCAAGAGAACCCTATCGTCTCAACCGTGCCTATCTGCATGGCTTGGTAAAACATTGAGTCACGCTGATAAACGTCTGAGGCAATCACACCAGCTTTAACGCGATCAAGCTCTTCAGTAGTCACGCCTGATGATTTGATTTTTTCTATTTGTTGCAGCAAAGCCGCTTCTACTTCATTCACGGTTTTACCTTCGCTTGGCGTACCGTCTAACTCAAACAAGCTCAAACGTCCGCGTTCTAAAAGGTCATAGCCAGCACTCACGTCAACCGCTAGCTGCGTATCTCGTACTAAGCTTTGATTGAGTCTCGCAGCGGGATTACCACTTAACACGCCTGCCAATACTTCTAGCGCATACGGCTCCCAATCTTTATCTGGGTCATTAAGCGCAGGTACGTGGTAACCCATGAGAATATAAGGCTGTTTAGCTGGCGCTTTGACTATAATGCGGCGCTCACCAATTTGTGGCGGCTCAACTTGCGGCTTACGTGCAGGCAATACTTTTGGCGTTAATTTGCCAAAATACTGTTGGGCGAGCTTGTAAACATCACCTGCTTTTACATCACCCACAACTACTAACGTGGCATTATTTGGCGCATACCAGTTGTGATACCACTCACGCGCGTCTTCATAAGTCATGTTTTCCAGATCGTTCATAAAACCAACAACAGGTCTTGCGTATGGGTGTGCGCGATAAACCGTGCCCTGAAAAGCCTCATTCACCATGGCTTGCGGCTTATCATCGGTGCGCCAACGACGCTCTTCCATCACCACCTTAATTTCTTTATCAAACTCTTCTTTAGTCAGCTGTAGATTCGCCATGCGGTCAGCTTCTAGCTCAAAAGATAGCGGCAACTGTGACTTTTCAAGTTGCTGAAAATAACAAGTGTAATCAGCGCTAGTAAAGGCATTCTCCTTACCGCCTGCTGCTGCGATTAAGCGTGAAAACTGCCCCGCTTTTACTTTTTTCGTGCCTTTAAACATCATGTGTTCTAGCACGTGCGCGACGCCAGTTTTACCATTCACTTCATCCATACTACCAGCGCGATACCACACCTGCGAAACCACTACTGGCGAGCGATGGTCTTCTTGCACCACAAGTTTTAAACCATTATCAAGTTTGAACTCCTGTATCGAACTTTCTGCAAAAACGGTAATTGGCATTGCTAATATTAAAATCAATAAGCTTTTGATACGCACCTTGTACTTCTCCAAATTCTTGTTAATGACTGTCTTCTAAATAAATCTTGTCTGATTATAGCTTGGCTAAGGTTTTAAAGTCGCCACCATTCTAAACCAGCTGTGTGACATGAACACTTGCGCGTTAGTTCATAACATAAAAATGCCAAGTTAAAATGCAGTTCATATTATTCTAAATAATTATATACATATCTTAATAAAGTATTTTCTCTTATTTAAATTAGTGGATAGAGTTAGCGACATACAACTAACCACTGCAGCAAAGGCAAGCAATGAAACTTACACTAAAACTACTCCCTCTCATTATTATTGCAGCATCTGCCGAGGCCAACGCCACAGATGGCTACTTTGCACATGGTTATGGCGTTAAATCCCAAGGTATGGGTGGTGTAGGCATTGCATTGCCGCAAGATGCACTTGCTGCCGCCGCAAACCCAGCTGGTATGGGTTTAATTGGTGACCGTGTTGACTTCGGCGTGACTTGGTTTAGGCCACAACGTGAATCTGAACTGGTTAACACGGCGGGCGGCTCGAAGTTTTTTGATGGCACATATGACGCTAACGATACTGAAAATTTCATCATTCCAGAGTTCGGTTACAACCGTCAAATCAATCCCAACTTAACTTTGGGCGTGAGTGTTTATGGTAACGGTGGGATGAATACCGATTATAAGAATGGTATTCCTTTATTTGGCAGTACTGGAAGCGCAGGTGTTGATTTGATACAGGTATTTGTTGCGCCTACTGTTACTTGGAAACTCACCCCCACTCAAACTATAGGCGCTTCAATAAATTTAGCCTACCAACGTTTTGAGGCGAAAGGTCTGCAAGGCTTTGCTCCTGCAAGCACATCGCCAAGTGACCTAACTAACAATGGTCACGACAACTCTTACGGCGCTGGTCTGCATTTAGGTTGGATTGGTCAAATTAATGATGTAGTGGGCTTGGGCGCAAGCTACCAAAGCCGTACCTATATGAGTAAGTTTGACAAATATAAAGGTCTGTTTGCCGAGCAAGGGGATTTTGATATTCCTTCAACTTATGGCGTGGGTATTGCAGTTAAAGCAACGCCACAGCTTACCCTAGCGGCAGATGTAGAGCGCATCAATTATAGTGATGTGGACTCTATTGGTAATGCTTCTTTACCAAATCTGGTAAATCGCCTAGGTTCAGATAATGGTGCAGGGTTTGGATGGCGCGACGTGACAGCAACTAAGTTAGGCGCCAGTTATGCCTATAGCGATGCACTAACAGTTCGCGCAGGCTATAATCACTCAACGCAACCCATTCGCCAAACAGATACCCTGTTCAATATACTTGCTCCTGGCGTGATTCAAGACCATGTCACATTAGGTGCGACTTGGGTACTGGCCAACAAATCTGAAGTTTCACTCTCATACGTTCACGCATTTGAAGAAAAGGTCAATGGAAACGGCTCACTACAAGGCTTTGGCGGCGGTGAAGCCAACCTGAAGATGTATCAAGACTCACTCGGCATTGCATACGGCTGGCAGCTTTAGTTTAAGTTATAATTCATGTAACAAAGCCGCGCACATCATGTGAGCGGCTTATTTTTATTTAACGATAACAAATACTTATGACAATCGACTGGAATCACTTTACGCCTTGGTCTGCACTAGCTGGTGGCGGGCTAATTGGTATTTCCGTAGCGCTTTTAATATTAGTAAATGGTCGCGTTGCGGGTATCACTGGCATTATCGGCGGCTTATTCAAGCCTATTAAAAGCGATATAGCTTGGCGAATTGCTTTTACACTTGGGCTAGTTATTGCGCCAATACTATGGCTATTACTTGCACCACTTCCTGAAATCACAATCGATGCGGGTTATAAGCTCTTAATCGTTGCGGGCTTAATCGTTGGCTATGGTGCGCGCCTCGGCTCAGGCTGTACCAGCGGTCATGGGGTATGTGGGATTTCTCGCTTATCACCACGCTCCATCATCGCTACGCTCGCCTTTATGGGGACTGGCTTCTTAACCGTATTTATTGTGCGCCATTTGCTGGGGTGGTTGTGAAAATGAAGAAACGTTTAAGTTATATTGCCGCATTGCTTTCTGGCCTTATATTTGGCTTTGGGCTCATTTTAGCCGGCATGGCAAACCCCGCAAAAGTATTAGCTTTTTTAGATATTACTGCGCTATGGGACCCTTCTTTAGTGCTCGTGATGGGCGGTGCAATAGCCGTTGGTTTCGTAGCATTTAAAATTGCAGGTAAACGTACAAACAGCTTTTTAGACTTACCTATGAATATTCCTACTTCGCGAGTGATTGATAAGCGCTTAGTAATTGGCGCTCTCATATTCGGCATTGGCTGGGGTTTAGCTGGCATCTGCCCTGCACCTGCATTTGTGTTGCTAGGCACAGGTAGCATCAAAGGTATAGTATTTCTAATTTCGATGTTAGTTGGCATGGGCATCTTAGAACTTATTGAAAGTCGTCGTAAATAACAACTCACAAATAACGATTAAAAGTAACTTCACAGCATGTCCTGAAAATTAAGATAAAATAGCACTTATCAAATCAGCCAAATTATTGAGTAGCTATGTTCGATTTTTTCAAAAAAAAACCATCCCAGCCTGAGCGCGAAGAAACTATTGAGCAAGTAGATGAGTTACAAGCCTCTATAGTCGAAGCCCCAGTAATAGAAAAAACTCAAAGCTGGAGTGAGCGCCTAAAACAAAGCCTCAGCAAAACACGTAAGCAACTCGGCAACCAACTCGCCAGTTTGTTTGGTGGCGGAAAAATCGACGCAGAAGTTTATGAAGAACTAGAAACTATTTTAATCACTTCAGATGTAGGCGTGAATGCAACTAAAAACCTACTTGCCGACATCAAGAACCGCGTAAAAGTACAAAGCCTAGATGATACGGTTCAGCTTAAAGTTGCGCTAAAAGAAGCGATGTCTGATTTACTCACACCATTACAAAAGCCTCTAGACACCAGCGGTCATAAACCTTTTGTGATTATGCTTGCGGGAGTGAATGGCGCAGGTAAAACCACTTCCATTGGCAAGCTTGCTCATGCATTTCAAGCAGAAGGTAAGTCTGTACTTATTGCCGCAGGTGATACATTTAGAGCTGCCGCACGCGAGCAATTGCAAATTTGGGGGGAGCGCAATGGTGTACACGTCGTCTCGCAAACTAGTGGTGACGCGGCTGCCGTGATGTTTGATGCAATCAACTCGGCAAAAGCTAAAAATATCGATATCGTATTAGCGGACACCGCAGGCCGCTTGCCTACTCAAATGCACTTAATGGACGAGATTGCCAAAGTAAAACGCGTCATGGATAAAGCATTGCCAGGCGCACCACATGAAGTGCTGTTGGTGTTAGATGCTAACACTGGCCAGAACGCTGTGACTCAAGTTAAAACCTTCGATGACGCACTAGGTGTTACAGGTTTGGTACTCAGCAAATTAGATGGCACAGCCAAAGGTGGCGTGATTGCTGCGATTGCCGAAGCACGCCCTATCCCCATTCGCTATATTGGTATCGGTGAAGGCATAGAGGATTTACGACCGTTTGTTGCTGCTGATTTTATTGATGCAATGATTGATTAATAAATTCATTCACCATTTAACGATATAATCTCTTCAATGATTAAATTTGACCAAGTCACCAAGCGCTACCCCGGTAGCGACGAAGCCTTAAAAAACGCCAGCTTTACGATTGAAGCAGGTGAATTAGTATTTGTCACCGGGCATTCTGGAGCAGGTAAAAGTACGCTACTCAAGCTGATTGCAGCGACTGAAAAACCGACTAGCGGCACGGTATTGATTGCTAACCAAAATATTAGCAAACTTAAACCTTCCGCAATTCCATTTATGCGTCGCAAGTTTGGTTTAATTTTTCAAGACCATAAATTGCTATACGACCGCAACTGCTTTGAAAATGTGATTCTACCGTTGCACATCAACGGCATCACAGGCAACGAAGCCGCAAAACGCGTGCGTGCCGCTTTAGATAAAGTTGGTTTATTACAAAAAGAAAAAGCCATGCCGATTACACTATCTGGTGGCGAACAACAGCGCTTAGCCATTGCACGCGCAGTGGTAAGTCGCCCTTCTATATTGATAGCAGATGAACCAACAGGTAATTTAGATGCGAGTTACGCGGCAGATATTATGGCGATTTTCCATGCATTCCACCAAGTTGGCGTCACGGTAATCGTAGCTACACACGATGCACTCGGTATGAGCGCTGTTCAAAATCGTGTGCTACATCTTAATCAAGGTCAACTGACGCATACTCAATCTGGGCTTGATGGAGTTCATCATGAATAACTGGCTCGACCAGCACATACAAACCATTAAATTGGTGCTTGGTCGCATGCAAAATAATGCATTATCGACATTTATGATCAGTCTAGTGATTGCCGTCGCCCTGTGCGTGCCTGGGCTATTTTATTTGGGTGTAGATCATTTATCTAAATTTACCAATCACATGCAAGATGAAACAGAGATTAGTCTTTTTCTAAAGCTTGATGCAGATAAAGATGCCGTGACTGAAATCGGTGAGGTTTTAGCAAAAAATGATTCTATTAAAAGCTTTCATTTAGTCACCAAAGAAGAGGCTTGGCAAGCACTTAAGAATAAGACCGAAGCTAATAATGAAACAGACAGTAAAATTGCCGATTTAGAAAAAAATCCGCTACCCGATGCATTCTTTATTCAAGCCAAGTCTACTGAACCAGAAGCGCTAGAAGCACTAAAGCAAACGCTTCAAAGCACTCCTGGTGCTGAACATGTACTGTTGAACACTGATTGGGCAAAGCGACTATCAGCGCTATTAGCACTAGGCAAAAAGATTATATTATTTGTAACCGCCCTGCTTGCTATCGCTTTGTTGGTCATAATCGGCAACACCATACGCATGCAAATTCTCACGCAAAAAGATGAAGTAATAGTAAGTAAACTGATAGGCGCAACCAACAGCTTTATTCGCATTCCATTTTTATACGCCGGTATATTATATGGCTTATTTGGCGGACTATTAGCAATCATCATGCTGGTGTTAGCGGTGGAGGTGCTCAACGTGTCTGTGCAACAACTATCCAGCCTGTACAACAGCGACTTTAGTTTACCTTTATTTAATGGCAAGCTTTTTATCGGCATCATCGGCTTCGCCATCTTCATTGGCTGGCTGGGTTCATATCTCGCAGTTTCTCGCTCTATAGCCTCAATTAAAATTAATTAAGTTATTTTACTATTCTAAACAATTAAAGTTGTTAACTCAGCCCTCAAATAAATCAATCACTTAGAGTTTACTTACATTAACTAAAGTTGTTAACTATCCACAGTATTGTTTATATTTATGGGTAAAACAAACAATTAAAGTTCTTAACTGATTTCTGAGGAGTAACTTACCTTCCGCAGAAAGCAATGTATAACAGTCATTGACGCACCTAAAAAATGGGTTACTTCTAAGTCGCCACAGAAAATATGGGGCTTTCGCCCCAGAACTGACATAAAACTTTATGAGTTGGCGGTAATTTAGTTTTCTTCACCACGCTAAAAAAATCAATATTTACCATTCAGCTCTCAATGACTAATGGTAAACCCACATCAATTCTGGCTAATCGCTGAGCCATCTTTATCATTGATTCAGTGAAGTTCTCCATCTCAGTATCAGCCAAAGTGATTTGTTTATACTTTTCATAGGCCGACTCAAATGAGGCTTCTTGAATATAAGCGATGAGTTGCATGTAGCGATCTCGTTGCTTGGTATTATTACTGTTAGTCATTTCGCAATACAGATTTTCTAGATGCATAGTGAAGTAAGCAATGAATTCGAGGTGAAAGCTATTTTCTATTTCGATCTTGTCCATACAGATGAACCTTAAACGATCTGGCGTGAACCTGCGTCCAAAATATCATGTATTAACTCTAGTCTTAGAATGGGGCTATCAATCTGCATCAGGCGCTGTTTCTGCAGTAATGGCAAATCTAATAACTCAATCCATCGGTTAGCAACCCATGCGGCATCCTCAAACTTATAGGGCTCAATAACAGGCAAGTTCTCAATAGATATATTTTGTTCAGGTAAAGACTCTAGTAGTCGTTTAAGTCCGATACTGGTCATTTGTAAATCTTCAGGGATAGGCAATTCAAGATCATTGGCAATCTCGCTGACCTCACCAATCAATAAGCCATCTTTTTGTTGCGTGAAAGAGTCAATTTTAACTCTGCGCTGCCCTACACAACGAATCATCATAAGCCCAACAGTAGTGACATCAGCATCTACAATATCAAGTAACGTACCTACATTCGCAAATGGAAAATTACCCTGCAGATCAGTCTCGCCTTCTGGTAAGACCGTGACAACAGCAAAAGATGATTTATTCCTGAGACAGTTTCGTACCATATCAAGATACCTGACTTCGAATATTCTTAGAGGCAAGAATCCTCCAGGACAAACAACCAAATTCAAAGGAAATAATGGCAGAGGGTAAGTGTTCATGGGCTTTTATTGTATGGTAATTTGAATTGGCTAGTAATCACTGATCAGGTTCTGGACTTCACCCGCTTTAGTAGACGTTTATTGACTTCCACTTTGTAACTTTTCAAACGCCATCGGACTCAGTTGATCAAGATGACTGTGCCGACGTTTCCTATTGTAAAACACTTCGATGTATTCAA